>Ga0102816_1000010_pt1 | contig 100651 bp, 95 predicted proteins | sample ColrivemetaGS545_FD_84509 | JGI IMG/M metagenome (GOLD analysis project Ga0102816, IMG submission 84509) | Estuarine microbial communities from the Columbia River estuary - Flood tide non-ETM metaG S.545 | ecosystem: Environmental > Aquatic > Marine > Intertidal zone > Estuary | place: USA...
CAAAAAAAGAGCCAATGACGGGATTTGAACCCGTGGCCTCTTCCTTACCAAGGAAACGCTCTACCCCTGAGCTACACCGGCCAAAAAAATTGAGCGAGAGACCGGGTTCGAACCGGCGACATTCAGCTTGGAAGGCTGACGCTCTACCAACTGAGCTACTCTCGCAATTTAATTTAATCCATTAATTTAAATGTGGGGAGAGCAGGATTCGAACCTGCGAAGACGTAGTCAGCAGATTTACAGTCTGCCCTCGTTGGCCGCTTGAGTATCTCCCCTCAATTTAAATTATATTTCACTCTTTTAAAGAACTTGAGCCGATGGAGGGACTCGAACCCACGACCTGCTGATTACAAATCAGCTGCTCTAGCCAGCTGAGCTACATCGGCTTTTCTTCAGTACGATTAGGCACTAAAAAAGCCCGCTATTTCTAACGGACTGCAAATGTATATATATTTTTCTTGTTTCAAAACATTTTTTGTAAAATTTTCATGAAAATTGACGTAATTTTTCTTTTCGCTTTTTTAACTGCCTTTCTAAGGACCGAACTGCCACGTCCAACCCTTCTTCAAAAGTCTTAGAAACCTTCTTCATTACGATGACATCACCTGGTATTGACAGCTGAACTTCAACTATTTTATTTTCTTTTTCTGACGTATTCTCAACTTTCAAATAAACATTTGATTTAATAATTTTATCAAAAAATAAATCTAATTTATCCATTCTTTTTTGAATAAAGTCGATTAATTTTTGATCGGCATTAAAATTTACGGATTGTGTAAGTACTTTCATAGTGACAATTTATTGGTTAGACTTAATAACTAAGACAACGTCCTAGGGTGTGATTTCTTATATGCTTTTTTGAGTTCAGCAACACTATTGTGTGTATAGACTTGAGTAGCCGCCAAACTCGAATGCCCTAAAAGTTCCTTTACAGCGTTTAAATCGGCACCATTACTTATTAAATGAGTAGCGAAAGAATGTCTTAGGATGTGAGGGCTTTTCTTTACTTTTGTGGAGATCGTGTCAAAATAACTTGTAATTACTCTATATATTAACATCTCATAGACCTTAGTTCCTTTTTTAGTTAGAAAGAGAACATGTTGATTTTTTACGGTTTCAAGGTTTAAACGAGCACTAACATATGCTTGAAACGTAAGCATTACAGAAGGTAATAAAGGAATAAACCGTTCTTTATTCCGCTTACCTAATACTTTTACCTGTCCTTGAGATAAATCTACATCTTGGAGCTGTAGCTGAACTAGCTCTATTCGACGCATTCCTGTAGAATAAAAAAGTTCTACTATAAGTTTATCGCGCAATCCTTCAAATGTATTTGTAGAAATACTATCAAGTACGTTGTTAATTTCTACTTCAGAAAAAGGGATTTGAATTTTTTTACTCACCTTAAGCGCTTTATGTTTTGCCAAAGGATTTGAATTTATAGACTCCGTCTTTAATAAAAATTTATAATAACTGTTTAAGGACGATAACTTTCGATTAATAGTTCTATTTGAAATATTGGAATCTACGAGCAGAACAATCCAACTTCGTATTTGAGAATAATTTGCTTTTGAAACCTCAGCATCAGAAAAATCGGTAATTAAAAAAGACTGAAACGCTTCAATATCGTTTTGATAGGCCACAACTGTATTTGGAGAATACTTTTTCTCTAGTAATAGGTAGTTAATAAAGTTTTGTACAGCCATTCAGTTTGGTTTTACTATTCCAATATACATAAAATATTATAATATTCCCAATAAAAACTGGAGGTTTCTAATGGGAATATAACCTGATGACAAAACTGTTTTACGCTTTTGTTTTTCCTATAACAACAGCTATTACACCTCCCATTATAGCAGCAGATACAGCATCAATTGCAACTAGTAATAAAAAATCTGAATCTAAGCTAGATCCAGACGAATACATGAAAAAATTCATGCTAAGCGTCCACAGTAGGCCTATTAAGAACCCTGCCTTAGCACCTAAATTAAAAGTACTAATGTTTGCCCACCGGTTATAGATTAGGGCAAATGCGAAAGCGTAAAACAAGCATCCTAGAAAAATGAATAACATGTATGGTTCCGATTCATCTGGATGAAGTTCTGTAAAGAGGAATCCATAGAAAAGGAAACCTAGTAAAAAACTTACAACGGTGCCAGCGATACCTGACAATAAAAAAGATTTTGTGTTCATAGTATTATAGATTTTGGTTAAATTCAAAATTAATAAAAAATATGAATTGACCAAACTTTTTAACATATAAGTCACTGCACACTATAGTGTTATAAATAAAAAAAGCACCTTACATGTAAGGTGCTTTTGATTTGTATTGATGTAGATAACTATAAGTTTTCTGCGTCTCTTAATCCTTGAATGTATTGCGCTTTTTGAATTTGTGCTCTACGTTTTACAGATGGCTTTATAAACTGCTTGCGCGTTTGTAAAGATCGCTTTGTTCCAGTTTTATCAAACTTTCGTTTGAAACGTTTTAGCGCTCTGTCTATATTTTCTCCTTCTTTTATTGGTATTATTAACATAGTCTTTTAACCTCCCCTCTTTTAGATTTCGTGTGCAAATATAAACTTAATTATTGTTTTGCAATAGTTATTTTAAAATATTTCTTGAGATGACCAATTTTTGAATTTCGGTAGTGCCTTCGCCGATTGTACATAACTTGGAATCTCTGTAAAATTTCTCTACGGGGTAATCTTTGGTATATCCATATCCGCCATGAATTTGAACAGCATCATTTGCTATTTTGACACAAGATTCACTAGCATACATTTTTGCCATAGCGCCAAGGGTTGTGACTTTTTCCCCATTGTTTTTCAAAAAAGCAGATTTATGTATCAACAACTCAGCAGCTTCAATTTCTGTAGCCATATCCGATAATTTGAACGAAATTCCTTGAAAACTTGAAATAGGCTTCCCAAACTGAACACGTTCTTTGGCGTATTTTAAGGCAGCTTCATACGCACCTTTAGAAATTCCTAATGAAAGAGCACCTATAGAAATACGTCCACCATCCAAGATCTTTAGCGACTGAATAAATCCTTCGCCTTCTTCTCCTAGTAAATTATCTTTATGAATTCGACAATTATCAAATACGAGCTCTGCCGTTTCACTGGCACGCATTCCAAGTTTATCTTCTTTTTTTCCTGAGCTAAATCCAGACGTTCCTTTTTCAACAACAAATGCCGACATGCCATGAGAGTCGCCTTTTTCACCAGTTCGTGCAATCACAACAGCAATATGTCCACTACGACCATGTGTGATGAAATTCTTAGAACCATTTAAAATATAATGATCTCCGTCTTTAACTGCGGTTGTATTCATACCACCGGCATCACTACCTGTATTGTGTTCTGTTAAACCCCAAGCACCAATCCATTCTCCAGATGCTAGCTTCGGCAGCCACTTTTGTTTCTGAGCCTCATTGCCAAAATAGTAAATATGCCCTGTACACAATGAGTTGTGTGCTGCTATAGACAATCCAATTGAAGGATCTACTTTGGATATTTCTTCAATAATGGCGATATATTCATGGTATCCAAACCCAGAACCTCCGTATTTTTCTGGAATAAAAACACCCATAAAACCCATTTCACCAGCTTTATGAAGTACATCTGCGGGGAAAAACTGAGATTCATCCCACTCCATAATGTGTGGCCTGATGTATTGCTCTGCAAATTCTTTTGCAGCAGTAGCAATTAAGGTTTGTTCTTCTGAATAATTAAAATCCATATCTAAACTAATTAAGTGACAAATATAATTTAATAATTTCTATTTTTTCCTTGGGAAATTCTTTAACTTTTGTTAATTCCTCAATATCTTTATAACCATCCATTAACATTCTAAATTCTATAATCTCATACGCCAATTCATAATCGATATGTTGAATGGTTACTAATTGATCTACAGTCGCTGAATTTAAACTTATTTTAGCAACTTTCCTTGGCGTTTGAACGGTAAATTCTTTAAGAATATTTTCAATCACTTCTGGTTTTAGTCCTTTTATATCTTGTAATTGCAAATCAGAAATAAAACCGCCCTCAAAGGCATCTCTAAATCGAATAATTTGTTCTGAATAAAAAGCACCTATGCCGTATACCTTTTGAAGTTGCGACGCAGTCGCTTTGTTAAGATCGAACTTTTGCGCGAATGATTTCACGGAGGTATTAGCAGTTGATGTCAGTTTTTGCGATGATGACGTAACCCAATCCGGAAACTTAAAATAGGGCGCAATTGTTTTTAATAATGAATCCGACACTTTAGTAATTCGTTGAAATTTTCTCCTCGAATTTATCCACTTGTTTGTAGCCCTATAGGCTTGCAAACGGTTAATTTCTTGACTACTCATTCCAAGTGTATAGCCTTTATAATCGGTTATGTAATTCGGATTAAAAGGATATAGTTTTGGAGTCGAATTGCGAGATTGATGCACTATCAAGCTATCTACCTCGTTTTGAAATTTCAAATAGATAGCAGGATCAACAGCGAAGGAATCTGTTGGTGTTTTATTATAGGATACCCAAGAGAATTCCACAACAATAATAACGACAATCAATGCGATTACCGCCAAGCGTTGTTGTTGTGAAAAGTAGGTGTAAAATTTCATTTTGGGGCGACCATATTTATTTTCTTATGGCGTCCAGATATTTAATTAATTCTTTCTTCACTACAGGAAATAAGAAGAATAGTCCGACCATGTTAGGGAAAATCATTGCGAATATCATCGCATCAGAGAATTTCCATATAGATCCCATACTTGCTGCAGCACCAATAACGATAAACGTTAAAAATAATAATTTATATGCTAAATCTGCTACTTTGCCTCTACCAAATAAAAACTTCCAAGACTGTAAACCATAGTAAGACCATGAAATCATAGTTGACACTGCAAACAACACAACTGCAATAGTCAAGAATATATTTGAATACGGAATATATTGAGCGAAGGCTTTAGATGTAATTCCTGCGCCTTCATAGGCTACGCCATCAATAAAAACAACACCTGAACCATCTCCTCCATACTCAAAGAATCCACCAAAATTAAAAATCACAATCACTAAAGCAGTCATTGTACAAATCACAACCGTATCAATAAATGGTTCTAATAAGGCAACTAGACCTTCGGAGGCTGAATATTTTGTTTTTACTGCAGAATGCGCAATAGATGCCGAACCAGCACCTGCTTCATTTGAAAATGCAGCACGTTGAAATCCTACAATTACTACGCCTATCACAGAACCAACTCCAAAGGCAGTTGGGTTAAATGCCTCTCTTACAATAAGATTAATGGCATCATCAACTAAACTAAAGTTAGATAGTATAATATATAGACAAGCCACAACATACATACCCGCCATAAACGGCACTACTTTTTCAGTAACTTGAGCAATACGTTTAATACCGCCAATTATAATGACTCCCACTAATGCGGCTAACACAACACCAACGATTGCTCCCGCTGCCGTACTTTCCCAGTTAAACAATTCTTTAATAACTATAGTTGCTTGATTGGATTGAGCAGCATTACCTCCTCCAAAAGAGCCTCCAATACAAAAGACTGCAAAAATAGCAGCAGTCACTTTACCTATTGTAGCAAACCCTCTTGATTTTAAGCCTTTACTTATATAATACATTGGACCACCATAAACGGTACCATCTTTTCCAATATCTCTAAATTGAACACCCAAAGTACATTCTACAAATTTTGTAGACATCCCTAACAATCCACAAACAATCATCCAAAACGTAGCTCCAGGTCCTCCTAAGGCAATTGCCAAAGCAACCCCTGCAATATTTCCATTTCCTACGGTTCCAGAAACCGCAGTTGCCAAGGCTTGAAAATGACTAACCTCTCCTTCTGTGCTTTCGTCTTTAATGGTTTCTATGGCATCACCGCCAGGCGTAGAATCGCCGTACATCGCTTCAGAAACGCCATGATCTACATGGTCATATTTTCCTCTTACTACGTTAATTGCTTTTCCAAAATAACGAATGTTTGGAAATCCAAAATAAATGGTGAAAAACAACGCACTACCTACTAACAAGACCAATACAAATGGAATTGAAAATGAATCTCCTTTGTATACTGTAAAGAAAATAGCATCAAAAAAGGCATCTGCAACAGGTTGAAATGCTTCATCAATTTTTTGATCCAGCCCCTTTTCTTGTGCAAAAGATATAACTGGTAAAATTAAAGCAATAGTAGTTTGAATGAATGTTTTCATAGTAAATTTTTAGGAATTTTTTTAATAAGGCAACAATATGGTGAAAATAAATGAGTAATTAAAATATAGCTGCGCCTTAAAAGTTTAATTAACTTTTGGTTATTTAATATCAATATTATAAGTGCTGTTCAACTTTTGGATTTGTTCTGGCTGTCCCAAAACAATCACCTTAGAATTTGGGACTAATTTTTGACTAGCTTCTGGATTGATGGTATAATGACCTGTTTCGTCTTTATATCCAATCACACTACACCCCGTTTTTTTTCGTAATTCTAAATCTTGAATCGTTTTGATATTTGAAGTGTCATATAATTGTTCTACAGCAATTTCTTCGATATTGATAGATTTATTTCCAACTATAGATAGGTTATCAATAAATTCCAACAAATCTGGAACAACGACTAAGGAAGCCATATGATCGCCCCCAATTTTGTCGGGTAAAATTACATTATTGGCTCCTGCTAATTTAAGCTTACTGTATGAAGATTCGTTTGAAGCACGACTTATAATTCGAGCATTTTTGTTCATTTGTCGCGCAGAAAGCACCACGAAAACATTGTCAGAATCGTTGGGTAACGCAGATATTAAGCACTCCGCTCGTTCGATACCAGCGGCTAAAAGCACCTCATCATCATTTGCATTTCCAAAAACAAAGCGTGTGTTTTCATTTTGATATTTTTCTATAGTTTCCTTATTAGATTCTATGACCACAAAAGAGCGGTTATGGGTCAATAGTTTTTTTGCGGCTTGTTTTCCATTTCTTCCATATCCACATATCACAATATGATTGGACAGTGCATCAATTTTTTTTTGCATCTTCTTGTGTTTTAGTTCAGAAATAACATTTTTAGAAATTATATACTCTGTTATAATTGTAAGCGCATATCCCACAATAACAACACTTGTTAAAATTAATAAAATAGTGAATATTTTGGTTTCAGGATCGAGGGGCTGGACTTCACCAAACCCTACAGTGGTTATGGTAATGACGGTCATATAAAAAGCATCAACCCAAGAATAATCGGACATAATCTTAAATCCTATAATCCCTGTAAAAAGGAGTACTACCAACAAGATAATCGCAGTACTAATTTTTGATCTGTAAAGTTTTATAAAAGGGTTATGCATATAAATTAAATATCAAAAACAGAGGTTCTTTTGGTATATATCAAATCCTTGATACGGATCCAAAATGCTAGAAACAAATAAAATGCAAACCCAAAACCAAGTGTCACGAATGTCAGATAAATAAACGACGTTCGAACAACTTTGGCGCGCATGCCGATACGGTCTGCGATACGTTGACACACATAAAACCCATATTTTTGTAAATTGAAAAGGCCTTTGTAAAATAATTTCATAGTGCAATTTATGAATTTCGATTCAAAAGAGCACTACCAACAGCGCATTGAAGACATTTATTTTTTGAGCAATACATGTGTTTCAATTGAATCAGCGCTTGAGATTCTAATGCGGTTTTACCAAAGGCGTACAAGGAATGAAATTTATCCACAATACTGTTATGCTCCATTGGTATGTTTTGAATGATCGTTAGAACTTCATCTTGATTTGAATGTCGATTAAATCTATTAAAGGCAAACTTGATTGGAATTATAGTATTGATAATAATCAAATTCATAAATGCTTTTGTGAGCGTTTTTGATGAGGATTTGGAGAGTTTCTCAAAAGTATAGTGTGTTTCCCAAAACGCGGAAGTTGTACCTTGAAAAATTGCATACAATTGCTCTAAAGATTGGGCTTCAATCACTGAAGAAAACAAACTTGAACACCGGCTATACACTCCTGCCAACTGCGCCAATCGGAGGGTTGGGAAATTAGGCGGGCGTAAGCGAAAGAAGTGTACGGGCAACACGCCTTTTCTTGAAAGCGAAAATTTGTATTTCAAGAATTCATAGGCACTTTTGAGTTCAGATATGTAAACATCTTGTGCTTCGGTTTCTAAAAGTCCCGCTTGCCCAAAAAACAAGGCTTCAAGGTGGTGTACTTCATGTTGTGATTTCCGAACGACCGAAAAATCCATTGATTTTGCAATGCTTAAAAAAGCGTCACCATTGACTTTAAGTCCAAAATTTTTGGCGAGTTGCCAAAACAATACAGCTTCCCAATTGTGTTTGGAGTCGAGAAGTTGAGCTTCGATAGCGCTATACTTACCTTCTAAACGTTCTAAATACAGGCGTTCCATCCAATGGGAAATAGTGAATCCATCTACATCCATAATGCTGGATTCACAAGGAATCCAAGATTGCTTTTGGTTCAATAGAGTATTGTAATTTTTATAGGTATGTGGAAAAACATAGTTTTTGAGTTCTAGGGTTGGAATTGGCGTATTGTCCTTTCTGTAAATATCCATATCGTGCTCCCAAACCACGTGTAAAATCACGCTATCATACGCAGCATCTGTTTCGTGATGATGCACATACCAATCGGAAGATTTAACATGAATTTCGACATTACCGACCCACATCTGCAAGCCGATACTTAATTGCGCATTAAAAAAATCGGGGCCAGCATTGGCATTAGGCAAACCAACAGTCTTTAGAATTATAGACTCTTTAGTGGTCGTTTGCAATGATTTGAGGCTCATTTTCTTATGCTGCCAGACGTAATGTAGGAAGTCTTCTTGCATCCTACTAAGATAAAAAAAGTTTTGGAGCTGCCAAATTTCCGAAACCTATAAAAAAATTTGGATGTGATTGGAGCACTTGTAATTACAATAAAACCCCATAACAAAAAACCCTACCGTATTAGGTAAGGTTTATAGTGTATTAAAATTTACTTGAGAATTATTCAGCTACTTCCGCCTCAAGAAAATTAACCAAGCCACTGGCATCAAAATAATCTCCACCACTTATTATAAGTCCATCTTTAAAATCCCAGGTATGGTAAGCTTTCATTTCCCATTGTTTTCCAGTTGCGGTGTGTGTGCCTGACCAAGTTCCATACGATCTAACACTTCCGTCAGCTAATCCAGTTTCAGCTAAGACACCTGGCAACCAGTTATCAGCTGTATACACAACATTTTCCATCTCATCTTGCCATGCTTTCAAATAACTTCCAAATTCTTCTTTACCAATTTCAGAAGAACCGAAAAATACAGGTTGCCATTTGACATCATCATGAATTAAATCAAGCTGAGCTTGAAAGTCAGATTCCGAACCTTGAAGTTCTAACATTTTTTTAGCAGATTCCGTATTAACAGCAAATTCTGGGGGTAAGCCTTGACTGCAAGACGCAAAAATACATCCCACTAAGATAATCAGTAATTTTTTCATTTTTATAGTTTTTAATTAATTGTAATACGAAAGTAATCAATTAATCTAACTAACAAAAATATAATTAGGATGACGCCCCAACTAGCGCAAACATCATAATTGTGCAGGCAAGAAGTTTAGGAATTTAATTAGGAATGGATTCGCGCACCAACGGGCGATTTAGACTTGGGATCAAAATCAGTGTTAATTGTATAAAAAAATCACCTACTTCCAAAAAAATAAGTGATTATAAAATTTTATAGTGCTCAAAAAGAGCGGTATAGCGTAGCGTGGCTACAAATTTTAAAGTCTAATCAATATAACCCATCTCTCGCATCCAATCGTCATTAAACATTTTACCCACATACCGGCTGCCATGGTCATGGAACAATACCACCACCACATCGTCGGGCTTAAAATGTTCTTTCAATTGAAGGACGCCTTTGATAGCAGAACCTGCAGAGTTCCCTAAAAACATACCTTCTTCTTTTGCTAGACGCTGGGTGTAAACCGCGCCATCTTTATCCGTTACTTTTGTAAATCCATCAATCACTCCAAAGTTCACATTTAAAGGGAGAATATCTTCTCCGATACCTTCGGTAACATAAGGGTGAATTTCATTTTCATCAAAAATACCGGTTTCATGGTATTTCTTAAACACACTACCATAAGTGTCCACACCCCAAATTTTGATGTTTGGGTTTTTCATTTTCAAATAACTACCTACACCTGAAATTGTACCTCCAGTGCCGACGCCCACTACAAAATGAGTGATTTTCCCGTCGGTTTGTTCCCATATTTCTGGGCCTGTACTTAAAAAATGAGCTTTACAATTACTCGGATTATCATACTGATTCACATACCACGAGTTGGGCGTTTCTTCCGCCAAGCGCTTGGATACAGAATAATAGGATCGCGGATCTTCTGGCTCTACAGAAGTTGGACAAACGACAACCTCAGCACCAACAGCACGAAGTATATCCATTTTTTCTTTGGACTGTTTATCTGCTAATACAAAAATACATTTGTAGCCTTTGATAATTCCAGCCAATGCCAAACCCATTCCTGTATTTCCTGAAGTCCCTTCAATAATTGTTCCTCCAGGTTGCAAACGACCATCAGCCTCGGCATCTTCTATCATTTGTAACGCCATGCGGTCCTTTACAGAATTTCCTGGATTAAAGGTTTCATATTTCGCCAAAACCAAACATGGCAATTCTTTAGTTAAAACATTCATTTTAATTAAAGGTGTATTACCAATGGTTTCTAAAATATTTTCGGCGTACTTCATGTTATAAATTTAGAGCAAAAATACATTAAATTTCTGGGGATACAAATCTGGAATACAGAAGTTTTTACTCAAATTTCATGGCCTTTACAGGCACAATTTTGCTGATTAAAAACGACGGAATGAGTAACATCAATAGACATAAAACAAAAGTCATAAGGTTTAGTAAAACCACATACGACCAATCTAGATACACCGGCGCAACGGTCACATAATACACCGATGGGTCGAGTTTTAGAAACTGAAAGTATTTTTGAAGCAGTAAAACTCCAATTCCGATAAGGTTGCCCCAAAACAATCCGCAAGCAATTAAATAAGATGCATTGTACAGAAATAGTTTTCGAATACTATAGTTCGAACTTCCTAAGGCTTTAAGAATTCCAATCATTTGAGTCCGTTCAAGAATCAAAACGAGCAATGCAGTAATCATATTGATCGCGCCTACCAAAATCATAATACCGATAATACCATAAATATTGGTAGTAAAAACAGGGATCCACTCAAAAATAGTAGCATACTTTTGTTTAACCGTCATGGCATCTAAAGTGGAAGGCGTCTGTGCATAAACTTCTTTTCCAATGCGTTCTAAAGCGTTATAATTTGAAATAAAAACTTCAAAGCTCCCAACTTGATTTTTTGTCCATTTATTCAAGCGCTGTACATGATTAATATCACCAATAACATAGGTTTTATCTAACTCTTCAAACCCTGAACTAAAAATACCAACAACAGTATATTTCATAATACTTGGTGGTTTACTCGGATCTGATTTCATGAAATACATCTGAAAATTACCGCCAACGACAAACCCTAATCGGTCTGCTAAATACTTTGAAATTAAAACCTCATTACTATAGTTTTGGGAATATACTGGAAGTTGTCCTTCAATTAAAAAATCCTTAAAATATCGCCAATCGTAATCCGCACCTACGCCTTTTAAAAATAAACCTTCAAAATCGGTAGTGGTTCTGATAATTCCAAATTTATTAGCCACCGCTTGGACATAAGACACGCCTTCAACCGTTTTAAATTCTGGATAAAACTCTTGACGTTTAGAAATTGGAACCTGAGCCCCTTCCGATTCGTTACTGTCAAAATTAGAAATGGTAATGTGGCCATTAAAAGCTACAGCTTTATCTCGAATTTTATGTTCCAAACCAATACCAGTTGCAATCGCAATAAGCATCACAATGGTGCTAATTGCAATAGCTACAATTCCGATTTTTATTATTGGCGCCGATACACTACTTTTATAGGACTTATTACCAATAATACGTTTGGCTAAAAAATACTCGTAATTCAAAATTTATAATGCATTTAAATTTTATCAAAAATACAGTTTTATTATTTGTTCTGACACTTCTTTCGTGCCGAAACCAATCTAGCACGCAAGCACAAACACCTATTAGTGTTGGAGCGCAACAGACAGCACAGTATTTGCCAATTCTGAAAAATAAAAACATTGGAATCGTAGCCAATCAAACTACAGTTATTTTTAAAGAGGATGGCTATACACATGTAGTCGATTCTTTATTACGTCTAAATATCGCTGTCAAAAAAGTTTTTGCTCCCGAACATGGGTTCAGAGGAACTGCTGATGCAGGCGAATATGTGAAAGATGGCGTTGATGCTGGAAGTGGGGTGCCGATTATGTCTTTATATGGTGCAAATAAAAAACCAAGCGCTCAAGCCCTAGACGGTTTAGATGTTATTATTTTTGATGTTCAAGATGTTGGAGCACGTTTCTATACGTTTTTATCAACCCTTCATTATATGATGGAAACTTGCACCAAGTTAGGAATTACAGTCCTTGTTTTAGACCGTCCAAATCCAAATGGACACTATGTGGATGGCCCTATTTTAGATTTGAAATACTCCAGTTTTGTGGGTGTGCATCCTGTACCGATAGTGCATGGGTTGACGGTTGGCGAATATGCTAAAATGATAAATGGAGAGGGTTGGCTTACAGATGGCATTCAATGTGATTTGAAGGTGATTCCAGTAGAAAATTACACCCATCAAACCGCTTATGCGCTGCCCATCAAACCGTCTCCAAATCTCCCCAATGCAAAAGCCATTAATTTATACCCAAGTTTGTGTTTGTTTGAAGGGACTAATGTGAGTATGGGGCGTGGCACAGCACTTCAGTTTCAAATTTTTGGAAGCCCCTTTTTAGAGCATTCCGATTATAGTTACGAATTTGTTCCAAAACCTAATGTGGGCGCCAAATATCCTGTTCATGAAAATAAAATCTGTAAAGGACTTAACCTTCAAAATCTTAGTTCTTTAGATTACATTGAACTAAAGTGGGTAATCGATGCGTATCAAAACACTGAAAATAAAATTGATTTTTTTAGTCCATTTTTTACCAAATTAGCGGGTCAAAAATTACTGCAAGAACAAATTGAGTCAGGATGGACTGCTGCACAAATTCGGGAGAGTTGGAAACCAGATTTAGAACGCTATAAACTACTTAGAGCGCCTTACCTACTGTATCCGTTGTAGGTTTTCTATAGCTTTGAAAAGGTTGTTTCAATAAGTGCTTCAAATTGCTATTTTCGGCTTCATTAGGAAAGGTGTCTATGCCATATACTATTCGTTCTCGATCCATATAGATATACGTGCCCAATAGACGGTCCCAAATAGAAAAAATATTCCCATAATTAGCATCCGTATACGGCAATTGGTAATGGTGATGGATTTTGTGCATATCCGGAGATACCAATACAAAACTCAATATATAATCTAGTTTTTTAGGCAGCTTGATATTCGCATGGCTAAACTGAGTGGCGACTAAAGATAGGGATTGGTACAGCATCACAATTCCGATGGGGGCACCAATAACAAAAACACCTGCAAGGGTAAAAACATATCTAATTACACTTTCTAAAGGGTGGTGACGGTTAGCGGTTGTGGTATCAACTTTATGATCAGAATGGTGTACCAAATGCACCATCCAAAGTGGTGGTACTTTATGCTCGGTATAATGTGGTAAATATGCGCCTACAAAATCCATGAGTAATACGCCCAAAGTGACATAGAGCCAAAATGGCATTTCTGGAAACCAGTTGAGGATTCCAAAATCATGTACCACTACCCAGTCGGCTGAACTAAGTAATAAAAAAGCTAAGGAAAAATTAATAATAATGGTCGTAAACGTGAAAAACAGGTTTGGAAACGCATGTTTCCATTTGTTATACCCAAACGTAAACAATGGCAAAGACCCTTCTAAAATCCAAAAAAATGTCAACCCACCGACAAGAATCGCACTACGATGTAGCGAAGGAATGGTTTCGAAATAGTGAATGAGTTGCTCCATGTTTTGGTTAATTTCCATAAATATACTTATTTTAATTTTGCTCTTAAAGCTTCTACGATATTAAATGTCGCTGGACAGATTGACACATTCTTAAGCGTAAGCTCTGAAATTTTTTCAAAATTTTTTCGATTCGTATGTGGATATTCCTGACAGGCTTTGGGACGCACATCATAAATATTACACGTATTATCATCGGCTAAAAACGTACATGGTGAGGATTTTAGGACATAATCCTGATCGTCATCAACGTTAAGATAGGTGTCTATAAATTGACGGGTTTTAATTCTAAACGATTTTGAAATGCGTTCTATATCTTTTTTTGTAAAAATTGGACTGGTCGTTTTACAGCAATTGGCACATTGGAGACAATCCGATTTTTTAAATTCATCATCATGTAATTTCTCCATGATGGCATCGAGATTTTTGGGTGTTTTTTTTCTGAGCTTAATAAAAAAATTACGATGTACTTTTTGAGTCTCTCTGACTTTTTTTGGAAGGGATTGTAATTGGTCTTGCATAGTGCAAAACTAAGGATAAAATGTTCAACAGTCCCAACATTTGTAGTGATTGGTTACAACTGACCCGCTTTCAAACGGCTTTTATAGGCTTTCAATTCTTTGACCACTTTCGGCGCAAGAATTAAGGTTGATAGCATGGTTGGAATCGCCATCAAAGCAAATGCACTATCAATCAGATTAATCATCATATCTAAAGATGCGGTAGTCCCAAGGATAATACTGGCGATATAGAAATAATTATAATAGTGTTTTTTATCCGCACCTATTAAAAACGACAAACATTTAGTTCCATAATAGGAGAAGGAAAATAGAGACGAAATACTAAACACAGCGATAATGACAACTAATAAATAGTTTCCATAACCTGGCATGGCATTGGCAAATGCAGCAGCGGTTAAACTCACGCCGTTTCCGGATGAAGTCTCCCAAACACCAGTGACTAAAATTGCTAAAGCGGTTAATGTACACACCAACAAAGTATCTATAGCAGGGCCTAACATCGCTACGAGTCCTTCGCGAACGGGTTCATTTGTTTTGGCTGCTCCATGCGCTAAAGGCGCTGTTCCAATTCCGGCTTCGTTTGAAAATGCACCACGCTTTACACCTAATAAAATCAAACCTCCTACTAGACCTCCAAAGAAGGCATCGCCTGAAAAGTTATCTGCCGCAAAGGCGTCTGTGAAAATTAGTACCAAGTATTTAGGAACAACTTCAATATTAACAGCTAAAATGATCAGTACAGAAACAAAATACAGTAGCACCATGGAGGGTACCATTTTAGAGGCTATTTTACTGATGCGTCCGATGCCGCCAAGTATAACTGTCGCTGTTATTCCGACCAATACTAAGCCGATGATTACGTTGGACGTAAATCCTACCTCAACACCATTTGGAACTAGCAGAATATCATTTATAGCCTGTGTTAGTTGATTGACATTAAATACGGGTAAAGCACCGACTAACCCACATATACTAAACATAACTGCCAAGGGCTTCCAAGAGTGTCCAAGTCCTTCCACAATAAAATACATGGGCCCGCCTTGAATTTCTCCAGCACTGTCTTTTCCTCTAAACATAATGGCTAAAGTCGAGGTGAAAAACTTTGTAGACATCCCAACAACTGCACTAATCCACATCCAAAAAATAGCACCTGGCCCACCAATAGAAATGGCCACCGCTACTCCTGCAATATTCCCCATACCAATGGTGGAGGATAAGGCGGTGGTTAAAGCTTGAAAATGACTGATTTGTCCTGGATCATTAGGGTCATCATAGGTTCCTTTAAGCACTTGAATAGCATGACCTATTAATCGGAAGGTTTCAAATTTTGAACGAATGAGTAGATATAATCCTCCTCCAATAAGAAGAATCAGTAAAGGTAATCCCCAAACGGCGCTTGATAAATCAGCAGTCAGTTGTGTGAGTTGTTCCATACGTATTTTATAATTCATTGCTCTAAGCAATTAATGCAAGTTACAAATGTAATTTTTAGGAAGCAATTGATTTTGACTGGCAAATATAAACACTAAAAAAACTACTTCATCCCTTTTTCCTATCTTTGACCCACTTTTAAAGGATATTTATAAATCCGTAGTTTAGCTAAAAACCCATTTAAAACACCCCTAATGAAAGATGTTTTTGGAGTAGCCATTTTAGATTATCAGCAAGGAAATTACACAGAAGACCTTGTGACCTCTACTAGTATATCAGAAAATGACACCTTACCTCTACCCTATTTATTTAGAGCTTTTTCTGAGATGCCGTCACTAGAACAAACAGCACTAAAGCTGTCCAAAGGACATGTTTTAGATATTGGATGTGGCGCGGGAAGTCACAGTATACATTTGATTTCGAAAGGTTTAAAAGTGAAATCTATCGATATTTCTGAAGGCGCCATTAAAGCCTGTCAGTTAAGGGGTTTAAAATCTGCATACGTATTAGATGTTATGGACGAAACCGCATCTTTTGATACGCTGCTTTTATTAATGAACGGTTCTGGAATTTTTCAATCTTTGGCACATACACCTTTGGTATTGAACCATCTTAAAACACTTCTAAATCCAAAGGGTCAAATTCTTATTGATTCTTCGGATATAAAATACATGTATCAAGATGATGATGGTGGGTATTGGATAGATACCAATAAAGCGTATTATGGTGAACTTGATTATACGGTGCGCTATAAAGGTGAAGAAGCCACCTTTAGCTGGATGTACCTCGATTTTGAGCATCTTAAAATAGCCTGTAATCAGGTTGGGCTAAAATGTGAATTAATTGAAAATGGTCCTCATCACGATTTTCTTGCGAAACTCACCCTAGTTTAAAAATCAAATTTATAACTCACGCCACCTAAAATTTGTAGCCCTTGAACAGGATAATTACTCCAACGGTTATAGCTCTTATTTACAATGTTATTGACTTTCACAAAGGCTGAAAACTGATTTGTAATATCATAATCTAGTTGCACATTTGCATCTATGAACGCATCCAACGTCGTATTTGGTGTAATAGGTTCCGGAATGAAAAGACCTTCAAAATTGATGGTATCTTGTCGCGATCCTAAATAAAATACAGACCCCGCAAACGTCCATTTTTCAGAGAGTTGATAGTCTAAAAACACGGAGGCTTCAAAATCTGGCAAATTCCAAGCAGTGGGTTCTGAATCACTCGTATAATTATATAGATCGCCTTTTAATCGCATACTAAGTTTTTGACTCATATCAATTTCCAAGGCTCCTGAAATATTAAAAACTTCCACGTCTTCATACACAACTCTAAACGAGTTACCACGGTTATAATTATTTGGTATTGATAGGTTCTGAATGGATTGGGTTCTAAAAAGCGCTTTGTCTTGCTCACTAGTAAAACTCCCCTTAACATCATAACCTACGGTTTGAGAGAGTTTTCCTTTAGTTCCTACAACTATTTTATAAGGAGTATGACTTGGGCGAATATCTAGCGTTGGAGACACAAATGGATTTGCTTGTGCGAAATTTTGATATGTATTTTGATGTAAATCGCCTTTAATTCCAGCATAAGCCACCACTAAAGAATTGACAACCGCATAACTTACTTCAATATTAGGATAGATATAAAAGTCATTTTTATTTTGTTCGGAATCCATCGCATAATACGCCTTAAACCCAACCAACACTGTGAGGTCGTCTTGGATATATTGATAGCTTGGCGCTAGTGAAAACTGAATATTTCCATAAGGTTGAGCTTGTGACGTCGTATAGTTTTTAGAAAATTCTCCTTTTAAATAATCGACTTTAAACACTGTAATAATAGGGCTATCCAATAGATTTATTTGGAGGTTTGATTCCCCTTTCAAATGGTATTCTTGAGAATCATAGACATCAGAAAATCGTTGCAACTGCAATTTAGCACTTTGAAAAACGCCTTCTGTAAACTGAATATCACTACCTAATTTAACTGTAGAATACACTTGTTTTGGGTCGATAGACGCTGTAGTTTCAAAAGGAAGTCCATACCAATTGACGGCGAGTCGCTTATACGTTACATCCGAATTCCAAACAAACGTTTTTAAACTTTTAGCATAATTTACTTGAACCGAACTGTTTGAAAAATCATCATCAAGCTGTAGCCCATCTATACCGCCCTGCGAGGAATAGTGTTCTATAGAACTCCCCAAACGCTCCCCTCTTCCAAGTGTATGGTTAAGGTATACATTTCCTAATACGGTTCCATAATTTCCTAATCCTAAAGCGGCATAATTTTGAAATAATTTCTCTTTCTTGAATTTCTTTAACCTTACAGAATTTCCTTTTGCCGGCGTAAAAGTAGACGCAACTGGAATAGAGAAAATGGTATAGGTCACTGGTTTTTGAGGGGTTTCTGAGCCTCCCAAACGCGGGGTTTGTTTCATTTTAAATGCATCTGATATCTTTGGGGTGTAGGGCTTCACAATACTCACAACTTGTGTTTCGATGGAATCTTGAGAACGCGACTGCGAAGTTTGAGCGTGTAATTGATCTACTTGCACTATAAGTATTAAAGCAGCTACTAAATAAACGCTATTTTTTAATCTAATATTCATAGGGTTAGTTTTCATTTTCTGTATCGACTTCAATAGATGAATTTGTTTTTGCAGCTTCTGTTTTAATCTGTTCCAACTCTAATTCTGCTTCGGTTATAACTTCCTTAAATTCTTCAAAATTTTGAATCACATTTTCTAAAATATAAGTCGCTTGAAAGTCATCTTCAAGAGCTCGGAAATTCTTTGCCATAACAACCAATCCTTTTGAGGCATAATATTTATAACTAGAAAAGTTTTTAATCAATACTTGAACACTAGCGTTGGACGCTTCGTACGCGCCATCAACATTGTTAAAATAGGCTTCAAAATACTGCGCTTCAGCTCCCATTTCTCCACTGGCAATTGTTTTTACTTGTGCATATGCGGATCGAGCTTTGGTTTCATTTTTGGTTTTCATTGCAGCACGGGCACTGATAATATAAGCATCACTCATAATATAAGTATCCGTTTTGGAATTGTCGAGAATAACTTCAGCATAGCGAATGGCATCGTCATAGTTATCTAACTGAAAAAACACCTTCATTAAGTTCGATTGCGCATATAATCTGTTTTGCGGGTTTCTTGCTTCCAGTTCTAATCGAGATAAGTATACTAATGCGTTTTGATATGTTTGAGAGTCTAAGAGGATTTCTGATACTTTCAGCAATGCTGACTCTGTAAATTCGTTGGTCGATTGTTCACAAACAAACCTATAATGTGGGAGCGCATTTTCCATCAGATTGCTCTTATAATACAATTCCGCAAGATAAAAATGAGCTTTTAAGAGTTGAGAACCCTTTGGGAATCGCGCAATGTAGCCATTAAATAAGTCGATCGCTTTTGAGCTGTTTGCCTCTAAATATTGTTTTTCAGCAGCCTCATAAGTCGCTTCATCTAGTTCACTGTCGGAAATGCCAACATACTCCAATGTTTTAATCCAAGCCGCATAGGATTCTACTTGACCTAAATCGATGTACACAGATCGTGAGGTACTAATAGCTTGAAAGGCTTCGGGAGTGGATGGATAATTAACGGCTACCAAGTTTAAGTTCTGAAGCGCTGATTGTGTGTCGCCTTGATTATATAACATTAACCCTTTTCTTAATAAAGCTTTAGACACCAAAACACTAGACGAAAAATCACTAATTAGTTGACTGTAATACATGAGTGCTTTTTGTGGATCGCCTTGATTTACAAAGGTATTTGCTAATTCAAACAAGGCTTGATCTCTTAGGCGCGATGTTCTAAACGTCATTACTTTTTGTAGTCCTAAAATTTTATTTGAAGTCTCTCCTAAATACCCATGACTAACAGCAATTTGAAATGTGGCATAGTCTACTTCAATTTTAGCCAATTTTAAAGCCGCTCTATAGGCATCTATTGCAGGGCTGTACTGAGTGGTCACAAAATAGGAATCCCCAAGTCTTAAAAACGCATCGTTTAATAAAGTTACATTTACAGGTTGTGTGGCGATGAATGCCTGAAACGTTTTAATGGCAAGCGCATACTCTGTTTGTTTAAAATAGGTATAGGCTAGGTTATAGTCTAAGTTTTTAAATTCATCGAGTTGAGCAGACAAACTCATGTTTTTGAAGTCTATAAATCCATCATAAGCATTTTTAAAATTAGATAACTGATACTCCGCCTCGGCCTTCCAATAGGTTGCTCTAGCTTTAAAAATTAAATCTATTGAACTTGATAAGGAGTTTTCAAACTGTTTTTTTGCCTCTATATAATTTGCCGTATTATATAGCTCTAAGCCTCTATAGAATGTCACTTTTTGATACGCTTCTTTGTGAAAGGTTCGAGACTTGTTTTCTAGTAGCTCAAGTGCTTCTTTAAAATTATTTGAACTAATGTAAGAATCGATTAATAAGGTTTCTATCTCTATTTTAAAAGTCGATTTTGGGTATTGATCTAAAAACAGCATAAGCACTTCAGGAGTGGATTGGTATGGATTGCCAATATCATAGCTGAGTTTGGCATAATTCAACCAAGCATCTTCTTTTATATTGAGGTTAAACTCCATTTCGGAAGCATTTCTAAACGCATTCAGTGCTTCCTGTTTTTTATCTAAATTTACATAACTTTCAGCGAGATGATAATACGCGTTTTGTGCAATAGCGTTAGAACCTTCTATTATTTTATTAAACTCATTGATCGCCTTTTGATAGTCGTTTTGTTTATAATACGCATACCCCAATTGATAAAAATCGGTGTGATTCCAGCGTCCTCTTTCGCCTTTATAAGCCTTTAGAAAAGGAATAGCTTCTGCATATTTTTGAAGATTAAAATAACTTTCACCAACGATTTTTGAAAGCTGAGAAGCCTCTTTTGAACTTCTTGTTTCTAGTTGTACCAATGCTAATTCAATGGCTTTCGCAAACTTCCCTAATTTAAAATTCAAATCGGCTTGATAATACGATAAATTATCTTTGTAAGCGTCAGTGTTTTCTACTTGATCAAAATAAACGGACGCCTGATCATAATCATCGCCTTCATACGCCATAAAACCAATATAGTATTTGGCTTGTGAACCGTAAGTTTTAGACATTTCAACTTTCTTAAAATACGTTTTAGCAACCTTAAAATTTTTGGTTGTATAAAGACTGTACCCATACTTAAAATAAAACGGCTCGAGGTTCGAATTTGAAAGAGAAGACACCTCAACTTTGTCGTACCATTTTCGAGCATAGGCATATTTAGCATTATCAAAATAGTAATTAGCAACTTCAAAAAAAGCGGAATTACGTTTGATACTAGAAGGGTAATGTGCTACAAAAGATTCTACAAGTAATTCTGCATTGGGCTGATTAAGTCGCACGGCACAGTTTGCATTGTAATAGGCTGCATTGGATTTTAATAAATCCTCTGAGGCATTGGATTCTATCGATTTAAAAAGCACTTGAGCTGACTGGTATTGTTGTGCATTATAGAGCGCTATAGCAGATTGATACTTAACATCTTCACTAGAATAAATAGTCGAATTCTGAGCAAATCCAGCACAAAAGAAACACACAAAAACAAGACGAACTAAATATTTTATGGAAGTCATATACTGAAAGAGTTTTATTACATTCAAAGATAAAATATATCAAGTTGATAACGGAAAAAATTTGGCTAAATTATAAGTTGAGTAAAATATTAACATAAGAAGACCGTTTAATGCAAGTGATATTTGATAATTAAATCAAATAGTAATACTTTTATAAAAATTAATTTTTAGGAAAGATACATGTCAGATTCGGTATTAAAATTAGAAAATGTTTCCATTTTTCAAAACGACAACTTAGTATTGAGTGACGTCAATGTGGATGTCAAAGAAGGTGACTTTGTATACTTGATTGGGAAAACAGGTTCAGGAAAAAGTAGTTTTCTAAAAACATTGTATGGTGATTTAAAACTAAGCAATGGCGCGGGGTCAATCGTTGAGTTTGACTTAAAGACGATGAAAGAAAAAGATATTCCTTTTTTAAGACGAAAACTGGGTGTTGTATTTCAAGATTTTAAACTTTTAAATGAACTTAGCATAAATGGTAATCTCGAATTTGTTTTAAAAGCTACGGGGTGGAAAGACAAAACATTAATCAAAGCCAAAATTGAAACTGTGCTCACAAAAGTAAATATGCAGGCCAAAGGGAGTAAGTTTCCTTATGAACTTTCGGGAGGCGAGCAACAACGCGTGGCGATTGCTAGAGCTTTACTAAACGATCCGAAATTAATTCTAGCTGACGAACCTACAGGAAATCTAGACCCACAAACGAGTATGGAGGTGATGGAAGTCCTTTTAGAGCTCAATAAAAAAGGCCATACTATTTTTATGGCAACACATGATTATGCGTTGATTTTAAAATACCCTAGTAAAACACTCAAATGCGAAGACACTAAAGTCTTTGAGGTGGTTCAACGTAAAAATTAAGAATGCTTTCTATACTCATTCCAACTTATAATTACAATGTTGAGGCATTGGTATCTGAGCTGCACATCCAGTCAACCGCTTGCAGTATCGAATTTGAAATTCATATTGGAGATGATTTTTCTTGTTCGGACGTAATACGCAACCCTCATCTATCGAGGATGGAATTTACCTATTTACATCGTAGTGAAAAATCTATAGGACGTACTGCAATTAGAAAACTTCTATGCTCTAAAGCCAACTATCCATGGTTATTATTCGTTGATGCTGATATGCTTCCAAAAGATAAAAACTATATTGATAATTACTTAGCTGAAATCTCTAAAGACATTAATGAAAGTGCTTATTTTGGCGGCTATTCTTATCCAGAAAATTATGACTACAAAGAACGCTTGAGATACCGTTACGGGATTCAAAGAGAGTATAAATTAGCTGCAAAGCGGAATAAAAACCCCTATAGAAACATTTATTCTGGAAACATGCTTGTTCATAAGTCGGTCTTTATTCTCTCAAATACAGCACTGGAGAACAGATATGGACTAGACTTAGCATTTAGCAGAAGTTTAGAAACACAAAAGGTAACCGTAAAGCATTTAGATAACTACACAGACCATTATGGAATTGAAGATAATTCTACTTTTTTACTAAAGTGTAAAAGTGCTGCTAAGACGCTACGTCAACTCTATGATTCAAGATTCATTACAGCCAATCAAAGTAAGTTAATAAAAAGCTATAAGTTATTGGAGAAACTAAAACTTATCGGAATTATTAACTTAATAGGCTGGTTTTTAAATCCTATTTTGTCATGGCTTTTAATAAACACGAAAGCCTCATTTGTTGTTTTAGACTTCTATAAGATGTATCATTTTAGTAGTAAACTTAAAAAAAATAAATGCCTTTAATATCCGTAATCATTCCGTTATACAACAAAGAGCAGTTCATCGAAGCAACGCTATTAAGTGTATTGAATCAAACGTTTTCTGATTATGAGATTATTATTATCAATGATGGCTCTACAGATAAAAGTTTAAGAAATGCCACAAAAACCCTGAAGGGTTATAACAACCACAGCCTAATCACTCAAAACAACAAAGGTTTGTCCGCTACAAGAAATGTTGGAATCTCTCATGCTAAAGGTGAGATTATTGCGCTTTTAGATGCTGACGATTTATGGGACAGGAAATATTTGGAGGAGATTAAAGAATTGTATTTAAAATATCCTGAAGCAGATTTATTTGGAACCGATTACATTGAAAAATATACGGACTTGAATGTTTTAGAACCTACAAAAAATATAAATTTAATCAAAAAGAATACAACTTTTTTGGTGAATGACTTTTTTAAACTCAACTTATATCAACCTATAATAACTCCAAGTAGTTTCTCTTTTAAAAAAAATATCTTCAGAAAAATAACGTTTAATGAAGCAATTGATTTTGCCGAAGATGTAGAGTTTTTCATTAAAAGTAATATAAGTTACAGATTTGCCTATAGCTATAAGCCTTTGGCTACAGTTCATTTTGACATCCCAAATCAAATGACACAAGTAGGTTTCAAAGGAAAAAGGCTTCCAAATTTTGATCAGTTTGAAGTACACACAGGTCAGCATACTACATTAAAAAAATACTTGGACACCAAACGCTATTATTTGAGTATTCTTTGTCGAATTTCAAATGACCAACAAAATTTAACGCTATTAAGAAAGCAACTGAATGTATCAAATTTAAAAATTCGTCAACGTATATTATTAAACGCTCCACTTGTAATACTAAAAGGATTGATATCTATTAAAAAACACTTTTTGAAGAAAAATATCCGATTAACATCTTACTAATCTAATAACTGCTCCCACATTGATATTACATTTTTAGCAGAAAACTTTTCAACTGAAGTTATAGCATTACTTTTACAATAATTATAAAATTCTGCATCTGTATGCATTTTGTCCATAGCATTGATAAGGGCATCAAAGTTTTGGTTTTCAACTAAAATTCCATTCTCTCCGTCTTTAATCAGTTCTGAAGGTCCTGACGGACAATCAAAAGATACTACAGGCGTGCCTATTGATAATGCCTCTAACAATACCATTGGAAAACCTTCGGTATGACTAGACATTACAATGCATTTTGCAGCTTTCATATAATTTTTAACTTCAGATTTAAACCCTAAAAGACACACTAAATTTTCTAAGTCACCTTGTTTTATTTGAAACTCAAGTTGCGCCTTATCTGGTCCTTCGCCAACAATATAAAGCGGGACTTTGTCCTTGAAAAAGATAGTTTTTATATAAGCCTCTATTAGCTTATCAAATTGCTTAGTACTATTATCTAAGCGCCCCACAGCCAAAAGAAATGGTGTTTGAATCTCGGCATTAAAAGCTGTTTTATGTAACGGTTCAGAATTGTAAAAATTAGGGATGTATTTTAAATTAGAAAAAGGAAAAAGAGAAACCAATCGATTAATAATCCCGTTGGAAACACCTATTACAGCTGGCGCTTTGCTATAGTCTTTAAAAAACCATTTGTATTTTGGTATATGAAAAAAAACCTCATAACTATGAATTGTAAAAATTATTTTTGAGAGGTCAAAAATAAATTGATGAAAACACCATTCCATAACTGGACGATTGCGTGTACGAAAATCAATATAATAATCAGAATTAGTTATCTTGTATGCGTACTTAAACTTAAAAAACTTTGAAAGTTGTTTAATAATCTTAAATTTAGATTCTTTAAGACCTAAATTATACAATTCACCTTTAAAAGGATAAGTAATTTCGTCTCGCAAACAAATAATTGAAACATCATAACCCATTTTGTGAAGCTCAACAGACAATTTCGCCGCTATACGTTCTGCGCCTCCTAAAGACAGAGAATCCGTTATTATAGATATTTTCTTTTTAAAATTTTGCATGACAAACTAAAACTATTAAATTACAAAAAATATAATTTTTTATGCGAATACTTTTATTAGGGGAATATAGTAACTTTCATAATACCCTAAAAGCTGGACTTGAAAAAAATGGACATAGTGTCCTATTAATGGGCAGAAAAGATGGCTTTAAAAATTATGCTGTGGATATAGATTTAGAACCCGTTTTGTTTTCAAAATTTTTATTCAGAAAAGTAAAAAACGTATTATTTCTTCTTTTTAATTTTGACATTGCTAACTTTGAAGTTTTTTATAATTTTTATAAAAATCGACATCAATTTAAAGATTTTGAAATTGTTCAATTAATCAATGAATTTCCGTTTAAAACCACTCCGTTTTGGGATAAAAAGATTTTGAAATTCGTTTTCAAACATAACAAAAAAGTAATTTTATCCGCTTGTGGAGATGACGTGACTTACTTAACTTATTTAATCAACTCAGATTTACCTCATCATGTGTTGACGCCGTTTCTAAATAATAAAAAACTAAAACCTTATTTCAGACATAGTTTGAACTATTTAAAACCATCATCTAAAAAATTAAGTGAATTTGTAAAAACGTATATTACCTATATTATTCCAGCAGATTTTGATTATGAAATGGCATATCAAAATCTCCCAAAAGTAAAACCCCTGATTCCTTTCCCTATAAACCTTGAGAAAAATAAATTTAAGCCTTTAAAAATTAATGGTAAGGTTAAAGTTTTCCATGGTATCAATCGTAGTAATTATTACAAAAAAGGTAATGATGTGTTTGTTCAAGCTTTGGAACAAGTTCAAGAAAAATACAGTCATAATATCGAAATCATTCAAGTAGAAAACATTCCTTATAAAGACTATATTAAACTCTATAATGAGTCTCATATTCTATTGGACCAAGCCTATGCCTATGACCAAGGATACAATGCATTAGAAGCTATGGCGCAAGGTAAAGTAGTGTTTAGTGGATTCAGTGATGGATTTAAATCGCATTATGACATAACTAAAAACATTGGAATTCATGCCACGCCTGATGTAGAAGAACTTGTTAAAAACTTGAGTTGGCTTATTGAAAATCCAAAAGAAATTATAAAAATTGGCAAAAACGCACGCGCTTATATAGAAACGTACCATGATTATGAAAAAGTGGCAAAAACCTATTTAAATACCTGGAATTCTTAGTTAGGAAAATTGTTTTTTAAACGTTTCAAAGTCGCGAATATAATCCGCCTCATCGTATACCTCCGAAGCTAACACCAAACATACGGCTCCAGATGAGAAATTCTCCAATTCTCGCCAAATACCGGGAACGATTAATAATCCTTTATTGGGCTTATTTAATGTAACTGTTCGTGAATTTTTACCATCTTTTAAAATCACGTCAAAACTACCACTTAAAGGTAATAAGAATTGTTGTAAATTTTTATGAGCATGACCGCCTCTGTAGGCATCACTAGGGACATCATATAAATAATAAACACGAGCAATTTCAAAGGGTAAAATTTCTTTTTCTATAACCGATAAATTTCCACGTCCATTTTCATCGCTAATTTTAGGAAGTTCGATAAGAGATACGGATTCTATAGTATTGTGTTTCATAAAACTTTGTGTTGATAATCTATATCAATTTTTATTTAAGAGTTTACAGATTGTTTAATAATATATTATGTTATAATTTCATTTTAAACAATAATATTCAATATAACTATCTTTACTGATTAAATAAAGGTTTTTGTGTAATTCAAATTGAAATAGTTGTTTTAAAATATTATGGTTACAGTATTACAGTAAATCTAAACCACTGGGTGGGGTAGAGTTTTTATTATTTTTGAAATGGTACCAAATCGCTATAATCACCACAATAAAATAAACAATATAGCGTAATAAGTGAGCCATTACAATGCCCTCGATTCCATGGGAATCGAGTAATAGTTTAGAGAAAATATAAAATAAAATAATTGAAATAAATTCAGTTAAAACATAACTAATTAACATCTTTTTAGCCAAAAATTGATGTGCTAAAACCAAAGCAGAAAGTCTAACGAAGTCAGCCGCTAATTGCCATTTAAACAAGGGCTCCATTCCATAAAACCCTGGATATATCACATCTATAATTAGCATTCTAAATATATAAATGAGTATCATTCCAACGGCAAAAAGTGGTAAGATGGTTTTGTAAATATAAAACACTTCATTTTTAAAGTCTTGAGCAGAATAAATTTCTGCAAATCTGGGAATCACATACAACGTAAAGAGTCCAGTAGAAAATACCATATAGTTTTTTGAAATGATAAGTATTGCAGTCCAATACCCCGCTTGATTGCTACTGATCTGATTGGTGATTTGGGAACGGATATCAATTTCGATATAATTTATCAGTACCGTAGAAATAAAAGACATGGCAGCAAAGGTGAGTAATGCCCTAGTAAATGACGAATGTAGACTTAGTCCTTTTAATTTTATTTGGGTTTTTAGTACACTCCCAAACACAAACAACAGAACCAAAAGCTGAACTATTGGTGCTATAGCTATAGCTATTAACACACCATTAATATTATAATTAAACAGACCGTAGAGTAGCAAAACACTTGATGTTAAATACGCAATAAGTTCTATTTTTGCATACTGTTTATATGCAGAAAGCCCGTTGACAACTCCACTAAAAATACGATTTAAGGATATTGCAGGAACTACAAACGCCGCTATTATAATGATAAACTCAAAAGTATCACTTCCAAAAAGTTGTATGGAAATCCAATTTGAAAAAATAAATAAAATGATGGTACTTATGACAGTGCCTAAAATTGAAAAAATAAAGGTTGTTGAGAAAAATTTCGCGAGAAGTTCTTCTTCTTTTTTTAACTCGGAAGTATATTTCACAACCCCATTAAAAACGCCTAAGGAAGATGTGCTCGTTAGAATTACCATCAGGTTTCTTAGCTGACCAATTTTTGCAATACCAGAAGCTCCAACCAACTCGGCAAGTAGCTTTTGAATAACTATTGCAATAACTAATCTAAAACCAGTTACCAATGAATTAAGTGAAACTATTTTTAGAAGAATACTTTTTTTAAAATGCTTTAGCAGTTTTTTTAACATCATTAATAGGCATTGATAATGTTAATTATTTTAAATACTTCATCGACCTCCAGTACAGGGCTCATTGGAATACTCACTAGCTGTTGGTGAATTGTCTCTGTAATGGGAAGGTTTAAGTGACGATACGATTTTAAAGCCTCTTGTTGATGGGGAGGAATTGGATAATGAATCAAGGTTTCAATAGCATTATCTTTCAAATAGGTCATGAAATCATTTCGATCTTCTACTAAGACAACAAATAAATGAAAGACATGATCTTTAGTATCCGAATAATAAGGGAGTTTAATTTTTGTGTTTTGGATACCTTTTAAATACTGTCTTGCAACAAAACGTCTTTTGGCGTTGTCTTCATCTAAATGTGGGAGTTTAAGATTTAAGAAAGCAGCCTGTAGTTCATCTAATCGACTATTATAACCTACTACTGAGTTTACATATTTTTTGGGACTCCCATAATTTCTTAATTTTTTAATAAGTTCCGCCAATTGTGTGTCATTGGTTGTAATAGCTCCTGCATCCCCTAGTGCTCCAAGATTTTTGGATGGGTAAAAACTAAAAGCCGCAGCATTCCCTATACTACCCGCCTTTTGCCCCTTAGCGTCTACAGCTCCGTGCGCTTGCGCAGCATCTTCGATGACTAATAGATTATGATGTTTAGCTATGGTTTGAAGTTCTTTCATAGGGGCCAATTGCCCATATAAATGAACAACTAGAATTGCCTTGATATCAGATGTTAAAGCTTCTTTTATTTGTTTTGAAGTTAAATTATATGTTTCTATATATGGCTCAATGAGAACTGGCTTTAAACCTGCGTTTATAATTGATAATATACTTGCTATATAAGTGTTTGCAGGCACTAAAACTGAATCTCCTGTAGATAGTTTACCCAACTGTATGTAGGCTTTAAAAATCAGCGTTAGTGCATCCAACCCATTAGCAACACCGATACAATGTTGAGTATTACAATAAGTCGCATAATTGGTTTCAAACGTCGACACTTCAGACCCTAAAATATAATGACCCTTTGACAAGAAATGGTCAAAACGGTTTTTAAAAGCGGTCTTGTATTTGTCATTGATTGCTTGAAGGTCTAAGAATTTAATCATTGTAGTATAGTGTTAAGTAATTCATACTTTTCAACATCTATAACGTAAAAATCCTGTGAAACCGTACGTGCGCCAAAACCTTCTTTCCAGAACAACAATCCGTAATTAACTTCTTGTCCATTATTCTTATTGGAATTGCCAAAGTCAAAAAATACTTTATCATTAAACACCGTATTAATCAAGTGAGCGTGTAAGAAGTCCAAACTACCAAGACTATTATTGTTTTCATTCCCAGAAATATATTGGGTATGTGCACCTCTAACAGATTCAAAAACAGTTGCTCCCGCTACAATTTTATTGTTTTTATAAACATTAAACTGCCTAATATTTTCTGGGAAATATGATTTTAGAGTCGTTATTTCCTGTAATGAATGTACGGGTTTTGTATTGTGTTTTGATATTAGATTTGGAATTAATATAGCATTCCAAAACTCTTCGAAACTAGCAACCTCTTTAATTTCCAAATTTTGTTTTTGCCCCCTAGAAACGCCTTCTTTTCTACTTTTAGATAAGGAAACACCATCTGAATAACGAATCACTGAGAGTGTGTCTCTACGGCGTAATTTCGCCTGGAGAATGAATAAAAAGTATAAAAATTCTTCTGAAAGTTTAGAATTATAAAATTGAGGAATTGGGTTTAAATATAGTTTATGATGTCCTGATTTTTTTAAATATCTAAGAATAGTCTCAAACACTTCCAAGCTATCTTTAAACTTTACATCTTTCGTAAAAACAATCCCTCCATAGCTAAGTCCTTGATGCGAATAAACTATGTTTTCATTTATATTTGCTGGGAGTAAAGCAACAAGCTTTTCCTTTTTGTAGACCATCAAAGAATAATCCTCAAACCGATCTTTATGATAATCCATGAAATCTCGTTGAAACAAGAATGTTGCATTCTTTGCTTCAACTACAAAACTATCCCATTGGGATTTTAAATCAGGATTATATTTTGTGACTGAAAAAATACGAGATTGATTAAATTAAATTGCAGTGTGAAATTACTGATTTTTCTTGAAAATCTGGCAATTTATATTCCATTAAAAAACTCAAACATCCTGTGTGTGTATATAGCTAACCTATGTAGTGACAGGAATGAATACTTATTATAGCATTTTAATTGGTTAATAAACGATCCATTAAAATCGTAAATTTCTCTGCACCTTCACGGTTTAGATGATCTGCATCTAAAAAATCGGATTGCTTAAATTGATTGTCCGTTAAAAAGTTAAAAAATCTACAATTACTATATTTACTGTCTATGAACTTAGCAGCAGAAATAGTTTTTTCTAATTGGTTTTGATTTAAATGTTGTACATAACTTTTATGAGCAGGCATCATTACTAGTACCACTTTCACTTCATTTTTCTGACATAAATCGACAATAGCTTCTAACAGTTTATAATTTTCTGTATAAATTACCTCATCATTTATAGTGTGTTTTTCGGCTATTAACTTCCCAACGGCATCTATATTTTGAGTTTTTTCTCGAGCTGTGTGTGTTCCCCAGCCTTGATTACTTACAAACTCAGAGTTTTCTTTTAAAAAATAAAAATCATTGATTCGTTTAAGGTTATTTTTCAGTTTGACACTCAAAATTTCAGAATGATATTTTAATTTTGAGTTAAAGTTTATATCCGTATATATTTCGTAATCCTTTATTCTCCAGCTTTCATCTCCATTTTCCAATTGCTCAAACAAAGTAGCATAAGACATTCGAATAACGATAGTCTGCAAAGCTTCTAAAGTATTTATATGATGATTAATTATTTTATAATCAACGTCTATAGTTTGGGAGACATTCCCATAATTGAGTGCTTTTTCAGTTAAAAATTTGGGGTTAATCCCATATAGAATATGGGAACTTCCAACTAAAAGTGTTTTTATAGATTTTTTATTAGATTTTAGATAATCTGATTTTAACGCATACCCATTTGGAATGTTTCTCAACAATAATTCCATGGTTCCGCAAACGATGAAAACTGGTAGACTAAAAATTAATAATATGAACAAAAATTTCTTCATTTAAAACTGGAAATATATAAACTGTTGTTGCTTTGCATAAAAATAGAACATACAAAAAATAATGACATAATAACACAAAAAACGCCTAGGTCTATCTAATTTAAATAAAAATTTCTCGATGGCGTATTCATTGTTTCTACCAAACCATTCAACAGTCATAAAAACACTAATTAAAATAAAGACAATTACAGCGTCTAATCTGTTAGGAAACTTCGGAATATCAAAAATACTTTTGGAAAAAATTATGGACAAATAATTTAAAGCATCGGTTAAACTATCTGCTCTAAAAAATATCCGAACAAGCACCAAAAACACAAAAGTCTTTAGCATATTAAAAAGCTCTATAGTTGAGGGAAACCATTTATTATGAGCTACAAAATGCTCATATTTATCGCTCTTTCCTTTCAAAATTCCAGGGACAAAATGTAGTGCGTTTATAAACCCATAAACAATGAATTTCCAATGCGCCCCATGCCAAAAACCAATGACTAAAAAAATTAAAAATGTATTTCTTAATTGCATCAATTTACCTCCTCTACTTCCACCTATTGAAATGTAAAAATAATCTTTAAACCAAGAGGTTAATGAAATGTGCCAACGCCTCCAAAACTCTCTTATGTTTCTAGAAAAATAAGGGAATGCGAAATTTTTCATCAAATCAAACCCAAAGAGTCGGGATGTTCCAATGGCAATATCTGAATACCCAGAAAAGTCAGCATAAATTTGTATCGTAAAAAAGAATGCCCCTAAAAGAAGTGAACTGCCAGAATATTCAGAATAATTTTTAAAAAACTCATCTGCGAAAATTGCACAATTATCTGCAATAACCATTTTCTTAAAAAGTCCCCATAAAATCTGACGCAAACCATCTGTTGCTTTGTGGTATTCAAATTTTCGTTTCGTAAGAAATTGAGGTAATAAATGTTTAGCGCGCTCTATTGGTCCTGCTACCAATTGTGGAAAAAAACTGACAAATGCAGCAAAAACTATAAAATTTCTTGTAGGTTTTAGTTTCCTCTTGTAAATATCCAAAGTGTAACTTAAAGTTTGAAAGGTATAAAAACTAATACCTACAGGGAGTATAATGTTTAATGTATAGCTCTCTAAATCGAGACCAAAAAAAGAAAATGCTGCCGTAAAGTTTTCAATGAAAAAGTTGAAATATTTGAATATTCCCAGCATTCCTAAATTTACAACAATACTTAACCAAAGAAATCGTTTCCTAATGTGTTGATTTTCGTTATTATCAATATTGATTCCTACGATGAAGTCGACAAGTGTACTTAAAAAAATAAGACTAAGAAAACGCCAATCCCACCAAGCATAAAAGAAATAACTCGCTACGACTATAAGGCTATTTTGTGTTTTTAAATTTTTATTAAAAACAAACCAATAGAGTATAAAAACTAATGGTAAAAAAACAGTAAAATCTAATGAATTAAATAACATAAATAATAGCGTCCTGTATTTTAATTATGTTATTATATAAATTTAATTTCTATTTATAACAAATACACAACTTGAAAATATTGAAAGTAAATTCATATATAAATAGCTAATATAAATAAAATGAGATAATTTTCTCTTTATTTAACCCAACAATTAATGTTTCAACGTTTGTTTATAGAATCGTTTGTTTAAAATTAAACAAACACAACTAACTACTTTTTCTTCAAAAACAGGTAATAAACATTAACACAAAAAATAGCAGCATTGGATATTACGATTGGCCAAGAGGTCGCTAACAGAAAACCATAAGCGACAAACAAAGCACAAGCAATACTGTTTAGAGTTCTCAAACGACGCATATCTTTCATCAAAAAAGACAGCAATAACACGACCATTGCAAGATATCCAACCAGTTCAGTTGTGTTGATTTCCAAAAAATCCATTATATAATTTTATTACGTTTACGATCAACTTCCGTAAGGTATATTTTACGTAATCTTAATGATTTTGGTGTCACTTCAACGTACTCATCTTTTTGGATGTATTCTAAAGCTTCTTCTAAGGAGAATTTAATTGCCGGAACAATTTTGGCTTTATCATCTGCACCAGAACTACGAACGTTACTTAACTTTTTCGTTTTTGTAATGTTAATAGCCATATCGTCACCACGAGAATTTTCTCCGATCACCTGACCTTCGTAAATACTTTCACCTGGATCGACAAAAAACTTACCTCTATCTTGCAATTTATCAATAGAATACGGAATTGCTTGTCCTAATTCCATTGAAACTAGAGAACCATTTTGACGTTCTGGTATTCCACCTTTTAGGGGTTGATATTCTTTAAATCTATGTGCCATAATCGCCTCTCCAGCAGTTGCTGTTAATAGCTGATTACGCATTCCGATAATTCCTCTTGAGGGAATTATAAACTCACACACCATACGGTCGCCTTTAGCTTCCATACTTAGCATTTCGCCTTTACGCATCGTTACCATTTCGATGGCTTTACCTGAAACTGTTTCTGGTAAATCAATCGTCATTTCTTCAACAGGCTCACATTTAACACCATCAATAACTTTGATAATTACTTGGGGCTGTCCAATTTGTAATTCATAACCTTCACGACGCATCGTTTCAATTAAAACCGACAAATGTAAAACACCTCTACCAAATACCATGAATTTATCGGCACTATCTGTTGCATTCACACGTAATGCTAAATTCTTTTCTAATTCTTTATCCAGGCGTTCCTTAATATGTCTAGACGTTACAAATTTACCGTCTTTTCCAAAAAATGGAGAATCGTTAATTGTAAACAACATACTCATTGTTGGTTCATCAATTGCAATCGTCTTAAGACCTTCTGGGTTTTCAAAATCAGCAACTGTATCTCCAATTTCAAACCCTTCTAAACCTACAATTGCACAAATATCTCCTGTTTGAACCTCATCAATCTTTTTTCTACCTAAACCTTCAAAAACATGAAGCTCTTTTATTTTAGATTTCACAAGGCTTCCATCACGCTTTACTAACGAAATTTGTTGCCCTGTTTTTAGTTCTCCACGTGTCAAGCGTCCAATAGCGATACGTCCGGTAAACGATGAAAAATCTAAGGATGTAATTAACATCTGTGTATTTCCTTCAGGGATTTTTGGCGATGGAATATGCTCAATCACCATATCTAATAATGGCTCGATATTATCAATTTCATCCTTCCAATCCCAGTTCATCCAGTTGTTTTTGGCAGAACCATACACCGTTGGAAAATCTAACTGCCACTCTTCGGCACCAAGTTCAAACATCAAGTCAAACACTTTTTCATGTACTTCGTCAGGAGTACAGTTCTCTTTATCAACTTTATTGACTACTACACAGGGTTTCAAACCTAAGTCAATAGCTTTTTGTAACACAAAACGTGTTTGAGGCATTGGACCTTCAAAAGCATCTACTAACAACAACACACCATCAGCCATATTTAATACACGCTCTACTTCACCACCAAAATCGGCGTGACCAGGAGTATCAATAATATTGATTTTGGTATCTTTATATATTACAGAAACATTTTTTGCTGTAATTGTAATTCCTCTCTCACGCTCTAAATCGTTGTTATCTAAAATTAGATCCCCAGTGTTTTGGTTTTCACGAAACAGTTGACAGTGATACATAATTTTATCAACCAAAGTTGTTTTACCGTGATCGACGTGTGCAATAATTGCGATGTTTTTTACATTAGCCATAAGTGCCTTGTTTTAAGCGTGCAAAGTTACATTTAATTTTCTGACTTTTGCACTGCTTATTAATTTTATAACACCTTTTAATTTTGATTATATTTGCAACATAAATTTACACTAATGAATCTTCAAGATATTCCAAAATTAAAACATGCCAAATCTGATAATTTTTTCTTATTAGCTGGTCCCTGTGCTATAGAAAGCGAAACAATGGCACTTCAAATTGCAGAAAAAGTATGTTCTATTTCGGATACTTTAAAAATTCCTTATATTTTTAAAGGCAGTTTTAAGAAAGCAAACCGTAGTAGAATTGACAGTTTTACCGGAATTGGCGATGAAAAAGCCTTGAGAATTTTAAGAAAAGTCTCTGAAACTTTTGACATTCCTACAGTCACCGATATTCATGAAGTTTCTGATGCAGCCCTAGCAGCGCAGTATGTAGATGTATTACAAATACCCGCATTCTTAGTAAGACAGACCGACCTTGTGGTTGCGGCAGCTCAAACCGGAAAAGTAGTCAATTTGAAAAAAGGGCAATTTATGAGTCCTGAAGCGATGAAACATGCCGTTCAAAAAGTCAAAGATGCTGGCAACGAAAACGCATGGATTACAGATCGTGGTACGATGTTTGGCTATCAAGATATGATTGTTGATTTTCGTGGAATCCCAACAATGCGCGATTTTGCACCAACAGTTCTAGATGTAACACACTCGCTCCAACAACCCAATCAAACCAGTGGTGTTACTGGCGGACGTCCCGATATGATCGAAACGATTGCACGAGCTGGTATCGTTAATAATGTAGATGGTTTATTTATTGAAACACATTTTGATCCTGCGAATGCAAAAAGTGATGGTGCTAATATGCTTCATATTGACCATTTAGAAAAACTATTAACCAATTTAACAGCGATAAGACGCACTATTAATTCTCTTTAAAACCAATGCACAAAGTACTTTTTATTTGCGTATTTATTGGATTAAGCACCCAAGGATATGCTCAAGATATAATCACAGAACCCATCACCACTGAATTTGACTTTAAAACCAAAAATAAAGGTAAATTTTACTTTTATTGGGGATGGAATAAATCACAATACAACTATTCAGACATTACATTTAAAGGAGACGACTACGACTTCACACTTAGTAATGTGGGTGCCAAAGACCGTCAAACACAATGGGATTCAGATGTATATATGAATCCTACAAATATGACTATCCCTCAAACGGTTGGACGTATTGGCTATTATTTTCATGACCATTGGAATATTTCGATAGGCGTTGATCACATGAAATATGTCATGGTGTCCCAGCAATTTGCAACTATAGACGGTTATATTGATTTGCAAGATCCAGTCTCAGAATTTAATGGCGTATATGATAATGCGCCTATTTATATTGATGAAGATTTTTTAGAATTTGAACACACAGATGGTCTCAACTATGTAAATATGGAGATTTCCAGAGTTGATAATCTTGGTGACTATCTAAAATGGAACTCTAAAAAAATACAATTAAATATTTTAGAATCTTTTGGTATAGGCGTTTTGTATCCGAAAACGAACACAACTTTATTGTCTAAAGAACGGTATGATGAATATCACTTCTCAGGATTTGGATTGTCTTTAAAAGGAGGTATAAACCTAACTTTATTTGATCACTTTTTTGTTCAAGCAGAACTTAAAACAGGGTATTTAAATATGCCTAACATTCGAACTACCCCTTCAACAGCAGACTCTGCTTCTCAAGAATTTTTCTTTTTTCAAAGAAACATTTCGTTTGGATATGTTTTTCAGCTTGTGAAATAACATCTTAATCCTTTAGTTTTGGCGTTGTTTCTATAGTGTTAAATCCATACTTATCAATGAGATACACTAAAGATGTCATCGTTGCTGCGCCTAATTCTAACTCACGTTTGTTGACCGCATCAAATGTATCATTTGCAGCATGATGGTGATCAAAATAACGTTGTGAATCTGGTCGCAATCCGGCCAAGACATTCGTACTCTTTTTCAACGGTCCAATGTCTGCACCACTTCCTCCTTTTTTGAAGTAATGAATCAGATAAGGCTCAAACAAAGGCTTCCATTTTAAGATTTGGTCTATTTTATAATCTGGTCCATCAAATGTAAAGCCTCGAGGCGTAAACCCTCCTGAGTCACTTTCAAGCGCAAAAATATGGTTTTCTCCTTTTCGAGTGGCTTCCTTTGCATAAGCTTTTCCGCCTCTTAATCCATTTTCTTCATTCATAAACAACACAACTCTTATCGTACGTTTGGGTTGAATACCAGAAATTTTCATTAAGCGCAGTACATCCATCGACTGTACACAACCAGCACCATCGTCATGAGACCCATCTCCTAAGTCCCAAGAATCTAAATGTCCTCCAACCGTAATAATTTCATCTGGAAATTGAGAACCTGTTATTTCACCAATCACATTATATGATAGAACATCACTTAATTGTCGGCAACTTTGTTTAATATATAATTTAAGACTCGGGTCTATTTTTAACATTCCGCTTAATATCTCAGCATCATTAGTGCTAATTGCGGACGAGGAAATGCGTTGAGATACTGGTGTTTTTCCATAGGACATTGCTCCTGTATGTGGCAGGTCATCTAACCTTAAATTCATAGAACGCACAATCATAGCAACGGCTCCTAGTTTACCCGCTTCTTCAGCCCCATTGTAGCGTTGATCGACACAACCACCATAAGCCTCAAATGTGAGTATTAAATCCGCTTGCATAGGACGGTTAAAAAATACGATCTTACCTTCTACTTGGCTTCGGTCTAAAGCTTTTAACTCCGCTATCCCTTGCACTTCAATCACTTCAGCTTTAGTGCCTTGAAGAGGTGTGGAAACCGAGCCTCCTAAAGCACATATATTCACTGGAATCGTTTTGCCAGGCGCTGTTTCAATATAGGCAAACTCAGGAGTGCCACGCACCCACTTAGGAACCATTACAGGCTGTAACCAAACCTTGTCAAGGCCTAAGTTTTCCAATTCGGCTTTGGTGTATTCAACGGCTAATTCCGCGTTTAAGGATCCCGACAATCGGCCTCCAATTTCATTAGATAAATAGTCTAACCATTGGTAACTTTGGCCATTAGTTAGAGCGTTTTTGTAGATAGTTTTAATGTAATCTGCGTCGGATTGTGCGCTTAATCCTAGAGTTAAAAAACCGAAAATAATGAGTATGAGGTATTTCATATATGTATTTTTAATGGGTATTGCCAACATCTATACAAACAATAGCTTTGAGCTTCAAGTTTTGATTGTTTTTGTGATATAGAAATTATAACAGTAAAACTAAGACTTGTAAATTAATAGAACGTTAATAATACTATAAAACTTAAGTGTTTATATTTAAGTCAATTACGCAACTACATTGGTTGTCTTAGTTAAAAATCTCACAGATTTATTTGCTTGCAAATGCCTTTACATCGGTTTCCGTAACTTCCGTGTTTCCGAGAATAATGAGCCTTTCAACTACGTTTCTTAACTCTCTGATATTTCCCGTCCAATCATAAGCTTGAAGCAATTTGAGTGCCGCAGTAGAAAAACGCTTTTTGGCGTTTCCTTGTTCAGAAGCAATTTTATGAGCAAAATGATCTACTAAAACCGGAATATCTTCGCGGCGATCGTTTAGTGGTGGCACCTTAATCAGAATTACTGCCAGTCGGTGGTATAAATCTTCCCGGAAACGCCCTTCAGAAATTTCTTTTTTAAGATTTTTATTGGTGGCTGCAATGACACGAACGTCGACTTTAATATCTTTATCACTTCCAACACGCTGTATACGACTTTCTTGTAGGGCGCGCAACACTTTTGCTTGTGCAGATAGGCTCATGTCCCCTATTTCATCTAAAAAAATACTTCCGCCATTAGCGGCTTCAAATTTACCTGCACGATCTTTATGGGCGCTTGTAAACGCACCTTTTATATGTCCGAACAACTCACTTTCTATAAGTTCACTCGGGATAGCAGCACAGTTTACTTCGATCATTGGCCCTTTGGCACGCTCACTCTTTTGATGTAACCAATGCGCTACCAGTTCTTTTCCTGTTCCGTTAGGACCCGTCACTAATACCCGCGCTTCCGTTGGGGCTACTTTGTCTATAATTGATTTTATAGTCTCTATTTCAGGGCTGTTACCAACCATTTCATACTGTTTACTTACTTTCCGTTTAAGGCGTGTGTTTTCGACAACCAACTGTTTGCGGTCGAGTGCATTTCTAATGGTATTCAATAAACGGTTTAAGTCTGGTGGTTTGGATATATAATCAAAAGCGCCCATGCGCATAGTATTCACTGCTGTATCTAAATCGCCATGCCCAGATATCATCACCATAGGAATTTCGGGCTTGATTTTTTTGACCGCTTCCAAAACTTCAACGCCGTCCATTATGGGCATTTTAATATCACATAACACCAAATCAAAATCCTCTTTTTTGATCATTTCGGTTCCAATCAAACCATCTTCTGCTTCAAAAACTTGATACTTCGCATTCTCTTCTGTTAGTATTTTTACGAGCACACGACGAATTGAAGCTTCATCTTCTATGATTAAAATTCTAGACATTCAATGTGTATTTAGTATGCATTAATAACGTGTTTTTAAAATTAATATTTTAACCATTTATAAAGTTCTCTATACGTTGGTTTTTTGCCATGCATTAGGATTCCAACACGGTAAATTTTTGCTGCAAACCATACTATAAAAATAAACGTAACTATAAGGATCAAAAGAGATACGAGTTGTTGCCATACAGGAACACCAAACGGAATTCGCATCAGCATCACTACGGGAGACGTAAATGGAATAAATGAAAATACGGTAGAGATGGTGCCGTGCGGGTCTTCGATCACCGTAAACATTCCTACATAAATCGCTAAGATTAACGGTAAAATCACAGGCAACATAAATTGTTGTGTATCTGTTTCATTATCCACTGCGGCACCAATGGCTGCATATAACGAACTAAATAGTAGATACCCGCCAATAAAAAACAAGATAAAGGCGATCACTAAATTTCCGAGCGGTAACATCTGAAATTCGTTGATTATCAGTTGAAGTTTATCGATTGACTCCGGGTTTTGAAGTGTTTGATTTACCAACTCCTGTTGTGGAGTTTGCGACATTTCAATACCAAAAATGGCTGAAGCAGCGAACATAATTACACCCCCTAAAACAATCCAAATTGTAAATTGTGTAATCCCTGCTAAAGAGGTCCCAATGATTTTACCTAACATCAGTTGGATGGGTTTCACCGATGAAATAATAACTTCAATAATTCGACTGGTTTTTTCTTCTATAACACTCCGCATAATCATGTTCCCATATACTATGATAAACATAAACAACAAATAGCCAGCGAGGCTTCCAAAGCCCAATTTCATAAGGCTTCCCACCTTAGAGGTTTTGACACCTTCAAAACTTTCTTGGTTGATATCTACATTCATTTTAGAGGCATCAATTAGGGCTAAATCAACACCTTCGCTTTGTAATTTTAGTTCGGATAATTTAGCTTCAATTTTTGATTCCAAAGAGGATATAAAGGAAAGAGAAGGAGATTCTTCTGAGTAAAATTTAATAAAATTTGATACCGTCTCAATTGACATTTCTGGAATGTAAAGCAATCCATAGGCGTCTTCTTGGTTTGCTAAGGCTTTGGCGGTTTCTAAATCAACTTCTGAAAGGTGATTATAGATTGTGTAATCCGTAGTTTTAAAAGTCTCAGATACAAAACCCGTATCGTCTAAAACATAAATGGTGCGGACTGTATCATTATTTATATTTGACAAATAGCCTACAAATGAAAATAAGCCAATCATAATGAAAGGCGTCAAAAACGTCATGAGTATAAACGATTTGTTCCTGACTTTCGTCATGTACTCACGTTTAATGATTAAAGGAAGATGATTCATGACTTGTTATTTTGGATGGTTTGAATAAAAATATCGCTCGCACTTGGAATTAATTCCTTGAAATGGAGGACTTGTGATTGCGACGTTAAAAACGCTAACAAATCATTTGAAGTGCCTTCAGAACCCAATGAAATATTAAGTTTAAGATCGTCATGAAGCGATTTGAAATCTGCTGGAGCTACTTTAAATTTCGCTTCGATGGTTCGTTGTAACACTTTTTTATTATCAGACAACAAGCCGACTTCAAAAGAATTTGTTTTATAGTCGCGTTTGATGTCATTGAGTTTGCCGTCTAATATTTTTTTAGACTCATGAATTAAAGCAATATGATCGCAGAGTTCTTCTACAGATTCCATGCGGTGGGTTGAGAAAATGACGGTTGCACCTTCATCGCGGAGTTGTAAAATTTCGTCTTTTATAAGATTTGCGTTGATAGGATCAAATCCAGAAAACGGTTCGTCAAAAATCAGCAATTTAGGTTGGTGTAAAACGGTCACCACAAACTGAATTTTTTGTGCCATACCTTTTGAGAGTTCTTCTATTTTTTTATCCCACCAATGTCCAATTTCCAATTTATCAAACCAGTATTTTAAGCGTTTTTTGGCTTCCGAGTAAGACAAGCCTTTAAGCTGTGCCAAATACAGAGCTTGTTCTCCAACTTTCATCGACTTATACAGCCCACGTTCTTCGGGCAGATAGCCAATATACTGTACATGATGGGGCTGTAAAGCCTCACCATCTAAGAGCACAGAACCTGAGTCCGGCATGGTAATTTGATTGATAATTCTAATCAAGGTGGTTTTTCCAGCACCATTAGGCCCTAACAATCCGAAAATACTATGTTTTGGGACTTGTATGGATACGGCGTCTAAAGCTTGAAAATCACCAAAGTGTTTTGAAACGTCTTTAGTTTCTAAAAGGGTATTCATGCGTTAATTTTAGTTATAAGACGTTCCAAGATAAGAAAAGTTACACTGAAAAAGAAAATACTTTGATTAATAAATTTAGGGCTGTTAAAATGTCTTGTATTTTTGGATGTACAGAATTTTTTATATATTTAAAACTGATTTAGATCCCAAATCTATGTCTTCATAAGTAGTTTAACCGACGTTGAGATAACGTTTTTTTGAGAATTATTGAGGTACACAATCGTTGAGCAGAAATGTGTGCACTAGTATTTTGTATAGTGAATCACAAAGGGGTGTTACTCAGAAATACATAAGCTTTCTCATAGAAAATTTGTTTAAATAAAATGCGTTGATAAAGATATGGATAATTGGAAAGAGCATACGAAAAGATACATCCCAGAAGTAGTGGATGGATGTTATGATGAAAATATTATTAATCCGATGATGTTATGAATAGAAAACATAAAAAGATCATGAATTCTTTAAACGTACTTAACCCCAGCTAGCTCCGGTCAGCAAAGTCTCCCGACTTTGAAGAATTTAAAAAAATTGTACCTCAAAAATAAAAAATGAACAAGAAAAATATAAAAAATAGTTTTCTATGTGGTATAGCTTTTGCAGTTGGAATGTCAGCATTTCATTATTTTAAAAATGGTAAGTTTAGTGTTTGGGATTTCCTTTTTTACTTCACATTTTTTGGAACTAGTATGTGGTTGATTAATCGAAAAAAATATAAATAATAACAGTTCCCAAACTAATGCGAGCGTACCATTAATAACTACAAAAACTTCATTTGTATGCCTTCTAGAAAACTACGAATGTGTCAACACCCACAGCTCCACCTCTTCCGAAGCCCGCCAATGTTGCTCACGTTTAGTTTTGTCAGAGGCTTTTTTAACGGCTCTTGTTAGGCGTTTTTCCAATTGAAATCTGCCACCTTTGGCGAGTTCCTTCTCAACAGGATGTTTGGTTGTGGCTTTTGTGAGCTGTGCTAAATTAGAGAAAATAACGACGAGTTTCCCATCAGGTAAAAGACGTTGTTTCGCGGCTTCAAAAAAGTCAGTAAAAAGTGTTTTATTGTAGTAAATTGCTTCATCATTTTTATCTAATTTATGCGTTGCTGGTAACCATGGCGGGTTAAAAACAATCAACTCTGTTGGTTTTTCCCACGTTCCAAAAAGCGATCCAAAATCCAATTCTACTTTTCGGGAAAGTTTTGTGTCGCCCATAGTCTGTTTAAGCCCTACAATAGCATTGGGATTGGTATCCGTTCCAAATACTTTTTGAAATCCGTGTTTCACCATTTGAAATGACAAAACTCCACTTCCAATGCCCACATCAATAGCCGACTTTTTTGATCCCTCATAGCGTTTGAGCCAGTTATCAAAAAGAATCAAATGATCAAAACGTGTTGGAAAATACGTCCCATAATACGGATGTATTTTATTTCGCAAAACCGGAACTGTAATTCCATTTTTATACCATTGCCACGAACTATTAAGACCTTGAATTTTTGTGAAAGGCAATAAGAAATTATTGATTTCTGGGTAAAATAGCTCCAGCCAACCAATAGAAGGTGCTTTTTTAACAATGAGTTTTTGATCTACAACTTCAATTAAAATAAGCTTAGACAGTTTGCGATACGCATCACGATACGCACGCTGTTCTTTAAAAGAATTGCCTGCAAACTTACGTTTAAGATGGGTTTGCAGTTCTTTAAGCAGCGTCAATCCGTTGCTATAAAAGGCGGTAATCAACACAGGTCTCCCGGATTCTAAAGATCGTATTGTCCCGTTCACATCTGAAGAACGATTAAACACCTCTAATTGTGCTTTGGAACTTGTGATTGGTGTTGGTTTATTGATATCCTTATGTGAAATCATAGTGTGGTTTTGGTATCATTTAAGCGTATGATTCGATTGCATACGAGTGTGACAAAGATACTTTTTTTTCACCCTCTAACTAAAATTGAATCGTATCAAATTTCGTATATTTGTTTGGTCTGTTGCATACCGTTATGAAATACTTTATATCCCCTAAAAAGTCATTTTCACGAAGGTTGATATTGATTTAGAAAGTTGTCACAATAGACACCAATTTACAATTACCCGTTTTATTCATGATTAACAAGCTTACCTATCTGATGCTGTTTAGCGTCTTCATGTCGTTTGGGCAAGAAACAAACTCAAAATTATTAAGCTTCACTCCCGAACTTCTTTTTTGAATTACGGGCGAACCAAACACGAATTTCCCCGATAGAGGGCTTCAAAAACAAGTTTATTTAAGTTTTGGTTGGCAACACACAACACATACCGATGTGTGGGCAAATTACTTAAAAAACGTAAAAACAGGTCTCTGTATTGGAGTTGCAGATTTAGGAAACACAGCTCAGCTTGGAACTATTTTTACGCTTCAACCCTTTATAGAATTTAAGGCCTTTAAATCTGATAAATTCAGTACTCATGTAGGGACCAGCATCTCTTACATTACCGAAAAACATGACCCTATTACCAACGAATTTAATAGGGCTGTGTCTACGAATTTTAATTGGTCTTTTAGACTATTTATGTACTACGCGGGTGTATAAATCCAAACCACGGGCAAGCCGAGTTTTCAGAATTGGCTATTGGTTATGTGAAAACGTTTACGTCAAGAAAAGACTAACTGTACTATTGATTTGAACAATAAATCAACTCTCTAACCATTAAACCTAAGTTTTACAACTGTAATTAGGAGTTCTTTTACAAAAAACTAAACACACTGAAAAAGTGACACAGACTCCCTAACAGCACACAAACATGAAAAATGGCATGGTTATAAGGAATTCTATTTATGGAGTACAGCAGTGCGCCTATCGTATAAAACACACCTCCTGCAAATAGAAGCTGCAAGCCTTCTGGAGACAACAGTTCCATAAGCGTTTTGATCACAAACACCACCTGCCAACCCATTAAGAGGTATAGTGTCGTAGAGAGTTTATCAAACCGTCCTGTATAAAACAATTTTAAGATAATACCCATCAAAGCAAAGGTCCACGTTAACCCAAAAACAGTCCAGCCCATTGTACTATCCATCAAGATAATTGTGTAGGGGGAATAGGTGCCTGCAATTAAAACATAGATCGCAGCATGATCAAAAATATTCAACTTCCGTCTTCGTTTTGGGTCTTTCGCAGCATGATATAATGTAGAGGCCGCATAAAGAATAATCAAGCTCAACCCATAAATCACTAAACTTGCAGGCTTCCAAAAGCCATCAAAACTATAGGCTTTAAGAATCAAAAATGGCAATCCGATTACACTTAATAAAAGTCCAAACGCGTGCGTAATTATATTTAATCGTTCCTCTTTGCTGGAATAATGTTGATTTAATTTCTCACTCATTTTTCAATAATTGAACTTACTAAGAAAACATGTCTTTTACCTTTTCAAAAAAGGACTTATCAGAGCTTTCAGGCTTTGGTGAAAAATGCTCATCCGTTTTCATTTTTTCAAAAAATGATTTTTGTTCTTTACTCAAGGTTTTTGGCGTCCAAACGTTAATATGTACTAACAAATCTCCGCGACTGTAACCATTGACGTTTGGAATTCCTTTACCTCTAAGACGTAATATTTTTCCAGATTGTACACCGGCTTCAATCTTTAAACGGACTTTTCCTGTAACGGCATCAATTTCTATAGAAGATCCTAAAATCGCATCGGGCACACTCACGTACAAATCGTAATGTAAATTGTCGCCTTCACGTTGTAGGGTTGGATGTGTTTCTTCAGTTATGGCTACTAATAAATCGCCAGAAATCCCGTTTCCAGGGGCTGCATTTCCTTTTCCAGTGACTTTTAATTGCATACCATCTACAACGCCAGCAGGTATTTTTATAGAGACGGTTTCTTCTTCTACAAGAAATCCTTGTGCATCTGAATTCGGTGGACGATTATCAATAATCTGACCTGTTCCTCCACAAACATTACAGGGCGAAGCGGTTTGCATACGACCTAAAATTGTATTTGTAATGCGTGTCACTTGACCTTGCCCATTACAGGTAGAACAGGTTTTATAGGTGACGCCTTTGGCTTGGGTTTTTCGCTTAACTTTTACTTTCTTTTCAACTCCGTTTGCAATTTCTTCTAGTGTTAATTTGACACGAATACGAAGGTTACTCCCTTTCATTACACGTTGACGTTGTCCGCCTCCAAAACCGCCGAAGCCACCACCGCCGCCGCCGAAAATATCGCCAAACTGGCTGAAGATGTCATCCATATTCATGCCGCCACCGCCGCCAAAACCACCACCTTCAAAGGCTTGATGACCATATTGATCGAAACGGGCTTTTTTATCAGCATCGCTTAATATTTCATAGGCTTCAGCAGCTTCTTTAAATTTATCTTCAGCAGTTTTATCATCTGGATTTTTATCCGGGTGGTATTTAACCGCCATTTTTCTATAAGCTTTTTTTATCTCTGCTGCAGAGGCACTTTTGTTAATGCCTAATATGTCGTAATAATCGCGTTTTGCCATCTCAATCTTGAAATTTTATGTCTTAATTAAATTAGTTCCCTATGACTACTTTAGGGAAACGAATCACTTTCTCACCTAACTTGTAGCCTTTTTCAATAACGTCTATGATTTTACCTTTCATATCGTCTGTTGGTGCAGGAATTTGAGTAATTGCTTCATGGTCATCCGCATTAAAAATATCTCCAGATTTCACCTCAACCAAACTCAACCCTTTTTGTTCTAGAGTAGATGATAATTTATTTTTAATCAGCTCCACACCCTTTGAAAGTTCAGTAGGTTCACTTTTAGACATTTCTAGCAAGGCACGGTCAAAATCATCTAATACAGGCAATAATACCTTAATTACATCTTGACTCGCTGTTGAAAACAATTCAATACGTTCTTTAGTAGTACGTCGTTTATAGTTTTCAAATTCTGCAAATAAGCGTAAAAATTTATCTTTTTCTTGTGCTAAATCTGCGGTCAATTGCTCCTCTACTGTAAGCTCAACGGTTGCTTCTGTAGCCGTTTCATTTACTATATTTTCTTCTGGAAGTTCAGCTTCCACTTTAGTTTCTTTTTTACTCATCGTATGTTTAAACGCATTGGGTGATTAATTTTATTTTTATAACAATGGCAAAAGTACTGCCATTATTAATAAAATGTCATAATGTCACTAAGTATTTTCATGAAATGAACACTTGTGTCCGATAAAAAACAATTCCATATTTAAGCTTAAAAAAATAACAGCTACAAAAATTGCGTGTTTACGCCATCAAATCTTCCAAAGCGGGCTCCAATTCTAAGAAATCGAATTTAAATCCAGCATTTTGAATTTTGCTTGCACAGACGCGTTGACTTTCGAGGGCAATGGCGCGCATCTCACCAAGCATGAGGCGAAGAGCAAATTCAGGAACATTGGGTAATATCAACGGCCGTTGAAGTTGTTTTGCAATTAATTTTGTGAGTTCGATTTGTTGAACCGGATTAGGCGCTACAGCGTTGTAAACCCCCTCTAGTTTTGACTCTAAAACAAACATAAATAAACGCACTAAATCGTTAATATGAATCCAGGATTGCCATTGATCTCCAACGCCTAAAGCAGCGCCTAGGTAGTGTTTAATTGGCGCCATAATTTTTGGCAATGCGCCTTCGTGCATGTCCAATACGATGCCAATGCGTAGCGCTGTTGTTTTTACGCCTAAAGTTTGAAACGGCTTTAAACTGCCTTCCCAAGATTTCACTACAGAACGTAAAAAACTAGCATCTGTACCTTGAAATTTCTCGTCATAATAGCGCGTTTTTGAGTCTGGATAAATCCCAATAGCGCTAGCAGAAATGATTTGTGTTATAGGAAATTTATGCGTTTCGATACTTGAATGCAACAGAGCTAATGCTTGTGTTCGGCTCGATAAAATAGACGTTTTTGCTACTTTACTCCAACGCTGAGCTATAGATGATCCCGCTAAATTAAAAATGACTTCAACCCCTTCAAAACAAGCTAAATCAATAGCATTATCCTGAGGATTCCAATAGAAGCCTTTGTAATTTTTTTGAGTGGCAATTTTAGATTTACGTGTGGTCAAATAATGTACTGTATCGCCCTGTGCTAAGCATTGTTTTACCAACGCCTTGCCAACTAATCCCGTTGCTCCAGTAATTAAAAGTGTTTGTGCCATCATTACAAAATTAGTGATAACAACTTCGAAAAGAATTGAATTGTGTTAGGTTTAACATTACTTTAGGCTTCCTTCTCTGTTATTTTGGGATAACACTAACAAAATTAAGCGGGCTTGGATGCTCTTAACATCTCACGTTTTCCGGGTGGACCTTCTAAACGTTCAACTACAAAGCCAACGGCCTGCATGGCGCGACGTACACTACCTTTGGCCGCATAAGTAACCAAAACGCCCTTGTTTTTTAGCGCCTTAAACATCCGTTTAAAAATAGCTTCTGTCCATAATTCAGGTTGAACTCGTGCACCAAAAGCATCAAAATAAATAAGATCAAATGTATTTTCATCCTCTATTTCAACAAAAAATTGTTGTCTTTTTTTTAATAAAAAATGAGCACTTATGGGCTGTAATTTTGCCCAAGGCGTTTGATGTAAGGCTTCAAAAACAGGGTGTTGGTCAGCATCAATTAAAGTGGCGTAATTTAATTGTGAAAGCTCATCCTCTAAAACAGGATACGCCTCTACCCCGTCGTACTGGATTTTAAGGTCATGGGTTTGAGCTTCTAAAGCCGTCAAAAAAGCATTAAGCCCAGTTCCAAATCCTACTTCTAATATGGAGAGGTTTTTGGGATGATATAGCTTTAAAAAATGATGGAGCCCTGTTTTGATAAACACATGTTGCGATTCTTGAATAGCACCATGAATAGAATGGTACTGCTCGTCCCAATCTTCAATTTGGATGGTTTTTGAACCATCTGAAGTTGTGATAACTGTGCGTTTCATGAGTAATTAGTTTGCTAAGAGTACGCCTTCAGCTTCAAAACTGTAGGAGATTTTTGGGCTTACAATGGCTTCAATCTCTTCTTCTGAAGCCCCTGCATCTTCTGCATAATGTTTTAAATCCTCTACTGAAGTTTCAGAGACATAAGCTTTACCATCAACAATAACAGTTCCTTTTGCATCTAGTGGCATAAAAAATCCATAATCTTTAAAACTTACCATCATATCTTTTTCAGATGCAGTTTCAAGAGTCATCCAGCAGCCTTTTTTAGCACAGATGGATTTAATTGTACCCTCAACTTTCGCAAATATCGTGTCAGTTTGGCGCATTGTGGATAATGAGGATACTAAGTTACTCATAGAACGAACCGATTGCGCATCTAAAGGTGCACCATAAGATTCATAAACTATTGAGCCAACTTTAACTGGAGACTGTGCGGGCTGCACCTTTTGCTTACATGAATATATGGAGATGATTGCTAAAAGTGTATAAACAGTATTTTTCATGGGAATAAATTTTAAATAACGCATAAATATAAGAAGTTTTAGAAGATTGATATTGTCGAAACATTTATTTCTGTAAATTTGTAAATACCTAAAGTTAAAAATTAACAAATGAGTACATTAAAAGTAACCCGAACAACGCAATCAAAAATTGATAGTATTGATTTTAAAAACCTCGGATTTGGTTCTGTTTTTTCTGACCATATGTTAGTCTGTGACTATAAAGATGGTGCTTGGGGTACCCCTAAAATTATACCTTTTGAACCCATTTCTCTTATGCCTTCTGCAAAGATTTTTCACTATGGACAATCCATTTTTGAAGGCATGAAAGCCTATAAAGATGCAGCTAAAAAGACGTGGTTATTTCGTCCTGATGAAAATTTTAAACGTTTTAATATTTCAGCCAAACGGCTGTCAATTCCTGAACTGCCTGAAGCAGTATTCATGGAAGGTCTAAAAGCATTACTTAAAGTCGATGAACAATGGATTCCTACACAAGATGGGAGTTCGCTATATATCAGACCCATTATATTTGCTACAGGAGAAGGATTCCATGCCTCACCTGCAGATGCCTACAAGTTTATAATTTGTACAGCACCATCAGGGGCTTATTTTGCAGGAAAAGTAAAGGTTTTAATTGAACAAAATTACTCGCGTTCAGCTAATGGAGGCGTTGGATTTGCTAAAGCTGGGGGTAACTATGCTGGACAGTTTTATCCTACTCAACTCGCTATTGACAAAGGCTATCACCAAGTGATTTGGACCGATGACAATACACATGAATATATCGAAGAAGCTGGAGCAATGAACATCTTTGTTCGTATTAATGATACTCTTATTACTGGCCCTACTAGTGATCGAATCTTAGATGGCATTACCAGAAAAAGCATTTTAGACATCGCCAAAGATGAAGGTATTAAAGTTGAAGTCCGAAAATTTACAGTCTCCGAAATTGTCGAAGCCTCTAAAAACGGAAGCCTGAAAGAAATGTTTGGTGCAGGAACTGCAGCTGTTATTTCTCCGATTGCCACATTTGGTTTTAAAGATACCGATTATGATTTGCCAGAACTTGAAAACCCTGTTGCGTTACAATTAAAACAACGTATCGTTGACATTCAAACGAACAAGGCTAAAGATGTTTTTGGTTGGACTGTTGATGTGTAGATCTTAGGATTCTAAAATATCTTTAATATTGGGTTTAAAATAATTAGGTCCTTTCAATACTTTACCGTCTTCTCTGTAAATAGGCTGACCATCATCGCCTAACTTGCTCATATTGCTGCGCTGAATTTCTTCAAAAACAGTTTCTATTTTGTCTTGCATTCCATGCTCTATAATAGTCCCACAAAGAATATAAAGCATATCGCCTAAGGCATCGGCAACTTCAACCATATCATTGTTATTCGCAGCTTCTAAATATTCTTCATTTTCTTCTTTCATTAAATCGAAACGAAGTGTGTTTTTAGAAATACCTAAATCGGCTTTTAAAGAGGTTCTATAACCAATTTTAAAGGCATCGTGAAATTGTTGAACTGCTTTTATTTTTGTTTTCATACTGGAGGTTTATGCATATTTATCTCCAACAAAGAAGTGGGTATAAACATGCTGTGGTTCTTATAATTTTTTATAAATTTGACGTCATTTACAAGCCTAAAAATACATAATTATGTTCAGTCAAGGACAACTAACTTTCGGAATTATCTTTGCCATTGTTTTTAGTGGTACTATTATCTATGCCTACCGCAAAGATTTTAATCTTCATCAAAAATATTACAAAGGCAGTTTATGGGTACTATTGGTTTTTATTGGTTTTATAACTGGTATTGCTGCTATTAAATTCCTTTTAGGGTACTAAAAAAGCCACTTACCTTTTGAGATAAGTGACTTTTAAATACTATTGAATTAAATACGCTTAGTTTACTTCTGGCAAAAAGTTATAAGTATCAGAGTAATACAACATCTGACCTACAAAACTTTCTACATAGTTGACTTCAATTGAAGTGATTTCTCCATTAACATCTGTTTGTGGTACCAATACGGGGTTTACAAACCCACTATAAGGCGCAGATGTAAATTGCTTATTACGTTCCAGAACATTAGCGTGAGTCACTTGGTCAACTTTAACGCCATAATTTTCTACTAAAGCCTGTACTGCTGCAAAATCACCTTCAGATTTAATACGTTGCGTTTCACGAAGCAACTGCCCAAATAAATCATGTAATTTTTCATAATCATTAATATTGAAATACGTTTTTCCATCACGTGTTACTTTTTCGATTACATTATCTTTAAGCCCTTTTTCGTAAACCCATGCACTCACCCATTGACGGTTTCTCATATGGGCTTCTTCAACATCATCTCCTAAATTTAATCGAATGAGTTGAGTCATTAATCCATTTCTAATATAGCCATCAAAAGCAGCTGTTCCATTTGATTTCCAATCGTCGACCAATCCTAATTCCTGTATTTTTGAATCATATGAATAATACAATCCAACCAAATCGGCACGGCCTTCCTCCAGAGTAGAAGCATAATTTTTCAAAGTTTCTTTGGTTTCACCTACGCCTGGATTTAATTGTCCAGACGCATGCCCCACCACTTCATGAAGTGCCGTGTGTAGCTTATCTGCTGACTGACCATATTTTATTTCAAGCTCATACTCTTTATCATCGTGAACAAATTCTTTAAGTCGTCCAGAGCTACCAGAATTGTTATGCGCATTTGTAATATTCCCTAAAGAGACTGACTTACTCCCAACCGCAGCACGTATCCAGTTTGCATTAGGCAAGTTTACCCCAATTGGAGTTGTTGGCGACGCATCTCCAGCTTCACCAGCAACATTCACTGTTTTATAACTAACGCCCACAACATTTTTCTTTTTATGCTCTGGAAGTAATGGAGAATTGTCCTCAAACCATTGGGCGTTTTCAGATAGAACCGCCATTTTGGCCGACATATCAAAATCCTTAATTTGAACAATCGTTTCATAAGAACCTCTATAGCCTAACGGATCATTATACACTTCAATAAAACTATTGATATAATCGATATTCCCTTCAGTTGCTGCAGTCCATGCCACATTGTAATCGTCCCAAGTTTGTAAATCTCCTGTATTGTAATATTGAATTAATAACCCTAAGGCATCGCCTTGTGCTTGATTTTCAGCAACGTCTTTGGCCAATGTTAGCCACTTTACAATTTCATCAATTGCTTCGCCGTAGAGCCCGCCTGATTTATACACTCGTTCTTGTAATACGCCATTGACTTTTACAAGCTGAGAGTTCAAACCATAAGACAACGGTTTTTTGGGGTCTGGAGAACTGAGTTTTGAATAAAAAGATTCAACATCTGCATTAGTGACGCCTGGGCCATAAAAGTTTACGGCTGATGCTGCAACATTGTCAACATCTTTAGCTTGGTTTACTTTTTTAGCATCCTCAGCATTAAAGATCACATCAAAAGCTTTGCCTTCCAAAACGGTGTTTGTGGCTGCTAAAATTGCGGTCAAATACTCTGAAGAAAAATCAGGAACGATTTTCGCATTGCTGTAGTGGTGATGAATTCCATTACTAAACCAAATGCGTTTAAGATAGACTTCAAAAGCCATCCAATCCGTAGTGGATTTATCGCCTTCAAAGTTGACATATACATTTTCTAGAGCTGTACGAATAGTTAAATTATGGCGATAATTTTGATCCCACATAATATCACGACCCGACAAGCCTGCTTTTGTCAAATAATAAACCAGTTTTTGTTCTTTTAAGGTTAAATTTTCCCAACCTGGGATTTGATAACGCAAAACTTTAACGTCGGCAAATTGCTCGACCATAACAGGGAAATTTTCTTCAGCACTTACCGTGATGAAATTGGAATGCTTTGCAGTGTCTGAGTTATTCTCAGTTTTACAAGACCAAAAAAATTGAGCTAAAATAATGGAGCCCAATGCAATTTTTGAAAATAGTTTCATGAGTTTGAGTTTTTAGTTTGTTCTAATAGTTATTCAAATTTCTACGAATGTAATGTATTTTCATTGACTAATAAAAATCATTTTATGTCGTTTCTAAGAAATCTATTTTTAATTTAGCAAAAAACATTACATATAAACATATGAAACAGGTTTTATTGGTCTTTGTAGGTGGAGGCGTTGGAAGTGCATTACGCTATGTGGTTGGAACGTTTTTAAAAACTGTGTCCTCGGGATTCCCATGGGGCACCTTTTCTGTAAATGTTATTGGCAGCTTATTAATCGGAATATTTATGGGAATTGTCCTAAAAAACAGTAGTTTTTCTGAAAATCAAACCTTGTTATTAATTACAGGGTTTTGTGGTGGATTCACAACGTTTTCAGCCTTTGCTTATGAAAATCAAGTGTTTTTAAAAGAAGGCGATTTAACAAATTTCTTTATTTATACGCTGGGATCAATAGGTGTTGGAATTATGGCCGTCTTTTTAGGTCTTTTTATCTCTAAAAGTTTTTAATGTTTTTTAAAGCGCTTGACACCAGCCTTAATTTCTAAAGGCACATAATTTTCTCGTGGCACAATTGGACATGAGTACTTTTCATTATAGGCACAGTACGGGTTATAGGACGAATTAAAATCTATCATTATCTGATTACCTTCAGGAATACTTAAATCGATATAGCGACCACCACCATAAGTCGTCTCACCATTCGTTGCATCCAAAAAAGGTAGAAATAAATAATCAGAATCAACTTCGGAATCCGAATCTGGTTTCCCCTGATATACATTTAGTTTATAAATTAAATCAGAAATCGTAAACGATAAAACGCCAAAAACGCGCTCTTTAGTCACTCGATCGGTGGTTGTTTTCATCTCAAAAAAAGAAGAGTCTGGAGTGCGCATTAACTGCGCTTTTACAACAAAAAGTGAATCAATAGGAAAAAAATCAAGGCCTTCAAACACTTTCAAATCTTTGGATTTCAAAGGGGATTTAGAAGCGTCTTTAAAAAAACTATTTTGTTGAGCTTGAAATTCGGATTTTGATTTTATAGGGCGTTTTTGAGATTGACAACCCATAAAAAATAAGAAGACTAATACGCTGTAAAAGATAGAGTTCGTGTTCATTTGGGTGTAATTTTATGTGTTATTAGTATATAAATATAATTACTTTTTTAATATAGGTTGATTTGACACCGCATTTGATAGAATAATCTGAGTTTTCGTTTCGCCATACGTAATCAGTTGATCAATAAGTTTTTCGAGATGGCGTTGATTTTGAAGTACAACTTCCATTACAATGTTTTCATTTCCAGTAATGCGGTAACAATTGATAACCTCATCTAAGGTTTTAACTTTATGCAAAAATGGCTGCAAACGCCCCACAAATGCACGAACAGTAATTAATGCTCTAAAGTCATAGCCCAACTCATTATGAGATACCTTTGCATAATACCCTTCAATGATACCGGCATCTTCTAATTTTTTTATGCGTTCTGTAACTGCTGGAGATGAAATCCCAACTTCCTTTGCGATTGCTGTATTTGAGATTCGAGCATTACGCTGAAGGTGTTCTAGAATTTTAGAATGTAATTTATCTAGTTTCATTTTTAATGTATTTTACATAAATATATTAAAAATGAAAGAAATATCTAAATATATCTTTAATTTTTAAACACAATATTTTATTTTTTGTTTTAATTTTGAAGTAATTACAGATTAAGTCATGACATTTCAAAGTCCTTCAGAATTACATGCTGACTTTTATAAAAAAGCAGTAGAAATAGGATCGCTTTCTAAACTAGTTTCAAACTATTTAAAAGCTGATCTGTCTGGCTTAAAACCAAATGGGCAGGAAGATTCAAACATCTATTTCTCTGGAGACATTATTCGCCAATCCGACTGCTTAGCCCCTGAAATCATCAAAGCGCAACAAGAACCGTTTTCCGAACAAAAACACAAACATGCCGAAACACTAAAATGGCTCACAAGTCGCTTGTTTATCAATTTTAGACGTTTAGAAAAATGCGATAGTGATGGACGTGAATTTATATCAATCCTTAATAAAGAACTTCGAAAATTTAAAAAACTTCAGAAAAACTGGATGCTGACAATTTAGGGGGAAGTTTATAAAATTCCAGACATCAAATCTGCCATTTCCAATTGAAGCTCCTGCGCTTTTTTGGATGCATGCGATGCGAAATCTAAACCCTTAGATGCATAAATAATTCCTCGAGAAGAATTTACTAAAAGTCCAATTTGAGAATTCATTCCATATTTACACACTTCAGCCAAACTTCCACCTTGTGCACCAACGCCGGGAACCAATAAAAAACTATCAGGAACAATATGTCGTATCTCAGAAAAACAAGTCGCTTTGGTAGCCCCTACAACATACATTAAATTTGCAGAATTTTTCCAGTTTTTAGACGTTTCTAAAACGGTTTGATATAGTGGTTGCCCATCCGTTGTTAGCGTCTGAAAATCAAAAGCACCTTGGTTAGACGTCAAGGCCAACATAATGGTATGCTTGTCTTTAAACTCTAGAAAGGGTTCAATAGAATCTTTACCCATATAGGGCGCAACAGTAACACTGTCAAAGGCTAAATCCTCAAAAAACGCCTTAGCATACATGGCGCTTGTATTTCCAATATCCCCACGTTTTGCATCTGCAATCGTGAAAATTTCCGGATAGTTAGTGTTTAGATAAGTGATGGTTTTTTCTAGAGACTTCCAACCATTTAAACCATAGGCTTCATAAAATGCAATATTTGGTTTGTAAGCAACACATAAGTGATGTGTGGCGTTTATAATGGCTTTGTTAAATTCAAAAATTGGATCGTCTAACTCAAGTAAATGAGCAGGAATTTTCGTCAAATCAACATCAAGTCCAATACAAAGAAAGGATTGTTTTTTTTTGATTTCTGAAACAAGTACTTGAGTCGTCATATCCTATTATATTGTACCGTTATCAGCTTTAAGTTTTTCAGTATTTTCGGCCATCATAAGTTCACTAATTATTTTCTGGATGTCGCCATTAATAATGTTTGACAGGTCATATAATGTCAATCCAATACGGTGTTCTGTAACTCTTCCTTGCGGATAATTATAAGTTCTAATTTTGGCACTTCGATCTCCTGAAGACACCATACTCATACGTTTCTCAGAATCTGCAGCTTGTTTTTTAGCCAATTCCATTTCGTACAAACGTGACCTTAATACTTTAAGTGCTTTTTCTAAATTTTTGTGAGATGATTTTTGATCTTGACAACTTACAATCATACCTGTTGGCTCATGATGTAGTTTAATTGCTGAATAGGTGGTATTCACTGATTGTCCTCCAGGTCCTGTCGAGGTTGTACGTTCTATTCTGACTTCCGTCATATCGAGCTGAACATCAAATTCTTCGGCTTCAGGCAACACAATAACAGAAGCTGCACTTGTATGTACACGGCCTTGTGTTTCCGTTTGCGGTACGCGTTGCACACGGTGAACACCAGCTTCAAACTTCATAGTTCCATATACATCTTCACCACTAACTTCAAAAATAACTTCTTTAAACCCTCCTGAAGTTCCGTGATTAAAATCTACAACATCAACTTTCCAGCCTTTAGATTCACAATATTTTGTATACATTCGATGCAAATCTCCTGCAAAAATACTGGCTTCATCGCCACCAGCTCCAGCACGAATTTCGATCACTACATTTTTAGCATCATCAGGATCTTTTGGAATTAAAAGAAATTTCATTTCTTCTTCAATAGCAGGAATTTGCGCTTTGGCTTCATCCATTTGCATTTTGGCCATTTCTACCATTTCTGCATCACTTCCATCTGAAATAATCTCTTGTGCTTCGTCGATATTAGACATTAACGATTCATAAACAAGACCGAGATCGACCATTGTTTTTAAATCTTTATATTCTTTATTGAGCTGAACATAGCGTTTCTGATCTGAAATAATATCAGGTTGAATGATTAAGTCATTGACTTCATCAAAACGCTGCTTAACTATTTGTATTTTTTCTAACATTTACTTTGGAGAATTATGTTGTAAAAGTACTGTTTTTTATGGATTCAGAGTCGTGTATTAAAACCTCTAGTATTCAAAGGTTCCAAATTCACTTTTAATGGTTAGCTTTTTGGTGTCTGCAGCTTCCACTCGTCCTATAATTTGAGCTTCGACATTATATGATTTTGAGATGGATATAATAGCTTCTGCAACAGCGGGTTTTACATAGAGTTCCATACGATGTCCACAGTTAAAAACTTGGTACATTTCTTTCCAATCGGTATTGGATTGTTCTTGTATCAATTTAAAAAGCGGTGGCACAGAAAACATGTGGTCTTTTATAATGTGTAAACGGTCTACAAAATGAAGTATTTTGGTTTGTGCACCTCCACTACAATGTACCATCCCATGAATTGATTGAGCATCATACGAATCTAAAATTGTTTTTATAATTGGCGCATATGTTCTTGTAGGTGACAGTACTAATTTCCCTGCATCAATTGGAGAATTTTCAACAGCGTCGGTTAATTTCATTTGGCCAGAATACACTAAATCTTTAGGCACTGCAGCATCAAAACTTTCAGGATATTTATCTGCTAAATAGTGTTCAAATACATCGTGTCTTGCAGAGGTTAATCCATTACTTCCCATACCGCCATTATAAGACGTTTCATAAGTTGCTTGACCATATGAGGCCAATCCAACAATCACATCGCCAGGTTGTATATTGGCATTATCAATCACTTGATGTCTTGGCATTCTGGCAGTCACCGTAGAATCGACGATGATGGTTCGTACCAAATCGCCTACATCGGCAGTTTCACCACCTGTAGAATGAATGGTTACGCCAAAGCCTTTAAGATCTTCTATAAGTTCTTCCGTACCATTGATAATGGCTGAAAGCACTTCACCTGGAATAACATTTTTATTTCTTCCTATTGTTGATGAAAGCATGATATGATCAGTAGCACCTACACATAATAAGTCGTCTATATTCATGATAAGTGCATCTTGAGCAATGCCTTTCCAAACAGAAATATCACCAGTTTCTTTCCAATACATATAGGCTAAAGCACTTTTTGTTCCAGCACCATCGGCATGCATGATGAGGCAAAAATTCTCATCATTTGTTAAATGATCGGGGACAATTTTACAAAAAGCTTGCGGAAACAATCCTTTGTCTATATTTTTAATTGCCTTATGAACATCTTCTTTAGATGCTGAAACACCGCGTTGGGCATAGCGTTTACTTATCTCGGTCCCCATATAATATATTTGATATGCAAAAGTAAGAAAGTATTTAAGAAAAAAGACTAAAGAGTCATGAGAAAAGACCTAAAACATAGAATGAGTATATGTAAGAGTTTAGACTATATATTTTTTTAAATCTAAACTTTTTTATATCAATACTATCTACTAATATTTTGATCCTTCTACTTTGTGAAAAGCAATTCGCGATACTTAGCTAACGGCCATAATTCATCATCAATTAGTAATTCTAATTTATCACAATGGTAACGGATATCATCGAAAAGTGGTTTAACTTGATTGCAATAGGCTGACGCTTTTTTCGTAGTGTCTTTAATAGTATTTGCTTTTTTACGAGCATTGGTCATCGTTGTAACTCCAGAATTAATAGCTTCAATGCGTTCGGATATATCAGCAATTAAAACCAATTGTTCGCTAGCAAATTTTTTGAAGTCTTTACCAAAAATTTCTTTTAAGCCCTTGACATTGTCAATTAGTATATTTTGATATTTAACTGCCGTAGGAATGACATGATTTCTAGCGATATCTCCCAAGGTTCGTCCTTCAATTTGAATGATGTGTACATATTCTTCAATTTCAACGTCGTATCGTGCTTCAATTTCCACTTTATTCATGACGTTTAAACCTTCATAAAGCGCGATGGTTTTAGGATCAACTTTAATTTTTAGCGCTTCAGGGGTGTTTTTATTATTGCTCAACCCTCTTTTTTTAGCTTCACTTTGCCAGTCATCGCCATAACCATTTCCTTCAAAAAGAATATTTCGAGACGTTTTTATATATTCTCTCAAAACATTAAAAATGGCTTCATCTTTTTTCAATCCTTTGGCATTAATTAACTCATCTGCTTCAGCCTTAAAATCAATTAATTGACGTGCTACAATAGAGTTTAAAACGGTCATTGGATTGGCGCAATTGGCAGTGGAACCTACAGCACGAAATTCGAATTTATTGCCTGTAAATGCAAAAGAAGACGTACGATTACGGTCAGTATTGTCTAATAAAATTTCAGGAATTTTTCCAACCACATTCAATTTTAGATCTGTTTTTTCTTCTGGGGATAATTTTCCTTTGGTCACTCCTTCCAATTCATGAAGTACTTTAGACAATTGCTCGCCAATGAATACAGACATAATTGCTGGCGGTGCTTCATTTGCTCCAAGGCGGTGATCATTAGTAGCTGATGCAATAGACGCTCGAAGTAATTCTTCATTGTCATGAACTGCTTTAATTGTATTTATAAAAAAGGTAAGAAATTGTAAATTACTCATTGGCGTTTTTCCTGGAGCTAATAAATTAACTCCTGTGTCTGTACTTAAACTCCAATTATTATGTTTCCCAGAACCATTTACTCCGGCAAACGGCTTTTCATGAAATAAGACTTTAAAATGATGACGATCTGCCACTTTCTGCATCACATCCATAACCAACGAATTATGATCGACCGCTAAATTGGCCTCCTCATAAATAGGGGCCAACTCAAATTGATTTGGAGCTACTTCATTATGGCGTGTTTTTACGGGAATCCCTAACAGCATAGATTCTGTTTCAAGGTCGCGCATAAAATTTAAGGCTCGCGCAGGAATGGTACCAAAGTAGTGATCATCGAGTTGTTGATCTTTGGCAGAACTGTGACCTAAAAGCGTACGTCCGGTCATTTCTAAATCTGGTCGAGAGGCGACTAAAGCCTTATCAATCAGAAAATATTCTTGTTCCCATCCTAAAGATGCTGTCACTTTTTTGACTGTTTTATCAAAATAACGAGCGACATCGGTTGCCGCATGATCGACTGCATTTAGCGCTCGAAGTAAAGGGGTTTTATAGTCTAAAGCCTCACCAGTGTAGGCCACAAATACAGTGGGCACACACAGTGTAGTTCCGTAGATGAAAGCTGGTGAAGTGGGATCCCACGCGGTATACCCACGCGCCTCAAAAGTATTTCGTATGCCCCCATTGGGAAACGAAGAAGCATCAGGCTCCTGTTGTACCAATTGGTTGCCTTCAAAACGTTCCAATGATTCGCCATTTCCAAGGGTTTCAAAAAAGGCGTCATGTTTTTCGGCAGTAGCACCTGTTAGGGGTTGAAACCAGTGTGTATAATGCGTAACGCCTTTAGCCATAGCCCAATCTTTCATAGAAGACGCAATTTGATCGGCAATAGAACGGTTGATTTTATCACCTTTATCAATGGCGCGCATGAGGCTTTTAAACGCATCTTTAGTCAAAAATTGACGCATCGTTTTGAATCCAAAAACATTGGCTCCAAAAATTTCAGATTGTTTAACTTCTTTTCCAACCTGTGTAGGGGGACGGTCTAAGGATTGTTTGAGGGCATGAAATCTAAGTGTTGACATAACTATTAGGGTTTAATGAAAATCTTGAATACAAAAATAAAATAATCGTATTAAAAACGAGCCTGCGTGAAAATATTTATTAACAAATATAAAATTTACTAAGCCTTAAAATATGAAAAATATAATGAAACCCATAAAAAAATAGGGTATTCAATAAAAAGATGGTGGTGTTGATAAAATATACCCTTAAAAAATAGAGTAACTCTCATTATTTTTATATTTGTTGTCATTATATTAAACATTTAAAAAATTATGGCAAAAATTAAATTAGAATATATTTGGTTAGATGGATATTTTCCAACTCAAAATATGAGAAGTAAAACCAAAGTCGAAGAGCACGAAAATTTTCAGGGAACAATAGAAGAACTGGATAACTGGTCTTTTGATGGTTCATCTACAAAACAAGCATCTGGAGGTGCTTCTGACTGTTTATTAAAGCCTGTTGCGATCTACAAAGATCCTGCAAGAATTAATGGATATCTGGTAATGACAGAAGTTTTGAACGCAGATGGTACTGCTCACGTTTCTAATGGAAGAGCCACTATTGATGATAATGATAATGATTTCTGGTTCGGTTTTGAGCAAGAATATTTTATCATGGATACAAAAACACAATTACCTTTAGGGTTCCCTGTAGGAGGATATCCTGCTCCACAAGGCATGTACTATTGCTCTGTTGGAGGTAAAAACACTCATGGTCGTGCTTTAGTTGAAGAACATGCAGATTTATGTATTGATGCCGGTTTAAATTTTGAAGGGATAAACCAAGAAGTTGCATCTGGACAATGGGAATTTCAATTGTTTGCAAAAGGCGCTAAACAAGCTGGTGATGAAATATGGATTGCACGTTATTTATTGGACCGTTTAACTGAAAAGTATGGTTACTATATTGATTACCACCCAAAACCATTAGGAAAAGATATGGACTGGAATGGTTCTGGTATGCATGCCAACTTCTCTAACTCAATTTTAAGAACTTGTGGAGACAAAGAAGTTTATGCTAAGATTTGTGAAGCATTCAGACCTGTTGTTAAAGAGCATATTGAAGTTTATGGTGAGTTTAACGATCAACGTTTGACTGGCTTACACGAAACGGCTGCAATTACAGATTTCTCTTGGGGAGTTTCCGACAGAGGCGCATCAATTCGAATTCCAATCATTGCTGTAGAAAAAGGTTGGAAAGGCTGGTTAGAAGACAGAAGACCTGCTTCTAATGGAGATCCTTACAAGATTGCAGGACGTATTATCAAAACGGTAAAGTCTGCTAAAATTTAATTACTACACTTTATATATATTTTAAAAACGTTTGCAAAGTTGCAAGCGTTTTTTTTTGGAATCAAACCACCATACTTGTAAAACAAAACACCAACTTCTCCCTTCAAAACTAGTGTTCATAGCCATCTTTTTGAACATGTTGGTTTCTCTTTTTATATACCTACTAAATCTGGTCTAGAACGGCTTTCTCTGTTGGTGTTTAAAAAATTGTATTATAATACAGTAAAATAGCAAGTCTTAGCCTTACTTATTGTAATACAAATTTACCTCAACATTTCAATTTGAGTTCTTAAATTGCTTCTAAAAGGTATGGCTATAGAATGTTTAATTATAGATGATGATCAGAAAACCGTTGATTTCATAAAAACTGTAGGGAATGAATACACACAAATAGCCTTTAGTATTATTCGTGAAAACCAAGACGAAGTCCTAAATGCTATTTTAATTAAAAAACCTGCGATTATTTTTATTAACATAGAGTCTAATAAAATTAATTTCCTTGAAATGCTTTTTGAAACGACACTTTTCATGGATGATAGTCCTATCTTTATAGCGCTTTCTTCCTCCGAAAAACAAGCTTTTAATGCTTATAAATATAACTTTTTATACTTTCTTTTAAAACCTATGGATGAGTTTTCTATTAGAAAGTGTCTTCTAAAAACACTTAAATGCCTACCCAAAAAAGAAATTGATACTATTTGTCTAAAATCACATAAAGATTATCATTATCTAGATATTTCTGATATTATGTATTTAAAAGCCGACAACAATACAACCGATTTTTACATGATAGACGGCAAAGTCATTAGTGCCTATAAAACCCTTAAGATTTTTGAAAAATCGCTACCTAAGTCTTTTTATAGAATTCATAAAAGTTATATCATAAACATAAATTGTATTTCTAGGATTCATTACGGGAAATCCACGTGTATTATTAAGAATTCACATAAGTTGCCCTTTTCAAAAACATTTCTAGGCAATATTCAGGAAATTAACGAGGTGTTATCTGAAAAAGCACTGTTTACGCTAAATTAACTTCCCTATCAAAACTCGGGTGTTCACTAACAAAACGCTTCCTATCACTAAAAACAACTGTTAACGTAGTCGTTATTACAAGGCTTCATTGTATGTTTGCCGTAGGAATTCCTTGTAACTAACTACTACTCTACTCATCATTTATAATATGAATAGAACACACCACATTTGTGACTTAAAAAAACGATTACTAACCTATAAAATTTTGAATTATGAAAACCCTGAAACTAATTTTTTCTTTACTGACAATCACACTATTTTTTGCGTCTTGCAGCCCACAAGCTTTGGAAGATGACCGCACAAACGCTGTAGAAGACACCCAAGCCACTGGCGATGATTCTGCTAACGTGCAAAATGGCGGTAAAGAATAATTCCTACACCACATAAAAAAAAGCCTTTAATAAAATTTATTAAAGGCTTTTTTTAGTACTTTGCTTAAAACCCCTTTCTTTTTGAAACCTAACTACATATACCAATGGCTTGCCGCAGGCGTTTTGTTTGGACTCATGGCCCACGCGAATGAGAATGAACCTATCCGAACACAATATGAGTTGTTGTTTTCTAAAATTGATAGTGTAAACTATTGGACGAAAGCTTCTAAAAACACAACCTATACCCTAGAGCAACGCAAACAGTTTTTACTAAAATGCTACCACAGCATTAAAGCTAATCGTACTGACACCCTTCGAACACGGAAGTTAACCTCAAATGCTTATCAGCACCTAAAACTAGGCGATACACTATTATTTAAAGCACATAACGCCGAAGCTTTGAAGCTAGCAACGACTCTAAAAGATTCGTTTGCCATAGGCGACGCCCATTGGAATTACGCCACTTATTATGTGAACAACGAAGCCTATGACAATGCCTATTACCACTTTAACATGGCTCAAGACTATTTTGAAAAAATTGGACAACTGTCAGAATTAGCGTATGTCCAATATGGAATGGCATTTATTAAAGGGCGCTTTAAAGATTATACAGGAAGTGAAGTTTTAACGTTTAAGGCCATTGAGATCTTTAAAAAAACAGAAAACTACAAATCTTTATTTTCATGCTATAACCATTTGGGCAACTTACAAAACGACATTTCGAAATTTGATAAGGCTTTATTCTATTTTGAAAAAGCCATTGAAAATCTTAACAAGGTAAAAAACAACAACAATCTTCGACAAGCTGTTTTAAATAATATTGGAAACACCTATTTGAAAAAAGGAGATTATATAAATGCATTGCAAAACTTTAATGCCCTTCTAAAAAACAAACATTTAAAGGCTTCAAACATAGAGAATTATGCGCGTACCATTGACAACAAAGCCTATTGCCAACTGTTAATGAAAGACACCACTAATGTTGCTAATGCACTGCAAGAGGCTTTGGACATACGAATGAATCAAGACCGTAAATCGGGTGTCGTTATCAGTAAAATTCATTTTGCACACTATTATGCCTACGCTCAAGACACACTCAAAGCTATAGCATATGCAAAAGAAGCCAACGCATTAGCGAAAGACATTAGAAACGGTCGGGACTATTTGGAAACACTATCTGTTTTGGCGCACTTGGACAAAAGAAATTCGGCAATTTACTTAAAAAAGCACATCGATTTTAGTGATAGCTTGATCGTAATAGAACGTAACATTCAAAATAAGTTTACACGAATTGCATACGAAACAGACGAATACATCGAGGAAACCCAACGCCTTTTACAGCAAAAAATATGGATTATAACCATTAGTTCAATATTGTTTTGGTCTTTGGGTTTTCAATTTATATAACGGATGAAAAATCAAAAAAAAGAGCACTACTTTTTGAGAATGAACAACAAAAAGCAAATGAACAAGTGTATTTAATCTCTTTAAAACAACAAGAGAAAATAGAAAATGAACGCATCCTTGAACGTAACCGAATAGCAGAAGATTTGCATGATGGTGTGCTAGGACGTTTATTTGGGACCCGGTTAGGTCTTGGATTTTTAAATATCGAAGGGAATGAAAAAACGAAAAATGATCATGTTTCATTTTTAAATGAATTACAAACAATAGAAAAAGAAATACGAGATGTATGTCATAAATTAAGTGACAACACTACTAGTTCTCAGATAAATTTTTCAAGTATCATTCATAATCTAATGGAAAGCAAAAGTAAGTTGGGAGACTTCACATTTAAACTGGATTTTGATCCGGCTATTGACTGGCAACACATAAATCAAATTACAAAAGTGAACCTATTTAGGATTTTGCAAGAAGCATTACTAAATATACTCAAACACGCTTCAGCAACAAAGGTAACATTGAATTTCTGGTTTCATAATAAAAAACTATTGATGGAGATAAAAGATGACGGCGTCAGTTTTGACGCAAAGCAAAAGCGTAAAGGCATTGGAATCAAAAACATGAAATCTAGAACAGAGAAATTAAATGGCAAATTCAGTATCGTTTCAAAACATAACAAAGGGACTCAAATAATAATCAAAATCCCAATTTAAACAACTCAAAAATGGCAATTAAAAAATATCCAGTTCTAATTATTGATGATCATCCATTAATTGTAGAGGCATACAAAACAGCACTAAAGTATTATACAGCACAACAAAGTGCTATTAATTTCACCATACAAATTGCTGAGAACTGTGACAGTGCACTGCAATTAATTAATGGATATAAGCGAAAAGGAAAGGAGCCTGGTTTGGTGTTTTTAGACATGAAACTACCACCGTCAAAAGATCACAAAGCACTTTCAGGAGAAGATTTAGGTTTGAAAATAAACAAATTATTCCCTAAAACAAAAATCATTGTAGCTACAACATTAAACGACAACTACCGCGTGGACAGTATTCTTAGAAGTATCAATCCCGATGGTTTTTTAATAAAAAACGATATCACTCCTAAAGAACTCATTCAGACGATTCACACCGTTCTGACAGATCCGCCCTATTATAGTCATACAGTACTTAAATTACTTCGAACTCAAATTGAAAATAATTTTTTTATAGACGCTATTGACAGAAGAATTTTATATGAATTGTCAACGGGAACTCGAATGAAAGAACTTCCAAATATTTTACCGCTTTCAATAGCGGGCATAGAAAAAAGAAAACGACAACTAAAAAAGATTTTTGATGTCTCAAGTCTTGAAGACAAACAACTGATTATTGTGGCTAAAGAAAAAGGATTTATTTAATTGTGTAGGAGTAAAACTATTTCTTACCATAAAACCACCAATTCATGTCTCGTGTAATTTTATAACCTAATTTTTCGTAAAGAGGAATCGCTGAGTTGCCTTTATCTGTATGTAAAATAGGGAGTTTATGAGATTTTAAAATTTCTTTTGTGGTGTGTGCAACCAATTGTTTTGCATAACCTCTTCGCGTATAATCTGGATGTGTAACCACTGCACTTACTTCAATGAAATCATCTGTTTGGAGGCGTTGACCAGATATTGAAACCAATTTACCGTGTTTTAATATTCCGAAAAAATTACCCATTTCAAAGGATCTTTTTTGATAATATCCTGGCATCACCAACCATATTAAATCATAAATTTCATCGCGATATTTTTCTGTCAAAGGAACAATTTGTTCTGTAATTTTAACATCAACTAAATGGTCTAAAATCATTTGACACCCTTCAATTTTTTTTTCTAGAATTACTATTTTAGAGTCTATTAGTGGAGTTTCATTTTCTGAAACTAAAAAGAAATTTTGGGACGATTTTGAATACGTATTTAATGTATTGGCTGTTTTAGTAACATCCGTAAAAGCGCCGAATGTACAGACTTCTGGATGGTAAAACTGAACACCGTCAAATTCTATTCTAAACTTTTTATGGGTCTCATTTAATGAAAACCACACAGGGTTTTTTAATTTTTTTTCTAAAGTGGTCATTTTTTAGCGCAAAAAAACTCGCGAAAATTGCAAGTGTTTAAATATACTATTTTTTAAAAACTTTATGCTATTATGCTTATAAGTTTTTGTGTACTATGGATTAAGGCGTATTTGAAAAATTAATTCCAAAAAATGATTGTACATTAGCCGCCGTATATAATTAACCAATTTACAAGTGGCTTAGCATGGGGAAACTTCCAAAACAATATCAGTTTTTAGACTTATCCGACTATGGTCGTAGCGGAGGCAATTGGATTGCAAACCAGCTTAAACACACGCGATTCACACCAATTCACGTGACAACACTTTTTATTGTAGCTGGACTTATAGCTATTGGATGTATGCTTAATGGCTACTATAAAACTGCTGCATTTTTCATCATTCTAAAATCTATTTTAGATGCTGCGGATGGCGAATTGTCACGATTAAAAAACACGCCTTCTTATACAGGACGATATTATGATTCTATTGCCGACTTTATTCTTAATTTTTGTTTTCTATTAGCTTTTTGGTACATTACAGATGGGTCAATACTGTATATGTTAGCTGCTTTTTTTGGGATTCAATTGCAGGGTACCGTCTACAACTACTATTATGTCATTTTAAGAAATGCTGTAGAAGGCGACTCCACAAGCCGTGTTTTTGAGGATGCTGCACCAAAAGCGCTCAAAGGCGAAAGTCAACGTGCCGTTAATATCTGTTATAAAATTTATGATGTTTTATACATCACTTTTGATAAGATCATGTATTATATGGATAAAAATGCAAGTGATAGTCCTCCATTTCCAAAATGGTTTATGACGCTGGTATCCATGTACGGGCTCGGATTTCAGCTTTTATTTATGGCAGCCATGCTGGCTTTACAACTAGAAGCTTATGTGATTCCATTTTTTATAGGGTACTCCGCTTTTATATTGGTATTTGTAGGCCTTCGAAAATTAGTTTTGAAACCCTTATAGGGTAGGCGCAACTTTGGCAACAGCCGCAATTGTTTCGTCCAAATCCTCATAAGTTAAAGCATCCGTAATAAACCAAGTTTCAAAAGCACTGGGTGCAATATAGATTCCTGCATCAAGAAGCCCATGAAAAAAGGTTTTAAAACGAGCGTTATTTCCTTCAGCAGCCGTTTCGAAATCTACTACTGGAGTTTCTGAAAAATGAATCGAAATCATAGACCCTACTCTGTTAATCGTATGTGAAATTTTGTGTGCTGTTAAAGCAGCTGCAATTCCTTTGTGTAAGTAGGCTGTTTTTTCTGCCAAGCGATCAAACACTTTAGCGTCCGACTCTAATGCCTGAAGCATCGCATACCCTGCCGCCATTGCTAAGGGATTTCCACTCAAAGTTCCAGCCTGATAAACAGGTCCTAAAGGGGCTAAATGGCTCATGATTTCATGCCGTGCTGCAAAAGCACCAACTGGCAATCCGCCGCCAATTACTTTTCCAAAACACACAATATCGGCAGTAACGCCATACAATTCTTGAACGCCTCCTTTTGCCAAACGAAAGCCCGTCATAACCTCATCAAAAATTAAAACTGCCTGATGAGAGTCACATAAAGCTCTAAGACCTTCTAAGAAACCAGGTTGTGGTGGAATACACCCCATATTTCCCGCAACGGGTTCCACTATAATACACGCAATTTCAGATGGATTTGCTTCAAAAATTGTAGCTACAGCTTCCAAGTTATTATAGGGTGCTAATAGTGTGTCTTTCGCAGTGCCTTCTGTGACTCCGGGGCTGTTTGGACTTCCAAAAGTTACCGCACCACTTCCCGCTTGAATTAAAAAGGAATCTGAATGTCCATGGTAACAGCCTGCAAATTTTATGATTTTTTCTTTTCCAGTAAATCCTCGTGCCAAACGTACAGCGCTCATACAGGCCTCTGTTCCAGAGTTCACAAACCGAATTTGATCTATACTTGGAACCATAGAAACCGCTAATTCAGCAATTTTGGTTTCAATTTCTGTGGGCATTCCAAAAGATGTTCCCAGTTGTGCTTTCTCAACCACAGCATCTATCACAGGTGGATAGGCATGACCTAAAATCATTGGCCCCCACGAATTGATATAATCGATAAGGCGATTGCCGTCGGCGTCATACAAGTAAGCGCCTTTTGCTTTATTGACAAAAATAGGCGTCCCTCCTACGGCTTTGAAAGCACGAACTGGTGAATTGACACCACCGGGAATAACATCTGAAGCGGCTTTGAATAATTGACTACTGCGTTGATATCTCATGTAATTAGTTTGAAGAAATGATAAGTTGTTGTCCAATAGTTAAAGCTGTTGATCTCAAATTATTTTGTTGCTTTATAGCGTCAACAGTAGTGTTATATAATCTTGAAATCGAATACAAAGTATCTCCCTTTTTGACGGTATACTGAACTTTTGAAGACGGCGATGAAGATTCATTTTTGGTACGTGACTTTTTGGACTTCACATCATATTTATAAAGCTCATACCGTTCAATTAAGCTAATTAACTTTTGAGGGTATTTCGGATCGGTAGCATAGCCCGCTTTACGGAGACCTTTGGCCCATCCTTTATAATCGTCTTTTTTTAATTTAAATAAACCCGCATAGCGTTTCCTATTTGCCAAAAATTCTGAATGATCCCGAAAAGATTGACTAGGGTCTTTGTATTTCCGAAAACATTCTTGAGCCTTATCGTCGTCATGATATACACGCGCACCTTTCCAATCGTGGCATTTGATACCGAAATGATTATTTGCATCACGTGCCAAACGCGCTTTTCCGGAACCAGATTCTAAAATACCTTGAGCTAAAGTGATACTCGCAGGAATTCCATAAAGATACATTTCACTGATAGAAATCGATTTATAATATGATATATAATCTAAAGCATTATTGGTAACAGGCGTGTTTTTTGAAGGCTCAGGCTTAGAGGTCTTATTTATTGTGATCTCCACTTTTGAAGACATTACCTTTAGTTTTGCCTTACGTCGCGCCCCACAACTTGAGATTAATAGTCCTAAAAAAATAACAATAATAATGCGTTTCATATGTTTAATGTTTTTTAGTAATCACAAAGTTTATTCTTTTAATATTTTTCTTGGGTTTCAATTTCAAACTTTGGATGCTTCATAACTAAATTATGAGTTCTAGTTGCTTTCGTTTTAATTTTAAATTCATCCCTTCAACCCCTTGTAGTCCTCCAGTATGAATAGCTAAAACTTTAGCTTCTTTTGAGATTCTTCCTATTTGAATCGCATCAAAAATGCCATACATCATTTTAGCTGTGTATACAGGATCTAGAGGAATATTATAGATGGCTTTAAAATGGTTCATAAATGTTATTAATTTAGAATCCACTTTGGCATAGCCTCCAAAATGATAGGTATCCCAAAGCTCCCAATTTGACTGTGTTGCAAATTTACAAATATCTTCGTTTAAAAAACCGCCTTTGAGCGCCGGAAATCCAATAATTTTTTGCGACGGTAAACTCGCGTTAATAAGCCCTGCTATAGTACCCCCAGTTCCAACAGCACAACAAATGATATCAAAAGCCTGATCTTTTTGAGTTAAAATTTCCTCACACCCTTTAACAGCGAGACCGTTTGAACCTCCTTCTGGAAGGATGTAAAAATTTTTAAAGGGTTCTAAAAGTGAGTTCAAATACTCTGGATCAGTTTTTTCTTTATACACAGAACGCGTTACAAATTCTAAATGCATACCACAAGATTTTGCATAACTTAGCGTGGCATTCAATTCCGCTTTAGACGCTAATTCTTCCCCTCTAATAATACCTACTGTTGGGATATTCAATGCCTGACCTGCTGCCGCTGTAGCAGCAATATGATTTGAAAACGCCCCACCAAACGTAAGAATTCCTTTATGATGTTCTGAGCGAACTTTTTCTAAATTATACTTTAACTTTCTATATTTATTCCCTGATACCGTTGGATGTATCAAGTAATCTGGCTTCAGAGACACCTGAGCGTTTAAACGAATATTATCTAACGATTTAATAGAGAGCATTGCTGTAAAGTCTAAAACGTAAAAATACTAAATACTTTCACAATAGTGTTCAGTATCACAACAATAAAGCTACAGTTCCTAAGAAGTTAGGTCTCTAAAATTTACATTATATTTGTTTATATGAAAAAACACATTCCCATAGAAGAGGATGATTATTACCTCACCGAACAGGGATATCGTTGTTTTACGGAACAATATCATCTTAAACGCGGGTATTGCTGTGAGAGCGGTTGTAAGCATTGTCCGTACGGCTATAACACCAGTACTAATACACAAAAATCAACGAAGTGAATACTATAGAGCTTACATTTAAAGATGAAATTTTAGAAGGCATACCAGCAACACTACCACCCATACGTCCCTATGATGACAGCTATAATCATGCCCCTAAACGAAAATCAATTTTAGGCGCTGAAGACGTAAAATTAGCACTTAAAAATGCGTTGCGTTATTTTGACAAAAAACACCATCCAACACTTATTAAAGAGTTCAAAAACGAATTGGATACTTATGGACGTATCTATATGTACCGCTTTCGTCCTACGCATAAAATAGTAGCACGACCAATTGATGCTTATCCCGCAAAAAGCAAACAAGCTGCCGCCATCATGTTAATGATTCAAAATAATTTAGATGATGCGATTGCACAACACCCCCATGAATTGATTACTTATGGTGGAAATGGAAGCGTGTTTTCAAATTGGGCACAATACCGTCTTACCATGCAGTACTTATCACAAATGACCGACACTCAAACCTTAGTGATGTATTCTGGACATCCGATGGGATTATTTCCGTCGCACGTCGAAGCACCAAGAGTGGTCGTCACCAATGGGATGATGATTCCTAATTACTCCAAGCCAGACGACTGGGAGAAATTTAATGCCTTAGGGGTTTCACAATACGGTCAAATGACGGCTGGTAGCTATATGTATATTGGTCCACAGGGCATAGTTCATGGTACCACCATTACGGTTTTGAATGCTTTTAGAAAACTAAACAAACCGCCGCTAGGAAATATATTTTTGACAGCAGGGTTGGGTGGTATGAGCGGCGCCCAACCAAAAGCAGGAAACATTGCGGGTTGTATTACAGTCTGTGCAGAAGTTAATGAAAAAGCACTTTATACGCGCCATTCACAGGGTTGGGTCGATGAAATGTTTACAGATCTAGAAACGCTCGTTCAACGAGTTCATAAAGCAAAAAAAGATAAAGAAATTGTTTCCATTGCATATTTAGGAAATGTGATTGATGTATGGGAAGAATTTTACGACGCTAACATTCATGTCGATTTAGGAAGTGACCAAACATCATTACATAATCCTTGGGCAGGTGGATATTATCCGGCTGGAATGGGCTACGAAGAAGCAAACATACTTATGGGTTCTGACCCTGAATTATTTAAAGAAAAAGTAAAAACATCCCTAAGACGTCATGCAGCCATAGTTCAAAAGCATACTGACAGAGGCACTTATTTCTTTGACTATGGAAATGCTTTTCTATTAGAAGCGTCGCGAGCTGGTGCCGATATTATGGCCGAAAACGGAATTGATTTCAAATACCCTAGCTATGTTCAGGACATTATGGGTCCCATGTGTTTTGATTATGGGTTTGGCCCCTTTCGATGGGTTTGTGCTTCAGGAACACCTGAAGATCTTGCAAAAACAGATGCTATCGCGTGCCGGGTTTTAGAAACTCTAAAAAAAGAAGCTCCGCCGGAAATTCAGCAACAAATGACCGATAATATTCAGTGGATTAAAGGCGCACAAGCTCACCAATTAGTCGTCGGGTCTCAAGCACGGATTTTGTATGCCGATGCCGAAGGACGCATGAAAATTGCAGAAGCGTTTAATACCGCTATAGCAAACAACGATATTGGCGCTGTGATTTTAGGACGAGATCATCATGACGTATCAGGCACCGATTCGCCCTACAGAGAAACAAGTAATATTTATGACGGCTCTCAGTTTACAGCAGATATGGCCATTCAAAATGTGATTGGCGATAGTTTCCGAGGCGCAACTTGGGTGAGTATTCATAACGGCGGTGGTGTAGGCTGGGGCGAGGTGATTAACGGCGGCTTTGGTATGGTTATTGATGGTACTAAAAAAGCAGAAAGACGTTTGAAGTCCATGTTGTTTTGGGATGTGAATAATGGTATCGCAAGACGTAACTGGGCTCGAAATGAGGGTGCTATATTTGCCATCAAACGAGCGATGGCTGCTGAACCATTGTTAAAAATAACTGTACCAAACGGTGTTGATGAAACGCTTTTTAATAATCTATAAAAACAATTCTTATGAAAACTAAAATACTATCTTTTGTAATTGCCGTATTAGTTCTAAGCTCGTGTCAATCGGTACGTGTGGTGACTGATTATGATAAAGTAGCACCATTTAAAACGTATAAAACGTTTGGGTTTCATAAAGAAGGTGTAGATCGTGCAGAAATAAGTGACTTAGATAAACGTCGTATTTTACGTGCTATCGAAACTGCCCTAGTAGAGAAAGGTTTTACGAAATCAGCAACTCCCGATTTGTTAGTCAACTTTTTTACAAAAGAAAAACAACAAATCAATGTCCAGAATAATAATTTTGGTTCTTTTGGTTATGGTTGGGGTTATGGCTGGGGTTTTGGTCGAGGGCCTTTTTTTGGAGCACAGTATAACATTTCGAATTCCACACAAGGCACTTTATATATCGATTTGATTGACGCCAAACAAAAAGAACTTATTTGGCAAGGCATTGGTCGTGGAAATCTTACTACAAGCGTAAAGTATAAAGACGAACGCATCAATTCATTTGTGAATTCAATTTTATGTAGTTATCCCCCTGAAATGAATAATTAAGCTTTCACATCCAAAGCATCCCTCAAGGAATTTCCGATCAGCATAAAAGCCATTACCAAACTCATGATACACAATCCAGGAATGAGTGCTAAGTAGGGTTTTCCCAAAATGATATAATTATAATGATCTTTAATCATTGCGCCCCAACTAGACATTGGTGGTTGTGCGCCAATACCTAAAAAACTTAGTCCACTTTCGATTAGAATCGCAGCGGCAAAATTAGCCGCAGATATTACAATAATCGGTGCTAGAATATTTGGTAAAATATGTTTCGAGATAATTCTGAAATCTGTATATCCTAAAGCTCGGGCCGCAGTGACATATTGCATTTCTTTCACACTCATTATCTGACCTCTAACGATACGAGCGACTTCAACCCACATGGTGAGCCCAACGGCAATAAATACTTGCCAAAACCCTTTCCCTAATGCCAATGTAATTGCAATAACCAAGAGCAAAGTAGGAATTGACCACGTCACATTAATAATCCACATAATAAATTTATCCCATTTACCTCCAAAATAACCAGCAATACCCCCTAGTATAATCCCAATAAGAAGAGAAATAAAAACAGCGACAAAACCAATCGAAAATGAAATTCGTGCTCCGACTAAGATTCGACTTAGGAGGTCTCTTCCATATTTATCAGTTCCAAAATAAAATGTTTTTTGGGCGATAAAAGGGCGTAATGATGTTTCTAAATTTTCAGGAATCTCTACCGTTTTTTCTAACCCCTGAAGGCCTTCTGAGGCATATTCGGTATATTTTATTTGATGCAATTCAAACTTGGAACTTGTTATTGGTATTTCAGAGGGGGGATTGGTAGCCCCAAAAAACATCCGATTCAAAAAACTCTGATTCGTTGATAAATTGTTCGGAATGATAAGCATGTCTATCGTAAACCCTGGTTGTTTAGAGTGTATCGGTAAATGCATTTGGTTCGCATACTGAGAATTATCAGGTGCTAAAACATAGGCAAATACCGAAATAAATGCCAAAAATATAATAAACCAAAAACTAAAAACACCCCATAAACTTTTTTTAAATTTTTGGAGTGCTAGTGTCGTTAGTCCTTGTTTTTGCATTCGCGATTAATCTTTTATCTGTGCTAATTTATTAATTTTATACGAATTTTTTAAATCGCTTAACACATTAATAGCTTCTTCAATGTATATATCTTTACTTAAATTTTCATGCCAGCGGGTTCTATTAATTTTTAATACGGAGTCTTGTGCCATTAAAGGGAGCTCGTAGGGCAAAGACTCAAAGCTTAGATTTGTTTGGTATTCTGATAGTTTATCAAAGCGTTTTGCTTCTGATTCTTTCTGTTCGAGATTTTTTGAGTAGGCTGAGAAATTCAATTGGTATTCAGATTGATCTCTCATGGTTTTCACCCAGCGTGCATTATCATCAATAAGCTTAATTCCGGCACTAGTATTCATACGGTCTTTACTGTTTTGAATGGTCTTATCGTAATCAAAGGTACTTTCCCAAATCGTATAATTTGCAGGCGCAATTTCATCCCATGCCAATGGGTTGTCTTGATCTTTTTCTCCGATATCTATATAACTGTAACGGTCTGGAACAACTACATCACTCTTGACGCCTTCTAACTGGGTGGAGCCGCCATTGATACGGTAATATTTTTGAGTTGTAAACTTAAAAGCTCCCATGTCCCCGTTGGTATTTCCTCGAATCATACGGTTCAAATCTACAATATTTTGAACGGTACCTTTTCCGTAGGTTTGTTTACTACCAATGACAATCGCACGTTTATAGTCTTGCATTGCAGCGGCTAAAATTTCGGAAGCTGATGCCGATAATTCATTAACTAAAATTACGAGTGGCCCTTTCCAGTCAATAGATCGGTCTGTATCTTTTAAAACTTCTTTGTCTTCGCCAGTAGAACGCACCTGAACAATAGGACCTTCTTCAATAAATAAACCTCCCATATCAACAACAGTCTTTAGAGAACCTCCACCATTATTTCTTAAATCTAAGATTAATCCTTGCATGCCTTCAGCTTTTAAACGTTCAATTTCTTTTTTGACATCACTTGCCGCATTTCGATTGTTGTAATCTTCAAAATCAACATAAAATTTTGGAAGATTAATGACCCCAAATGTAGCACCCTCTTTTTTGACGGTAGACGATTTGGCATAGGTTTCTTCTAGTTCTATTTCATCTCTAGGAATACTTAAGTCCTCTATGGTTCCAGTAACTTTTTTAAGCGTTAATATAACGTTTGTTCCTTTTGGTCCTTTGATCAGTTTGACTGCATCATCTAGGCGCATACCAACTACATTGACGGCCTCAATTTCATCTTCTTGTCTCACTTTCAGAATCACATCACCAACTTCTAACTTATTTTGACGCCATGCAGATCCACCAGAAATAAGTTCCGTAATACTAATTTCATCCATTCGTTTTTGAAGACGTGCTCCAATGCCTTCGTACTTTCCAGACATTTGGGCGTCAAAACGGTCTTTATCTTGAGGCGCAAAATAAAATGTGTGCGGGTCAAATTCTTCGGCAATCGTATTAATATAAATCGATAACCAATCGTCTCGTCTTAGATCATCCATATAACTCGCCGTTTCATTTAAGGACTTTAAAATGGCTTCTCTGGCTTCAATTTCTAAATCTGTATTTGATTTTTTTTCGTTGTTATAACCGTCGTCGTCTTTTTCTTCATTAGTTACTAAATCATAATAATTTGAAAGTGTAGAGAACTTAAGCTGTTTACGCCAATTTTCTTTCATCTCAAATTTGGATGTTGGGTAGGCTTTATTTTCGTAATCTGTACTGAATGTTTCTTCTAAATTGTAATCAAATGGTTTGTTTAAAACTTGACTGTAAACCTCTCTAGAATTTTCGATACGTATCATTAAACGCTCATAGACAAGATTGAAAAAACGAACCTCTTGGTCTAAAATTTGATCGTCAATATCAGTTTTAAAACGCTCAAAATCATCAATATCTGATTGATAGAAATAATTTTTAAACGGATCAACTTGATTTAAAAAACTTGTATATACGCCCTCGGAAAAATCATCGTTTATAGCCTTTGGTTCAAAATGCCCCTCTTCCAACAAATAGGTGATCAATTGCATTAAAAGCTTGTCTTTATCTGGGTCATCAAATGATTTGGGTGTAAAACTACAAGACGCAAAAGCAATAAGGATAGAGACTAGAAAAAAGTTTATATTTCGTTTCATAGGAATGTATTGTTTTTTGGAACTTATAAATAATATTCTAAAGTATAAGAAAAAATAATGCTAACCATATGGAATGGTAATAATTTTTTGTTAAAGCGTCTCAAATCATCAAATACGCTACAAATTACTTACTTTTGTAGGAACTTAAACGTATCATAAATGACAAAAAGACCTTTAATTTTGGTCACCAATGATGATGGCATCACTGCACCAGGCATTCGTACTCTAATAAAAGTTATGAATACTATTGGAGAAGTTATCGTTGTAGCACCAGATAGTCCACAAAGTGCAATGGGACATGCGATCACAATTAACGATACCTTGTATTGTAAAAGAGAACGCATTGATAAAGGTCCGCAAACGGAATATAGTACATCTGGAACTCCTGCAGATTGTGTAAAATTAGCAGTACACGAACTCTTAGATCGTAAACCAGACTTGTGCGTTTCTGGCGTCAATCATGGCTCAAACTCATCAGTAAACGTGATTTATTCTGGTACAATGAGTGCCGCCATTGAAGCGGGTATGGAAGGTATTCCTGCTATTGGATTTTCACTTTTAGATTATAAATGGGAAGCAGATTTTAGTCAAATTGAAGCGTTTATAAAAACAGTCACTTTACAAGTCTTAACACAAGGTTTACAAAAGGGGATTATTCTAAATGTTAATTTTCCAAAGCTTTTAGAACAGGACATCAAAGGAATTCGTGTTTGCCGTCAAGCGAATGCCAATTGGATTGAAAAATTTGATAAACGCCAAACGCCATTTGGCCGCGATTATTATTGGCTTACTGGAGAATTTAACAACTTAGACAAAGGTGAGGACACAGACGAATGGGCGCTTGAAAATGGTTACGTTTCTATCGTTCCTGTGCATTATGATTTGACCGCACATCACTATATACAAGAATTAAATAAATGGGATTTTAATGACTAAAAAAGAGTTTTTACAAGGATTTATAGTAGGCCTTTTAGCTAATATAATTGGGTTATTTACCGCAGGCGTTATCTTAGGCAAATTATCGGGTAGATCCGACAGTATTTTTAAAGTTTTGGAGGTAGCACAATCCGAAAATTTTATGGGAAAACTTATAAGCTTAGGGGCCATTTTGAATTTAGTTTGTTTCTTTTATTTTATTAGAAAAAAACAAGATTCTCGTGCTGGTGGTGTATTGGCTGCCACTATTTTGATCGCTGTTGCAACATTTTTAATTAAATTATAAATGAAGTATTACATTATTGCTGGAGAAGCCTCAGGAGATTTGCATGCAGCAAACCTAATGAAGGCCCTAAAAAAAATAGATGCGAACGCAGAATTTAGATTTTGGGGTGGTGACTTGATGCAAAATGTAGGCGGTACTTTAGTAAAACATTACAAAGAATTGGCCTTTATGGGCTTCTTTGAAGTTGTCATGAACTTAAGAACCATCGCTAAAAATCTAGCATTTTGTAAAACTGATATCCAAAAATTTCAACCTGATTGTCTGATTTTTATAGATTATCCAGGATTTAATATGCGCATTGCTAAGTGGGCAAAAATTGAAGGCTATAAAACCCATTATTATATTTCTCCACAAATTTGGGCTTGGAAAGAAAATCGAATTTCCGCCATCAAACGTGATGTTGATAAAATGTATGTCATCCTTCCTTTCGAAAAAGGATTCTATGAAGACAAACACAATATGCCAGTGGAATTTGTTGGTCATCCACTTATTGATGCTATTGCGGACAGAATACCAGTGGATGAAATTGTTTTTCGTAAAACACATCAATTAAACAACAAACCTATTATTGCGCTTCTTCCGGGAAGTCGCAAACAAGAAATTAAAAAAATGCTTTCCATAATGTTAAGTATTGTAAAATCATTTCCCGACTATCAATTTGTGATTGCAGGAGCTCCGAGTCAAGACGCAGAATTTTACAACTCTTTTATAGCCAATGAAAGTGTTCATTTTGTAGCCAACTGCACTTATGATTTATTAAGTATTTCACATGCAGCTATGGTCACCTCAGGAACTGCTACCTTAGAAACAGCCTTGTTTAAAGTACCCGAAGTCGTGTGTTATAAAACGAGTTGGATTTCGTATCAAATTGGAAAACGATTAGTGAAACTGAAATTTATTTCCTTAGTAAATTTGATTTTAAATAAAGAAGTCGTTACCGAATTAATTCAAGGAGAATTTAATTCAGAACGTTTAACAAAAGAGTTGACTGCAATCTTACAAGGCCCAGTTCGTGAAGCCCAATTTGAAGCGTATTATGATCTTGAAGTAAAACTAGGAGGATCAGGCGCCAGTCTAAAAGTTGCAGAATTAATTTATAATTCATTAAATTAGAGGCTTAAGAGTAACCCCTAATCTAAACCTACTTCTGATCCATTAACCAATGGTTCGGCATCTCTACTGCAATGAACTCCCTTAATTACCCAATTATAAAGCTCACTTTTTGTCTCCTAATTGGCATCCTTATCAGTAACTACATTTCTATTTCTATATATTCAATTCTAGGGTTTATTGGATTATTAACTACTGTATTAATCGTGACACACTTTTATTGTGAGTCACAAAAAAAAACAATGCATTGGCCCTCATTTATTGTATTACTTGTCATGATTTTAATCGGTGTTTTTATATCAAAAATACAGTCAGCTACACTTCCAGAATCTCATTACACTCATCTTGATAGCATCACGGATGAGCGTTTACACAACCTTGAATTTATCATAAAAAAACGATTAAAACCGACGACCTATAACCAACGCTATTATGTACAACTTTTAAAAATTGATTCAATTCCTGTTTCTGGACTGCTCTTAGTGAATTTCAGTAAAACATCTACTAAAGAAGATTTGACGGTAAACGCAAGAGTGTTGGTCAAAACATTAATAAAACCAATTCACAAACCATTAAACCCCTATCAATTTAATTACAAAAACTATCTTAAACGTTTAGGAATTTACCGCCAAGTATTTTTAAAAGAACACGTTGTTTTGGTTAGTCCTCAGTCGCCAAAAACCATTACAGGCTATGCGCAATCGATTCGGAACAATTTGAACAAACGTCTCGAAACACTCTCTTTAAAACCAATTGAACGCGCTTTTGTTAATGCCTTATTTTTAGGTCAACGCCAAGACATTACAGCTGATGTATACGAGGCTTACAAGAAAGCAGGGGCTATTCATATTCTTGCTATTTCAGGACTTCATATAGGAATTCTATTGTTAATTCTTCAATATGTCATGAAGCCATTACTGTATTTAAGGCATGGGAAATTTATCCGTCTTCTCATTATACTTTGTATCCTATGGAGTTTCGCTATTGTTGCGGGCTTATCCCCTTCTGTGGTCAGAGCGGTAACGATGTTTAGCTTATTTGCAATCGTTAAGGGCTTGAAACGGTCATCAAACTCATTAAACACCTTAGCCATTTCCGCATTTATTCTTTTGTTGGTTCGACCAGCATTTTGTTTTGATGTCGGATTTCAACTCAGTTATGCAGCAGTTGCGTCCATTATTATAGTCAAGCCTATATTAGATTCGTGGTGGAGTTTTAAAAATAAGATTGCTAATTGGCATCTTGATTTACTAAAAATATCTATTGCCGCTCAAATTGGCGTCTTTCCCCTGAGCCTTTATTATTTTCATCAATTTCCGGGCTTGTTTTTTGTGAGCAACCTAGTAATCATTCCGTGTTTAATGCTGGTACTCGGCTTAGGAATTGTATTGTTTGTGTTGCTTTTAATTTACCAACCTCCAGAAATTTTAGTCCATAGCTTAGGGTGGACAATTCAGTTTATGAATGGGTTTGTAGACTGGGTCGCCTCTAAAGAAGCGTTTCTATTTGATAAAATTTCATTTGATATGACAGCGCTTGTGTTCTCCTATATCTTCTTATTTTTATTGGGTTTATTTTATCATAAAAAAACCTTCAAAAACCTGATGCTTTTGGGAGGTTGTGTCCTAAGTTTTCAAGTTTTGGCAAAACAACTTCCAGCTTTAAGTCCTAAAAATTCATTTATTGTGTTTCATCAATCTAGACATAGTATTTTTGGATTTCAAACCAATCAACATCTAGAAATTCACCACGATTTAGAAAGTTTGAAAAACCAACGAATGGTAAATGACTATAACATTGGTGCCGCTATAAAAACGCAATCTACTGACAGCATCCACGGGCTCTATAAAATTAACGATAAATTGCTTTTAGTGGTGGACAGCCTAGGGATATACAATATTAATAGTGTGAAACCCAAGTGGATAATATTGAGGCAATCTCCAAAAATTAACTTAAACCGTTTGATTGACAGCCTTCATCCTGAATTAATTATTTGCGATGGAAGCAATTATAAAACGTACCAAGAACGTTGGAAATTAACGTGTGAAGCAAAAAAAATCCAATTTTACCAGACTAGTGAAAAAGGCGCTTTTTTTGTCAATTATTAAAACAAGCGACATTATAAAGTAACATTTAAAATTAAAAACTACTTGTATACGTCGGTTGGTTTAAATTTTAGCCATTCAGATTTTTTGAGGTTATACCAATTGCATGTGGATCCTTCAAACTTAAATGTTTCAATAAACTTTAGTCCAATCTTCTTAAGTATTTTATTTGAAACTAAATGATCAACATCAGCAGCTGCGCCAATTTCTTTTAAGTCGAGTTTTTCAAATCCATATTTAAGAGACTGGATTGCTGATTCGGTCGCTATACCTTTTCCCCAGTATTTTTTTCTAAGTCTGTAACCTAAGTCATAATAACTGAAGTCCACTCTTAATCCTTGTTCGTATTTTAATCCAGTCCAACCAATAAAATCATCTGTTTTTTTATCAATAATAGCCCAACGTCCAATTCCATTATCAACATATTGATTCCTTATAAAATCAATCACTTGTTTGGCTTCGTCAATAGTATTTATTGGATTTTTTCCTAGAAATTCGTGAACATCGGGGTCTGAATCGAGTTGAAAAATTCCCTTAGCGTCATATTCCTCTAAATCTCTTATGAGTAGACGTTCCGTCTCAATATGAACTTTCATTTATTGAGTTTTAGGTTAACTAACTACGGGGTAAAAGAAGGCACAAACGCTTTGTAGTAGTTATTAAATGCATCTTGGTTGTTCATTTCTTTATAGGTATCATCTTTAAACAATTTCAAGTACAGCTCAAGTTGTTGAGCAGTTTGATAGCCGGGAATTGGAGCGAGTAACTCAGCATCTAACCCTAAAAACACCATTGTCGGATAGGCATTTACTCCTAGATAACGAGAAAATTCATGTGAACTATTTCGACGCTTAGCCATCTCGGGCTTATAATTTGGATTCGTAAATTGTTGCCCATTTAGGGTTACATCTTCATTGCCTTCAGCATTGAATTTGACAGGATAATAATGTTCATTAACAAAAGCTATCAAATCTTTATTGGTAAATGTATTTCTGTCTAGCATTTTACAAGGCCCACACCATGTCGTATACATATCAATGAGGATTTTTTTGGGAGCTTTTTGTTGCAACGCAAGGGCTTCGTTCATACTTACCCAATTAATATTTTGTGCAATAAGTGTTGTCGTGCCCAACATGAGCACTACAACTATGATATGTTTTTTCATTTTATGTTCATTTTTAAGTAAGTAACAAATATAATACCAAAATTATCGAACTCCATGCATTAATTTCTTAATTACTGGATAGAGTAACGCAGACAACACCCCTAGTCCAACCGCAACTGCAGTTAGAATCCAGAAGAAATAACTCAACCCTTCAGATTGTGCAATGCCTTCTGAGGCTTCTCCAAACACCCCCGCTAACTTCATTCCAATAGCCACAGCTAAATACCAGATTCCAAACATCATCGCAATCATACGACCTGGAACTAATTTACTCACGTAAGATAACGCGACTGGCGAAATACACAATTCGCCCATGGTGTGAAAAAAGTAGACTAAAACCAACCAAATCATACTGACAGAAGCAGTTTTTGCTCCTGGTTCAATAGCAGAAGCGCCGATAGCCACACACGCCATTCCGATTCCTAATAAGATCATTCCAATAGCGTATTTCATATTGGCATTTGGGTTGTATTTGCTTTCCCACCACTTTGAAAATAGAGGCGCAAAGGCAATTATAAATAATGAATTTAATACTCCAAACCAAGATGCTGGCACTTCAGCAATTTCTTTTCCAAACTCTATGGTTAACATCCAAAGAGCAATAGCCCATATGATGACGAAACTAATCGCTAGAAAAATATTTGAAAGCGCATATTTTGAAAACGTTTTTTTGAATAACAGCCACAAAACCCAAGTGATAATTCCTAACGGAATTATAGTCATTAAGGTATTTACTATTTTGAAAATAAATGCTGCATCCCCCTCAAGAACACGCTGTGTATAATCGCGTGCAAAGATGGTTAAGGAGCTTGGAGCTTGTTCAAAAATCGCCCAAAAGAATATTGTAATAAAGGCAAAAAACATAACAGCCAACATACGATCGCGTGTAACTCTGTCATATTTAGGAATTCGAATAACTAACAGTATCACAAATAGTCCTAAAGCGGATAAGATTGCGAGATTTGAACCTTCCATTCCAAACATACTAAAGTCAAATAAATTATAGGCACCTTCTGAGATTTTTGAAATGGGATCATTAAAAATCCATGAGATTCCCAAAATCCCTGCGATGGCTATCAACCCTAATTGAAGCTGTGTAAACGGATTTAGTTTTGGTTCATCGGCACTGACTTCGATTGTAGTGGCATCAGTCTTTACAGGCTTTGTTCCGATGTTCCCAAAGATATTTTGAGCAAACCAAAATTGAAGCAGTCCAAACAACATAAAAACACCTGCTAAACCAAAGCCCCAACGCCATCCGACTTGTTCGCCAAGGTATCCACATAGCAGAATTCCTAAAAAGGCTCCTGCATTGACGCCCATGTAAAAAATGGTATATGCCCCATCTTTTTTCTCGTCTTTTCCTTTGTACATTTCAGAAATAATAGAGGTCATGTTTGGTTTAAAAAAACCACTTCCAAATACCAGTAAAGTTAGCCCTAAATAAATGAAAAATGGGGTTTCAACCGCCATTGCACCATGACCCAATGTCATGAGTAATGCACCAACGACAACTGCATAGCGATAACCGATTTTTTTATCAGCGAAATAGCCTCCTAAGAGTGTCGACAAATAGACCAATGAGGTATAGGTGCCAAAAATTGCATAGGCATGTTCACGTGGCCAGCCCCAGCCTCCATCAAGGAGTGATGCGGTAAAAAACATAACAAGCAAGGCGCGCATCCCGTAGTAGGAAAAACGCTCCCACATCTCTGTGAAAAATAATACAAAAAGTCCAGCGGGATGCCCTAAAACTTTGTCTTTGAACATGTCATTAATATCAGTACTCATAATTGGTTAAATGGTTAATTATTCAATCTACTAAATTCGGGAAATAATTCAACACTTTAAAGGTTTTTAGCTGTTTTTTCTGTCATCGGATTCCAGTATTGAATATTCAAAATTATCCGACCACCCTGATTTCAAAGGTAATACTTGTCTTAGACGTCCTTCTCTAACCATTCCTGCTTTCTCTAAAACTTTAAAAGAGCCTTTATTATCTACAGCGCATCCCGCCTCCATGCGGTGTAGTTTGAGTGTCTCGAAACCAAAGTTTATAATCGCTTTTAAGGATTCTGTTGCATAGCCTTTATTCCAATAATCAGAATGAATTTTATACCAAACCTCAGCTCTCTTATATTTTTTATCCCCAAGTTTTACCCCAAATAACCCCATGAATGTGCCGTTCAAATTGTTGTCAATTGCAAACGTATAATTTTTTATTTCATTCGATTGGTGCTCTAAAATCCAAGGTTGTATTACAGACTTTGTTTCATCAATAGTCTCTGGAATTCCCAGTGCATTATATTTATCTGATTCTGGTAATGAATGTAACTCATGGATTGACTCTAGATCTGATAAATCAATTAATCTTAACTTAAGTCTTTGCGTAACTATTTCGGTTTTGGGCATTTATTTATATTACGAATGACTTAATTTTAAAGGTTTTTTTCGCTCTCTTCAGCGCCATGTGTTAAACGTTTTAATGGCTTTAATATTAAAATAAATAAGGAACCTATGATAAGTGTTAGAATCAAAATACCAGAAAATATAGCATATTCTCCAAAATCACTCGCTGCTTCTCCTACTATACCTGCAACTTTACTACCAAGACCTGTAGCGGCAAAATAAACTCCCATCATTAGAGATGCGTATTTCACTGGGGTTAATTTGGTTATAAATGACAACGCTACAGGTGACAAACATAACTCTCCAATGGTGTGGAATAAGTAAGCTAAAACAAGCCAAATCATACTAGAAGTTCCTGATTTTTCAAATTCCATAGCTGCAAATACCATGAAAAGAAAACCAAATCCCATAATAATAATCCCTAAAGCCATTTTGAATAAAGAACTCGCTTCTTTTCCTTTTAATTTTCGTTTAGCCCAAATACTTGCTACAACAGTTGCAAAAATGATAATAAAACCTGCATTTAAACTTTGAAACATTATGGTTGGAATTTCCCAACCAAATAATATACGATCTGTATTTGATTCTGTATATAAGTTCATTAGTCCACCTGCTTGCTCAAAAGCTCCCCAAAATACAATTACCATGATAAAGGAGAGTAACAGTACTAAAAACCGATCTTTAAAAATCTGAGAATCTAGTTCTTTATATATCATCATTAATAAAGACGTAATAGCCGTTAAAAATATAAAAAGTAATCCGTAGCCCCATTCCAGAGCATACCATCCAAAAGCAGATGCTGTTAAGAGAATAATGGTAAATCCTAATTGAATAGGGGATTGAAATAATTTAGCATATAATTTTCCATAAGAGATCTCATTTGGGTCATTTTCATTAGAAACAAAATTACCAACATGTGTAAGAAATCTCTGTCCATAGATATAATTAACTAAACCAATTAACATCACAATTCCTGCTAAACCAAATCCAGAATGCCATCCCCATTTTTTGACGACTAATCCAATAATTAAGGTCGCTAGAAGTGACCCTAAATTTATTCCGATATAGAAGATACTAAACCCTTTATCTCGTCGGATATCACCTTCTTTATACAAACCGCCTACCATTGTTGAAATGTTTGGTTTTAATAGACCAACTCCTAAAATCACAAGTCCAAGTCCTGTATAGAAAGCCCATGTATCCGTTAAAACTAAAACACCATGTCCAAGACACAAAACAATGGCGCCATATAACACAGCTTTCTTTTGTCCAATGAGTTTATCAGCAATCATGCCACCAGGAATCGACATCACGTACACTAACATTGTATACCATCCATAAAGTGCTAATGCTTCTTTACTAGTCCACCCTAACCCTGCACCTCTTGCATCATCGCCAAGAGTTGAAGTGGTCATATAAAGCACTAATAAGGCACGCATTCCATAGTAAGAAAAACGCTCCCACATTTCAGTTAAAAACAATATGTATAGTCCTATTGGTTGTCCAAAGAGTTCTTTTTGATTTACTGTAGTTGTCGTTGACATAAATTTAGTGTTAGTTAATAAATTGTATATTGGTTAATTTTAATTCATTCGTTTATCACCCAATTTTTCATGTAAAAAATTAGTCATTTTAGTATATAAATGCATGGTGGTATTCCCACCGTAAATACCGTGGTTTTTATCGGGATAAATAGCCCAATCAAATTGCTTATTGGCTTGAATCAAAGCCTCTACCATTCGCATAGTATGTTGTACGTGTACGTTATCATCGCCTGAACCATGTACCAAAAGGTAATCCCCTTTTAACAGTTCTGGATAATTAAATGGAGAGTTGTCATCGTAACCGCCTGGGTTTTCTTGCGGCGTTCGCATAAAGCGTTCGGTGTAAATAGTGTCGTAAAAACGCCAGCTTGTTACAGGAGCAACGGCGATTGCCATTTTAAACACATCGTTAGCTTTCAACAAACAATTGGTGCTCATATGACCGCCATAACTCCAACCCCAAATTCCAATACGACTTTCATCTATATAACTTAAGTCTGAAAGTTGTTTAGCGGCTTGAATTTGATCTTCAGTTTCGTATTTGACAAGATTTAAATAGGTGACTTTTTTGAAATCTGCGCCTTTGAACCCTGTGCCTCGACCATCTACACAAGCGATAACATACCCTTGTTGGGCTAAATATTGGTGCCAATAATCACGTGAGCTGCTCCAAGTATTAGCCACCTGTTGAGAACCTGGTCCTGAATATTGAAACATCAAAAGTGGGTAGGTTTTTGTGGCATCAAAATTGGCTGGCTTGAGCATCCACATGTTCAAATCATTACCGTTAATATTAATCGTACTAAACTCTTTGCTGGAGTAGTTATAGGATGATAATTTTTCTAGAAGCGAGACATTATCTTTTATGTTTTTTACCAGTCTTCCTGTTTTGGAGTCGTTTAATGTATATTTTGGTGGGGTGGTTGCACTGGAATGGGTTTTGATAAAGTAGGTGAAATTTGCACTAAAATCTGCTCCGTTTGTGCCTTCTTCTGAAGACAATCGTTTTTTGTTTTTACCATTTAATCGAATTGAATACACGTCCCGATTGATAGATCCATTTTCTACCGATTGGTAATAAATGGTTTTGGCAGATTCATTAAAACCATAATAGGCGGTCACTTCCCAATTGCCTTTCGTAATTTGATTTTTCAACTCCCCTTCCTTAGTATAGTGGTAAATATGATTAAATCCGTCTTTTTCGCTCGTCCAAATAAAACTATGATCTTCTAGAAACGTAAGATTATCCGTCACATCTACATAGGCTTCATCCTTCTCAGTCAGTACTAAATCTGCTTGATTGGTTGTCGGGTTGATCAGCCAAAGGTCTAAAGCGTTTTGATGTCTATTAATATATTGAGCCGATAGAATATCGGGATCTTTTGTCCATTTTATTCTAGGGATATAAAAATCCTCTGCATAATAATCATCATATGTCTTAGAGAGTCCAACACTTGAAATTGTATCAGCACTTAAATCATAAAAATGAAGCGATACTTCTGCATTTTTTTCTCCGGCTTTGGGATATTTAAATACTTCTTGTGTTTGATAGAGTTCGGTGCCATACACATCCATCGAAAATTCAGGAACTTCTGTTTCATCAAAACGAATAAAGGCAATTTTGTTACTCGTGGCATTCCACTCAAAGGCTCTAACAAATGCAAATTCTTCTTCGTAAACCCAGTCAGTAATGCCATTAATGATTTTATTTTTTTCACCATCAAATGTGATTTGTGTTGTGTTTCCAGAAATCAAATCTTTTATAAATATATTATTCTCTCGACCATAGGCGACTTTAGTACCATCTGGGGAAAAAGCAGGTTCTTGAATTTTATGTTCAGAAATCATATCAAGCGTCTCAGATGTTGTGTCATAAACATAATAATGGCCTAAAACAGAATATCGAAATATAGATTCCGTGTTTGTTTCTAAAATCACTTTACGTTCGTCTGCGCTAAATGTGTAGTCTGAAAAATAAAGAAGTGCATCCATCGTTTGAGAGCTTGCGATGGTTTTAACTTTAGATAAGGTTTTATAATCATAGATGTCAATGGAAGTCGATCGGGATGAGCGATTAAAGTTCAATACAGAGTATTGTTGTCCGTTGTTCATAGAATGCAAAGCTGTTAAGCCTTGTGTTCGGAAGGAACCATCCCAAATTTGGTCAAGGGTAATAGTTTTTTTTTGGGAGGTCGCTGTTAAAATAAAGAAACAACTAAATAGGTAGATAAAAGGCGTTTTCATTTTAAATCGAGATTTTTAATAATTTTAGGTCAAGTTTACTAAAAAATAAGCAGAAATCCTTTAATATTAACAGATAAATATGCAAATACGTTAATTCCAACTCTATAATAATTTCAAGAATAGTATCTTTGTGTTTTAAAAAATAGATATACATGGAGAATTCCGTTTCTGGGTTTTCAAAGTTTACAAAAGCTGAAAAAATTGATTGGTTGATTTCTAATCATTTTCAAAATAATCCTAAGGCGAAAGCCAATTTGGAGCGGTATTGGAATACGGATGATTCGCTTCAAAAGTTACACGATGAGTTTACCGAAAATACGATTTCGAATTTTTACCTTCCTTTTGGGGTGGCACCAAATTTTTTAATCAATAATAAAATTCATGTCCTACCAATGACTATAGAAGAAAGCTCGGTGGTTGCGGCAGCAAGTAATGCTGCAAAATTTTGGATGGAACGTGGAGGGTTTACAGCAGAAGTACTTTCAACCACCAAAGTAGGTCAAGTTCATTTTATCTATTCTGGTGAATTTTTTGAACTAGAATCTATTTTTAATAACATAAAACCAACACTTTTTGATGCAACGAAAGGCATCACAAAAAATATGGAGGCACGCGGCGGCGGTATTTTCGATATTGCACTGGTGAATAAAACCTCTAAACTTTCGGACTACTATCAATTACATGTCACATTTGAAACGATGGATGCTATGGGCGCGAATTTCATTAATTCCTGCTTAGAGCAAATTGCTACTACATTTAAAACTGGCTCAGATGATATTCAAGTGGTCATGAGTATTCTGTCTAACTATGTACCAGATTGCTTGGTGCGCGCTGAAGTACGTTGTAAGGTTGAAGAACTTACTACAGAAGCGTATTCAGGTCAAGAATTTGCAGATACTTTTATACAAGCCGTACGTATCGCAGAAGTAGAACCCTACCGAGCGGTGACGCATAATAAAGGAATTATGAACGGCGTAGATTCTGTAGTATTAGCAACAGGAAATGACTTTAGAGCAGTAGAAGCGGGCGTACATGCCTATGCAGCACGTTCGGGGAGTTACTCGAGTTTAACTCATGCTTCTATTGAAAATGGGGTGTTTAAATTTTGGATTGAATTGCCTCTTGCGCTCGGAACTGTAGGCGGATTGACAGGCTTGCATCCTCTAGTTAAAACCGCTTTAGAATTACTAGGAAACCCTTCTGCAAAAGAATTAATGGAGATTGTTGCCGTGGCGGGATTAGCACAGAATTTTGCGGCCTTAAAATCGCTCACCACTACTGGCATTCAACAAGGACATATGAAAATGCACTTGCTCAATATTCTAAATCAATTTGAAGCAAATGATAGCGAAAAACAACAATTAATAGAGCACTTCAAAACCCATAACGTGACCCACAGTGCGGTCGTAGATGCTATTGAAAACTTAAGAGCCTAATGCAACAATTTTATAGCCATGGCAAACTATTACTCAGCGCTGAATATGCGGTGCTAGATGGTGCCCTAGCATTGGCATTGCCTACAAAGTTTGGACAAGCCTTAACTGTAGAATCCACCCCTAAAAATGCAATCCTTTGGAAAAGCATTTCAAGTGAAGGCACTGTTTGGTTTGAGGCTGAATTTATGATAGATACTGCTTTAAAGATTTCCTCTAAAAACACTTCTGATATTGCCGTGCGCTTACTACAAGTTTTGGACGCTTTACAACAGTTGAACCCCAGACTTTTTGAGACGCAAAAAGGCTATGAATTGACCTCAACGTTAGAATTTCCTGAAAATTGGGGGCTTGGTTCCTCCTCTACCTTAATTAATAATTTAGCCCAATGGGCACAGGTAGATGCTTTTGAATTACTGGAATTAACCTTTGGTGGTAGTGGATTTGATATTGCTTGCGCACAACACGATTCTGGCATTTTATACCAGTTGAAATCTGGCAAACCAACACTCAAACCTGTAGTCTTTTCACCGCCGTTTTTAGAGTCTTTATTTTTTGTACATCGCAATCAAAAACAAAACAGTAGAGACGGAATTAGGGCTTACAAAACGTTGACTGCTAATCAAACACTTGATTTTTCAATACTTGATGGTTTGTCCGTTGACCTCTTAAATTGTACCGATATAAAAACGTTTGAATCTCTGCTAGAACAGCATGAACGTTACATTTCTGATCTCATCCAACACCCCCCCTTAAAAGAGGCTTTGTTCTCAGATTATAAAGGCGCTATTAAGAGCTTAGGCGCTTGGGGTGGTGATTTCTTCTTAGCTACAGGGGACACAAAAGCAATGGCCTATTTTAGAGCAAAAGGCTATTCGACTATTGTTCCATTTTCAGATATGATACTGTAAAAAAAAGGACCCATTTCTGAGTCCTTTTAAATCTAGTATGTTACGCTTTATAACTTAGTAAAACGTCGCTCTATTATCTTCGATATCAGAAGCATCTTTAAGTGCGTTATACAATTGTGTATTCACCGCATTAGATTTTGCTTGACCAATACGGTTGGCAGCGGCTTGATAATTTGGTAACGGCTCTGCAGGAGTTAACTTTGTAAGTTGGACAGCATACACGCCATTAGCACCAGCAATTAATTCCGAGGTTGCACCCTCTTCTAAACCAAATACTGTTCCAATAACCTTAGGCTCTCTTCCAGACCCTGAAAGTGTTGGATTTTTCATATTTATAGCCAAAGCGGTTTTAACAGTCTGACCTTCGTCTGAAGCAATAGCTTCTAGAGTTGTTGCAGAAATACGGGCTCTAATAAGTGCTGCTTTCTTTTCTTTTTTAATTTCTGGAAGTGCAGTAACAGAAGCTTTTTCAATAGACATTAATCCAGCTTCATTAACAGCAGTAATTTTAGCAACTACAAAACCACCTCCTGAAACACTAAAACTTTTAAAATCGCCTACTTCAACACCATCTTCAAACGACCATCTTACAATAGCTCTTTGTAGTCCAAGACCAGGAATTGTTTCATCCAATTCTTTAATACTGCTTACTGGAGAGGTTGTATAGTTGTTTTCTTTTGCAACTTCATTAAAGTCAGCATCAGCTACGGCGATTTCAAATTTAGATTTATTAGTAAAAACAGCATCAATCGTTTTGGTAGATGGCTCGATATCTTGTACAATAGTCGCTATTTTGAATGCTTCTTGTTTTTTTCCTTGATCTAAAATTTCAATAATATGGTAACCAAAGTTTGTTTTCACAACGCCTAAGCTTCCTTTTGGGTTCTCAAAAGAATACGCTTTAAATTCTTCTGCAAAGCCAGCAGTGTATGCAAATTCAATAACACCTTCTTTTTCGTTACTCACTTTATCGGAAGATAATGATAGTAAGTTTTTAAATTTTGAGCGGTTCGAGCGAATTACTCTATATATGCTATCTGCAGTTGTTTTGGCTTGTGCATCTGTTTTAGTGACTGCAGCATCAGCGCGTAAAGAACCTATAAATGGAATTAGTATATGACGAACTTTCGTAGAATCTGGTATCATTTTTCTAGCCACACGCTTGGAGAGCTTGTAGGTTTGACCATCCTTGTACGGGCCGAAGATTTCATTTGATTTTAAATTTGCGATTTGATTAGAAACTGGTGCAGAAAAACTAGATGCAAACACATAAGCGTCGTTATATTTAACCGATGAATTGGCGTTCACAAATGCTGCTACATCTGTTGTGTTTTGAAATCCTACAATTGTTTCATTTGCTTTTGCTGCTTCATTGAACTCCACTTTATCAGCGATAAGTGCTGTTAAGTTACTTTGAATTTGCTGCTCGTCTTCTAATGATGCATCTTCTTTAAATTGAACATACACTAAATCCCTTGAAGCATCAACTTCATACTTGCTTGGGTTAGCTTTTATATAGTTAGAAATATCTGATTTCTTAACAGAAACTAAACTGTCTGCAATAGAAGAAAATGGAATTTGAACATATTTTATATCCGCTTTATCATTTTCTAACTCATATTCTAATTCGCCTTCTGTAAGCGTACCAATAATTCCAGCTTTAACAAGATTAAAATAGGTTTGTTGTACACCGGTTTGAGAAATACTTTGCTCAAAATCAGTCCATGCTTTATAGTTTACTGGATTGCCGTTAAGTGTGGTCGTTTCTGGAGCGATTGCTTTTAAGTTTGCAATGAACTCATTAAGTTTATCCTCATCAAACAAACCTGCTTCATTTTTGAATTCTTCAAAAGATCCTAAGTTTTGTTTTAATAATTGACGCATATAATCTCTTTCAATAGAAATCCCAATAGCATCGTATTGAGTTTGCATCACTTTATTTCTTAATTCCTGATCCCAAACGCGGTTCATGGCTTGAGTATTTGAAACAGAACCTCCTGACTGACGTTGAATGTTCTCGACCTGATTCATAAACGCATCACGATCAATATCTTCTCCGTTAACTGTTGCTACAACAGTCTGTGATTTATCTGAGGTATCTAAATTTTGAAATATATCTCCAATAATGAATGAAAATAATGCAAGCGCTATAATAAGGATTAAGAATATAGAACGCTGTCTAATTTTATTTAAAACTGCCATTTGTAGTATGTGTTATTTTTTTTAATATAGTGGACGAAAATACCAATTTCTTTGATATAATAAAAGGAGAAAAGAATATAATTATGACAGCGCAGTAAAATTAATTTACATCTAAGATTTTAAGCTGCACTAATTCTATTTTAGTCGTGGAAACGTTTTGAATTAAAAAATGAAAATGTCCAATTTTAATTTCTTGGTTTTGTTCTGGTATTTCTTCGGTATGATTCACAATAAACCCACCAAGTGTTTCGTAGTTCTCACTTTCGGGCAGTTGAAGTTTGTAGGTTTCGTTAATATAATCTACTTCTAATCTTGCAGAGAATACATAGGTGTTATTGTCCTTTTTTTCTTCAATAAGTTCTACTGTATCATGTTCATCTTCAATTTCGCCCACCAATTCTTCAATAATATCCTCTACAGTCATTATTCCAGAAGTACCTCCGTATTCATCTAAAACAACAGCTAAACTTTTACGTTTCTTGATTAAAACGTTCAAAACATCTTTTGCAAGCATAGTTTCAGGGACATACTCTACAGGCCGTAACATTGATTTTATATTTTTTGGATTTTTAAATAAATCGAACGAATGGACATATCCAAAAATATCATCGATAGTTATTTTGTAAACAATTATTTTTGAATGCCCCGTTTGTGTGAACGACTTGCTTAAATTATGTATTGTATCATGGATTTCGATAGCAGTAAGTTCTGTTCGAGGCACCATAACTTCTCTAGATTTCACTTCTGAAAACTCGAGTGCATTTTGAAAAATTTGAATTTCGCTATCGACAGTGTCGTTGGCTTCAACAGATTCCATTTGTTCACTTATGTAATTCCCCAATTCAACTTTAGAAAACGCCAACTGTACCTCATCCCCTGCCGTTTTGAAAATATATTTTAGAACCACATCTGTGATCCAAATTACAAAGGCAGAAATAACCGAAAATAAAATATAAAATACATAGGCAGGAGCCGCAAATAATTTGAGTGCGGAGTTAGCATAAATTTGAAAGAATACTTTAGGGAGAAATTCAGCCGTTACTAAAATAACAAGGGTTGAAACAACTGTTTGGGTTAATAAGCTTAACTCATTCACAAGAATACTGGAAGCTGACAAATGAGTTACCAGCCAATCGACAAGCACGTCACCCATATAAAACCCATAAATAACCAGGGCAATATTATTACCAATGAGCATGGTGGCAATAAATTTAGAAGGTTTGGCTGTAATTTTAGTTAGTAGTTTTGATAATAAACCAGCTTGTTTTTTCTCAATTTCAATATGGATTTTATTTGAAGATACGTAGGCAATTTCCATTCCTGAAAAAAATGCAGATAGAATCAAACTTAAAGTAATAATTAAGAGGTCTAAGGTCATGGCTACAATTTACCCCGATCATGAAATCGTTTCTTGAATTTTTTACGAAAGAAAAACATAGCTACAGCAAGTATAGAAAAAAATAAAGAAATGTAAGCCGCATTACGATCATTGTTCCATTTGTTGATCACATCGAAAAAAAACAGAGCAGCAAATCCTAAATATAGATACTGTAGAATTGAAAGAATTTTCATTTATTATAGAGTTGAATTAACGACTAAAATTAGTAACGTAAATATACATATTATTCATCAATAAAGATTCGTCCATTAACTTCAAGGACTTGAGCATTGGTGAAATTTTTATTGGAATCAAAGCCATTGCCATTGGTAATGTAATCTTTGGTTCTGAATTTTACAGGGTGGTTGGTAAAAAGCCATTCTTTTTTTTGATCAAAAAAAAGTTGATCTGTAAATAAGGTGTCATTGGTTGAGGTCGTCAAAACGACGTTACCTCTGAGGTCGATTAAATCTGTTTGCTCATACAAAAGCGCTTCATCTGAAGTCACCCTGTTTTGATTGTTATCATCGTCAAAGAGAGTAAGATCAATACCTTTTGGGAATTCATAAAAAGGAAAGTCACGATTAGTAAAATTCACCATTTTTGGGCTAATCAAAATAATCGTTAAACGGCCTGAATCTGTATGTTTTGTGTTGATGTTTTCAGCTATTGATACGGGCGCAAAAGTAGCCGTATCGAGACCTTGTACTTTTTTTAATGTATTATTACAAGAAAAAAACACCGCTACTGCAAATAACAGAACGATGTTTTTTGATAATATATTAATACTTAAATTCATTAAAGAGAAGGTACCGTTACCGAACGTTGGATCCAACATTCAATTTTGATCACTTGTCCAGCACGTCCTGAAGAAAATATTTCACTTTTTGTTGGTGCTTTAGCTTCATAATTTGCAATGGATTTCGATGCACTTTTTTTCATCGTTGGATCTATTCTTCCTGCTTTTGCAGCTTCTTTTGCCGCTAACCAATATACCGCCCTTTTTGAAAAATTATCCGTTCCACAATTATTAGCACTTTTAGCATACATTGCTGCAATAGCTAAGTGCGCTCTTCCCATACTTGGGTTGGCTCTAAGAACTTTCATATAATAAGATCTCGCTTGACCATAACGCCCTTTCTTTTTAAAATTCGTAGCGATCTTATATAATATTTTCGATTTCTCAAATTTGTCAGATTCTAACTCAACGGCTTGGTTGTAGAAACTTAAAGCTTCAGAGCTCTTTCCTGCTTTGTCTTTTAAAATTCCTAAATAAAATGCGGTATCAGCATTAGGTTCGAGCGCGTTTTTTTGCTCAACAATTTGAACAAATAAAGGATCGTCATTACAGCCTTTTGCATACATTCTGTTCATCGCACGTTGTAACCAAATACCATCATTTTTAAAGGTTTCAAAATCTCGTTCATATAACGGAATTAAATTTTCGCAATTTGCTCTTGCTCCTAATTTGGTATCTATACTGCCTGCGATTTTATCATATGCTCTTAAATAACTATCATATAATTTAAGTTTTCGAGCATCATTTTTATTCAATTCTTTAACTGCGCCTTCTTCATCCAAAAATGCGTTTCGCTTATTGGTATAATTTTTAACTTCATACTCTATTTTCTCACTAATATCATCATACTTTGAAAATAATTCTTGCGCTGTTTTTTGAGAGTCATCATAAAGATCGACCATTAAAGAAAAATACGTATATAAACTTTTTGGATTCGTAAACGTTTTGTTATCAGTTGTGTAGGCGTTTTCGAAGGCCAAGTAAAGTGCTGTATTGGTTTTATTCAATAGCGCACTGTATTCATATTCTAATTGACATGCTTTAGCCAAATAGGTGCCTGTTGGCGTGACGTTTGGAAACACAGCTTTGCGCTCTTCCCATAGTTTCAATAGGTCCTTGATAAAGCTAATTTTTTCTTCACCTTCAGAATTATCAATTTTGTAATCAAGAATTCTTTCTCCGTAAATAAAAATTGCTTTGTTAAATTTTGGATTACGGCTTCTGATTTCCATCCAAGGCGTATAAGCCGCCGTATAGTTTTTAGCTTTAACAAGCTCGCTAAATATAGAAAGTGTTTCTAAATCTTTCTCATTTTGGGCAGATACAACAGTAATGCTAAAAAAAAGAAGTGTAATTAAATATGTGATTTTAGTCTTCATCTATGTAGTTTATTTTATTTTTAGATATTCTGGGCTTACATAAGCCTTTATTATAAAGTCTCGTTTGAGTTTTAATTAAATTTTCGTTTTTCAAACCAGCGGTCATTTAAGGATAAACTAAGCTGGAATTTTATAAAATTTTCTTCAACTAAGTTAGCTGACTTAGTTCCTCGTTTACCAATTTCAAAACCAAGATTTGCATTTGAAAATATACGTCCTACGGGAAGTCCTACTCCAAAAGATATGCCAAACTCTTTGATATCTTCGGTATTCACTCTTAGTCCAGTATCCTCAAAGCGAAGCCCTGCTCTGTAAACTATACGTTTCCAGAAGCGATTAAAAGAATCATATTTTGGAATATAAAACCCCCCAAGGGCTAATGTTGTTGCGTCTTCATAAGAAGCGTTTTGTATTGTTAAAAGACGATTAGAAAACTGACTTGATTTAAGGAAAGTATATTCTACTCCTGCAAACCATTTTCTAGGCGCACCAACTCCTAAACCAAAGGTCATCTTTGAAGGTAGTGTCATTTGCGTAGTCTCTAAATTCGTACTTAACAAATTAACTTCTGATGAGTTGATTACAAATTCTTGCTGCGTTGTAGGATCAATTACTATGGTTGAAAATTCGCGTTGATTAGTTGAATTAAGTTCTGATTTTAGAGTGTATGTAGCAGAAGCTGTGAGTTCTAAATTGGATTTTATCAACTTCGAATAGATTGCGCCAAAATTATAAGTAAGTCCGCCAAGATCTGATCTGTTAACTTCTCTTGATTGGTACTGCAATAACTCACCTTGGTCGTTATAACCAAAAGCGATATTCGTGTTGGTTATGCTTCCAAAGTTATAGCTAACATCAACACCCACTCTAAAATCATTAGACAATTGATAGCCAAGCCCTAAAAAGACTTTATTTAGACCGCCTTCTCCTCGATATTTATAGTCAAGTACATTATCGTCGCCGCTAGATTGTAATTTATAGCCTACAGATGAAAATGGCAAAAGACCAAAGCCTGCTCCAAATTTTCCAAGCGGGATAGAAATCGCTAAATAGTCAACAGAAGATGAGTTTGTTTCATCAGATTGTGAACTACTGTTAAGCTTCAAATTCATATGACTCCCTCCAACTGTATATTTAATAGGTCGGGACTCGCTGTTAAAAGACTTTAAGTTTTCCCCCGCATAAGAAGCAGGGTTTCGAAGGTTGATGTGTATACTATCAGAATACACACTTAACCCACCCATAGATTGATTTTCTACAGTGCCCTTAAACTTTAAACTGCCTATTCCATAAAAGGAATATGGTGAGCTTGACCCTTGTTGTGCAAAAGACAGGCTTGAAAACACAACTGCAATAAGTATTAAAAACTTTTTTGTCATTAGTTTGAATTAAATTCTAATAAAAAATTAAGGCCTTCTAAAAGAAAAATTGAATTCGCAAATATGCTAATTTTAAATTGCTTACACAAGAAATCTGCGTCTCCTCCTGTTAAAATAACTGTTAAATCTGAGTATTTATTTTGATAAACCTCAATAGTACCCTCGATTTCATGAGCTACACCATGAACAACTCCAGAATGTATCGAAGCATCAGTAGAGTTACCAATACGTTGATTAGGAGTTATTTTGTCAAGTAATGGCAAATTTGATGTGAAGGCTTTTAATGATTTATAACGCAGTTGTAAACCTGGTGAAATTGCGCCTCCTAAATAATTTTGTTCTGCATCTATAAAATCATACGTAATGCAACTCCCAGCATCAATAACCAAAACATTGGTTTTGGGATGATGCTTAACAGCAGCAGCCACAAGCGCCAAGCGGTCTACTCCCAAACTGTGTGGGGTTTCATAGCAGTTATTAAAAGGCATCCTAAAAGAAGAATCCAAAACCTTTACTGGTAGTAGTTTTAGAAGCAAATTGATGGTAGATGGCTCCAAAAAAACCACTGATGACAGTACGCCTTGTATGATTTCAGGATGCTTTTCAAGTATTTTTTCAACTTTAGAGACCATCCCTTTGGTCGGAACAGCTTGAACCTCGAGTATTTTATCTGATTGAAAAACAGCTAGTTTGGTTGCTGTATTTCCGATATCAATTATTAAATTCATCATTAGTATTTAGACTGTAAATCTACAAAACCATTTTTTATAAAATTTTACTTTGCGAATATTAAAATTGCGTTATATTTGCAACCGCATTATGCGAGGAGGTGCCTTAGCTCAGTTGGTAGAGCAATGGACTGAAAATCCATGTGTCCCTGGTTCGATTCCTGGAGGCACCACTTTTAAAACTCATAACAATCTATTCTATAGAAAGTTGTGAGTTTTTTGTTTTATAACTTATCAATCCTCAAATAATTAATTTGTTTTACTTTTCATATTCAAAACAAGTCCCATAATAATCAGACAAGTCCGTAGTAAACTCCAAAAATTATATAAATCGTCAAACCATACAATTCCAACGATCATTGTAAAAACTACTTCAAGATATTTTAAAGGTGCAACAATACTGGTTTGAGTTCCTTGTAAGGCCTTGGTCATGTATACTTGTCCAATATAACCAAATAGACCCAAAACTGACAATAAGATCCATTCTAATCCTTGTGGTGCCCTCCAATTCGCAATCGAGAGAACACCACATACTAGAGTTGCTATTGTCATATAATAATGTACAACAACAACTGGATGATCATGAGTTCCAATTTTTCTAATTAAAACATAGACTAAACCTAAAAATAACTCTCTAATTTAGATGGTTTTATGATAAGTTTAAATATTCAAAACTAAAGAAGCACATAAATATTCATATATGTATAAATTTCAATTAATTAGTTGGATATTTGTGGATGACTATAAACTTTAACGACTCGTGATTACTTTTCAAATCAAAAAATATATCTCTTTGTACTCATTTGTGAGTATTAGTGTACTGCTTGGATTTATAAGCTGTAACAAAACTCCTAACACCACCGATAAATCTCAATCGCTTGTACAAACACCAATTTCTTCAGGTGAACCTGAAAAAAATAAAGTGGCTATTTTAAACTATTCAATCCCTCCAGAATTTTCAGATTGGCCAAAATACCACAATTTATATACAGATATAAAAAACCTTGAAAACAATGCACTCAATCTCTTTAGTATACCAGCAGAAGATTTAAACCAATTGTTTTTAGATATCAAAACAACAATC
>Ga0102816_1000012_pt1 | contig 90824 bp, 73 predicted proteins | sample ColrivemetaGS545_FD_84509 | JGI IMG/M metagenome (GOLD analysis project Ga0102816, IMG submission 84509) | Estuarine microbial communities from the Columbia River estuary - Flood tide non-ETM metaG S.545 | ecosystem: Environmental > Aquatic > Marine > Intertidal zone > Estuary | place: USA...
GGTTTTTTAAATAAAAATTACGATACCTTGCCCTATATTTACTTCAAACCAAAACAAACCAAAATTTATGAAAAAAATGTTTTATACCGCACTGATGACTTTGGCTTTTGCTTTTACAGCAACTGCACAAAATACAACAGTTAGTGGTACTGTAAAATCTAGCGCAGATGGCTTGCCCTTAATTGGAGTCAACATCATAGTTAAAAACACAAGCTCGGGGGCTGTGTCAGATTTTGATGGAAATTTCACCATCAACAACGTACAACCGAACGCAACCTTAGTGTTTACCTATATAGGTTTTGAAACATTAGAGTTAGCGGCATCGGCAAATATGAATGTTTCTTTAAATGAAGACAATGAATCTCTAGATGAGATTGTTGTCATCGGATACGGAACTCAAAAGAAAAAAGAAGTCACAGGGGCGGTTACTGTTTTAGGTTCTAAAGCTATTGAAAAACTAAACCCAGTTAGAGTAGAACAAGCCTTACAAGGTCAAGTGGCTGGTGTTAATGTAACTTCTGGTTCAGGTTCGCCTGGGGCGGGTTCTAACATTCGAATTCGTGGGGTATCTACAAACGGAGATAGCGCACCTTTAATTCTAGTTGATGGAATTAGAGTGGGTGATTTATCTGCGATCAATCCCAGCGATATTAAATCTATTAACGTTTTAAAAGATGCAACTGCTGGTATTTATGGTGTTCAAGCCGCTAACGGTGTAATTTTAATTACGACTAAAACAGGAAGAAAAAACGCTGAATTAAAATTTCAATTTGACTCCTATACAGGAGTTCAACAGACAAGTAATAAGTTGGATTTATTAAATCCAACAGATTTTGCTATTTATGTAAATGATGCTGCTGATGATCCTTTGAATCCTGAGTTTTTTGTGTACCCACAAACAGGTACAGACTGGCAAGATGAGGTTTTTAGAACAGCAATCATCTCTAATGTAAATTTAAGTGCTAGTGGTGGTACAGAAAAATCAGCTTACTCATTTGGAGTCTCTTATTTAGATCAAGACGGAATTGTAGGCTCAGGGAAATCTAATTTTAATAGACTTACTGCTAGACTGAATTATCAATACAACATTTTAGATAATCTAAAACTAACAGCGACTGCACTCCATACAGTATCAGAAAAAAACAACCTCCCAGAAGGAGGAATTGGAGCAGTCTTATACAACGCGGTCAATATCAATCCGAACTTAGCAACAACAGATGCCGACGGAAACTATTCCTTAGTTGAAGACATCAGACAGATAGAAATCAAAAACCCGTTAGCACAAATACAAAATAGCTACAACACAAGTCGTGTCGCTAAAATAAGTGCAAGTTTTGGTATAGATTATACGTTCCTCAATAATTTTACAGTAAGTTCAAAACTTCAAATGAATCACGCCAACGTAAGAGACGATAGCTTTATTCCAGAAGTGGATTATGGAACAAGTAATACAACTGGAAATGAAGTTGTGGATCATGGTGCAGACTATGATGACTATATTTGGGATAACTATATTACGTATGAAAACTCCTTTAACGAAAAACATAATTTAACTGTTTTATTAGGGACCTCTTTTTCTCATGAAGAAGGTAAGTTTTATGGGTACCAAGGAACAACCTCAATAGCGACTAACAATCCAAACCAAAGTGTATGGGATATGGAAGTTATAAACCCACGATTCCAGCCAAATCAAATTGCCGTTGGAAACAATGTTTTTGAGAAACGTTTATCATCAATATTCACAAGAGTACAGTATAACTATGAAGGAAAATATTTGTTGTCTGCAGTCATGAGAAGAGATGGTTCTTCTGCTTTTGGCCCAAATAATAAATATGGTTACTTCCCTTCTGGATCTATTGGTTGGAACGTGTCTGAAGAAGATTTTTTAAATGACAGTTCATGGTTAAATAACCTTAAATTAAGAGCCAGTTACGGAGTTATTGGAAATGATAAAATTCGATTATTTGGATTTACATCTCTTTTAACAGGAGAAGCGACCTACGACCCAGGAAATGCAACTGGAATTCCTGACTTACTTAATGGTGTTGCCATTGGTCTCATTGGAAATCCAAACATTCAGTGGGAAGAGCAAATATCTAAAAACATTGGTTTTGATACGTCTCTATTTAATAACAAGCTATCTATTTCTGCCGATATTTATTCCAAAATAACGGAAGATTTACTTATTGCTCCAGACGGTTCTGGATTATTAGGTGCAGCGGCTCCAGGTTCAGCCTTACCAATTGTAAATGCTGGTTCTGTTGAAAATAAAGGGGTCGAGTTTAGTATCAACTATAACGATCAATTAAGTGACGATTTCAAATTTAATATTGGATTCAATTTTACAACTCTACAAAATGAAGTATTATCTGTTGACGTTGGAGGAAATGGAATTGTGAATGGCGGCCAATTTGGAGTTGGAACCGGCATAACAACTTCTCGCATGCAAGCAGGTATGCCAATGGGGTATTTTTATGGATACCAAACAAATGGACTCTACCAAACACAAGCAGAAATTGATGTTCTCAACGCTAACGCACCAGAAGGCGTTTATCATGCAAGCGCAGCGCCAGGAGATTTAAAATTTGTAGATACTAACGGTAATGGATACATTGACCCAGAAGATAAAACAAACCTTGGAGATCCTTTAGCGGATATTACGATGGGCTTTAATATTGGGTTTACCTACAAAAATATAGATTTCAGTGCCAACGCATTTGCTTCTATTGGAAACGATATGATAAGAGATTATGAGCGTACTGATTTATACGCTAACAGAGGAACTTATATGCTAGATAGATGGCAAGGAACAGGAACCAGCAATACAGTGCCAAGAGCTGTAGCAGGTGCATCTGTAAACACAGGTTTTTTCTCAGATTTTTATGTGGAAGACGCATCATTCTTACGTTTGCAAAACGTTCAAATAGGGTATTCTTTAAATTCAAAAGTACTATCTAGCTTAGGCTTAGATAAATTTAGAATCTATGTTTCAGGAAACAACCTATACACGTTTACAGAATACTTAGGATATGATCCTTCTGCAAGCAACGGAGCCCCAATCGGTTCTGGAATTGATAAAGGCTTCTACCCCGTAGCAAGCTCATATCTTTTAGGTATTAATTTAAACTTTTAATAATTATATTATGAAAAAAATATTTAAAACAGTTATGGTATTTTCACTTGTGCTTTTAGCATCATGTGATGATTACATTGAAGTAGAACCTATCGGCCCAAATGCAGATAACTATTTCAATAACGAACAAGAATATGAAAGTGCTTTAATTGGTGCTTACGACATGTTACAATCCTCTTTTTGGAATGTACTAGTTGGTGTAGTCGCTTCTGATGATTATGCTGCAGGAGGTGATTCTTTTAACTTTGATCAACCAACGATCCAGAACGTGAATCAAATGATTCATACACCGTCAGACAATAACCAATTAAGGGACATCTGGAATTTAATGTATGCAGGTTTAAACAGAGCTAATTACTTGTTAGAATTTAAAGATAAAACAGAATTTAATGGTAAAGAGCAAATCATAGCGCAAGCTTATTTTTTAAGAGCCTATTTTACATTTGAGTTGACGAAGCATTTTGGAAACATACCTTTAAAAGTAGAAACTCGTGGTGGTGTCAGCAGAATTGCAGACCAACGAACTATTATTGGTGAACAATACGACATCAACAGAGTTGGAAGTATTTCGGCGGTCTACAGTCTAATAGAAGAAGACTTAAAAGAAGCCATTCCTAATTTGCTAGCAGAACAAAGTGAAGTTTATAGAGTAACTAAAGGAGCTGCACAGGCTTTATTAGGAAAAGTATACTTATACCACGGAACTTTTGATGCTACTAAATTTGCAGATGCAGCAACTACATTTTCAGAAGTTATTGGAAGTGCACAATACAGTTTAAAAACAGGAGATGATTACAAAAACCTATTTGAAAGCAGTGCTGAAAATGGTGATGAATCTGTTTTCGAAATTCAGTACACTGGAGTTGAGCCAGCAGGTTGGAGCTGTATTATATGTAGCGAAGGAAGTTATTTCCCTAAGTTTTGTGGGCCAAGATCTCCTTATGACAATTCGGAGTTTGTAACAGGGTGGGGCTTTTGCTTACCATCACAAGAATTGTATGACTTATTTGATGCCAATGACGCTAGAAGAGATGTTACTTTTTATGATTTAAGAGATCAACAAGACTCTTATTCTCAAGGAAGAGATGATACAGGTTTGTTTAATAAAAAATACATTCCTCGTAAATCAGATGATAGAGCAGGATCAGATCCTTTGAACTTTGCAAACAATTACCGTTCTATTCGTTATGCAGATGTATTATTAATGGCTGCAGAAGCACATGTTCAAAGTGGTGGTGCTAATGCTGAAGACTACCTAAACCAAGTAAGATTTAGAGCTTACGGAGACAATAGTCATGATTACTCTTCAGCTGAAGGAGATCTACTTGAAGCTATTTATTCAGAAAGACGTAAAGAACTAGCAGGAGAAGGACACCGTTTCTTTGACCTTGTTAGAACCAACAAAGCAGCGGCTGCAATTCCAGGATTTACAGCCAACAAAAACGAAGTATTCCCAATTCCATTGATAGAGCTAGAATTAGCCAACGCAGTAGATAGATGGAAACAAAACCCAGGATATTAAAAAATTATAAACTCAAAAAAAAGAAAAAATGAAAATATTAAAAAACGGAATGTACTTGCTGTTAGTGCTTTTATTAAGCACTACGATTTCATGTAATGAAGATGAAGTCATTAATAACAATATCGGAGGTTTAGATTTTGTTATAGCAACACTAAACGCAGATGGAAATAAAGTTGGGGTAGTCGCTACCACAGTTCCTGGCGACAACAGAACACTTTACACTGTTGATTTTGGTTCAACAGCTGATGACGATACAGATGTATTTGAAACTAGTGGACCAATGGTAAGTTTTGATTACCCAAAAGAATCTGCAACTTATATGCTAACAGTAACGGCATCCTTTCCAGGACAAAATGACGTTTCAATAAGTAAAGAACACACTGTAACTATTGTAGAGCCAGCTCCAACCGGAGATGGTTTAACAGGAGTATGGAAATTAGCACCAGAAGCAGGTGCAATTGGAGTAGGACCAGCTCAAGACAATGTATCTTGGTGGTCAAACACCACAGATGATATTGCAACAAGATCATGTTTATTTGATGATGAATATGTATTTGGTGCTGATGGATCTTTCCAAAATGTTGTTGGAACATCAACGTGGGTTGAAGCATGGCAAGGTACTGATCCAGAAAATTGTGGTGCACCAGTAGCTCCACATGATGGAACAGCAACTGATGCTACTTATGAATACAATGGATCAACGGTTACAATTAATGGTACTGGAGCCTTCTTAGGATTAGCTAAAGTTATCAATGGTGCAGAAATATCAAGTCCTGCTGATGCAGCTGACTCAATTACGTACATAGCAACACTTTCAGAAGATGGTCTTACACTAGAACTAGACATTGAAGTTGCAGGTGGAGGATTCTGGTCTTTCAAACTTGTAAAAGATGCACCTCCAGCCCCTTCAGCTCTTGACGGTACATGGAGATTAGCTCCAGAATCTGGAGCACTTGGTGTTGGTCCAGCATTGAACAATGTATCTTGGTGGTCAAGTACTTCTGATGATGTAGCTACTAGATCATGTTTATTTGATGATGAGTATGTATTTGGTGCTGATGGATCTTTCCAAAATGTTGTTGGAGCATCAACGTGGATAGAAGCATGGCAAGGTACTGATCCAGAAAATTGTGGCGCACCAGTAGCTCCACATGATGGAACAGCAACAGCGACTTACACATATGATGAAGCAGCAGGAACCATTACAATTAATGGTACTGGAGCTTACTTAGGGTTAGCTAAAGTTATCAATGGGGCAGAAATCTCAAGTCCTGCTGATGCAGCTGACTCAATTACGTATATCGCTGCACTTTCTGCTGATGGCCTTACATTAGATATAGACATTGAAGTAGCAGGAGGAGGACACTGGTCTTTCAAACTAGCAAGACAATAGGCGTTTAAAACTCTATTAGTTTACTACATTTCGTCCTCCATATAGTTTTATGGAGGATGTTTTGTATTGTAGAGTTTTTTCAATCAGATGCAACAGAATTACATGTAAGATCTACAAAATAGTGAAAATGAACTTGCGTTATACATTATAATAAAAAGTGTCAAATTAATTAAAAAAAAAGAAACGAAATATCGTCCTTTTTTTATTTTTATTAAATTCGTAATCATGAAAAAATCAAACATCTTTACTCTTGTTTTTACAATTTTAATAGGGCTGTCTACTGAAGGCTGTTCTTCTAGTGATGACAATGAGTATCAAAATAACACCCCTTCTAACCCTGTTTCAACAGAAGGGTCTGGAAATAATGACGTATTAGTCTGGTCTGACGAATTTGATGGTGATGGACGCATCAACAACGAATTTTGGAATTATGAAACTGGCGGCGGCGGTTGGGGTAACCAAGAAGTCCAAGTTTATACCACTAATAGCGCTAATATTGTAAAAGAAAATGGCATTTTGAAAATAACGGCTGTGAAAAAATCGAATGGAACTTATACTTCTGCTCGTATTACAACTCAAAATAAAATCGATTTCAAATATGCACGCATTGACATTCGCGCTAAACTCCCCGCTATGGCAGGGACTTGGCCAGCGTTGTGGATGATAGGCTCTAGTTTTAGCTCGGTAGGATGGCCTAATTGTGGCGAGATTGACATCATGGAACAATTTGCAAACAAAACGTATGTACAAGCAACCTGCCATTGGGATAATAATGGCGGAAATGCGAATTATGGACTACCAATGAATTTAAGTACGCCAACAGAGTTTCATACGTACTCTATAGATTGGAGACAAGGCAGTATCAAAGCGTATGTAGATGACGTTGAATATTTTGTAATGTCAACAGACAGTACAATGCCTTTTGACGCCAACTTCTTTTTAATATTTAATGTAGCAATGGGTGGCACTAATGGCGGCACTATTAACCCTAATTTTACATCCGATTCAATGGAAGTAGATTATATAAGAGTATATCAATAATATGATTAAGTATAGTTTAAAAATAGTATTAATATTTTGTTTATTTGGAATGCATTCTTGTGAAAAAATTGACTTCACTATTACAAATGTAAATTTATCACCAATAACGTCTGTTGAACATATAGAGCAAAAGGTGTCCGCCTTATTAAATCAAATGACCCTTGAAGAAAAGATTGGTCAAATGAATCAATACAATGGATTTTGGGACCTTACGGGCCCCGCTCCAAGCAGTGGTAATGCGGCGAAAAAATATGACCACCTTCGCAAAGGCTATGTTGGCTCTATGCTGAACCTTAGAGGCGTTAAAAATGTTCGTAAAATTCAAAAAATTGCCGTCGAAGAAACTCGTTTAGGCATCCCCTTAATTATTGGTTTTGATGTGATTCATGGCTATGAAACACTCAGCCCAATTCCGCTTGCAGAATCGGCGAGTTGGGATCTAGAAGCCATCAAAAAATCTGCAGAAGTCGCTGCAGAAGAAGCGGCAGCAGCAGGAATCAACTGGACTTTTGCGCCTATGGTTGATATTTCACGCGATGCGCGCTGGGGTCGTGTTATGGAAGGTGCTGGAGAAGATCCATACCTAGGCTCTAAAATCGCATTCGCAAGAGTAAAAGGCTTTCAAGGATCAGATTTATCAAAACACAATACACTTGCAGCTTGTGCAAAACATTTTGCAGCCTATGGCTTTGCAGAATCTGGAAGAGAATATAATACAGTTGATGTAGGAACATCCACTTTAAATAATATAGTTTTCCCACCCTTTCAAGCCACCATTGATGCAGGTGTCAGAACGTTTATGAATGCCTTTAATGAACTCAATGGAATTCCTGCCACAGGAAACACAAACTTACAGAGAACTATTCTTAAAGATAAATGGAAATTTGATGGATTTGTGGTCTCCGATTGGGGCTCTATTGAAGAGATGGTAACACATGGCCATGCAAAAGACGGGAAACATGCCGCGCAAATTGCAGCGAACGCTGGTTCTGACATGGATATGGAATCCTATTTGTATGTCAATGAATTGGCAGCTTTAGTTAGAGAAGGTAAGGTGAAAGAAGCCTATATTGACGATGCCGCTAAACGGATTTTACGTGTAAAATTTGAATTAGGCCTTTTTGATGATCCTTACAAATACTGTGATGAGCGACGCGAAAAAGATGTCATTGGACAACCCGCTTTTCATGAGGCTGCTTTAGATATGGCTAAAAAGTCAATCGTACTTTTAAAGAATGACAATCAACTCTTACCACTTAAAAAACAAGGCCAAAAAATTGCGTTAATTGGAGCCTTAGCATCCGATAAAACAAGTCCCCTAGGAAGTTGGAGAATTGCCGCCAAAGACAACACGGCAATATCTGTTTTTGAAGGAATGCAAGCCTATACAGGAAATCAGCTAACGTATGCCAAAGGCGCAGATGTGAGTTTAGGTCAAACCAAGTTTATTGACGAACTTAAAATAAATACTACTGATAGAAGTGAATTTCCACAAGCCATTGCTGTAGCCAAAACGGCGGATGTGGTTGTCATGGTATTAGGAGAAGTTGGCTATCAAAGTGGAGAGGCTAGAAGCCGTACTGATTTAGGTTTACCTGGAGTTCAACAAGACCTATTAGAAGCTATTTATAAAGTCAATAAAAATATTGTTTTAGTTCTTAATAACGGAAGACCTTTAGTCCTAAACTGGCATCAGGAACACCTTCCCGCAATTGTAGAAGCATGGCAATTAGGAACGCAAAGTGGAAATGCAATAGCACAAGTTCTTTATGGCGATTACAATCCTAGTGGAAAATTACCAATGAGTTTTCCAAGAGCCGTAGGTCAAGTCCCTATCTATTATAATTACAAAAATACAGGTCGCCCTTTAATACCAATACCTAATACTGTGTTTTGGTCTCACTATCAAGATGTAGAAAACAGCCCTTTATATCCTTTTGGATATGGATTAAGTTATACGACATTTGAATATAGTGATCTAAAAACTCAAGTCGTTTCTGCTACTGAAGTAAGCGTGTCAGTTACATTAAAAAATACTGGAAAATTTACAGGAAAAGAAGTCGTGCAGCTCTATATAAAAGACCATTATGCAAGTGTGACACGCCCAGTGAGAGAGCTTAAAGGATTTGAATTGGTCAGACTTGAAGCAAACGAAAGTAAAAAAATTGAGTTCACCCTTTCAGAAAAGGAACTTGGATTTTATGATAATGAAGGAAAATTTATTGTTGAGCCAGGGGATTTTTCAATCTTTGTTGGAGGAGATTCAAACACAACCCTTCAATCTAAAGTTATATTATAAATGATTTTACGAATATTACTAACACTGTTTATGGTTTTATATTTGAAACCCCAAAACACCTCAAATACCACCCTGTTATTTTCAGACGAATTTAGTGAAGACACATTAGACTTAAGTAATTGGTCCTATGACCTTGGAAACGGCTGTCCAAACCTCTGCGGTTGGGGAAATAATGAACGGCAAGTCTACTCTAAAAAAAATGTATCCACAGTTAATGATCAGCTTATTATTTCTGCAACTAAACAGGGTGGTAACTACTATTCCGGTCGCATCTCAAGCAAAGACAAATTTGAATTTAAATACGGTACAGTTGAGGTCAAAGCACAACTTCCAGAAGGTAAAGGCCTTTGGCCCGCGATATGGATGTTAGGTCATGACATAGACACAAATACATGGCCTGCTTGTGGTGAAATAGATATTATGGAGTATGTCGGAAAAACTCCTGGAGAAATTCACACCACTCTGCACACTCCAGATAGTTTTGGAAAATCTGTCAACACAAAAATTACGAATATAGAAACTATTGAAGACGGCTTTCATGTGTATAAAACCAAGTGGGATGCCAAACAAATTCAATTCTATATTGATGATGTACTTGTATACACGTTTTCACCAGAGGTTAAAAATGCCAAAACGTGGCCGTTTAATAAACCATTCTACTTGATTTTAAACATGGCAATTGGAGGCAACTTTGGTGGTCCAGAGGTGGACGATTCAATTTTCCCAAAAGAATTTAGTATTGATTACGTAAAAGTATATCAATAGATCTCTATTTGAGAAGCGTTTTTAACTCAGACATTACAAGTTCAGAAGCCCCTTTGTTATCTTTAATATAATCCTTGTTCTTTTGACCAGATTCTATTCGTTTCTGAGAGTCATTAATAAGCATGTTTAATGTAGATTCAAGAGACTCAAAAGTGTGGATGCTAAACAGTCCACCTTTAGATAACATCGCCTTTGCTTCAGGAAATTTCTGATAGTTTTTACCTATAACAATAGGGAGCCCAAAAGTTGCAGCTTCAAGCGTATTATGAAGCCCGCTCGCACCCATCCCGCCGCCTATATATGCAATATCAGCATAGCTATAGATTTTACTCAATAATCCAATAGTATCCACGATAAAAACGGATTTGTCTTCTAGAGTTTCATTAGCATAATTTGAATAGCATACTGTTGGTTTTTTTAGCCGTTTGATCATAGATTTAATTTGATTTAAATCCATATTGTGAGGAGCAATTATAAATTTAGTAGCCTCTGAACTCCTATTAATGTAATCAATTAAAAGCGTCTCATCTTCTGGCCAGGTACTTCCAGCCACAACACAGGTTTTATGGTCTTTAAATTCCGCAATAAAATCTAAAGTGTTATCCATTTTTAATTGATTCCCAACACGGTCAAATCGAGTATCCCCTGAAACCGTAACAGCGGAATATCCAATAGAATTTAACAATGTTTTTGAAGCCGTATCTTGTGTAAATATATGATCAAACGTAAAAAGTAATTTTTTCAGCCAACGACCATACACTCTAAAATAGGGTTGAGAAGGTCTAAATAAAGCAGAAATCAAAACAGTATGTATGTTCCGATGTTTCAGTTCTAATAAATAATTTGGCCAAAGGTCATATTTCACAAACACTACCAACTCTGGATGAATAACATCTAAAAAGGATTTTACAGTTGCTTTTTGATCTAAAGGAAGATATACAACAACTTCCGCAATAGGGTTGTTTTTTCTGATTTCATAGCCTGAGGGTGAGAAAAAAGTCATTACAAATTTGTGATTTTTATACTGTTTTTTGAGTGCTTGAAAAACAGGTAAGCCCTGCTCATATTCCCCTAAAGATGGACAATGTAGCCATATCACTTTGTCTGAAAGATGCACCGTTTGTTTTAAAATCAGAATACTTTCATGCCGTCCTTTTTGACCTTGTTTAATTTTTTTATTCAAGCCCCCAAAAAGACGAATGGATACAGAAGCGAGGTTAATAATGATGTTATAAAAAAGTCTCAATAGGTTTTATTTGTAGCTAAAATACATTCTTTATATTAATTTTAAGACTTAGCAATGCTAATTTTGTATTTTTGTTTATTGCAAAATGTATTGCTTAGAAACATAATTTAAAGAAATGAATAAAATCCAAATGGTTGATCTAAAAGGTCAATATGCTTCTATAAAAGAGGTTGTAAATTCTTCTATTCAAGAAGTCATTGATAACGCCTCATTTATTAACGGTCCTAAGGTTAAAGAATTTCAAACTAATTTAGAAGCCTATTTAGGCGTTAAACATGTAATTCCATGTGCCAATGGGACAGATGCTTTACAAATCGCGATGATGGGATTGGGATTAAAACCAGGCGATGAAGTCATCACGGCTGATTTTACTTTTGCAGCAACTGTTGAGGTCATTGCATTATTAGGGCTTACCCCAGTACTGGTTGATGTAGACCCTGATAAATTTAATATTGATATTGAAGCGATAAAGAAAGCAATTACGCCAAAAACAAAAGCAATTGTGCCTGTACACTTGTTTGGTCAATGTGCTAATATGGATGCTATTATGGAGTTAGCTGAAGCACATAATTTATTTGTTATTGAAGATAATGCACAAGCAATTGGCGCAACATATACCTCAGAAAACGGATCAAAAGCAAAAGCAGGTACCATAGGACATGTCGCCTCAACCTCTTTTTTTCCTTCCAAAAATTTAGGTTGTTACGGAGACGGAGGCGCCATTTTCACCAATGATGACGACTTAGCGCATACTATAAGAGGTATTGTAAATCACGGCATGTATAAGCGCTATCATCATGACGTTGTTGGCGTTAATTCACGATTAGACTCTATTCAAGCGGCGGTTTTAGACGCAAAACTTCCAAAACTAGATAGCTATAATAAAGCACGTCAATCGGCTGCACGTAAATATAACGCTGCCTTTAAAAATCATCCAAACATAATTACGCCAAAGGCGGGTAATGGATGTGAAACGGTTTGTGATAACTGTGATTGCCATGTATTTCACCAGTATACTTTGAAAATTCAAAATGCGGATAGAGATGCGTTAGTAGCCTATCTACAGGCACATGATATTCCATGTGGCGTTTATTATCCAATTCCACTACATAAGCAAAAGGCTTATGTAGATAACCGCTATAATGATGCGGATTTTAGCGTAACTAACAAATTAATCGATGCTGTAATTTCATTGCCAATGCATACCGAATTAGAGGATGATCAAATAGATTTTATCACTACAACTGTCATTGATTTTTTGTCTAAATAAAAACAGTATGAAAACGTGTGTTCTGATTTTGTTAACCGCATTCTCAATGCATATGGCTGCACAAGATGTACACTTGCATTGTGGAAAAATTATTGATACAGAAAACGGGAAAATTTTAACCCAAAAAACCATTGTGGTCTCAGGAAAAATAATAACCTCTATTTTAGATGGTTACACGGACATTTCAAATTCTGATGACACAAGTATTGATTTAAAATCAAGTACTGTAATGCCAGGCTTTATTGACTTACATGTACATATGGAAAGCGAATACAATCCCAAAAAATACATAGAACGATTCACTGCCAATGAAGCTGATGTCGCTTTTAAATCAGTCAATTATGCGCGTGTAACACTGATGGCTGGATTTACAACGGTAAGAGATTTAGGCGGGTCTGGGGTTAACATTGCACTTCGAAATGCGATTAATCAAGGACACACGGTCGGTCCACGAGTATTCACCGCTGGAAAAGCAATCGCAACAACTGGGGGGCATGCCGATCCAACCAACGGAATGAAAAAACTTCTGATGGGCGATCCAGGACCAGAACAAGGCGTGATTAACAGTCCTGAAGAGGCTAGGAAAGCGGTAAGACAACGCTATAAAAATGGAGCAGATAATATCAAAATTACAGCCACTGGCGGTGTACTGAGTGTTGCTAAAAACGGACAAAACCCACAATTCACTTTAGAAGAAGTACAAGCAATTTGTGAGACTGCTAAAGATTATGGAATGATTGTCGCAGCGCATGCCCATGGCGATGAAGGCATGCAACGCGCCGTAATTGGCGGGGTTACTACTATCGAGCACGGCACTAAAATGAGTGCACAAACCATGGATTTAATGATCCAATACGGGACTTATTTAGTACCCACCATTACAGCTGGTAAAGCCGTTGCTGACAATGCGAAAATTAAAGGGTTCTATCCGGAAATCATTGTCCCAAAAGCCTTAGAAATTGGGCCCAAAATTCAAAACACATTTGCAAAAGCCTATAAACGCGGCGTTAATATCGCATTTGGTACTGATGCAGGCGTGTTTCCTCACGGTTTGAATGCTAAAGAGTTTGGGTATATGGTAGATGTTGGAATGCCCCCTATGGAAGCTCTTCAATCGGCAACAATTACTAACGCTAAAGTTCTTGGATTGTCAGAGGAATTAGGACAATTAAAAGAAGGATACTTAGCAGATATTGTTGCTACAAATGACGACCCTACAAAAAATATAGCTACACTAGAGCATGTTACTTTTGTGATGAAGGAAGGTGTGATTTATAAAAATTAAGCTACAGACGTCTTTTTTGGACGGTTTAAAAAAGAGGAAATTAACAATAAAACCATCCCCGTAGTCACAGATAAATCCGCAACATTAAAAATCCCCGTTCTAAATATGCCGCCAAAATCCATAAACAGGAAATCGGTGACCGATCCATATAAAAAGCGATCATAAAGATTTGCAATTCCACCTCCGGCAATAGAAGAAAATCCAACAATTGACAAGCGGTCTAGTGTTGTATTGGTTAAAACATAATACAAGACAACGCCCAAAACAATAACTGGAAGTATCAATAAAAATATAAGTTTCACCGTTGGATTTGAATCACTTCCCATACTAAGAAATGCACCAGAATTTTCAACATTCAACAATTGCAGTTGCTTTCCTAAAAGTTCGGTTCTAGAACCCGGAACGACAGTTTCGCGCACGATTTCTTTTGAAACCTGGTCCAAACCAACATTAAAAGCAACAAGAATAAGGATTAAAAGTGATCTTATATTCATGACGTTTAGTTTTCAAAAGTCGCTGCCAATGTATTCATATCTCTGTTTATTTTTTTCACTAACCCTTGAAGTACTTTTCCAGGGCCTACTTCAATAAAATCAGTCGCTCCATTTTGAATCATTTGTTGAACGGATTGTGTCCATTTTACTGGTGCAGTGAGTTGAGAAATTAAATTCGCTTTAATCTCTGTTTCATCTAGAACTGGCATTGCTGTCACATTTTGATAGATAGGACAGCCAGGTGTATGGAATGTTGTATTTTCTATAGCGGCTGCCAATTGTTCTTTAGCAGGCGCCATTAAAGGCGAATGAAAAGCACCACCAACAGGGAGTACAAGTGCACGTCGTGCCCCTTTTTCTTTGAGTGCATCGCATGCCAAATGAATAGCGTCAACTGCCCCAGAAATCACCAATTGACCTGGGCAGTTATAATTTGCAGCAACTACAATTCCATCAATAGAATTACAGGTGTCTTCAACAATTTCGTTTTCTAATCCTAGCACGGCAGCCATCGTCCCTTTTGTTAAATCACAAGCCTTTTGCATCGCCTTTGCACGTTGAGAAACAAGTTTCAAGCCATCTTCAAAACGAAGTGTGCCATTTGCAACTAAAGCTGAAAACTCGCCAAGTGAGTGCCCTGCAACCATATCTGGTTGAAAACGGTCTCCTAAGCTTTTTGCTAAAATCACGGAGTGCAAAAATATAGCAGGCTGTGTGACCTTCGTTTCTTTTAAATCGTCAACACTTCCTTCAAACATAATGGATGTAATGTCAAAGCCTAAAAGAGCATTGGCTTGTTCAAAAAGCGATTTTGCATGGGCTGAACCCTCGTAAAGAGATAATCCCATCCCAGTAAATTGAGCGCCTTGTCCTGGAAATATATATGCCTTCATAAATTTTTGTTTAGTGTTTTTAACGTCTTTTATAAGTTATGTATGAAAAATTAAATTTATGTTGATCGTCTTTTTCATTGTAAATAGTGTGGTGCTGTTTCCAAATATCTTCATTTATAATAGGAAAAAAAGTGTCGCCTTCAAAGCTATGGTGGACCCTTGTAAATTCAATAGTGTCTACTAAATCTAAGGCCTGTTTATAAATTTCCCCACCTCCAATTACAAAAGGATTCGAATCGTTTTTGGTCTGTTCAATAGCCGCTTCTAAGGAGTTTACAACAATAACGCCCTCAGGAACTTTATAATCTTTTTGTCTTGTGATTACAATATGCGTTCTGTTGGGTAAGGGCTTAGGAAAGCTTTCGAATGTTTTACGCCCCATAATAATACAATGTCCAGAAGTCAATGCTTTGAATCGTTTGAGGTCATTTTTTAGACGCCAAATTAAGTCATTATCTTTTCCTATCACATCATTTTCAGATACGGCAACAATGAGTGTTAAGTTTGTATGGAGGTTTGTTGTTTTCAATAGTATAAATTAGAGCACAAAAATAAGGGTTTCCATTAAATTAAACGGCAACTGCGCCCTTGATGTGTGGGTGCGGGTCATATCCTTCTAGAGTGAAGTCTTCAAATGTAAAGTCAAAAATATTTGTTATCTCTGGATTTAATTTCATTTGTGGAAGCTGACGAAGGTCTCTGCTAAGTTGTGTTTCTACTTGTTCAATATGGTTGCTGTAAATGTGTGCGTCTCCAAAAGTATGGATAAATTCTCCAGCTTCATATCCACAAACTTGTGCCATCATCATAGTTAATAAGGCATAAGAAGCAATATTAAAAGGCACACCTAGAAAAATATCGGCACTCCGTTGATACAGCTGACAAGAGAGTTTGCCGTCACTCACATAAAACTGAAAAAAGGCATGACAGGGTGGAAGTGCGGCTTTATTATTAGCTACATTTTCGCCAAACGATTTTGAGGTATCAGGGAGTACAGAGGGGTTCCAAGCAGATACTAACATGCGTCGGCTGTTAGGATTTGTTTTTAAGGTTTCAATAACTTCTGTAATTTGATCAATTTCATCACTATTCCAGTTGCGCCATTGGTGGCCATAAACAGGGCCAAGGTCGCCATTTTCATCCGCCCAAGCATTCCATATTTTAACTCCATTTTCGGTAAGGTAATCCGTATTTGTATCGCCTTTCAAAAACCACAGCAATTCATAAATAATAGATTTGAGGTGGAGTTTTTTGGTCGTTACCATTGGAAACCCTTTACTAAGATCGAAACGCATTTGGTGTCCAAATACACTTTTAGTGCCTGTTCCGGTACGGTCTCCTTTTTCATTTCCAGTGTCTAGAACATGGGATACAAGGTCTAAATATTGTTTCATTTTAGTGTCATTTTATAAAGTTAAAAATAAAAAAAGCTTCAATCTTAAAGAAATTGAAGCTTGTAATAATTTTAAAAGTTATTAACTATTTAGCCAATAATTGCGCCAGCTATCGTCGCTGATAAAAGCGAGGCGATTGTACCGCCAATAAGGGCCTTAATTCCAAATTCTGAAAGTGTTTTACGCTGACTAGGAGCTAAAGAGCCAATCCCTCCAATTTGAATACCTATTGAAGCAAAGTTGGCAAATCCACAAAGCATATACGTCGCCATGATGATCGATTTTTCATACTTTAAATGTAAGATGTTTAATGGATTTTTTAAATCTGCTAATTGAATATAGCCTACAAATTCACTCGCTGCGAGTTTTATTCCTAAGAGTTGTCCCATTAATGCAACATCTTCTTTAGCAATTCCAATCAACCACATGAGTGGTGCAAAGGCATATCCTAAAATAAACTCTAAAGAAAATCCTTTATACGATGTGTTAGATGCGACCCAGTCATTTAAGCTTGTCAAATCACCTACCCACCCTAAGATGCCGTTTATCATAGCAATAAATGCTAAAAAAACTAAAAGCATAGCGCCAATATTTAAGGCAAGTTTTAGTCCTTCAGTAGTTCCGTTTGCGATAGATTCTAAAATATTTGAACCAATTTTTTCTTGTGAAATATGAATTTCATTGTCAATGTGCTCAACTTGTGGATAGAGTATTTTTGAAATTACAATCGCACCAGGAGCTGCCATTACAGAGGCTGTCAACAGGTGTTTGGCGTAAAATAAGCGCAACGCTTCATCTTCGCCGCCAAGAAAGCCAATATAAGCGGCCAAAACGCCGCCAGCTACTGTGGCCATTCCGCCAATCATGACTAACAATATTTCTGAGCGATTCATTTTCTCTAAATACGCCTTAATCATCAAGGGCGATTCAGTTTGCCCTAAAAATATATTCCCAGCAACGCTCAAGCTTTCCGCCCCAGAAACCTGTAACAGTTTACTTAATAACCACGCCAGTCCTTTGACAACGCGTTGAATAATGCCTAAATAAAATAAGACAGATGTCAAAGCAGAAAAGAAAATAACTGTTGGTAAAATTGAAATTGCAAATGTTACTAAGGGTGCTTCAATTTCACCAGTTGAAAAGGCAGCAAACAGAAACTTAGTGCCTTCCATGGTAAAATCTAATACCGCAATAAATAAACTTCCAACCCATTCAAAAAAGGATTGAACAAAAGCAACTTTAAGGACACCAATTGCCAAAATTATTTGTGATCCGAGACCAAATCCAACCGTTCTCCAATTAATTGCTTTTCTGTTGGCGCTTAAAATGTAGGAGATTAAAACCAGCACAAACATTCCAAGAAGGCCTCTCAAGAGACTGTTTAGGGTAAACCCTTGACTTGATACGATTTCAGAAGTAGTGTCTTGTGCAGCTATGGACTGAATATTTGTAAATACTACAAATGCAATTGTAATTAATTTTCTCATACTGCTTAGTTTTACCTTTTAGAGATTTCATCTCTTAATTTAGCCGCTGTTTCATAATCTTCATCTGCAACAGCCTTAGTTAATAATTTTTGTAACTCCTCAATAGATTTAGGAGAAAAACTGTCGTCGGAAGGTTTTGTATCCTCAGCTTCAAATTCTAAATCTTCAAATAATAACACGTCTTCAGGCAGGTCTTCGTCATCTTCTTTTTTGGAATCTGTTTTTAATATAATTCCGGCTTTTTCTAAGATGTTTTTGTAAGTAAATATGGGTGCAGAAAACCGTAATGCTAATGCAATAGCGTCACTAGTTCTGGCGTCGATAACTTCTTCAACTGCATCGCGTTGACAAATAAGTGAGGCATAAAAAACACCATCTACTAGTTTGTGAATGATAACTTGTTTTACAATAATATCAAAACGGTCCGAAAAATTTTTAAACAGATCGTGTGTTAAAGGTCTTGGGGGTTGAATATCTTTTTCTAGAGCAATAGCAATAGATTGCGCCTCGAAAGCTCCAATGACAATTGGAAGTTTTCGTTGCCCATCGACCTCACTCAAAATCAAAGCGTATGCACCGCTCTGTGTTTGACTATATGAAATACCTTTTATGTTGAGACGAACTAAACTCATAAGTTATAACACAAAGAACAGTTTAAATTCGTAAAGTACCAAACCCTTGACAAATAAGTTTTGGATTTAAGCATGAACCAACACGACTTTGAGTAGATATATAAGTTATGTGAATTATGTGTTTTGTGCTTTGAAAACTTTTAATTTTTCAATCAATTTAGGCACAACTTCAAAGGCATCTCCTACGATACCATAATCTGCAGCTTTGAAAAAAGGCGCTTCAGGATCGGTATTAATGACCACTTTAATTTTAGAAGAATTGATACCTGCTAAATGTTGAATAGCTCCCGAAATTCCAATAGCAATGTACAAATTGGTCGCCACTGGCTTTCCCGTCTGTCCAACATGCTCGCTATGTGGTCTCCATCCTAAATCGGAAACGGGTTTTGAGCAAGCTGTTGCAGCGCCTAGGACGTCTGCTAAGTCTTCAATCAGTCCCCAATTTTCAGGGCCTTTTAATCCACGACCTGCAGATACTACAACCTCAGCATCTGCAATAGTTACTTTATCGCTGGCTTTATCAACAGAAGTGACGGTTGTTGCTGAGGTTGCTAAGCTTGGTGAAAATTCTTCCTGTTGTGCAGTAATCATATTTTCTACCAAACCAAATGAATTATTAGACACACCTACAATTTTTATAGCCGTTGAGATTTCAGTATTACAAAAGGCTTTGTTGGTAAATGCAGAACGCTTTACAACAAAAGGACTTAGACTTGAAGGTGCTGCAACAACGTTTGATGCATAACCAGCGCTTAAGCCAACCGATACTAATGGCGCAATATAGCGACTGTCGGCACTTGCACTTAAAATGACAACCGTTGCGGCCTCTTTTTCTGCAGCTTGTTTGATGGCATTTGCATATATTTTGGCATTAAAAGCGGTTACCGAATTTATGTTTAATACTTTTTCAACACCATAAGTTCCCAACTCAGAAGCATCTCCAACATTGAAGGTTAGTGCGACTAAAGTTGTGCCCATGGCATCTGCAACGGCTTTTCCATAAGAAGCGGCTTCTAAAGCTGCTTTTTTAAATTTTCCTTGTTCGGATTCTGTATATACTAAAACGGACATGTTTCTTTTTTTAAAATGAATTAAATAACTTTTGCTTCGTTATGAAGAAGTTTGATGAGCTCATCGACATTGTCGGCATCTACAAGTTTAACAGCGCCACGGGGTGCTGGTTTTTCGAAAGATACAGCATGTGTTTCTGAAGTTTCTGAAGTAGGTTCAACTACTTTGAGTGGTTTTTTTCGCGCCATCATAATCCCTCTCATATTAGGGATTCTCAAATCACTTTCTTCTACCAGTCCTTTTTGCCCACCAATAACCAATGGTAAAACGGTTGAGATCGTTTCTTTTCCGCCGTCAATTTCACGGACTGCGGTAACATTTGTGCCGTCAATTTCTAAACTGATGCAATTTGTTACAAAGTTGGCGTCGATCATAGCAGCGAGCATTCCTGGAACCATGCCTCCATTATAATCAATGGATTCACGACCAGCTATAATAAGGTCATAAGCACCTTCTTTAGCAGCGGCTGCCAAATAGGTGGCAACGGCGTGACCGTCTGTAGCTTCTGCATTGATTCGAATCGCTGCATCTGCACCAATAGCAAGAGCTTTACGAAGTGTTGGTTCGGTTTCTGGACCTCCAACACTGATGACATCTACTGTGGCGTTTTGTTTTTCTTTAAACCACATCGCACGGGTTAATCCAAACTCATCATTTGGATTAATCACAAATTGAACACCATTGGTGTCAAATTTTGTATCTCCTTCGGAGAAATTTATTTTAGAAGTCGTGTCAGGAACATGACTTATACAGACTAATAGTTTCATTTGTTTGCTCTAATTAAATTAGACCACGAAAGTAAATAAAAAACTTTAAATTTCCTATGCATGCATAGGAAATTTTAGTGAATTCTTGTAATTATAATTGAGTATTATTCTTATTTTTGTCCCTCATAAAATTCAATTAATGAAAACAATTCAGTTTAGAGAAGCAATATGTGAAGCGATGAGTGAAGAAATGCGTCGCGATGAAAGCATTTATTTAATGGGTGAAGAGGTTGCCGAGTATAACGGTGCCTACAAAGCTTCCAAAGGAATGTTAGACGAGTTTGGAGCTAAACGTGTAATTGACACCCCTATTGCAGAATTAGGATTTTCAGGAATTGCTGTAGGATCAACGATGACAGGAAATCGTCCTATTGTTGAATTTATGACGTTTAACTTTTCCTTGGTTGGTATCGATCAAATTATAAATAATGCGGCCAAAATCAGACAAATGTCTGGAGGACAGTTTAAATGCCCTATTGTATTTAGAGGACCTACAGGGTCAGCAGGACAATTAGGTGCTACACATTCACAAGCTTTTGAAAATTGGTTTGCAAATTGCCCTGGACTAAAAGTAATCGTACCATCAAATCCGTATGATGCAAAAGGATTATTAAAAGCGGCTATCCGCGATGACGATCCCGTTATTTTCATGGAAAGTGAACAAATGTATGGCGATAAAGGCGAAGTTCCAGAAGGAGAATATATTCTTCCTATTGGAGTAGCAGAGATTAAACGCGAAGGAACAGACGTTACTATTGTATCTTTTGGTAAAATTATTAAAGAGGCTTATGTAGCTGCCGATGCTCTAGCAAAAGAAGGCATCTCCTGTGAGATTATTGATCTAAGAACCGTACGTCCATTAGATATTAATACGATTTTAGAGTCTGTTAAAAAAACAAACCGTTTAGTAATTCTTGAAGAAGCATGGCCATTTGGAAATGTATCTACAGAGATTACATATCAAGTTCAAGAAAAAGCATTTGATTTCTTGGATGCTCCAATTATAAAAATCAATACTGCGGACACCCCTGCACCCTACTCCCCAGTCTTATTAAAAGAATGGTTACCTAACAATGAAGATGTTATAAAGGCAGTAAAGAAAGTGTTATATAAGTAAAATTCTTATTACCTTTTATTTTTTAGGTTGTTGATGAAGTACAAAATATGAGATACTACCTATTGTTTTTAGTATTGATTCTATCAATACCTAGTTTTGCGCAAACGAAAGTTAGTGGTACTGTCTACGATCAAGATAAACAGCCCGTTGCATTTGCAAATGTTATGTTTAAGAATTCTTCAGAAGGGGTTATTTCTGATATCGATGGTCGGTTTTTACTCCAGTCAGAAAATAATCATTCAACAATAGTTGTGTCTTTTGTTGGATTTGAAACGTCCGAATTAAAACTTAAAAATCAAAAAACATCTGCACTTGAAATTGTGTTGCAAACTGGTTTTGAACTCGACGAAGTTTTAATTGTCAACAAGCCAAAAGAACGTCTAAAAAAGAAAGAAAACCCTGCCTACAAAATCATGAAAGGCATTTGGGCTAACAGTAAAAAGAACGGACTTAATCTCGTTGAGACTTACGCCTATAAAAAATATACCTCTACAGAAGTTGGTCTTAATAACATGGACCAGAAATTCTTAAAAATACTTCTAAAAGAAGATTATGATTCTGTTGTTTCAATTATTAAGCAGGATAAACGAAATAAAAAATTCTATGTTCCTATTTACTTAAATGAGAAATTAGAAACCGTTTATGGAGATAATACGCTAGATAAATCACTGCAACTGGTACAAGCAGAAAAAGAAATTGGCATCCAGCAGGATGGTTTTGTATTTGATCAGATTAGTAATATTTTCCAAAAGATGAATGTGTATGGCAATAGCATTCAACTTTTAAATAAGTCGTTTGTGAGTCCTTTATCATCTGAAGGATTTGGATCCTATGATTATGTGTTGCAAGACAGTATTGTGTCGAATTCTAGAACAAAATACAAGATCTATTTTTTCCCACGAAGAGAAGGGGATTTAGTTTTTGAAGGTAGTTTTGTAGTAACCGATAGCATCTATGCTATAAATTCTATAAGCATGCGTGTCAATCCTAAAATCAACTTAAATCTTGTACGTAATCTCTATTTTGAAAAAACGTTCACGATTGAAAATGACAGCGTTTTTTTGCCTGAAAACAATGTCTATGAAGCAGATTTTACCTTATTGACAAAAAGTGAGAAAGAAAAAGGATTGTATTTAAAACGTACTGAAACTTTTGAAGACTACAATTTTGACTCGATTCGAACACCTGATTTTTATGATGCTAAAGTTGTCAAGTATAAACAAGATCAATTTGAAAAAAGTGATGAATTTTGGGCAGAAAATTTACCAGAAAACATAGATAATAGCGATACGGAATCTGTTCTAGAGAACCTTAACGGAAATAAGAAAATAAAAAATATTACAGGTTTATTGAGAACCATTTCTAGTGGGTATTTCAAAATTTCTAATTGTATTGAATTTGGATCGGTTTGGAGCACTTTTGCAGTTAATGATGTTGAAGGTTTTAAGGTCTCTGCAGGCTTTAGATCTTTTAAATCCTTAGACGATCGATTTAGAGTCAAAGGAAAATTGGCCTATGGTTTTGATGATGAGCAATTTAAATATTTAGTTGATGCAAAATATTTATTGACCTATAAGCCAAGAATTTCAGTAGGTCTAAGCTACTTAAATGATACTGAACAATTGGGCAGTAGAATCATAAACAGTCTGGGTAATGCTTCAGCTGGATTTGGTACGACCTCTCTTTTTAGTAGAGGAGAGAATTATTTCTTGTCCCGTGTCCAAAAAGTATCTGCAAATGTCAATGTAGAAGTTTTTAGAAATTTTCTTGTAGGGTTAAACTATTCAAACAGCCATATAAAATCGGCGTCCCCAGATCAGTTTTCAATTGATTATTTTGATCAAGCACAACAAAGTGTTCAGTCTAATTTAGTGGATAATGCGGCAGAGCTATACATGTTATTTACGCCAAACCGAAATATATTTGGGTATGGTGTTGAACGAAAACCAGGGACAAATCTCTATCCATCATTTTTATTAAGTTATCAAAAAGGGTTAGAAATTGGCGCAGGATCCACCACGTACTCAAAACTATTGTTCTCTTACAATCAGCCGTTAAAACTTGGAAAGTTCGGCATTCTTAACAACACTATCGAAACGGGGAAAATTTTTGGAGACGCACAATTATCGGTTCTTAGCCCTGTTCCGGCAAATCAAACCTACTCCCTTGTTGCCAATACGTTTTCACTCTTAAATTATTATGATTTTGTAGTAGATCAATTTTTGGTTGGTCATTTTGAACACCATTTCAACGGCTATATTTTAAATAAAATTCCATTAATTAAAAAGCTAAAATTGAGAAGTGTAATGACTTTTAGAGGCGTAGTTGGAAATATTTCAGAGTCCAATATCGCTATTAATAGATCTTCAATTATTTATAATGCACCAAAAGAGCTTTACTATGAGTATGGTTTTGGGGTAGAAAATATTGGTTTCGGAAATTTGAGGGTATTTCGAATAGATTGTATTTGGAGTTCGGAATTTGTGAATCCAAATAATTCGTCACCTAACTTTGGTGTTCGACTAGGAATGTCTCCCGATTTTTAAGAAGTAAAACCCTCTAGCTGAGTTCTGTTTTTTTGAGTTGTGATGGTACATTAAAATAGACTCTTATAATTATGTTAAAATAGGCTTTTTAGTTCCTTTACATTTTACTACATTTACGCCCGTAAAAATAAACAAAATTACACTATGGAATCAATGATGATTTGGATGCCAATTGCAATGGCAGTATTAGGTCTAGCATACATGCTAGTTAAAAAATCTTGGGTAATGAAACAAGATGCAGGTGATGGTAAGATGAAAGAAATTTCGGATCACATCTATGAAGGTGCTTTAGCATTTTTAAACGCAGAGTATAGGTTATTAGCAATTTTTGTGGTTGCTGCAAGTGTTGTCTTAGCAGGCGTATCGTTTATGGTAGAATCAACACATATTCTTATTGTAGTGGCTTTTATAATCGGTGCTGTATTTTCTGCATTTGCAGGAAACATGGGAATGAAAATCGCCACCAAAACAAACGTAAGAACAACACAAGCTGCAAAAACAAGCTTGCCAAATGCATTAAAAGTTTCTTTTGGCGGTGGTACTGTTATGGGATTAGGTGTTGCAGGTTTAGCTGTTTTAGGTTTAACAGCTTTCTTTATTATATTCTATCACATGTTCATGGGTGGTGTTTGGACAAATACAACAGACATGACAGTGGTATTAGAAACTCTAGCGGGGTTTTCTTTAGGTGCTGAATCAATCGCTTTATTTGCAAGAGTTGGTGGTGGTATTTATACAAAAGCTGCTGATGTAGGGGCAGATTTAGCAGGAAAAGTACAAGCAGATATCCCAGAAGATGACCCAAGAAATCCAGCAACAATTGCGGATAATGTCGGTGACAACGTTGGAGATGTAGCAGGAATGGGCGCTGATTTATTTGGCTCTTACGTTGCAACAGTATTAGCTGCTATGGTTTTAGGAAACTATGTCATTAAAGACATGGGAGGTGCAATTCAAGACGCTTTTGGCGGTATTGGACCAATCTTATTACCAATGTCAATTGCAGGGGTAGGAATTATTATTTCTCTTATAGGAACATTCTTAGTTAAAATATCTTCTAACGGTGCAAAAGAAGCAGACGTACAGAAAGCCTTAAACATAGGGAACTGGGCATCCATAGCGATGGTAGCTGCAGCATGTTTTGGATTAGTAACTTGGATGTTGCCAGAAACAATGCAAATGGACTTCTTTGGAGAAGGTCTTCAAGACATTTCTTCAATGCGTGTATTTTATGCTTGTTTGGTAGGTTTAGTAGTAGGCGCTGGAATCTCAGCATTTACGGAGTACTATACAGGATTAGGGTCTAAGCCCATCTTAAAAATCGTACAACAATCAAGTACAGGGGCAGGAACAAATATTATTGCTGGTTTAGCGACTGGGATGATTTCTACATTCTCTTCTGTATTATTATTTGCAGCTGCAATATGGGCATCGTATGCTTTAGCTGGATTTTATGGTGTGGCTTTAGCAGCATCTGCAATGATGGCAACAACAGCTATGCAATTAGCAATCGATGCTTTTGGACCAATTGCCGATAACGCAGGTGGTATTGCTGAAATGAGTGAACAAGATCCGATCGTAAGAGAACGTACAGATATCTTAGATGCTGTTGGTAATACAACTGCTGCTACAGGAAAAGGATTTGCAATTGCATCCGCAGCTTTAACGTCATTGGCTCTTTTTGCGGCCTATGTAACTTTCACAGGAATTGATGGAATAAATATTTTTAAAGCGCCAGTTTTAGCCATGTTATTTGTAGGTGGAATGGTACCAGTAGTATTTTCTGCATTGGCAATGAATGCCGTTGGTAAAGCTGCGATGGAAATGGTTAATGAAGTGGTAAGACAGTTTAAAGAAATTCCAGGAATTATGGAAGGCACTGGAAAACCAGAATATGATAAATGTGTAGATATTTCAACGAAGGCATCTTTGAAAGAAATGATGTTACCAGGACTCTTAACAATTGGGTTCCCAATACTTGTTGTCTTAGTAGGTAAATTAGTATATCAAGATAACAACATGTTGGTTGCTGAAATGCTTGGTGGTTACATGGCAGGAGTTACCGTAAGTGGTGTACTTTGGGCTATTTTCCAAAACAATGCAGGTGGTGCTTGGGATAATGCTAAGAAATCTTTTGAAGCAGGTGTAGAGATCAACGGTGTTATGACCTACAAAGGATCAGAAGCACACAAGGCAGCTGTGACAGGAGATACTGTTGGAGATCCATTTAAAGATACTTCAGGGCCATCAATGAATATCCTTATTAAATTAACATGTCTAATTGGATTAGTGATTGCACCTATATTAGGTGGGCACTCATCTGAAGAGGCACATGCATCACAAGACGTGAATGTAGAAGTTATTTATACTAATTCAGCAGATTTAGCAGAAGCAACAATTTCACAGACTACAGTTGTAAACGGAACAAAAGTTGTGGTAGAGAAATCAATCACTGGAACTGAGCAAGAAATTGAAGAAGCTGTTGAAGGGCTTTTAAATGAGACGACTGAAAATTAATTTAATCTTATATTAAAAATTAAATCTGATAATAAAAAATCCCGCTTTTGCGGGATTTTTTATGTCTTTATATGTCGATTGAATTAAAACAAACCGTTTATTTCAGCGTCAATTTTGTTAATGATAAACCCAAGATCTTCTTCATTTTCTACAAAATCTAAATCATCAACATCAATAATAAGTAGTTTTCCTTTAGCATAGCCATGAATCCAAGCCTCATAACGTTCGTTTAAACGGCTTAGATAGTCAATACTAATAGAGTTCTCATAATCACGACCACGTTTATGAATTTGAGCTACAAGGTTAGGAATTGAGCTTCTCAAGTAAATGATAAGGTCAGGACACTGAACCAAAGATTCCATAAGACCAAAAAGCGACGAATAGTTTTCAAAATCGCGATTAGTCATTAAACCCATTGCATGTAAGTTAGGCGCAAATATATTAGCATCTTCATAAATGGTACGGTCCTGAATAATATCTTTCCCGCTTTCACGAATTTGTAATACCTGACGGAATCTACTATTTAAAAAATACACTTGAAGGTTGAAACTCCAACGCTCCATTTGATTGTAAAAATCATCCAAGTAAGGGTTGTCGACAACATCTTCTAGCTGGGCTTCCCAGTTGTAATGTTTCGCAAGTAATTGGGTTAAAGTCGTCTTTCCTGCGCCGATATTTCCGGCAATTGCAACATGCATAATATCAATTGTTTAATAGTTGGTAATGATGAAGAGATTCTTCGTCATAAATATACAAGGTTTGGTTGGTTACAAAAAACTGTTTTACTAAAATTTTAGGTAAGTTTAAAGCTAAAAACGTTTCGCTGTTTTTTAATTTATAATAAATTAGATTTTCTTTTTGCAAAAACAACACTCCATTCCAGAGTTTTAAATCTGTAAACCCCTCTTGAGGTTGCTTCGAAATTAAACTTCCTATATAATTATAACATTGTAATTCTTTTTCTGTAAGTACCCAGCAAGTGTTATAATCACTGTCTAAAGCGAGAATTTCATTTTGAAACGGTACAGTCTTAACGCGGGTTTTGGAGGTGTTGTAGTCAAACAATTCCAATTGAAGTGTATTAGAGTCAAATAACCAAAAACTGTTGTCATTTCCATACGATATGTGCGACAACGTACGCAACGGATTTATGATATTAAAATCTATAGAAATCAATTCAGCTAAACGGTTATCTAAAAGAATCACACTATTAAAATCTTTATAAAACAAAGCAAGTCTGAGCGCATTAAACACAGAAACGTCACTAATAGCACCTTTGTCTAAGTTGCTATAATTTTGAAACCCTTGGCTGTTTTTTTTAAAAAGTGTATTCGATTTTAGGAAATAAAGCGATTCAAAAGAATCCACGCCAACGAAGGAATCCCAGTCAAAAGGCGTGGACTCAACGAGCTTAGGGGTTAAGGATGTTTGGCTAAATCCCCAACAGTAAAAAAGCAATATTAAATAGAATACATGTTTCATTCTGATTCGAAAAGTACAAAAATCAAACCAATTTAGTAGATTAACTTGTAACCAAATCCTCGTACATTTAAAATTTGTATGGTCTCATCTTCACTTAGTTTTTTCCGAATTTTAGTTATAAACACATCCATGCTTCGAGCACTAAAGTGATCATCGTTCCCCCAAAGTTTTTTTAAAATCATGGAACGTTCTAGGACCTTGTTTTTGTTTTTTATTAGGTGAAATAATAAATGTGCTTCTCGGTGTGTCAGTGGTGCGCTAGGATTATCTTTAAATTGAAGTGTTTGTTTTGTGAAATCAAAAATATAATCACCAAGTTCAATGCTGTTATGTGGTTCTTGTAGTACAGTATTTTGTAGGAGATTATTTACGCGAACAATCAGCTCTTCCATACTAAAAGGTTTCTTTAAATAGTCATTCCCACCACTATGAAAGCCTTCAACAACATCCTGGGTTTGGGACTTAGAGGTTAAAAAAATAATAGGGATGTCAGCATCTTCTAAACGAATTTCCTTTGCCAAGGTAAACCCGTCTTTTTTTGGCATCATTATGTCCAAAATTAATAATTTAGGGGTTTTTGTTTTATAAACTTCTAATGCTTTTTCGCCATTTTCGCAAAGTAAAACATCGAATCCCCGAGTTTCCAAACTTTCTTTAATTATCTGACCGAGCGAGGGTTCGTCTTCGGCTAAAAGGAGGGTTATTTTACGTTCCATTTGGGGCTGTTAGGTTAAACGTAGTATGCGTTTTTTTTAGGTTTAATTGAATAGTACCGTTGTGTTTTTCGACAATTTTCTTAGTGTAGTACAGCCCAATCCCAAACCCTTTAATGTCATGAATATTGCCTTTAGGTACGCGGTAAAATTTTTCAAAAATTTGATCTTTATGGGCTTTATTAAGTGAGCTTCCATTATCAGAAATTGAAATCGTAAATGAGAACGCGTCTTGTGAAATTTCAATCCAAATTTTATCGCCTCCATATTTAATGGCATTATCAATAATGTTGTTTATCGCATTTTCGAAATGAAACAGATCCACTTTCACCTCCATATTGGTCTGTTTAGGATCAAAATGTATAGTTGTAGATTCAGTTTGCATTTGATGCTTATCAACTACGGTCTTAAGCAAGTCGATAACATTAATCGGTTTTTTATGAAGTTCTAAATTTTCGCTGTCTAAAGTGGCGGTTTCTAAAAGTTTTTCAACCATTACATTTAATTTAGTCAATTGGTCACTCGACATATCTAAATAGGTCTTCGTTTTATCTTTATCGTCAATGATATTGAAACTTTTAAGACCTTCTAGGGCAACACTGATGGTGGCAATGGGCGTTTTAAACTCATGAGTGATATTACTAATCAAATCATTTTTCACTTCTGCCAATTGTTTTTGGTGGCTTATAATTTGCAATAGATAAAACAAACAGCCAATAACAGCAAGCACCAATAAAGTAGAAATTAAAATACCTGTAAGGATTCGTTTTAGAATAATTTTTGTTTCGTTTGAAAAATAAATAGATAATGAACTCCCTCTGGGTAAAAAAGGGGATTTAGAATTCGTTGTCAAGTCGTTTTGGTTAACTTCTTTAAGTTTTTGAATCTTTAGCCAAGGACTCTCAAATGTTAAACCATATACGATATTGAGATTCTTACGAGACAATTCAGATTTTAACAAACTGTCAATGTTTTTAAGCGATAATGAATCGCGGGTAATAGAAACAAATACTTTAGACGTTAGTAATGTAATGTCTTTTATGTTAGGGGAGTCGATATCAAACTCTTTTAGCCATTTAAAACCGAATTGAAAAGAGTCCGAAACAATTGAATCAGGGTTATGAAAAATACTTTGTATATGAACCGAATCTAAATCTCTAGAGTTTTTTTGGTGATATTTAAATGCTGATTTACGTGCTAAACGCTTTACATTTTTATTCAATTTGAAACCATAATTTCTTGGATTCGGATCTAATAAACTATCAATTTCAAAGGCTGCGTCAAACAAACTATCTTTAGGGCTCGATTGAAGTGTAAATCCTCCAATAGCGCTATGTTCAGCAAGATTGGCGTAATAGGAGTCTACAGCATTATCTAAGCTCACCTGCACATCATTTATAAGTTGTTGCTTGTTCGTTTGATAGTTTTTATAATTCCAATACACTTGTATGCCAATTGTGCTTAGTATCACAATGCTAATGACATAAAATATCCACTTGTAACGCGTATCGTTCATAGCTCAAAAGTAAATGTTATAATCAATTAATGCTAATCGCTTAACACACGTTAACAGTTGTTAACTATAATTACTTGAAATTCTTTTCATATTTGCATCAGATAAAATTAAAAAAATAAAAAAATGACAAAATTTGTAAAAGTACTTTTAATCGTATTCACGTGTGTGATCTCTGAAGTTAAGGCCCAAGAATTTCAAGGGATAGCCACCTACAAAACCCAGCGTAAAGTAGACATCAAAATTGATAGCACTCAAGTTGGTGGTATGCAAGATGAACTTATGGCAATGCTCAAGAAACAATTTGAAAAAACGTACGTACTGACGTTCAATAAATCCGAATCAATATATAAGGAAGATGAATCTTTAGCACCACCATCTGCTGGAGGCTCTATGGTGTTCATTTCCAGTGTAGGAGGTTCTGGGGAATTATATAAAAACATTAAAACACTGCGTTTAGTTCAACAAAGCGACTTACTTGGAAAGGTGTTTTTGATTCAAGATTCTTTAAAAACAACCCCTTGGAAATTACAGGGCGACACGAAAAACATTGGAGAATACACCTGTTATAAAGCGACTCTTGAAAGAAAAGTAGATTCAGATATTTTTTCAGATGAGGCTTCTAAGGACACACAAACAGTGACCGCATGGTACACCCCTCAAATCCCCGTAAGTAATGGTCCTGAAGAATTTCAAGGATTGCCAGGGCTTATTCTTGAATTAAGCTACGATTCTCAAACTATTTTATGTAGTAAGGTTTTATTGAACCCTACAAAACAAGTTACCATTAAGGAGCCGACATCGGGTACAACTGTGACTCAAAAAGAGTTTGATACCATTATGGCCAAAAAAATGAAGGAAATGGAATCTCAATACGATCGAGAGGATAGTGATGGGCAGAGTTTCAAGATTGAAATTAGAAATTAGTTTTAATTTTATTTTAACGACATATCACTAAACAATCCGTAATTTGTGCAAATAAAATAGATATTAAATTAAACATTTATTAGTATGTTTCTAAGAAAAAACCTCTTTTTGATGGGGTGTATAATGCTGTTGTTTTCAGCAGTAACTTCTGCTCAAGAATTTCAAGGTAAAGCGTATTATTTTTCCAAAACATCTGTTGATATGGATAGTTGGGGAGGTCGTAAAATGACTGAAGATCAAAAAAAACAAATCGCAGATCGCATGCGTAGCATGTTTGAGAAAACCTATATTTTGACTTTTGACAGAGAAGCTTCCACTTATAAAGAAGAAGAAGTTTTAGAAGCGCCAGGAGGGAAAGGTGGTTTTGGGAGATGGGGCAATAGTTTTTCTGCAGGGCTACAATATAAAAATATAAAATCACAGCAATTTTTGCAAGATCAAGAATTTTTTGGAAAACAATTTTTGATCTCAGATTCCTTGTCTAAACTAGACTGGAAACTAGGAACTGAAACAAAGCAAATTGGCCAATACCTTTGTATGAAAGCAACAACTACCAAAACAGTTGATGAATTTGATTGGCGTAGTATGCGTAGAAAATCAAAACTTAATAAAGACACTGAAGTTAAAAAAGATTCTACAGTAACTTCTATTACAGAAGACATAGAAGTACCAAAACAAATTGAAGTCACCGCATGGTACGCTCCACAAATTCCCGTAAGTCAAGGCCCTGGAGATTTTTGGGGACTTCCTGGACTAATATTAGAAGTAAATACTGATAAAACTACGGTTTTATGTTCAAAAATCATTATGAATCCAAAAGAGAAAGTAGATATTGAAGCTCCAAAAAAAGGTGCTATAGTTACACGATCGGAGTATAATGAAACCGTAAAGAAAAAAATGGAAGAAATGCGTTCTATGTACGGAGGTCGCAAAAACAATAGACGAAATTAAGCATATCCAAATTAACCACTATTTCATGAAAAATTTTATTACAATTATTACCCTGTCAATGGGTATTGCCGGATTTTCTCAAGTAAAATTAAACGGCGTTATAAAAGATAGTTTAGGAAGCCCTCTAGAGTTAGCAAATGTTATCGCTATTAACAAAGCCACAAAATCCTTAGACTCCTATGGCATTACCAATGATGAAGGTCGGTTTCGTCTGGATTTAAAAAAGAACACACTCTACACCATTCAAGCCAGTTATATTGGCATGAAATCTCTAGATGAAGCACTCGAAACAAAAGATGAGAACATCACTAAAGATTTCACGCTTTTTGAAGATAATTCATTGGACGAAGTGGAATTGGTTTATGAAATGCCCGTTACTATTAGTGGCGATACCTTGGTCTATAATGCAGATTCTTTTAATACCGGCACAGAACGCAAATTAGAAGATGTATTGAAAAACCTTCCAGGTGTTGAAATTAACGACGATGGTCAGGTAGAAGTTGAAGGAAAGGTGGTAAACAAGTTGATGGTTGAAGGTAAAGACTTCTTTGATGGCGACACCAAATTAGCAACCAAAAACATACCCTCAAGTGCTGTGGATAAGGTCCAGGTATTAAAAAATTATTCTGAAGTTAGTCAATTGGGAGGGGTAACAAACAACCAAGATAATATTGCTATAAACATAAAATTAAAAGAGGGTAAGAAGAATTTTTGGTTCGGAAATGTCACTATTGGTGCGGGGGATTCGGACGTAAACTCACTCTACTTAGCCCAACCAAAGTTGTTTTATTACAGCCCAGAATACAGTGTTAATTTTATTGGAGACCTCAACAATATTGGAGAGGTAGCGTTCTCTCGTCGAGACTATTATAATTTTTCAGGCGGTTTCCGATCACCTAGTCAAAAAAGTGGAACGAGCTTGAGTTTAGGAAACAATGATATCGGGTTTCTATTACTTCAAAATAACCGTGCTAAAGACATTAACACAAAATTTGGAGCCGCTAATTTTAGTTGGTCCCCAAAAAAGACGTTAGATATTGGCGGTTTTGCTATTTTTTCTAACAGTAAAAATGAACTCCAAGAAAATAGAAGTGTTCAATACACAGATGCGCCGGCTGGGTTTTCAGATGAGGATACGGAGAGTAATACTTCACAAAACAATGATTTAGGGATGCTGAAGTTAACCACTAAGTATCAACCAAACGCCAGTAACCAACTCGAGTACGAGGCTCTTGGAAATTTATCAAAAAGCACACAAGACCAACGCTTCAACTCCTCTTTAAATGGAGACATCAATCAGTTGGAAAATATAAGTCCTTTTAGTTTTAATCACAGCTTAAACTATTATTACACGTTAAATGAAAATAATATTTTTGCATTTGAAGCCCAACATCTTATCAAAGATGAAGATCCTTTTTACAATGCTATTCTAGAGGATAAAGCCGACTATGAAGGCACGGCCAACAGCTTAGGTTTAGACGGTGCTCAGGTAGACTATAACTTTGGTCAAGAGAAGCGTGTGCAGTCCAACCAAGTCGATGCAAAACTGGATTATTGGAACATTCTCAACAAAAAAAGTAATATCAATCTGACGCTTGGAACTATCCTAAGTCATCAACAATTTGACTCAAATATTTTTCAGTTTTTAGATAATCAAACAGAACTGAGGCCAACGCCTAGCATTGTCGACGGGGTAGCAACTAACGACATAGCCTACAATTTTTCCGATGTATACTTAGGATTACATTACCGTTTAAAATCTGGTAAATTCACTTTTACACCTGGTGTTTCTGCACATGCCTATGGAATTTCAAATACGCAGATGGGGTCTAAGACTACGGATAACTTCTTCCGGTTTTTACCTGATATGAATGTGATATTTCAAATCAAAAAGAGTGAAACCTTGAATTTAAGTTACCGCATGCAAACACAATTTACAGATGTTTCTCAATTTGCAAGTGGCTTAGTACTTAATAACTATAACTCGTTATTTTCGGGATCTCCTGATTTGCAAAGCGCACTATCGCATAATTTGAGCTTGTTTTACTATAGTTTTAATATGTTTAATTATACCAACGTATTTGCAACTATTAATTATAATAAAAGTATTGACAACATCAGAACAGTATCTGAGTTTGTGCCTGGAAGTGTGATTCGTGTATCAACGCCATTTAACTCTAGTTTTGCCGACGAAAGCCTCACAGCAAGTGGGCGTTTTCAACGTACTTTCGGTAAGTTACGCGCTTCCGTTAGAGCGAATTTTAATTATTCTAAATTTAATCAATTTGTTCAAAACAAACAATCCATTAACGAGCGTTTTTCCCAGACTTACAGAGCACAATTGCGTACAAACTTTAGAACAGCGCCTAACGTCGATCTGAGTTATAAATACTCCATTCAGGATAATAACTTGGGGGCTAACGCCACTAAATTTTTTACAAAAAGTCCCTCTATAGAAGTGGATGCATTAATTTTAAAAACATTTACGTTTAAAACTGATTTTTCTTATAACGATTTTAGTGATGAAGACCGTACGATTAACACCTATGAGTTTTGGAATGCGTCCTTGTCGTATAGAAAGGATGAAGATGCCAAATTTGAATACGAGATCAAAGCGACAAACCTTTTAGATACCCGTTCTCAAAATCAAAGTAGTTCCTCTAATATTTCGGTAAGCGCTACAGAATATTTCATACAACCTCGGTATGTGACTTTCCGAGTCCGTTATGAACTGTAAACAACATTAAATTAAGGGATAAAAATTAAAAAAACCCGACTGTGGGTCGGGCTTTTACTAACTAACTTAAATAATTCCCACTGAAAGAATTATGGGATAAATTAATTAAACAATTAATTGATTTTCTAACGTTAATGTCATGTCTTTTTCTTTTAATACGTCTTTCTTAATGTCGTGCTCCTCTGTATATGCGCTTTCAATATTGATTTCAAATCCTAAGAGTCTCGCATGTGTAATAAAAGTTGATAAATTGTCTTTTCCCCACTGATTACAAATGGCAATTTTAGTGCCATCACGTAATATAATAGGATCCTCTATATAATAGTTTTGTTCATTTTTTTTGTCAATATCAGCCAATTTTTTAATAACCCCTTTGCCGCCTTGTAAGTCATCAAACCAAACTTTTTGTAACACGCTAAACCCTAGATTAGATTTATAAATATAATTTTCTATGGTTTTTTGAACTAGCCGAGCTCTGCTTTTGTTTTTTACAATACCTTCAGCAGAATAGTTTGTATAATTTCTTTCCATTTTATTTAGCTTGATTATTTCTAGTGTTCATTTCTTAAAAACAACAAACACTAAAACTTAGCAATGCTAAATTAAACTAAATAAATTAAAATTTTAGCCCAACTTAAGCCCATAACTAATATTTTTCTTATTTTTGAATTTATGAAGGATGTGATTAAGGAATTAAAGCAAGAAGTTAATCAAAAGTTGGGTTTTGAAATTCGTCGCCAATCCGACGTGCGATACCTTCATCAAAGCATAGTTTTAGAAAATAATTTTAGTATTGGCTTTAATACCTTACGTCGTTTTTTTGGGTTTTTACCTGAAAGAGCGCCACAACTCCAAACGCTGGAAGTACTTTCGCAATTTTTGGGCTTTAGGTCCTACTCAGATTTTTTAAATTATGTTAACAAAGATCAAAACTGGTTTCACTGGACTTTCGTGAACGATTTTGAAAATTTGGATTCAATTACTACTTCGCAAATACAACAATTAATCGCCCTAAAACCACATCCCGATTATGTCTTATTTTTAAGTCATATTATAAAAGTGTTTATTCGTAGAAATCGAATCGATTTGTTGAAAATCATATTTTCAAACCCAAAAATTCATTTTGATATCAACTCCCAATTGAGTGAAGTTGGCAAATTAGCATACGCAGTTGGAGGACTTTTAAGAACACTGTCTAAAAGTAATTATACGAAGTTTGAAGTTTTGCTTTCTGACACCTATGTTTTTAAAACGCATATTTTAGATTTCCATGTAGATTACACGCATTTTCAGGGCTATTATGGGTATCTAAATTCAGCAAGACTATTGTATGACACGCGACCAGATCACCAAATTTTCGTTACTCTGATAAAAAATTACCACCTTTTTTTAGCTGGAAAATCAACTTTTGAAGTTTACGAACCTAACGTTTCAAAACTTAAGATGTTTTCTGTACTACACGGGCGTTTGTTAGCGTATCAGTTGTTAATACAGCATTTTAAACACGAACTCCCTTTGGATACAATGCTGGTCACGATTTTAAAAAAAGGAGAACAATATCAAAAGCTTTTATTTTACATAGAAATATTTCCAGTGCTTTTGTTCGCCAAACAAATGGATTTTTTAGAGATGATTTTTGAGCGTTATCAAACCGAGCTTTTCGACATCTCTGGTTGGCGTACTTATACTTCCCATAACATTTATTTGATAGCCAATGTGTTGTTGAAAATAAAGACTCATGATTATAAAGACGCTTTATATAGTTTGAATCAAATCAATTTAAATGTGAGCACATCCAATTCGTATTACCATTATTTAAAATTGTTTTACAGCATCGCAGCATATCAATTAGAAAAACACACAACAAATCGTCCAGATGCCCTGATAGCATTACAAAAAGAGTATCTATCTCTGGTTAAAAAAACGGGTTTCAAGCGCTTTACTTTAACCTTATTAAAAAATTATTAAGTCTGTATGGAATATTTGATTTTATCATCATTGTTTTTTGCATTTAACAATGTATTATGGAAGTGGGTTGTAGAAGATTATTTACCGTTACAAGTGATTGTCAAACGTTCAATGATTACAAGTATAATCGGGATTAGTGTTTTGGTTTTATTTCGAGAGAGTTTTATCTTCTATCCCACCCTTAGTGAATTACTCTTTGTCAATTTAACATGTATCATTGGAGCCTTTGGCTTAGTTTTTATGATATACGCTTTAAAAGAAAGCACCCTTAATAATTTTATTCATTACAGTTTACTGGGGAGCATTGGCACGGCATCTTACCTTTATTTTATTGAAAACATAATCCCTCAAAATTTTGTTTTAGGAATTCTTTTTATTGTCATGGGTTTTTGTGTTTTTTTATGGAATCAACGGCATAATTCTAAAGTCATTCAGTTTTCTACCCATCGCTATTTGGTCCTAATGACACTTTGTTTTTCTGTTTCGGGAATCATGCAATGGTATAATTTAAAAACGTATGATGTCGTTTTTCTTATGGTTCATCAAGAAATTGAGGTTTTGATTATTGCAGGAATTACAATACGTTATTTGAAGCAGCCAACCTTATCCTTTTTTAAACGCGATTACGTCTTGTTGATGGCACCCGTTGTGGTGGTTGCAATTGTTGCTGGTATGCATGGTTTAAAAATGACCAATCCTTTTATATCAAGTATTACTAGCTTAACAACTCCTATACTTACAATGGTTCTAGCCGTGCTCTTACTAAAAGAGCATTTTAAATGGTATTATGTGAGTTCTATGACTTTGGTGATATTTGGCGTTTGGATGCTGAGTTAACGCATTTTTAAATTCCAAAAGCGTCTTTAATCCCCTCTACATAATCCAGTTTTTCCCACGTAAACAATTCAACATCTAATGTTAAGCTTTCGCCATTCGGTTGATGAAACGTTTTAGTTACTGTTTTAGGTTCACGACCCATATGCCCATAAGCAGCGGTTTCGCTATAAATTGGACTGCGGAGTTTTAAACGTTTTTCGATAGCTGCTGGTCGTAAATCAAATAATGTTGCGATTTTATCAGCGATTTCACCATCTGTCAAATTAAAAGGACTTGTGCCATAAGTATCCACAAAAACACCCATAGGTTCTGCAACGCCAATGGCATAACTCACTTGGACTAAGACTTCAGAACAAAGCCCCGCAGCAACCATGTTTTTTGCAATGTGACGTGTGGCATAAGCGGCACTGCGATCTACCTTACTTGGGTCTTTTCCAGAAAATGCACCACCACCGTGAGCGCCTTTCCCGCCATAAGTATCAACGATGATTTTTCGTCCTGTAAGACCTGTATCGCCGTGGGGTCCTCCAATCACAAATTTTCCAGTTGGGTTGATGTGATACGTGATTTTGTCATTAAACAAACGCTGAATATGCACAGGAAGTTTAGCGACCACTCTTGGAATTAATTTTGTCTTTAGATCCTCACGAATTTTTGCTAACATGGCAGTCTCTTCATCAAAATCATCATGTTGAGTAGAAATCACAATCGCATCAATTCGATTAGGCGTATTATCGTCATCATATTCAATAGTCACCTGACTTTTAGAATCGGGTCTTATATAAGAAATATCTGTGCCTTCACGACGCATGGCTGCAAGTTCAATCAATATACGATGCGACAAATCTAATGCTAAAGGCATATAATTTTCGGTTTCATCAGTAGCATAGCCAAACATCATTCCTTGATCGCCAGCACCTTGTTCTTCTTCACTTCCTCTATCAACCCCTCTATTAATGTCTTCGGACTGTTCGTGAATTGCTGAAAGCACACCACAAGAATTACCATCAAACATGTATTCTCCTTTGGTGTACCCAATTTTATTTATGGTATCGCGTGCAATTTTTTGTACATCTAAATAGGTTTTAGATTTAACCTCGCCCGCAAGGATAACTTGACCCGTAGTTACAAGTGTTTCACAAGCCACTTTTGAATCGGTATCAAAAGCTAAAAAATGATCGATTAAGGCATCACTAATTTGATCTGCAACCTTATCTGGATGCCCTTCTGAAACGCTTTCGGATGTAAATAAATAACTCATAAATAGTGTTTTATGAGAACAAAAATTGAATTGCAGAGCTAGTGGAGTAGGGTTTACTGCTTTAGCTTTTTTTTAATGAGGTTGCAATCAGATCAAATTTGTCCTCTTATTCATCGGCAAATCTACTAAATATAGAACTAATAAAAAAACTTTATATATAATGGTTTTTCTCGAGTAATTTATTTCGTTTACTTTTACAAACTAAATAAATTTAATGTATCGTCTACTTGTTTGGGGTTTTATAGTTTCTTTTTTTGTGGGGTCTTCCCAAACAAAGTCCAGTAGTACGTTTTTAGATGTTAACTACTTTAGAGGTAGTATTCCGATTCATAATGTTGATATTTTACACCTTGTTCAAGGACACCCTGAAGGAGTTGTTATTGGTTGGAACCACCGAACTGATGGAAAAAAAGAGTGGGAGCAACGCTATAATTACCCAGATTACGGAGCCTCTTTTATGTTTCAAGATTTAAAAAATGAAGTGCTCGGCAATACGTTTGGATTCTATGGACATTTTAATTTTTACTTTCTCAAACGCCGTCTTATGTTACGTGTAGGCCAAGGTATTGTAGTCGCCACAAACCCTTATGATAAAACTTCAAACCCCAAAAACATTGCTTTTGGATCGAAACTATTAGCCAGTCCCTATTTGATGTTAAACTATAAAAAACCTAATATATTAGGTCCTATCGGAATCCAGTCTGGCGTAGTTTTATCACATGCTTCAAATGGGAATTTTAGTGCGCCAAACACAAGTGTCAATACAATTGCCCTTAATATCGGTATGAATTATGATTTAGATACTAAAAAAATCCTCTTCGAGGAACCAAAAGAAATGCTAGAAGTTTCCAAAGCCTTAAAATATAACGTTGTGTTTCGATCAGGACTCAACCAAACAGATGTTGTCGGGACTCAACACTACCCATTTTATTCGCTTGCAGCTTATGTAGATAAACGTTTAAACTATTTTAGTGGATTTCAATTAGGCGTGGAAGCGTTTGTTTCATATGCCTTAAAAGAAGAAATTAACTATCGAAGTATTGCTTACCCTAATGAGCACTCAAACCCTAATGCCGATTTTAAACGTATTGGCAGTTTTTTAGGCTATGAATTGTTTATAAATCAATGGTCTATTACTTCTCAAGTTGGATATTATCTGTATTATCCTTATGATTTTGAAGGTCGAATTTATAATCGACTTGGATTAAAATATTATTTTAATGAAAAAGTATTTGGAGTATTCTCTGTGAAGTCTCATTTTGCCAAAGCAGAATCACTTGAATTTGGAATAGGAATACGATTATAACATGAAGCACTTATTTTACATACTATTTATAGTCACATTTTTTTCTTGCGATAGTGAAGAGGGTTGGGGATGTATCCAAACTTCAGGGGCATCTGTAGTTGATGAATTGACGGTTGAACCTTTTGATAAAATCCTGGTTAATAGAGCCATCAAATTGGTCATTAGACAAGGAGAAGCGTATAGCGTTGAAATTCAAACAGCTCAAAATTTGCGCGCCGGGATTGAAGTAAGTGTCGTTGATAATCAGCTCCAATTAACAGATCACAACAGTTGTAATTTTGTAAGAGATTATGGACTTACTAAAATTAGTGTGACAACGCCTACTTTGAAAGAAATTAGAAGTAGCACACAGTATTTGACATCGTCTGATGGGCCTTTGAATTTTGAAAACCTTACACTTCTTAGTGAGAATTATAATTCGGATTATTTAAGTACTGGAGATTTTAGAATGACTATAAACACACAAACACTTAGAGTGGTGGCTAATAATTTATCTGCGTTCACTATTTCGGGGTCTGTTGAAAACCTTAGTATTGGTTTTTATGCTGGATTGTGCCAATTTAATGGTGCCGAATTAAGTGCACAAAACGTCACCATCTTTCAAAGAAGTAGCCATGATATCACTGTAAACCCACTACAATCCTTAAAAGGTGAAATCCGAAGTGTTGGTAACGTGATTAGTATTCATAGACCTCCTACAGTCGATGTTCAAGAATATTACACAGGTCAATTATTGTTTTTAGATTAAACTAAACCACACATTTTAAGCGTATTCTGTAGAATCACCGCCGTAAACACCTAAAATAATTCTCTAAAAAGAGGCGTTTAAAATATAGTTTAACGAATTCAGGCCTCTTTTTGTTCAATTATCTATATTTTTTGAAGTTAATTCATAAAAAAAAGTATTTTAATTTTAATTTGGAGAAAAAATATATATTTTAGCTTTCATTATAAAAACGATGACAACAATAAATTATATTTTTTATAGCTTTTATTATTTCTTTTTTAGAAAAGAGATCGAGGCCCTGTGTATATAATTTATCAAAATAAATTTTAAATATAAGTCTCGATGTAAACATCGGGATTTTTTTTTATGACAAAAAAAATCGCCATACAAGGAATTAAAGGATCGTTCCATCACATTGTTTCTCAAACCTATTTTGATGAAACTGTTGAGGTGCAGCCCTACCTTTCATTTGGTGAAGTGGTGCAAAGTCTGATATCTAAAACCTCTGATGTGGCTATTATGGCGTTAGAGAATTCAATTGCAGGCTCTATTATTCCTAATTATGCGCATATTGATGATCAAGATTTACATATTACAGGGGAATATTTTTTAGAGATTCAACACAATTTGATGGCACTTAAAGGACAGTCTATTGCGGATATAAACGAAGTGTTTTCACATCCAATGGCATTGCTGCAGTGTAAAGAATTTTTCAAGCAGTATCCCCATATAAAACTTATAGAAGATACCGATACGGCTGAGGTTGCCCAACGCATTTCAAAAAGTCAACTTCAAGGCGTTGCAGCCATTGCAAGTTTGCAAGCAGCTCAACTATTTGAGCTGAATATTCTTGCGGAAAGCATTCAAACCATCAAGCATAATGAAACCCGATTTGTTATTGTGGAACGCCAGCAAATCAAACAAGATTCAACTCTAATCAATAAAGCGTCTGTGAAATTCCTATTAGATCATAAACGTGGAAGTTTAGCCGCAATGCTAAATGTAATGAGTGATTGCAATTTGAATTTAACAAAAATCCAATCGCTACCAAAAATTGATACCCCTTGGAAGTATGCCTTTTTTGTAGACATCACTTTTGAAGACTTTTCTGATTATGAAAAAGGGAAAGCTATTATGAAAATCATGGCCGAAGAATTTAAAATATTAGGAGAATATAAAAACGCAAAAAAATAATGGTTACTGCCAATCGTTTACATACCGTTGAAGAATACTACTTTTCTAAAAAATTAAGAGAGGTCAATGCATTGAAAGCTGCAGGTGCACCTATTATTAATTTAGGAATTGGCAGTCCAGATTTGGCGCCACCAAAAGCCGTTATCACAGCAATTACGGCGAGTTTGAGTGATGCCACTGCCCATAAATACCAAAGCTATCAAGGATTGCCAGCGCTTCGGTCTGCGATGGCCAGTTTTTACCAAACACATTACAATATAACGCTCAATTCGGATAATCAAGTTTTACCACTGATTGGAAGTAAAGAAGGGATTATGCATATTTCAATGGCGTATCTCAATGAAGGCGATGCGGTTTTAATACCAAATCCAGGCTATCCAACATATACGTCTGTGACAAAATTAGTAGGTGCAACTCCAGTATTTTATGACTTAAACGCGGCTTCCAATTGGCAGCCAGATTTAGCCGCTTTGGAAGCACTAGATTTGTCTAAGGTCAAAATTATGTGGGTCAATTATCCACATATGCCAACAGGAACTTTAGGCGATAAAAACACCTTAAAAGCGTTGGTTGATTTTGCGAAAAAACATAGTATTCTTCTCATTAATGACAATCCCTACAGTTTCATTTTAAACGATCAACCGTTCAGTATTTTTAATATTGACGGCGCTGAAGATGTGTGTTTAGAGCTGAACTCTTTGAGTAAGACTTTTAACATGGCAGGTTGGAGAGTTGGGATGTTAACGGGCGCTGCAGAACATTTAAGTAATGTTATTAAAGTTAAAAGCAATATGGATTCAGGTATGTTTTACGGAATTCAAAAAGGCGCTATTGAAGCTCTAACAAGCTCTAAAAACTGGTTTAACGACTTAAATAAAATATATTCTGAACGCCGAGAATTGGTTTGGAAACTTGCCACGGCACTCAACTGTACATTTCAAACCTCCACTTCAGGCATGTTTGTATGGGCCAAATTACCAGTGGGACTAAGCTCGGAAGTATTTATAGACCATATATTACAAAAGCATCACATCTTTGTTGCACCAGGAACCATTTTTGGTAGCAATGGCGAAGGCTACATTCGATTTTCCTTATGTGCGCCAAAAGAACACATTGAATCTGCAATACAACGCATCTTATGAAACAGGTCACAATCATAGGTGTTGGATTAATAGGTGGGAGTTTTGCTTTGGATTTAAAGCAGCACCTCCCTGGAGTTAGTATTTCTGGAATTGATCAAAATGAGGCGCACTTAAAAGACGCTTTAAAGCTGGGAATTATAGATCAAGTTGGAGCGTTTAACCAATTGATAAATGCGGATCTTGTCGTTTTGTCAATCCCCGTAAATGCCGCTATTCGCGTATTGCCTGAAATTTTAGATTTGATAGCCGATCATACAGTGGTTATTGATATGGGCTCGACTAAAGATGGCATCTGTAACGCCGTAGCGACGCATCCACGACGCGCCAATTTTCTAGCCACACACCCCATTGCAGGAACTGAATTCTCTGGACCTTCAGCAGCGATGAAAGGCTTGTTTAAAAATAAAACAAACATCATTTGTGAGCTTGATAGTACTTTGCCACATCTGAGTGAAGCGGTACTCACACTTTTTAAAACACTAGAGATGCACCTTCGTTTTATGCCTGCTAAAGCCCATGACAAACACATTGCATATGTGTCACATTTGTCACACATCAGCGCTTTTATGTTAGGAAAAACAGTAATTGACAAAGAAAAAAACGAACGCGATATTTTTGACATGGCTGGCAGTGGATTCGAATCTACGGTACGACTTGCTAAAAGTTCGCCAGACATGTGGACCCCTATTTTTGAACAAAATAAAACTAATGTTATCGAAACGTTGACCGAATACATTCAAAACTTAAATCAGTTTAAAGCCTATATGGAGCAAGACGATTTTGAAGCGGTATACAATGAAATGAAAAACACAAATCACATCAAACAAATATTAAAAGGAATTGCTTAATAATAACAAAAAATGGAAAACAAAAAAGAACTAGGAAATTGGTTAAATGAATTAAATCTAAACCACCCTTTGGTAATCGCTGGGCCTTGTAGTGCCGAGACTGAAGAACAAGTATTACGAATTGCTCACGAGCTTAAAGACACCGATGTAAGCTATTACCGTGCAGGAATTTGGAAACCCAGAACACGTCCAGGAAATTTTGAAGGCGTTGGTGCATTGGGTCTAAAATGGCTACAAAAAGTAAAGGCAGAAACCGGTTTAAAAACGGCGACTGAAGTGGCCAACAGAGCCCACGTAGAACTAGCTTTAGAGCATGATATTGATTTGCTATGGATTGGCGCGCGCTCTACTGTGAGCCCGTTTATTGTACAAGAAATTGCAGATGCGTTAAAAGGGACGGATAAAATTGTACTTGTTAAAAACCCAGTCAATCCAGATTTAGCCTTATGGTTAGGTGCGATTGAGCGTTTGGCAACAGCAGATATTAAAAACTTAGGGGTGATTCATAGAGGGTTTTCTTCGTATGAGAAAACAAAATACAGAAATACACCAGAATGGCAAATGGCGATTGAACTTCAAACGAAGTTTCCAGATCTTCCATTAATCAACGATCCTTCGCATATTACAGGGAAGCGCGATATGATTTTTGATGTATCTCAAACAGCATTGGATTTGAATTTTGATGGACTAATGATCGAAACGCATTTTGATCCTGATAATGCCTGGAGTGATGCAGCACAACAAGTGACGCCAGAATCACTGATTCAAATTATGAAAGATTTGAAAATCAGAAAAGAATCGACACCAAAAGTAGCGTATAATGATCAGCTAAAAACCTTACGTGCACAAATTGATGTAATGGACAATCAATTGCTTGAAACTTTAGGAAAGCGTATGAAAGCTGCCGAAGGTATTGGCGCCCTCAAAAAACAAGAAAACGTTGCGGTGTTACAGAGCAAGCGTTGGAATGAGATTTTAGGAAAAATGGTCCTTGAAGGAGAGCAACACAACTTGAGTGAAGAGTTTATTCTCAAACTGTTTAAAGCGGTTCACCAAGAATCGATTAATCATCAAGAGTTGATCTTGAATAAATAAACAAAAAAGAGGCTCGCATTGCGAGCCTCTTTTTTTATGCTCCGCGAAGTCAGAGATTTTGCGGAGCGGGGTAAGTAGCAGAAAAGAACTAAACTTTTGGCTTAACTCTTAACTACTATTTTTTATATACCGTGTTAGCAAACGTTAATGCTAATTAAAGCCGAAACCTCCGTTTCCATTTCCTCCACATTCTGGGAACAAATCACCATTGATGTCAGCATTTGGAATTGCACACATAAAAGTTTTAGTTACGGTTTTTTCACAGTCTTCAAATTTGGCAGTAACTGTAGCTCGAGTTATTCTATTGTTTATTGAGGCAGAAACCAATCGAGGGTTACTAGTCGAAGGTGAATAAAATTGTATTGTTCCGTTTTGTCGTCTAATCTTCCATTCATATGTTGTACCTGTTGGAAAATTACCTCCAGCATGCAGATAAACTACATTAGCACCACTTTGGGTGCCATCAATATATTCATCAAGTATTCCAAGAGAATATTGGCATTCTTCTGGTGTAATTGGATTACCGCACAAGGGAATTTCCCTTGAATCGGACGCACATATCGATCCATTTATTTCAACTGAAAGTTCACCATCCCCAGAATAATCACTTCCCAAAAAGAGAGTAACTGTATTAGTCCCTTGACCGCTGCCTATAATAAAAATATTTCCTCCGCTTACAGTCCAATTACCAGTAGCATTTACTTCTGGTGTAATAAGAGTAAATGTTAGTGTCTGATTTGGAAGCCCGCAACGAGGGCCATTAGAACCACAGTCTGTCAATAACATCCCTTTGGAAAATTCAATACCAGAATTGCTCATTTTTATATTGGACTTTTTGACTTCTCCAATTACAAAAACATCTTCAGATTGAATAGTTTCAAATTCAGAATTGTCTGTTTCACAAGAAAGTGTGAAAGAAAGGATTACGGATAAGATTAAATAATTAAGTTTTTTCATAATGTTATTTGTTTTAAATTTTAATTAAATTCTGTTTGTTGTATTATAATGTTTGCTAACGCCGCGCTATACGCAGTGACGTTCTGGGTTTTTAATTGATGCATCTTAGATGCGATTAATTTAAAAGACAAAAAGAACGTTATCAAATTGCGGTATAGCGACTTCATATGCACTATTTTGTTCGATACCACTTCAAGGAGATAGTTAGCTATTCTCCTAATGCCTACGCTTACCACTAGTGGTTTATATTTTCTTTATGTCTTGTTTGAAGTGGTTCAATACATACCAATAAGGGATGTATTGAACCACTCTTGTTTCCCAAGTGTCTTCTGTAATGAAATAAACGTATAGCTTTAACATCGGTTAAATTGCTTTTGAAGATTTAGACTTGGGGTCTTAATCACTCAAATCTATAACATATTTTTTAAACACCCAAAAAACACTTGTAAAATTTATGACGTAACTCATTGAAAATGTATTACTTGTGTTTCAAAACAAATAAACTCCAAGAGCATAAACCTTTCAGAATTTTGCACAAAAAAACCTGTGAGTATTGTCTCACAGGTTTTTTAATTTAACAGTTATTGTCGTCAACTGTTTTTGGTAAACGTCAACTTATATAATCGTGGATTGTCCCAAATGCATATTTGTAAAATTCAAATTGGAATCTCCTGGATTATTAATATAGTCTTCGATGAAATCGCCGACTTTACTTGTAGAAATGTTATCAAATTTTGTATTCAAATCGGGCGTTGTAATGTGCAGTTTCAATGATTTTTCAACTGCAGTTCGAATCAATTCAGCTTCTTTAAAAAGCTCAAAATGATCCAATAGCATGGCCGCAGATAATATAGACGCAATTGGATTTGCTATCCCTTTGCCTTCCGCTTGCGGATAGGACCCATGGATGGGCTCAAACATAGAATGTTTGTCTCCAACAGATGCTGAAGCCAACAACCCTATAGACCCTCCAATTACACTTGCTTCATCACTAATAACATCACCAAATAGGTTTTCGGTAAGGATGACATCAAATTGTGTCGGGTTCAAAATCATTTGCATAGCCGCATTATCAACAAACAAGAAATCCAACTCAATTTCTGGATAGTCTTTGGCTACATCGCCAACCACTTTGCGCCATAAACGCGATGTTTCTAAAACATTTGCTTTGTCAATTAGGGTCACTTTTTGACGTCGTGATTTTGCCGCTACAAAAGCCAGATGCGCGATGCGTTCGATCTCATAACGGGAGTATTCGCATAAATCAGAAGCCGTGTTGCCATCGGCACTAAGTTTCTTTTCCCCAAAATAAATACCGCCAGTTAATTCTCTATAAATGCTGATGTCAGTCCCTTGAATTCTGTCTTTCTTTAAGGGCGATTTGCTTAGCAAAGTTTCATAGGCTTTAACAGGTCTTACATTGGCATATAAGCCCAATTCTTTTCGAAGTTTAAGCAGTCCTTGTTCTGGTCGTACTTTTGCCGAAGGGTCATTATCATATTTTGGATGGCCAATTGCGCCAAACAATATAGTGTCGTTAGCTTTACAAATATCAAGTGTGCTTTCTGGAAGTGGATCACCAACTTGGTCAATGGCGATAGCCCCAACAGGCGCAGCTGTAAATTTAAAATTATGGTCAAAATTGACCGCAATTGCTTTTAGTACTTTCACAGCCTGATCCGTGACTTCCGGTCCAATACCATCTCCTGATAATACAGCGATTTTCAAATTCATATTAATACGTTTTTTGAAGCTCAAATGCTTCTATAAGTTCTTTTTTACTTAATAAATAATCAATGTCATCATAGCCATTAATCATACATGTTTTTTTGTAAGGATCAATCTCAAAACCTTCATTGAGGTCAGTGTCTTTTATGCTTATGGTTTGCGTTTCTAAATTCACTTCAAACTGCGTCGTTGCATCGGCTTCAATCGCGGCAAATAATTGCTCTAAAAAGGCTTCCGACACTTGAACTGGTAATAATCCATTGTTTAAAGCATTCCCCTTAAAAATATCAGCAAAAAAACTAGATACAATAACTTTAAATCCAAAGCCTACCAATGCCCATGCGGCATGTTCACGGCTCGATCCACAGCCAAAATTATCGCCTGCAATTAAGATGCTTCCTGAATACACAGGGTTGTTAAGAGTGAATTCTGAATTTGGATTTCCGAGTTTATCAAAACGCCAATCTCTAAACACATTGTCGCCAAATCCTTTTTTGTCCGTCGCTTTTAGAAACCGTGCAGGTATGATTTGATCGGTGTCTACATTCGCAATATTTAATGGAATTGCTTGAGAAGTATGTGTGCTAAATTTCTCCATTAGTTTAAGTGTTTTGTAATGTCTATAATTTTTCCTTCAACAGCAGTTGCTGCGGCTACTAATGGACTTGCCAATATGGTTCTGGAACCTTGTCCTTGACGCCCTTCAAAATTTCTGTTTGAAGTCGAAACACAATATTCGTTTTGTGGAATTTTATCATCGTTCATGGCCAAACATGCAGAACAGCCAGGCTGTCTTAATTCAAAACCAGCCGCATTAAAAATATCTTTTAGACCTTCTTCAATGATTTGAGTTTCCACTTGTTTACTACCAGGAACTAACCATGCTGTTACATTATCCGCTTTTCGTTTGCCTTTTATATAGTCGGCTGCAATTCTAAAATCTTCAATTCTAGAATTTGTACAGCTTCCAATAAACACAAAATTTATAGGCGTATCAATCAATGATTTCCCTGCTTCAAAATTCATGTACTGCAATGATTTCTTAAAAGAAGGATCGTTGTCTACAGGAATAGTTTCTGAAATTTTAATACCCATCCCTGGGTTGGTGCCGTAAGTAACCATAGGTTCTATATCGGATGCATCAAAGAAATATTCTTTGTCAAAGCTAGCACCATCATCTGTTGGGAGTGTTTTCCAGTACGCGACTTTAGCATCAAAAGCGGCATCTTTAGGGGCAAATTCACGACCTTTAACATACTCAAACGTCGTGTCGTCAGGAGCAATCATTCCGCCTCTAGCGCCCATTTCTATACTCATATTACAAACGGTCATACGACCTTCCATACTCATGTTTTCAAAAACATCTCCAGCATATTCACAAAAATAGCCTGTTCCAGAATTGGTTCCTAGTTTAGAGATGATATATAAAATGACATCTTTAGGAAGTACACCATTTTTGAGTGTTCCATTTACAGTGACACGTAAACTTTTTGGTTTTGACAACAATAAACATTGACTTGCAAAAACTTGCGCCACTTGACTTGTTCCAATCCCAAAAGCGATGGTACCAAAAGCACCATGTGTGGAGGTATGACTGTCGCCACAAACCATGGTCATTCCAGGTTGAGTGATACCTAATTCTGGTGCCATAACATGCACAATCCCATTGTATTTATGGCCCAATTCATAAAGGGTGATATTGTTGTTGCTACAATTCTCAGAAAGCTGAGCAAGTTGTTTTCTCGACAATTTGTCTTTGACCGGTAAGTGTTGATCTAGAGTAGGTGTATTGTGATCGGCAGTTGCTACAATTTGATTTGGTCTAAAAACGGGAATATCTCTATCCACCAATTCGTTAAACGCTTGCGGACTTGTCACTTCGTGTATTAAGTGTTTGTCTATGTATAAAACTTGAGGACCATCTTGTACCGTATCAACGACATGGGCATCCCAAACTTTATCAAATAAGGTCTTTTTCATAAATGCGTATTCGATCTATTTGTAAATCTTACTAATTTCTATAATCTGATGAATATCTTCATCAACAACTTCTTTTTTAGTATCTGCAAAGTCTAAGAAGTCTTTGTATACAATATCTAGTTCAAGTTTTGTGAGTTCATAACCAACATTTTTAGCTCTGTAAGCTAAAGCTGCACGCCCACTTCGAGCAGTAAGCACGATGGCAGATTCTGTAACTCCAACATCTTTAGGGTCGATAATTTCGTAAGTCTCACGATTTTTAATCACGCCATCTTGATGTATTCCAGAGCTGTGTGCAAATGCATTTGCGCCAACAATAGCTTTATTTGGCTGGGTATAAATCCCCATGCTTTCAGACACTAATTGACTGATACCATAAAGCATCGTCGTATTAATATTAGTATCTAAATTTAGATACGGGTGTTGTTTTAAAATCATCACAACTTCTTCCAAAGCGGTGTTTCCAGCACGTTCCCCGATGCCATTTATTGTACATTCAATTTGTCCAGCACCATTGATGATTCCTTCAATTGAATTGGCAGTAGCAAGTCCTAGATCATTATGACAATGGCACGAGATAACAGCCTTTTCAATACCTTTTACGTTTTCTTTTAGATACTTAATTTTAGCCCCATATTCATGTGGTAAACAGTAGCCTGTGGTGTCTGGAATATTCAATACCGTTGCGCCTGCTTTAATAACGGCTTCACAAACACGTGCTAAATAGTCGTTATCTGTTCTTCCAGCATCTTCAGCATAAAACTCCACATCTTCAACAAAAGATTTTGCATAAGTAACGGCTCTTACAGCACGTTCTATAATGGCATCTTTATTTGATTTGAATTTGTGAATAATATGAGAATCTGAAGTTCCAATTCCCGTATGAATTCTGGGTTTTTTCGCATATTTGAGCGCCTCTGCAGCAACTTTAATGTCGTTTTCAACCGATCGTGTCAAACCACAAACGGTTGCGTTTTTTACAATTTTGGAAATTTCTTCGACAGATTTAAAATCGCCTGGACTTGAAACAGGAAACCCTGCTTCAATAATGTCAACACCTAATAAATCGAGCTGTTTAGCGATAATTATTTTTTGTGCAGTATTAAGCTTACAACCAGGGACTTGCTCGCCGTCACGGAGCGTAGTGTCAAAGATTTGTATGTGTTTATTAGACATTTATTAGATTATATTTTTGTATTGTAGTACGAATTTATATTTTGGTTCTTTCAAATGAGACGTTTATTATATATATATTACGATGTATAACACTGCTATTTGTAATCTAAAACGCTAATATACAATAATATATGTCAACATTTATACTATGACTAAAGAGCAAAAAGATAATTTATTTGTGCTGATAAAGTCGTTGTCCAAATCTGAAAAAAGACAATTTAAACTTTATGTTGGTCGTTTGGGTGTTAATGAGGATTCAAAATTCTTATTACTTTTTAATGTTTTACAGAAGTTGAAAACCTATGATGAAGCCGAAGTTTTAAAACATAGGTTTGTAAAAAAACAACAATTATCAAACTTAAAAGCCCATTTGTATAAACAGATATTGATTAGCTTAAGATTGAACCCCTCACATCAAAATGTTAGAATTCAAATTAGAGAACAATTGGATTTTGCAACGATTTTATACCATAAAGGACTCTATACCCAAAGCTTGAAAATATTGGATAAAGCGAAATCTTTAGCCATTGTAAATGAAGAAAAAAACATTGCTAACGAGATTGTCGAATTAGAAAAAGTAATAGAGTCCCAATACATCACTCGAAGCATTAGCAATAGGGCAGATGAATTAACCGTTCAGGCCAAAGCATTGAATCAGCAAAATATACTGGCAAGTAAATTGTCCAATTTGTCACTCCAATTATACGGTTTGTTTCTGAAAACAGGTTATGTAAAACAAGCTTCAGAACATGAGAAAGTTACAAAATATTTTAACGATCGATTGCCTGCCTATAAAATTTCTGAGCTGGGTTTTAGAGAAAAACTGTGGCTTTATAAGTCCTATTTGTGGTACAGTTTTCTCACTCAAGATTTTTTAGCTTGTTATAAATATTCAAAAAAATGGGTGAATCTATTCCATGAAAACCCAGGAATGATTAAACTAAATCCTGTTTTTTTTCTAAACGGAAATCAATATCTGTTAGAAGCCTTATTTTTTATAAGACAACATGACAAATTTAAAGAAACGCTCTCAAATTTAATCGATATAACAAAAGAAGAGTGGTTTCCAAAAGATGATAATGTAGAGAGTCTTACGTTTTTGTTTGTAGGCACAAACAAGTTTAATGCACACTTCATGGAAGGTACTTTCAGAGAAGGCCTCCCATTAGTAGCCTTGACTTTAGAAGGACTTCGTAAGCATAAATCACGCATTGATGAACATCATGTTATGGTCTTCTATTATAAAATTGCAAGTTTGTATTTTGGAATTGGAGAACATGATAAATGTATATCTTATCTGAACAAAATCATTAGCAACAAATCGCTTCAAATGCGAGAAGACTTGTTGTGTTTCTCTAGAATTTTAAATCTTGTAGCACATTATGAAGCTGGATTGGATTATAATTTAGAATCTCTTATCAAAAGCACCTATCGTTTCTTGATTAAAATGGAAGATTTATATTTGGTACAGAAAGAGATGATTAAGTTTTTAAAACGATTAGGAGATATTTATCCACAAGACATCAAGGCGGCATTCAAGGAGTTGCATACCAAGCTAAAAGTGTTTGAAAATGATCCTTATGAAAAGCGCGCCTTTTTATATTTAGATGTATTATCATGGCTTGAGAGTAAAATAGAAAATAAATCGGTAGAATCCATTATTAGGAGAAAATTTTTATCTTTAAATAAAAATAATTAATTTTTACCGAAAATAATTTGGTTATTATAATTTTATTATTGAATATTTGCAACAACAAAGTTCAATAGCTTACTGAGATGTTATCAAGAAAGGTGGAGGGATTAGACCCGTTGAAACCTTAGCAACCCTTTATATGTAAAGAAGGTGCTAAATTCTACTTGATTTTTTGATTCGTTTATCGAAAATCGGATAGATAACTAAATTTAATTACAGTTCTGTAATTATGATTTCTTTATAACATTTTTCTAATAAGTACACTTTACAAAAAGTGCATTTGACTTTTGGTTTAATTTAATGTATTAACTCAAAAAAAACTAGAAAAATGAGTACTCAAAAATTCGCAACCCAAGCGTTGCACGCCGGACACAATGTGTCAGAAAATGGAGGAACAAGAGCCGTTCCAATTTATCAATCTACAGCTTATGTATTTAATAGCTCGGATCATGCCGCTAATTTATTTGCATTAGCAGAACCAGGAAATATTTATACACGTATAAATAACCCAACAAACGATATTTTAGAGCAGCGATTAGCAGCTTTAGAAGGAGGAATCGCAGCCGTAGTCACCGCTTCTGGAACTGCAGCCATTGCCACAAGTCTTTTGACATTGCTTAGAGCTGGAGACCATATTGTAGCGTCTAGCAGTTTATATGGGGGAACTTACAATCTATTAAGTGTAACACTTCCAAGACATGGAATTACAACAACTTTTGTAGACCCATCAAACCCAGAAAACTTTAAAGCTGCCGCTCAAGAAAATACGAGAGCTTTCTTTATTGAATCTCTTGGAAACCCAAAATTAGACGTCCTTGATATTGAAGCGATTTCTAAAGAAGCCAAAGCATATAAAGTGCCTTTAATTGTAGATAATACGGTAGCAACGCCGTATTTATTAAATCCAATTGCTCACGGCGCTAATATTGTAATTCAATCTTTAACAAAGTATATTAACGGAAATGGAACTGCTTTAGGTGGTGCAATTATTGACGCTGGAACCTTTGATTGGGGTAGTGGAAAATTTCCTGAATTTACAGAACCATCTCCAGGCTATCATGGTCTTGTCTATAATGACGTCATTGGTGCTGCTTCTTTTATTGCCAAAGTGAGAATTGAAGGTCTTAGAGACTATGGTGCAGCCTTAAGTCCATTTAATGCATTTCAAATTATACAAGGTTTAGAAACTTTAGAAATTAGAATTCAGAAGCACAGTCAAAATGCATTAGAACTTGCTAAATGGTTACAAAAACAAGAGGATGTCGAATGGGTAAATTACCCAGGATTAGAATCAAGCCCCTATAAAGCATTAGCAGAAAAATACTTACCAAATGGTCAAAGTGGAATTGTAACTTTTGGTGTTAAAGGCGGATTTGAAGCTGCTAAAACCATCGCAGATACAACCAAACTTTTTTCATTATTAGCCAATATCGGAGACACGAAATCACTAATTATTCATCCAGCTAGTACAACGCATCAACAATTAGATGATGCTGCACAAGCAACCACTGGAGTGACTAAAGATTTAATTCGTTTATCTGTTGGACTTGAAGATGTTGAAGATTTGAAATCAGATTTAACAGAAGCGTTTAAAGTTGTTAAAACTGTTTTTGCATAACTTTTAGGTATCCCCAATGCGTGATTTACAAAAGCTAAGTCTTAATTATACAACCCAATCTGGTAAGGCAACTCCTATAATGTTGTCTTACCAGACTTTTGGTAAGCCTTTACATGAAGCGCCCATTGTTATGATTAATCATGCACTTACAGGAAATTCTAATGTTACGGGTAAAGAGGGATGGTGGTCACCAATTGTAGGGCCCAATAAAGTTATAGATACTAATGTATTTACAATAGTAGCATTTAACATTCCAGGAAATGGATTCGATCAATCTTCAAATAGTTTGATTGAAAACTATAAAGATTTCACGGCTCGAGATATTGCTGAAATCTTTGCTATTGCTTTAGACCAGTTAAAAATTAATAGCCTTTTTGCAGTCATAGGAGGATCTGTTGGTGGCGGTCTTGCTTGGGAACTCGCAATACTAAGACCAAACTTAATTGAGCACCTTATTCCCGTGGCAGCCGATTGGAAGTCTACAGATTGGCTCATTGCAAATTGTTACATACAAGAACAACTTTTAAATAATTCATCACAGCCTTTGGTTGATGCGCGTATGCACGCCATGTCGCTCTACCGAACCCCTGAGTCGTTTAAAGCAAAATTTGATCGAATTACACAAAAAGATCAAGATATTTTTGCTGTAGAAAGCTGGCTAAATCACCATGGAAAAGTGCTCAACGAACGGTTTCAGTTGGCTGCTTATAAAATGATGAATCAAGTGCTAAAAACGATAGACATCACTAACGGGAGAGGAAGTTTTGTAGAAGTAGCTTCACAAATAAAATCCAATATTCATATCATTACCATTAACTCCGATTTGTTTTTTAAAGCCAAAGAAAATTGGGATACCTATGTGGATTTGAAATCTCATAAAGACAATGTCTCAATATCAGAAATTCAATCCATTCATGGACATGATGCTTTTTTAATTGAATATGATCAAGTACAAGCCATATTAGAAACGGTTTTCAAACCACAAGAAGTGTATTGAACCACAAAAATTAAATTCAAATGACTAAGACCCCTAAACGTTTTGAAACCCATGCCATCCGCCAACAACTTGATCGTACTCCTTATGGAGAACATTCTACGCCTTTGTTTTTAACCTCTAGTTTTGTGTTTGATGATGCGGAACACATGCGAGCATCCTTTGCTGAAGAAAACGATCAAAATATATACAGTCGATTTTCAAATCCAAATACAACAGAGTTAGTCGATAAGGTCGTTGCTATGGAAGGTGCCGAAGCTGGCTATGCGTTTGCTTCTGGAATGGCAGCTGTTTTTTCGACATTTGCAGCCTTATTAGATTCAGGGGATCATATTGTGTCTTGCCAATCGGTGTTCGGATCTACACATTCGCTGTTTACCAAATTTTTGCCGAAATGGAATATTGAAACATCCTATTTTAAAGTGAATCAATTAGATATAGTCGAAAGCTTAATTCAACCAAATACTAAGGTTATTTATGCCGAAAGCCCTACCAATCCAGCAGTAGACATTTTGGATTTAGAAGCCTTAGGAAACATCGCTAAAAAACATAATCTGATATTGATTATTGACAATTGTTTTGCCTCACCATATTTACAAAACCCTATTAAATTTGGAGCGGATTTAGTCATTCATTCTGCAACAAAATTAATGGATGGTCAAGGCCGTGTTTTAGGGGGAATTACTGTTGGAAACGCAGAACTGATGCATCAAATTTATTTGTTTTCACGCAACACAGGTCCTGCACTATCTCCATTTAATGCTTGGATACTTTCTAAAAGTCTTGAAACATTAGGCGTTCGTGTAGACCGCCATTGTAAGAATGCATTAAAAGTGGCCAAGTTTTTGGAAAAACATACTAAAGTAAATGTTGTAAAATATCCATTTTTAAAGTCACACCCACAATATGCCGTTGCCAAAAAACAAATGCGCAAAGGTGGCAATGTGGTTTCATTTGAGATTGTAGGCGGCATTGAAGCAGGTCGTGCTTTTTTAAATTCCATCAAACTCTGTTCGCTGTCGGCCAATTTAGGAGACTCAAGAACAATTGTGACACATCCATCATCAACGACCCATAGTAAGCTATCAGAAAACGATAGATTAGAAGCCAGTATTACGAACGGACTCATAAGAGTTTCTGTAGGATTGGAGCATCATAAAGACATTATTAATGACTTAAATCAAGCCTTAGGCTAAATACAGTCAACGAATTAGATAAATTTTTTAAAGTGATTATAAATAAAGTTTTGAAACCCCAATTAAAAACAACTAAACCGTCTGGGAAAGTTGAAGATAACGTCAAAAGAAGCCTTCTTAAAACCATCAGTTGGAGACTTATAGGAACTCTAGATACCATTCTAATTTCTTGGGCAATTACAGGGGCCTTAACCTTAGCATTCTCGATTGGATTTGTAGAGTTGGTTACCAAAATGGTACTTTATTACTTTCATGAACGTGCTTGGAATAAAATAAACTGGGGCCGATAATTAGTGATTATGAATATAGAAAAAATTAATATAGAACTTGCTACGAAAACTCCTATTGAAATTGTTCAATGGGCGATTACTAACGCGCAAAGTCCAATCGTAACGACAAATTTCAGACCTTATGAATCGGCTATTTTACATCTTGTAACATCTGTAGATTCAAAAATTAAAGTCATTTGGTGCGATACAGGCTACAATACGTCCAGTACTTACAAACATGCCGAAGAGTTGATTGAATCGTTAGCATTAAACATTCAATTATACATTCCTAAACAGACTGCAGCACACCGTGATATGGTGCTAGGAATTCCGCAAGTGGACGACCCAAAACATCAACTATTTACGGAACAAGTCAAATTAGAACCTTTTAAAAGAGCGATGACTACGCACAAACCCGATGTGTGGTTTACCAACCTTAGAAAAGGACAAACGGCTTTTAGAAATAGTATAGACATTGTCTCTAGTAGCGCTGACGGCGTTTTGAAGATTAGCCCATTTTATCATTATTCTGATGCCGATTTAGACCAATACCTTAAAGAACACGGGTTGCCAAATGAGTTCAACTATTTTGATCCAACCAAACAATTAGATAATAGAGAATGTGGTTTACACAAATAAAAAAATAAAATGAAAAATACATCCCACATAAATCCACTCGAAAATGAGGCCATCTATATTTTTAGAGAAGTGGTCGCTCAGTTTGAAAAACCTGTGCTATTATTTTCTGGTGGAAAGGATTCCATTACTTTAGTAAGATTAGCTCAAAAAGCATTCTACCCCTCAAAAATTCCGTTTCCATTACTTCACATAGATACGGGTCATAATTTCCCTGAGACGATTGAATTTAGAGACCGATTGGCAAAAGAACTCGACTTAGAATTGATTGTTAGAAACGTTCAGGATTCTATCGATCAAGGAAAAGTTAAAGAAGAATCGGGGCGTTACTCTAGCCGAAATGGTTTACAAACTACTACGCTTCTAGAAGCTATTGATGAATTTAAGTTTGATGCTTGTATTGGAGGCGCACGACGTGATGAAGAAAAAGCCAGAGCTAAAGAACGGGTGTTTTCAGTTCGTGATGATTTCGGACAGTGGGATGAAAAAAGCCAACGTCCAGAGCTTTTTGATATGCTCAACGGTCAAATTGAGTTAGGTCAAAATGTACGCGTATTTCCAATTTCAAATTGGACAGAACTAGATGTGTGGTCATATATAGAACGTGAAAAAATCGAAATTCCTTCGATTTATTTCGCACACCTTCGAAAAACATTTATTAGAGATGGTATGATTTGGACCAACGATGATGCGATTGTTTTTAGAGACGAAGAAGAAGTTGTAGAAGAACGCCTCATCCGGTTCAGAACTGTGGGAGATATGAGTTGTACGGCTGCCGTGTTGTCGTCTGCAAGTGATATAACTTCTGTAGTGCAAGAAATTCGAGACTCTACAATTTCGGAACGTGGCGCAAGAATTGACGACAAACGCTCTGAAGCAGCCATGGAAAAACGAAAACAACAAGGTTATTTTTAACCGCATATCAAAAATAATTAATCAGAAAATAATACTCATCAGGAGTTTATAACTAGTATATGGAAGTTCTAAAAATAGCAACAGCAGGAAGTGTCGATGACGGCAAAAGTACGCTTATAGGGCGGCTGCTTTACGATACCAAATCACTAACCAGTGATAAAATTGAAGCGATCGAAAAAACAAGTAAACAAAAAGGGTATGACTACTTAGATTTTTCATTAGCCACTGACGGGCTCGTTGCCGAAAGAGAGCAAGGCATCACCATTGATGTGGCTCATATTTATTTTTCAACCGCCAATAAAAGTTATATCATCGCAGATACGCCTGGTCATGTGGAGTACACAAGAAATATGATTACAGGCGCCTCAACATCGCAAGCAGCAATCATACTTATTGATGCTAGAAAAGGCGTAATTGAACAAACCAAACGTCATTTTTTTATTAATAATTTATTACGTGTCAAAGAAGTTGTAGTCGCCATTAATAAAATGGATTTAGTTGATTTTTCTGAAGACACCTACGAATCCATAAAGTCAGATTTTCAGCAGTTGTTAAAAGAACGTGATTATCAAGATCAACGCATTACGTTTATTCCCGTAAGTGCTTTAAAAGGGGATAATGTTGTTCACGCATCTGAAACAATGCCTTGGTATTCTGGAGAAACCTTGTTGGAGCATCTAGAAGCTATAGATTTTAAAGATATTTATAATGTAGGCACGCCAAGATTTCCAGTGCAATGTGTCATCCGTCCAAAAACAGATGCCTTTCATGATTTTAGAGGCTATGCAGGGAAAGTATATGGCGGAGAACTTAGTATTGGAGACAGCGTTATGGCTTTACCATCGAAAACGAAAACGAAAATAAAATCGATTTATTTTTATGATGAAGAAGTACAAACAGCTTCCAGACGATCATCGGTTACCCTTACTTTAGAAGATGAAATAAACGTTTCTAGAGGAGATATGATTACCAAACTGGATACTCCCCCTGTAGTTGACAAACAATTCACTGCAAAGATTGCATGGATGGATCAGGAGACGCTAACTGTCGGGAATAAATATGTGATTCAACACGGGGTCAATAAAGTGTTGGCAAAAGTAGACAAGATTCATCATCATATTAAAACCGATTTTTCAGGCACTATTGAAGGCGTTAGTCAGTTAGAATTAAACGATATCGCCCTTGTGTCTTTTAAACTAAACAAACCAATTTTTTATGATGCTTTTAAAAATCATAGAACCAACGGCTCTTTTATCATCATTGATCCGCAAACAAATACAACTGCTGGTGCAGGATTCATTCAATAACACAAAAAATGCAAAGTTTTAGAACCGAAATAGAAAACCCAATTGTCGAAAAAGACATTATTGAATTAGCTGATAAGATTGAGAAATTTAAACAGGGGAAAATCGATGAAGAAAAATTTAGAAGTCTTCGTTTAGCTAGAGGCGTTTATGGACAACGTCAACAAGGTGTTCAAATGATTCGGATTAAACTTCCTTATGGAAAGGTGTCTAGCCATCAATTGCGACGTATTTCTGAAGTCTCCGATGAGTATTCTCGTGGACGTCTTCATATTACCACTCGACAAGATATTCAAATTCATTATGTTGATTTGGACCGTACGCCAGAACTTTGGGCTGAATTGGAACGTGATAATGTCACTCTAAGAGAAGCTTGTGGAAACACCGTTAGAAATGTAACCGCTTCTGAAACTGCTGGTTTTGATGTGGACGAACCTTTTGATGTATCGCCGTATGCAGATGCGCTTTTTAAATTTTTCCTTAGAAATCCAATCTGTCAAGAAATGGGACGGAAATTCAAAGTATCTTTTTCGTCTTCGGATGAAGACACCGGCTTGTCCTATATACACGACCTTGGTTTTATAGCAAAAATCGAAAATAAAATTCGCGGGTTTAAAGTTATGCTTGGTGGTGGATTAGGATCGCAGCCACGTCATGCAGATGAACTTTATAGTTTTCTACCAACGGATCAAATTATTCCGTTGATGGAAGGCGTATTACGTGTTTTTGATCGCCATGGTGAACGTAAAAGCCGTTCTAAAGCGCGCATGAAATTTCTTTTAAAATCGATTGGGCTTGAAGCGTTTAAAACGCTTATAGAAACAGAACAACAAGCGATTGAACACCAAAGTGTTTCCATAAACCATGAACACTTTCCGATATCTAAACCTGTCGACATTGAAGCGCCAGAGGTTGAAATAACTGATCAAAATACTTACGAATCATGGAAATCAACCAATTTGATTCCACAAAAACAAGACGGTTTTAAAGCCATCGGGATTAAAGTATTACTGGGTGATTTTTATACTGATAAAGCAAGAGCTTTGGCGGATTTAGTTGAAACTTATGCCGCTGGTGAATTGCGATTAACTCTCCGTCAAAACATAGTAATTCCTTTTGTGAGAGAAGATTTGGTGCCGTTCCTTTATACAGAATTAGAAAAATTAGGATTTACGCAATTAGGATATAATAAAGCCGTAGACATTACAGCCTGCCCTGGAACAGACACCTGTAATTTAGGAATTTCAAGCAGTACGGGAATTGCTCGTGAACTTGAAACGGTGATTAAAACAGAGTATCCAGAGTATTTAAATAACAAAGATTTAGTTATTAAAATTAGTGGTTGTATGAATGCTTGTGGACAACACAACATGGCAAATATAGGCTTCCAAGGTATGTCCATAAAAACCAAAGACAACTTGGTAGCACCAGCGTTACAAGTATTATTAGGAGGTGGAAACTCAGGAAATGGGAGCGGTCGCTTTGCAGATAAAGTGATTAAAATCCCTAGCAAACGAGGCCCACAATCGTTACGATTAATTCTTGATGATTTTCAAGAAAATTCAGATGACAATACATTCTATGAGTATTACGCTGCTCAAGGCGAGAAATACTTTTACAACCTCTTAAAGCCACTCGCTGATAGCACAAATTTGACAGCTGAAGATTATATAGATTGGGGGTCAAAGCAGTCCTATCAAAAAGCCATCGGAATTGGTGAATGTGCTGGCGTTGTGATCGATTTAATTTCCACACTCTTTTTAGAAAGTGATGAAAAAATCATGAATGCACGCTCCGATTTTGAAGCCAAAGCCTATAACAACGCCATCTATTTTGCATACAGCTCAATGGTCAATTCGGCAAAAGCACTATTGTTATCTAAAAACCACACCACAAATACCCAAGCATCCATTATAGAACACTTTGATGAGGTATTTGTGTCCACAAATTTAATATCCATTGGCTCTACCTTTTCTGAGCTTATTTATCAAATTAGAAACAATGCACCATCGGCTTCATTTGCTAAAAATTACATTAACACGGCCAATGAATTTTTAACTACCGTAAAAGAATTTAGAAAAAATGATTTGGACTCTTAATTCCATAAAACAACTAACTCCAAACCCCAAATTGACGGTTGTAGGCGCTGGCCCTGGTGATCCAGAATTGATCACTTTAAAGGCTATAAATGCCATCCGCTCTGCGAATGTTATTTTATATGATGCCCTAGTCAATCCAGAACTTTTAGAGTATGCTTCTAGTAGTGCTGAGGTGATTTTTGTGGGTAAACGCCGCGGTTGTTATTCTTATCAACAAGAACAAATTAATGATTTAATAGTCGCCAAAGCACAGCGCTATGGTCATGTCGTACGACTTAAAGGTGGGGATTCTTTTGTGTTTGGGCGCGGCTCGGAAGAGCTCGAATTTGCGCATGAAAACCACCTAGAAACAGAAGTTGTTCCAGGCATATCATCCGCGCTGGCTGTACCCGCAGGGCAAGGCATTCCTTTAACAATGCGTCATGTATCTGAAAGTTTTTGGGTGATTACAGGGACTACCAAAATGCATCAACTGTCTTCTGATATATCAATAGCTGCCCAATCAACAGCCACAGTTGTCATATTAATGGGGATGGGTAAATTAAACGAAATAGTTAATGTGTTTTCTAAAGCAGGAAAAGAAAACACGCCTGTTGCTATCATACAAAATGGCTCTACAACTCGTGAACAATCAGGTTATGGAACCATTGACACCATCGAAGTTGTTGTTGCAGAACAGCAATTAAGCTCTCCTGCAATTATAGTGATTGGCGAGGTTGTTGAAAATCGGGTGACACTAAATTCAATTTCAAAAGACGTAAATCAGTACGTATTATCTCAAAACTAATGGAATCTAGAAACAATCTATATCCGATTTTTTTAAAAGCAAAAGCACTTCATGTGCTTATTATAGGCGGTGGAAATGTGGCGGAAGAGAAATTGCACTTCTTGTTAAAATCGAGCCCCGATGCAAAAGTAACTATTGTGTCTCCAATGTTTAGAGATGGTACGCTAGCTTTAGCTAAATCTTTTGATGTTGAATTAATTCACGACTCCTATAACGATTCCTATTTAAAAGGGAAGCACATGGTTATTGCGACTACAGACGTTCCCGATATAAATGTTGCTGTTTATAATGCTTGTAAAGCACGCCATATTTTGGTTAATGTCGCCGACAACCCGCCTTATTGTGATTTTTATATGGGTGGAATCGTGACTAAAGGTCATGTAAAAATAGCCATTTCAACTAATGGGCAATCGCCAACCACAGCCAAACGTTTGCGTCAGTTTTTTGAAGATGTCATCCCCGAAGATGTGGATAATTTGGTTCAAAATTTAAATGAATTTAGAAAAACAATTAAAGGCGATTTTGAACAGAAAGTTCAAACGCTTAACGAATTTACAAAAGGATTAATCAGTAAAAATTAATAAAGAATGATTCAAACAGATATTTTAATAATAGGCGCTGGACCTACGGGACTTTTTACCGTTTTTGAAGCTGGACTACTAAAAATGAGATGTCATATTATAGATGCACTTCCGCAAGCGGGTGGGCAGTGTTCAGAACTATATCCCAAAAAACCCATTTATGATATCCCTGGATTTCCAGAGATATTAGCAGGAGATCTGACCGAAAACTTAGTTGAGCAAGGCAAGCAATTTGAACCTGGCTTTACGCTTGGAGAGCGTGCAGATACCATTGAAAAACTTGAAGATGGTAGTTTTATTGTTACCACCAATAAAGGTACAAAACATGCCGCACCAATTATCGCTATTGCAGGGGGTTTAGGTTCTTTTGAACCTCGCAAACCAGACCTTGAAAACCTTGATTTTTATGAAAATAAAGGCTTAAATTATTTCATTAAAGACCCAGAAGTGTATCGTGATAAGCGTGTTGTCATTTCTGGAGGTGGCGATTCAGCTTTAGATTGGAGCATTTTTTTAACCGACGTTGCCAAAGAGGTCACCTTGATTCACCGTCGAAATGAATTTAGAGGTGCTTTGGATTCTTTAGAAAAAGTACAAGCCCTAACAGCCTCAGGAAAAATTAATCTTATCACCCCAGCAGTAGTTACCAAAATTGGTGGGGAAGATAAAATCGAACATGTGGTTGTTACTAAAGATGGCGAAGAAACCTTAATCGAAACCGATTGTTTTATTCCATTATTTGGACTGTCTCCAAAACTGGGTCCTATTGGAAATTGGGGTCTTGAAATTGAAAAAAACGCCATTAAAGTAGACACGTTTGATTATCAAACAAACATCCCAGGAATTTTTGCAATTGGAGATGTTAATACCTATCCAGGAAAATTAAAACTCATTCTTTGCGGATTTCATGAAGCAACCCTCATGTGTCAAGCGGCATATAAAATACTTAATCCAGGTAAACGATTGGTCTTAAAATACACCACAGTAAGTGGAATTGATGGGTTTGATGGCAGTCGAAAAGAAGCACCAAAAGCGGTTGTAAAAGCACTAGCATAACGTATTTAAATTAACTCAATTTAGGATGTCAAACATTTATAACGAATTACAAAAACGAATCTTGATTTTAGATGGTGCCATGGGTACTATGCTCCAAGACTACAATTTTTCTGAAGACGATTATAGAGGTGAGCGTTTTAAAGATTATCCAACACCTCTAAAAGGGAATAATGATTTGTTGAGTTTAACACAACCGGATGCTATTGCCGAAATTCATAGGAAATATTTTGAAGCTGGTGCAGACATTGTGGAAACCAATACGTTTTCTGGCACCACCATTGCCATGGCAGATTATGCCATGGAGAATTTAGTTTACGAGTTAAATTATGAATCTGCCAAAATAGCCAAACGCATCGCCGATGAGTTTACGAAATCCCAACCCCATAAACCACGTTTTGTAGCGGGGAGTATTGGTCCAACAAATAAAACAGCAAGTTTATCACCCGATGTAAATCGGCCTGAATACCGCGCCATTACATTTGATGAATTACGTAGTGCCTACAAACTCCAAGTAGAAGCCCTTATGGATGGAGGAGTTGATATACTATTGGTAGAAACCATCTTTGATACGCTAAACGCCAAGGCCGCCCTATTTGCGATTGAAGAAGTAAAAGAAGAGCGAAATTCAGAGATTCCGATCATGGTTTCGGGGACGATTACCGATGCTTCAGGACGAACGCTTTCAGGGCAAACGGTGGAAGCCTTTTTAGCGTCCGTATCACATATCCCACTTCTAAGTGTTGGATTTAATTGTGCTTTGGGGGCCGAACAGCTAAAACCGTATTTACAACGACTTTCTAATAAAACCAACTTTCATACGTCGGCGCATCCCAATGCTGGATTGCCAAATGCCTTTGGAGAATATGATGAAACTCCAGAAGAAATGACGGCCTATATTGAAGTCTATTTTAAAGACAATTTGATAAATGTCATTGGAGGCTGTTGCGGCACAAACCCGGCGCATATTAAAGCCATTTATAAGGCCTCTCAAAATCATAAACCACGTCAATTAAAAGCGAACTAATAATGGAGAGTGACTGTAAAAAATACCTGACCCTTTCTGGTTTAGAACCCTTGGTGGTGACTCCAGAGTCCAATTTTGTAAACGTTGGTGAACGTACCAATGTGACAGGGTCAAGAAAATTTTTGAGGTTAATCAAAGAAGAAAAATATGAAGAAGCCTTATCGGTTGCTAGAGATCAAGTCGATGGAGGTGCACAGATTATCGATGTCAATATGGACGAAGGGATGTTGGACGGCGTTCATGCAATGACCACCTTTTTGAACCTTATTGCCTCAGAACCCGATATTTCCAGAGTGCCCATTATGATTGACAGCTCTAAATGGGAAATCATTGAAGCTGGACTAAAAGTTGTGCAAGGCAAATGTGTTGTGAATTCGATAAGTCTTAAAGAAGGCGAGCAAGAATTTATTCGTCAAGCAAAATTAATCCTTCGTTACGGTGCCGCAGTAATTGTGATGGCATTTGATGAAACAGGACAAGCGGACACCTATCAACGCCGAATAGATATTTGTAAGCGCTCATATGATATCTTAGTTGAAGTTGTTAAATTTCCACCACAAGACATTATTTTTGATCCCAACATATTTCCCGTTGCCACTGGGATGGACGAACACCGAAAAAATGCATTAGACTTTTTTCAAGCTACCAAATGGATTCGCACCAACTTGCCTTATGCCAATGTTTCTGGAGGCGTAAGTAATGTTTCGTTTTCATTTCGCGGAAATAATATAGTCCGTGAGGCCATCAACTCAGCCTTTTTGTTTCATGCCATAAAAAATGGAATGAATATCGGAATTGTAAATCCAACCATGCTTGAGATTTATGATGAAATTCCTGACGCGCTATTGACCTGTGTGGAGGATGTTTTATTTGATCGTAAAGATGATGCAACCGAACGTCTTTTGGATTTGGCAGAAACCTTAAAAGGACAAAAAAATGATGTTGAAGTTGCAGTTTTAGAATGGCGAAATAAATCATTGCAAGAACGTATTTCCTATGGTTTAGTCAAAGGGATTGATGCTTTTATTGTGGAAGATGTAGAAGAAGCACGCGTATTAGCCCAGAAACCTATTGAGGTTATAGAAGGCAATTTAATGATCGGTATGAATGTGGTTGGTGATTTATTTGGAAGCGGTAAAATGTTTCTACCACAAGTGGTCAAATCTGCTCGCGTGATGAAACGTGCTGTAGCGTATCTACAGCCGTTTATTGAGGCCGAAAAAGACGGAAAAGTCGAATATGCGGGTAAAATATTAATGGCTACAGTTAAAGGCGATGTACATGATATTGGAAAAAATATTGTGAGCGTTGTTTTAGGCTGTAATAACTATGAGATTGTAGATTTGGGTGTAATGGTTCCACCCGAAAAAATTATTGAAACGGCCATTAAAGAGCAAGTTGATATTATTGGGCTCAGCGGACTAATAACGCCGTCCTTAGATGAAATGGTTTATGTATCAAAAGAAATGGAAAAAACGGAACTCAGCATTCCGTTAATGATTGGTGGCGCTACAACCTCTAAAGCCCATGCAGCAGTGAAGATTGCGCCTCATTATAGCCATACAGTTATTCATGTCAATGATGCCTCGAGAGCTGTGACTGTCGTAGGCGATTTACTAAAAAAAGACAATCAACAACTCCTTAGTGATTTAAGAACGTCATACGATGTATTTAGAGAGCAGTTTTTAAGCAGAACGAAGCAAAAGGAATATATTTCTATTGAAGAAGCGCGCTCTAAAAAATATAAAATTCAATGGGATCAAACGAGTATTATAAAACCCAAAAAATTAGGAATTCAAGTGATTCAAGACTTTGACATCACCAAGTTGGAAGAGTTTATTGACTGGAGTCCATTTTTTAGGAGTTGGGATCTTCATGGGAAATATCCTAATATATTAACAGATGAGGTTGTTGGAAGTCAAGCTACCGAATTGTTTAAAGATGCTCAAGAACTGTTGCAACGTATTTTTTTAGAGAAATTATTGGGTGCTAAAGCCATTTTTGGATTGTTTCCTGCCAATATGATTAATGATGATGACATCGAAATTTATGACGAAAACGGAAACACACAGCAGACTTTTTTAACCCTGCGTCAGCAACTCAAAAAACGTGCGGAAGTTCCCAATATCGCACTGTCGGATTTTATTGCACCTAAATCCTCAGGGCAAATAGATTATATGGGTTGTTTTTGTGTGAGTACAGGGTTTGGAACTAAAGCACTTGCCGAAGCTTTTGAGGCAGATAATGACGATTATAATTCCATTATGATCAAAGCATTAGCAGACCGATTGGCAGAGGCTTTTGCGGAATATTTGCATAAAGAAGTGCGAATCAATCATTGGGGATATGCTGCCGATGAAGACCTTTCCAATACCGATTTAATTAAAGAAACATATAAAGGGATTCGTCCTGCACCTGGCTATCCTGCCTGTCCAGATCATTTGGAAAAACAAACGATTTGGAAACTTTTGGACGTCAAAAAACAGATAGGCGTGGAGCTGACCGAAAGTTTAGCGATGTGGCCTGCTGCGAGTGTGAGTGGTTATTATTTTGGAAACGCTGAAGCCAAGTATTTTGGCTTGGGAAAAATCACAGAAGACCAATTGATTGACTATTCAAAACGAAGAACTATAAGTATTGAAGATGCACGAAAATGGTTAAACCCAAACTTAGCAAACTAAAAAAACGCATTATGAAAGTTACAGATCATTTAAAAAAGGCCAACGGAAAAACATTGTTTTCATTTGAAATTATTCCCCCTAAAAAAGGAAAAAACATTCAAGAGCTATACAATAATATCGATCCGTTGATAGAATTTAATCCGCCCTTTATTGATGTGACAACATCTAGAGAGGAGTATATTTATATTGAGAAAAAGGGATTATTTGATCGAAAAATCACGAGAATGCGCCCAGGAACTTTGGGGATTTGTGCTGCCATTAAACACAAATATGAGGTAGACACTATTCCGCATGTGCTTTGTGGGGGATTTACCAAAGAAGAAACAGAATACTTGTTGGTGGACTGTCACTATTTAGGGATTGATAATGTGATGGCGCTTCGAGGAGATACGATGTCACATCAAAAATATTTTGAACCGACCAAAGGCGGGCATAATTATGCGTCTGACTTGGTGCAACAGGTTAATGAATTAAATAAAGGGAATTATTTACACGATGTTATCGAAGTCGATAATAAACCAGATTTTTGTATTGGAGTTGCTGGATACCCCGAAAAACATATTGAATCGCCATCACTACATTCAGATTTATTACGGTTAAAACAGAAAGTAGACGCCGGTGCCGATTACGTGGTTACTCAAATGTTTTTTGACAATCAACGTTATATTGAATTTGTTACCAAGGCACGAGAAATGGGAATTACCGTTCCAATTATCCCAGGAATCAAGCCATTAGCCATTGAAAAGCATTTGCAATTATTACCTCAAGTCTTTAAAATTGATTTACCACAAGCGCTCATAAAAGAAGTGAATAAATGTGATTCAAGCGCACAAATTCGTCAGGTAGGTGTGGAGTGGGCGATTCAGCAATCTAAAGAATTATTGGACTTTGGCGTACCAGTATTGCATTATTATTCCATGGGTAAAAGCGATAATATCAAAGCCATTGCTTCTGAACTATTTTAAATGTTAGTCGTTTATAAAATAGTTTAACACCTCTTTTTTAAGTTTCGAAACAGAGAATAGATTTATTTAACGTATCTCTAAGAAAGAATACATTTTATATGTGTAATTTTGAATTTCAATTAGAACTGTTTGAAGAAAATTGAAATCATAAAAAAACCAATCACTTATGAGATGGAGCTTTTCGAAAAGAAATTTCGATTATCCATGTCAAGCCGAGTGGCACTTCTAAACCGCATTACGCATTATATCGTAAATCGGAAGGGGAAACAGATGCGTCCTATGTTTGTGTTTTTAACGGCTAAAATGATTTCTAATGGAGAGGTTAGCGAACGCACTTATAGAGGAGCATCCGTATTGGAGTTGATTCATACCGCTACTTTGGTGCATGATGATGTGGTAGATGAAAGCGACCGTCGTCGTGGTTTTTTCTCCATAAATGCACTTTGGAAAAACAAGATTGCAGTTTTGGTAGGCGATTTTTTATTGTCTAAAGGACTGTTGTTATGCATTGATAATAACGATTTTGATCTCTTAAAAATAATATCTGTAGCCGTTCGTGAAATGAGTGAAGGTGAATTGTTACAAATAGAAAAAGCCAGAAATCTAAACATTACAGAAGCTATTTATTACGAAATCATTCGTCAAAAAACAGCCACGCTCATCGCCGCTTGTTGTAGTTTAGGTGCGGCTTCTGTGAAGCCTCTTTCTGAAGAGGTGGAAACGATGCGTAAGTTTGGAGAACTTATAGGAATGGCTTTTCAAATTAAAGATGATTTGTTTGATTATGGCACTCAGCAAATTGGGAAGCCTACAGGAATTGATATTAAAGAGCAAAAAATGACGCTTCCATTAATATATGTTCTAAACCACTGCTCAAAAAAAGATAAAAGTTGGCTAATTAATTCTGTTAAAAATCACAATAAAGATTCTAAACGTGTTAAAGAAGTAATCGCTTTTGTAAAAGACAATGGCGGCTTAGACTATGCAGTTTCAAAAATGAAAGCCTTTCAAGAGCAAGCACTAAAATTACTAGACTCGTTTCCAGAATCCTCCTACAAAAAATCTCTGATTTTGATGGTTAATTATGTCATCGAGCGAAACAAGTAAGGCGTATTATAACGGTAAAAATTGTAAGGCAGAACTTTCAATATCATAGCCATAAGCCCTCCACGATGATCCAATGTTTTCATATTTCCAAACTATTTCTTTTTCAGGAGTTACTTCCCACATCCCAAAATCACCTTCACAGATGAGGGTATTTCCATTAGCTAATCTGTCAGCACCTGAAATTTTGCCATTGTGTAGTTCGTCATCGATAAAACTCCAAACAATTGTTGGTTCATTGTTAGTGTTAGGGAGTAATAAAAAAGGGTCAGGAAACATCATTTCATAAACTGTAGATTCTGCAGATTGATTAGGTCCATAATTTCCAAAAATCAACATATTACCTTCTCCTGGAACGCCATTTTCTAATAAATTAGGAAAGTGGTTGTTGTAAAAAGTTCGGGTACCCGAAGCGTTATTATATGCACTTGGATTTCCAAAACGATATAGTAAATCACCTCCTTTATTATAGTTTCCGCCTAATGTACTACTCGCTTCATTAGTTGTTGTGCTGTGATCGATAACCCATACTTCACTAAAAAAATTGACACTTATATATATAAGGTTTTTGGTTGCGTCGTAGTCAATCCCATTAGCGTGCATGAAGTCTCCGTCAGGCTTTAAATTATAGTTGATATTGATGCGTTGTGGTTGGTTTGCTATCGAACCAAAATTAAGCGCATTAGTGTCATAATCTTGAACAATATGATCCCAACTTCGCCATACCCATTCAATTTGATTTGTAGTTGGATTGACTTCCACTAATTTTTCTATATATATGTTTGAGTCAAAATTAACTCCAGCAGCTTGTGCTTCTACAACATCAATTTCTTCCCATACTAAAAACAGTACATTTCCATTTGGCAACAGTTCAACATCATGGTGTCCGATATCATTTCCATTGGTGTAATCGTAGCTCCATTCTTCTTTTCCAGTTGTATCAAAAATTTTAACAACGCCGCCGAAACCTCCAAAACTAAAAACAGGATCAGACCTTTTAAACATTCCAATGCTTCTTCCGTCTTCTAACAGTTCAAAGTCGTTTCCAAGTTTTGTTTCAAAATTCCATTCATGAACAGTATTTCCTTTTTTATCTACCAAAATAGATGTAGAGCCTCCGTTGTTAACAAGTAAACTTAAGTTGTTATGAATTTTTTCGGAAGTGTATACCTTTATATTATCAGTTAAAACTACTTCGGGGTCGGTTTCTATTGGTTCATTTTCGCAACCAAAACTGATAAAAACAAGTAGGATTGTAATTATTATATTATAGGGCATATTCCAAAAATAACATTTTTTTTCGTAATATATCTAACATAAATCATGTATTTTTATAAGCCAAAATTTTTTTAATTAATAAAGGTATTTAATTTGATATCAAAATCCACCATAGATCAAGTATTTGACACTGCCCGTGTAGAGGAAGTGATTGGCGATTTTGTACAATTAAAAAAATCGGGAAGTAATTTTAAAGGGCTAAGCCCTTTTAGCGAAGAACGCACACCTAGTTTTATGGTGTCTCCTGTGAAACAAATTTGGAAAGATTTTTCGACAGGTAAAGGGGGGACTTCTGTTTCATTTCTTATGGAGCATGAGCACTTCACTTATCCAGAAGCCATAAAATATTTAGCACGAAAATATAATATTGAAGTCGAGGAAACGGTACAATCGGATTCCGATAAAGAAGCTGCAGGGGAACGCGAAAGCATGTACTTAGTTAGTGAGTTTGCGCGTACGTATTATCAAAATACACTGCTTAAAACGGATGCTGGAAAAGCGATTGGTCTAAGTTATTTTAAAGAGCGCGGATTTACGGACGAGACTATTAAAAGCTTTCAGTTGGGCTATTCAACCGATGCGTGGAGTGGATTGACGGATACGGCACTAAAAAAAGGGTATAAACTAAAATACTTAGAAAGTACCGGCTTGTCTATTGTTAAGGAAACCAAACAGTTTGACCGTTTTAAAGGTCGTGTCATGTTTCCCATTCACAGTATGTCTGGACGTGTGCTTGGTTTTGGAGGTCGAATTTTAGCTAAAAACGAAAAAGCTGCCAAATATCTCAATTCTCCAGAGAGTGAGATTTATCATAAAAGTAAAGTGTTGTATGGAATTTACTATGCCAAACAAACGATCGCTAAAGAAGATAATTGTTATTTGGTTGAAGGCTATACCGATGTGATTCAGTTTCATCAAAAAGGGATTAAAAACGTGGTCTCTTCTTCAGGAACCGCATTAACCCCTGATCAGATTCGATTAATCAATCGATTGACTAAAAATATAACAGTATTATTTGATGGTGATCCTGCAGGAATTAGGGCAGCACTTCGGGGTATTGATTTGATTTTGGAGCAAGGCATGAATGTGAAAATTTGCACCTTTCCAGAAGGCGAAGATCCCGATAGTTTTGCTAAACAAAATACACTCGAAGAATTACAAACGTATCTCAAAGAAAATGCAAAGGATTTTATTGCTTATAAAGCGTCTTTGCTTATGGAAGAAGCGCAAAATGATCCAGTTGCCAAAGCCAATTTGATTCGGGATATGGTGACCAGTATTTCAAAAGTGACAGATAATATTCAACGCGAAATTTATGTGCGGGAATGTTCACGTATTATGGATATTAGCGAAGAAGTGCTTTTTAGTACACTGGCACAAATGGGTAAAAAAGCACAGAATGATGCCAATAAATCTTATAACCAAAAACAAAAAGCTTTTGATGTTGTTAAATCCACAGCAGCGCCAATAAAAGTTGATATTCAATACGAGTTAGAGCAGAAAATCATTGAAATATTATTATTGTATGGCAGCCGAAAAGAAGCCTTCGAAGATTTAATACTAAAAGAAAATGAGAAAGGGGCTCTTGAATTAGAACCAGTCATCCACGAAGTCAAAGTTTTCGAGAAAATATTTTTAGATTTACAAGAAGATGAAATGCAGTTTACTAATGAAAACTTTAAGACGCTTTATTACACAATTATTGACAGTTTAAATCAGACTGAAGACTTTGTGATTGAGTCTTTTGTGAATCATTTAGATCCTATACTGGCATCTGATGTTACTAATATTTTGATGAACGAAGAGCGTCATAATCTTCATAACTGGGAAAAAAATAATATTTTTCCAAAACAAAAAGATGTGAGTATTGCGCAATTGGTAAGCGAAACAATTCTGACACTTCGTTGCTATCTAATTGATCGAAAAGTAGACGAAATTAAGCAAGATACTCAAGACGAAGTTGACCATAGAGCCCTTTTAGAGGATGTGTTGAATTATTCTAATTTAAAAATGTTGTTGTCTAGAAAATTGAGTCGTGTTTTGTAGTCTTATTTTTTTTGACGTCCATGGTCAATCAATTCTACAAGATTTGAGACATTTAATTTTTTCATCAAGCGTAATTTATAGGTGCTCACAGTTTTTTCATTGATGCCCAATTGATTTGCAATGTCTTTATTTCTTTTTCCCGATGAAATGAGTTTTAAAACTTCAACTTCACGTGTTGAAAGTTTCTCGTATAGATTCATGGTTCCTATGCTGTCTTTTTCAAAAGTAAGGGTCTCTGCAAGTTCTTTGCTGACATAAATACCTCCTTTGAAAACCTTTAAGATGGCTTTTTTTATAGTGGAGGTGGTCACTGTTTTAGATAAATATCCTGAAGCCCCTGCTTTGATCGCGCTGATCGCATAAATATCTTCCGGATGTGTGCTAAAAATAATAACACTTACATTGTTAAATTCTTTTTTGATCGAACGCAGCAATGTGATGCCATTGATGTCAGGAAGGTCTATCGGCATAAGAACGATGTCTGTATTGGACTTTTTGAGATAGTCTAAAAGTTGCTTTGCAGAGGTTGTAGTGTTTACAATTTTAATATTTGTCGAGTTTTCAAACAGCATACGAATCCCATAACTTACAATGGGTTGATGATCTGCAACGAGGACTCGAATCATTAGAGTTTAGTGTTTTAAATTTTCAGAAATTTCACATACTGGAATGGGGTTCATTTTGTGTTTGTTTGCGGAATTATAGCGCAAATAAATTTCAATAACAGTACGTTCTCTGCCTTCAAAATCGTCAGCTGTCCCCCCCTTTTCAATGGCATTCATAGCCCATTCTAATTCGGGATAAGAAGCTCCAATTTGATCTTCATCACTTCTAGAGTCTCCAAACAAACCGTCACTAGGCGCAGCCGTCAAGATGCTTTCAGGGACTTCTAAAGCCGTTCCTAAATCGTAAACTTCTGACTTTAATAAATCTGCAATCGGGCTGAGATCTACACCACCATCTCCATATTTTGTATAAAATCCAACACCAAAATCTTCTACCTTATTTCCAGTTCCTGCAACTAACCGCCCTAAAAGTCCTGCGTAGTAATAGAGAGAAGTCATTCGTAGCCGTGCTCTAGAATTTGCTAATGCCATATCTACGGTAGTTGTACTGCCATCTAAATTTATTTCGGATTTAAAACGTTCAAAAACAGAAGTTAAATCAACCCGTATTGAGCTTACATTAGGAAACCTTTTTTTTAGTTGTTCGATGTGTTCTTGCGCTCTTGAAACATGGCTTTCTGCTTGGTGAATAGGCATTTCTAAACAGAGCACTTCCAGTCCTGTCAGTGCACAAAGTGTTGAGGTCACTGCAGAATCAACCCCTCCAGACACACCAATCACAAATCCGCTTACTTTTGCGTTTTCGGCATAAGTCTTTAGCCATTCAACAATGTGGGTTATCACAGGATTTGTTTTCATATAGTCAATTTTTAATCGCCTTACAAAAGTAAACTATTCTGTATAAATTATTTTACCTAAATCAAACATTATGAATAAAATTTTAATTCAATTGTTTTAGAATTCAGTAACTTAGACCTTATAAAAATTAACCAATTAGATATTTTAAGGTCTGTCCTTATAAATAGTTATTATGAAGCAGTTGAGAGGTAAAAATATTTACAGCTTATTAGTATTACTATGTTTTCAGTTAAGTTATGCTCAATTGAGTCGCACACATTATATTCCACCAATTAGTGCTGCCGATAATTCAAACGCAACGCCTCAAAATCAATACTTACATATATCAACTCCAAGTGTAACGCCAGTAAGTGTAACGTTGACGGAAATTGGCGGAACTGTTTCTGTTCTTTCGGCTTCAAATGCAAACCCTATTGAAATTTTGATTGGATCAGGATCGAACACCTCTTTTATTGCAGATGTGAGTACAACAGGGGCAAAACATTCAAACAAAGGCTATTCCATTCAGGCTGACAAACCAGTTTATGTTTCTGTACGTTTAATTGCTGGAGCAGGTCAAGCTCAAGCCGGGTCTTTAGTTTCAAAAGGTCTCTCAGGTCTCGGTACAATTTTCAGAATTGGAACGTTTACAAATCAAAAAACATTTACATCAGCTACAACAGATTATCTGAATTTTGTTTCTGTTATGGCGACTGAAAACAATACTCAAGTTGATTTCTCCGATTTAGCACCTGGAACTATTGTCGAGAACAGCACTCCACTATCTGTTGTTTTAGATTATGGCGAGACTTATGTGATTGCATTAGATCCAGCAGTTGTCTCAGCAAATAGAGATGGTTTGGTTGGTGCCCTTGTAAGTGCTTCCAAACCTATAGTAGTCAACTGTGGCTCTTCAAACGGTAGTAACTCTACAGGAAATGGGCGAGATTTTGGAATTGACCAAATTGCGCCTTTTGAAACTATACTTATTGATGGGCAAACGTACAGCGAATATATATTTGTGAGAGCCAACGGATACGACGACATAGAGCGTCCTTTGATTGTAGCGCATTTAGATAACACAGCAGTATATGTAAATGGAGACGATACAACAGGAACCTTGGTCGCCACATTGTCTGCAGGCGAATATATCAGTATAGCGGGGTCATATTTTAGCACCCAATCAAGCTCTAGTTCAAACCCAGGAGGTAATATGTATGTTTGGACCTCTAAAACAGCCTTTGCCTATCAGGGAATTGGAGGTTCGAGTAGCGAAGCTAATCAAGAATTATTTTTTGTACCTCCTCTGAACTGTAAGACCCCAAAAACAATAAATAATATCCCGCTTATTCAAAATACAGGTAGTGGTAGTGCCGTTTTTTCAGGTGGAATAACAATTGTTACCGAAGTTGGGGCCTCTGTTTTGGTTAATGGTGCCGCAATAACTGTTAGCCCTCAACAAGTTAAAAACTCTACTTTCGAAACCTATTTAATAAGTGGTCTGACGGGAAATGTAAGCGTGTCTTCAGACAAACAAATTTATGTATCTTATTACGGCGCCAATGGTGCTGCTGCTTTGGGAGGGTTTTATTCTGGATTCATCTTCAAGCCAGAAATTACACCAAAGGCGCTTACTATGGTAGTGTCCGAGCTCTGCATTCCTAACATTGAGCTTAACATTAGTAGTTTAGAAACTTTTGATTCCTATCAATGGTTCTATAATGGTGTAGCTATTCCAGGAGCTAACGCTGAAACTTGGACTCCAAATTCACCAGGATTTTATCAATTAGAAGGCATTATTACGAACTGTGATACGGTTCTATCAGACAACATCCCTGTGAGTAGCTGCCCAGGAGATGTTGATAATGATGGTGTTAATGACAATATTGATAGCGATAATGACAACGACGGCACCCTCAATAGGCAAGAATCTCATTGCGATCTAGCTTTTGATCTTTCAAACAACTCAGGACCTTTTTTTACGGCCAATTCAGTTGCCAGTACGGCTAATAATCTTCCCACCACTTTTACTGGATATACAGACCAATCAATGGTTTTCCAAGCAGCCCCAATAACAAGCGCTTCATTAAGTTCCAGTACCTATGAGCTTACATTTAATGTAGCAACAAGTTTTATTATACAACAATCTAATTCTGCAAGTAGTCCAGGCACTATTGAATTTGATGATGAAGAGGTTTTTATCTTTAGTGTTGCTTATGACGAAACACTAACAGTAGTTGATCCTGATAATCAACTTTTGATAGACACAAACTATGATGGTATTTATGATAATAATGTTGAAGAATTTACAGCTTTTGAAATTAGATTCAAATTAAACTCAGCTATGCTTTCTTCTAATGATGTTTCATTTTCATTTCATAGCAATCAAGCCAGTGGCTTCAGCATAAAGTATATTAATAAATCCGAAACTCAAATCAATTCAGCGGCTTTTCAGCTTATTCAAACCTGCAGACCAATAGACTCTGACGGAGACTTGGTTTATGATGCTTTAGATTTAGACAGTGATAATGATGGTATTTTTGACGTGATTGAAAATGGAAATACAAGCTTAGACCAAAATCAAAATGGTCAAATAGAGGAAGTTGAGTTAAACGATCTTAATTCTGATGGACGACACGATGCTGCTCTTGATCCAGGAGATTTTGATGGAGACAGCGTCCTTAATTTTCTAGACTTAGATAGTGATAATGACGGGCTGTACGACCTGTTTGAATCGGGAATTGTGATCAATACTTTAGACCTAGACAATGACGGTCAGATAGATTTAGGGTTTTTAGATTCAAACATGAACGGCGCTTCAGATGTTACAGAAGCACAGAGTCCTATTGATTCGGACGCTAATATGGTTCCCGATTTCATACAATTGGATTCTGATTTAGATGGTTGTTTTGATGCAGACGAGGCAGGGTTTACAGCGAATTTAGGGATTTTAGACGGAACAGCGGTTGATAACAATGGGCTAGTGACGGGTGGTGATGGTTATAATTTTGCTTTAGACAGCAATTCAGACGGGTTGTTTGATTATCAAGAGTATGTTAGTATAATTCCGGTCGAAATAACTTCACCAGTTGTTGTTTGCGAATTAGAGAATACTACAATTTTTGTGTCTTTAGAAACTACTTCTAGCTCTTTTGACAGCATCCAATGGGAACGAAGTTTGGATGGAGGCTCAAGTTGGACCGATGTTATTGCAGTTTCAAATAGTTTTGAAGGGCAGGACACCAATAGCTTAAAAATTTTAAATACTAAACTTCCAACTAGTGGAACTAAATTCCGAGCTAGAATGGAACGTTTGGACTATGTTTGTGGACCAATTTATACGAATGAAGTCGAACTTATTGTCAACCCTTTGCCAGTAGTTCAATCAACTGTGCAGTTATTTCAGTGTGACCAAGATGTGGATGGCATCACTTTTTTTAATCTTAATGAGGCTAATCAATTACTATCTTCTAACTACAAAAACGAACAGTTTTCCTTTTATTTTTCGCAAGCTGATGCTGAATTAGGAACGGTGTCTACGGCTATTTCAAATTCTATTAGTTACGAAAATACAACCACAGACCCTTTGATTAATCCAAATAAGCTGTATGTTAGAGTAGAAACTGGTTTTGGTTGTGCTTCAGTCGCCGAGCTAAACTTGTTAGTATCTACAACACAAATACCCAATACATTTTCTATGCCTAGTTACAAAGAATGTTTTGATTCATCTGATGGCTTAACAACCTTTGATTTTAGTGATTCCGAAGCCCTCATTTTAAACCTTTTTCCCCCAACTCAATCACTTACAGTTACTTATTACGAAACAGAATCAGAAGCACTTTCAGAAACCAATAAAATTTTTGATATATCAAAGTATGATAACAGCACAGGACAAGATCAGTTGATTTGGGTTAGAGTGGACTCTGATGCAGATAATTCTTGTGTAGGTGTGGGATCCTATATCAAGTTAATTGTAAATCCGCTACCGTTAATAGTGGTTCCTACAAATAATCCATACTATTGTGTAGGTAGTACGAACTCCTTAACAATTGATTTACTCTTGGAGTTTGACGATTTGTTGTTGGGGCCACAATCCACAGCTAATTATTCGGTCAGTTATTATGCTTCATCTAGTGATGCATTAAGCACTACGGGTTCGATAACTACACTATCAAACTCCGCTTCATCACAGCAGGTATTCTGTAGAATTGACAATCTCAATACACCTTGTTTTGATATAGAACCGTTTACAATAGATTTCATCACAAACCCTCAAGCAAGTTCTGCTGGTCCGTACGTGGTTTGTGACACTGATAATGATGGTGTTTTTATATTTAATACAACTGATTTAGAAGCGACTGTTCTAGCCGGACAAACAACAATGTCAATCGCTTATTTTGATGCTTTAGGCACTCCATTAACAGATTCAAACGGTCTTCTTGTTTCAAGTCCATTTCCATCAACTTTTTCTACAACTACGAGCACGATTCGTGCGGTAGTCTCAAATGCTTTTTGTGCAGATGCTTTTGTAGATATTAGTTTTATGGTGAATAATAATACAGATTTTTTTGTAGAAGATCTTGTAATCTGTGACGGTTCAATAGAATATTTAGAGTTAGATTTAGAATACCCCTCAAATACCTATAACTACAGTTGGCTGTTACCAAATTTAGACACTTATTTTTCTGTTCTCCCTGAAATTTCTATCGATCAAACCGGACTTTACTCAGTTACGGTCACGAACCTAGATGGAAGTTGTTCAAATACCCAAAGTTTTGAAGTTTTTGCTTCTGAGGGTCCAACACTTTCATTGGAGGATATTACGGTTGTTGAAGCGACCTCAAATAATTCTATTTCAATTTTAGAGTCTAATTTAGGGTCATCCAATTATGAGTTTAAGCTTGTAGACGAAAATGGATTGTTGGTTGCAGGTTATCAAGATAATGGCTATTTTGGCAATCTAACAGGTGGTATCTATACGTTATTTGCAAGAGACTATCTTAAGTGTGAAGAAGTTTCAATTAGGGTTCCTGTGCTCTATTTTCCTAAATTTTTCACACCAAATAATGATGGCTATAACGATACTTGGGAAATCAAAGGCATCCGTTCCAATGATTATAAGTCTAGTCATATTTATATATTTGATCGTTATGGGAAACTTTTAAAATCTATGGCATTAATAAATAATTCTTGGAATGGCTTGTATAATGGATCTCGACTTCCTTCTAGTGATTACTGGTTTCGGATTGAACTTGTTAGATTGGACGGAACACTATTAAGTAAACAAGGTAATTTTTCTCTTAAATACTAACGACTTATTTTTTATGACAGAATTCAATTTTAAAATATAGATTAATTACTTTTGTGGTAAGATTGAATTTAAATCATATTTTGAAAATAAAGCACACACCATTACAGTTATTACATGTCTCAAAAGCTATTGTTTTGTTATTAACTGCTTGTGTGTTTTCATGTCAAAACACATCAAAAGTAGAGAAAGAGATTTCTGCAATAGATATTGATTTGAATATTGAAAGGTTTGATCAGATGTTTGCTTCATCTACAGCCTCAGATCTTCCAGTATTACAACAAAACTATCCTTTTTTGTTTTCTAAAAGATATGCAGATTCTGTGTGGATTAAGCGCATAAGTGATCCGATTCAACAGCTTCAAAACCGTGCAGTAGACAGTGTTTTTGTGGATTTCTCTAGTATTGAAGCTGAAATTAGTCGTTTCTATCAACACCTTAAATATTATAATAAAGCGCTCAAAACACCACGACTCATTACCGTTTTATCAGATGTTGATTATCGGAATAAAGTGGTGGTTACCGATTCCATTGTGCTCATTGCATTAGACACCTATCTTGGCGAGGAGCATGAATTTTACACAAGTTTTTATGACTATATAAAACAAAATTTAAACAAAACTCAAATTGTATCTGACTTAGCTACTTCTTATGCCGAGCAGTTAATTTATCAACCTAGACGGGCTACTTTTCTTGAAGAAATGATTTATTTTGGAAAGCAATTGTATTTAAAAGATCTGTGGATTCCATTCAAGGAAAACAATGAAAAAATCGGCTATTTGCCAGCGCAATATGAGTGGGCTGTAGCTAATGAGTTTTATATTTGGCAATACTTTGTTGAAAAAGAATTATTATATGAAACTGATCGAAAACTGTTAGCACGTTTTATTATACCGGCACCCTTTTCACGATTTAATTTAGAGCTAGATAATGAATCTCCTGGACGTTTGGGTCAATATATGGGGTGGCAAATTGTAAAATCCTATATGGAAAACAATACAACACCAGTACTGGAAATGCTTCAAATGGAAGCGACAGAGATTTTTAATAACGCAAAATTTAAACCAAAAAAATAATGGCACAAACTCATACTTCAAAGATAGAAATGACCGTTGAATTAGATGAAAACCGTGTTCCTGAACACTTGTTTTGGACGGCTCAAGATGGAGGTGTTTCAAATCAAGAAGCTAAAGCTATGATGCTTTCTGTCTGGGATCAAAAAAAACAAGAAACTCTTCGAATTGATCTATGGACAAAGGATATGCCTGTTGATGAAATGAAATTGTTCTTTCATCAAACACTCGTCACAATGAGTGACACCTATTTGCGGGCAACTCAAGACGAAAAAATGACAGCAACAATGAAGGATTTTTGTGACTATTTTGCTGAAAAACTGGACCTCGTAAAAAAATAAATTACCATTCGTTTAGTCGGTTCGAATCTAATTTTAGAAAAATAAAGACGAGTATTGTAAAGGCCCAAAGCCCTGAGCCTCCGTAACTAAAAAAGGGCAAAGGAATACCTATTGTTGGGATTAGGCCCATGACCATTCCTATATTAATCATAAAATGCACAAATAATATACTGGCTACACTATAGCCATAGACCCTACTAAATTGTGATTTCTGTTGTTCGGCGAGATGTAAAATCCGTAAAATTAATAATACAAACAGCACAATAACGATACTGCTTCCAATGAACCCCCATTCTTCGCCAATAGTACTAAATATATAATCTGTATGTTGTTCTGGTACAAATTTACCTCTGGTTCGTGTTCCATCCATGAACCCTTTTCCAAAAACCCCACCCGAACGAATTGCTTTCTCAGACTCATTTAGGTTATAGGAAATGTTGCGCTTCATGGCCTGTAATTTCTCAGGGTTTTTTTCTAAACGCAACCATAGGCCGATACGATCTTGTTGGTGATTTTGAAGCACATTATTAAAGGCCCACTGAATGCTACAACTAATTCCAATACTAAATATTAAGATTGTCAATATCCCTTTAAACTTCTTCTTTTTCCTCTTAAAAAAAAGTTGATATATTAAAAGTATTACTGCCAATACAGCACAGACCAACCCCGCAGAAAACTTTAAAGTTGCTATACCTAGGAGCGCAACAAATACGCCAAATATAATATAATATTGAGGAATACCTTCTCTATAAAACACAAAAATAAGACTTAAAAACACTAATGTACTTCCAGCATCATTTTGTAATAATATTAGCAATGCAGGTAAACCGACTACTATAGCGGCCCTGATTTGATCTTTTTGATCCCTGATATTTGTTTGTAAATCACTAATATATTTAGCCAATGCCAAAGCAGTTGCAAATTTCGCGAATTCACTAGGTTGTAAAGTCATCCCTCCTAAATCATACCATGATGTAGCCCCGTTTATTTGTTTTCCAGCAAGAAATAATCCTATTAATGATACTAACGAGCAGAGGTAAATAATACTTGCAAAGCGTTCGTAAAATTTAGCATCAACTGATAAAATTAGTAGTATTAAAATAAGGGAACTAACTATAAAAACAAGTTGTTTGCCATAGGGTTTAGCAATGTCAAAATAAGAGGTAAACTCGCCCACAGAAGATGCAGACAGGATATTAAAATAGCCAAAAACAACGAGTGCTGCAAAAATAATTACAGTCACCCAGTCTAATTGAAAACTATTTGCACGGTTCAGGTTCATTGCTCATTAATTTCAAAAGGTTCTCCGCTATAGGGTTTCAAATATTCGTCTTCTAGGCTTTTTTCAATAACCAAACGTTCCATTCGTTTTAAAGTCACTTCCCCCTTAAGGTGTTTTTCGATCATTAGACTTGCGATTCGACCTGCCCAACGGGAACCGTAATACCCATTTTCAACCAAAATGGCAATCGCTATTTTAGGGTCGTCTTTAGGCGCAAAAGCCACAAATATTGAATGATCCGTAAGTTGTTGCCTAACACCATCAATTTTAGTGAAATTTTCTGCTGTTCCAGTTTTGCCACAAATTTCTATCCCAGGAACTTTTAGAAAACTTGCAGTTCCTTTTGTATATACATTATGCATCCCTTCAATAACAGCATCAAAATGTTCAGGGCTAATAGAGGTTTGTTTAGGAGTTGAAAAGTTAGGGTTTATAGTTTGACCTTCTATAGATTTTATGATATGAGGGGTATAATAATAACCTTTATTTGCAATGGCAGCGGTCATATTTGCTAATTGAATGGGTGTTACCAAAATTTCTCCTTGTCCAATAGCGTTAGATATGATGGTTGTAGCTCCCCATTGAAAATCTGGATACCATTTATTATAATAGTTTCCATCAGGAATATTTCCTTTTTTACCTACAGATAAATCATTTCCTAGAAAATCGCCTAAACCAAAACTTTTAATATGATTACTCCAGTTGTCCATGGATTCGGAAGCATTCGGAGTATTTTCAATTGTAGTTCTAAACGCCATGGCAAAATAGGAATTACATGAGTAACTAATTCCAGAATTTAAATTTCTGAATCCACCACCACAATGGCATTGCATGACGCGTCTTTTTTTACCATAAATGTATTTTCCCGAGCAAATGATGTTTGTTTTTGTGTCAATAGCTTGTTCTTGTAAGGCGGTTAATGCTACTAGTAATTTAAACGGCGACCCAGGGACATGCATTCTTGTGAGTCCCTTGTCAATTAAAGGTCTGTGGATGGTGTCTAAGTACAGTTTGGTGTAGTTCTTGGAACGTTGGCGTCCTACTAATACGTTTGGATTGTATGAAGGTGCGGAAACAAGACTCAAGATTTCACCTGTACTTGGTTCAATGGCAACAATCCCTCCAATTTTGTTTTGCATCAGCAATTCTCCATAGGCTTGAAGTTCAGAGTCAATGGTGATTTTAATGTCTTTTCCCGGCACAGGTAGGGTGTCAAATACGCCATCTTTATAAGCGCCAATATCTCTATTGTAAATATTTTTTTGGATGTATTTCACTCCCTTAACGCCTCTTAGTGTTTTTTCATACGAGATTTCGACCCCTTGTTTTCCAATCAAATCACCAAGGCGGTAATAGGAATCCTTAGTGATTTCTTTAGTATTAGCCTCAGCAATGTACCCCAATACATTGGCGCCAATGGAAGTTTGATAATCTCTCACGGATCTTTTTTGAATGTAAAATCCTTTAAATTTCCTTAATTTTTCTGAAAGAAAAGCATAATCTTCTTTGGAGAGATGACGTAAGAATGGTGATGGAAGTCGTGGAGAATAATTCTTAGCACGCTTATAAGACTTAAAAAAAGTAGCCTTGTCAATCTTTAATAAACTACAAAACAGTATCGTATCTAAAGGTTCAACTTCTCTAGGAATTACCATTACATCATAACTCGGTTGATTGGCCACTAAAAGACTATCGTTTCGATCATAGATATAGCCGCGTTTTGGATAATGAAAAACCTTGCGGATTGCATTGTCGTTACTGATGCTGTAGGCATCAGCTGTATAGATTTGCAAATAAAATAAACGTCCTATAAAACAAATCCCTGTTAGAATAACCAATCCAAAAAGCAATACTTTTCTCATAGCTCTTTTTTGCTAAATAGTGAGGTAAGAAGTAGACAAACAATTAGTGTGAAAACACTTGAATATAGAGTTTGTTTAACAATCAATAAGGTCTCATTTTTATCAAACACAACTAGGGAAAATAAAATAGCATGATGAATAACGATAAGAAATAAAAAGTAAATTAGTCGTTGACTTAAAGTCGTGTTGCTAAACTTTACGGCTTGATATTCATAAGCAGCACCAAACGAAAATTTTAGAAAAAGCGGCCGCACATATGCAATTGCTACACTAGCACTTGCATGTACTCCTCCAGAATCTAAAAACATATCAACTGACAAGCCTAGTAGAAAACTTAGAAAAATAAATAATAACCGATTATTGGTAATGGGGTATAGGAATATGAAAATGATATAAATATAGGGGTTAAGGTACCCTAAAAAGTTGATGTTACTACAAATGATTATTTGCAGAAAAACCAGTCCTATAAATCGTAAAACAGTATTTAATACAATATTATTCATCAGATATATTTAAGGCTCTTAATTCATTAATGGCTGTGTTTTTAATGATATAAACATGTTCTAAATTTCTCATATCATTAAACAATTTAACCTCGATAATATAAAGGTCTTCGGTGTCATTAAGCGCGTAAGAAAGGATACTTCCTACAGGGATATTTGGGGGAAACGTAGAGGAGTAGCCACTAGTAACGATGGTGTCACCGATAGATAGTTTTACGAGATCTTGCACATCTTTTAGTTGTGCAATTTCTGGAGATTTGCCATCCCAACTTAAAATTCCAAAATAATTTGTTTTCTTTAACTTTACATTGATTCGACTACTAGTATTTAAAATTGACAATACTCTAGAGTAGTTGGAAGATGTTGCATCAATTATCCCAACAATTCCTTTGGAGGTAATCACACCATAATCCTCTTTAATACTGTCGTTTTGCCCTTTATTGAGGGTTAAGTAGTTGTTAGGTAAGGCAAAACTATTTTTATAAATTAGACTAGGAAATAGATCATATTTTTGTTCCAAAAGAGTATCGAGAGGCGTCAAATTCTCACGACTAAAAACAAGTGTTTTTAAGCGACTGTTCTCATTTAGAAGTATTTCGTTTTCTTTTTTTAAATTAAAATATTGAGAGATGCTGTGAAAAGTACCGTAAACGCTCCCTGTAATTTGATTGGAGGAATTAATGAACTTACTTCGATGATATCCATTAGATCGGATCGTGAGCGAAAGGCCACAAGAAAACAACAGTAAAAACAAGACAAATGTTTTGTTTTTAATGAAGAAATTAAAAAGTTGTTGCATTACCTAGGATCTATTTTATCAAGACACTTTTATATTTTGCAATGTTTTTAAGAACAATTCCAGTTCCCCGAACAACAGCTCTTAATGGGTCTTCTGCAATATAAACGGGTAAATCTGTTTTTTGAGATAATCGTTTATCTAATCCTCTTAACATTGAACCACCACCAGCGAGATAGATGCCAGTATTATAAATATCAGCTGCAAGTTCTGGAGGAGTTTGTGACAGTGTTTCCATTACAGAGTCTTCAATTCTTAGGATTGATTTATCTAACGCTTTTGAAATTTCGCGATGCGTAATTTCAACTTGTTTAGGCTTTCCTGTAAGTAAATCTCTACCCTGAACATTCATTTCATCTGGCGGAATTTCTAAATCTTCGGTTGCAGCTCCAATTTGGATTTTTATTTTTTCCGCACTACGATCTCCAACATATAAGTTGTGTTGTGTTCGCATATAATAAATGATATCATTTGTAAAGACGTCTCCTGCGACTTTCACAGATTTATCACATACAATTCCGCCAAGAGCAATCACTGCAATTTCGGTAGTTCCACCTCCGATATCAACAATCATATTTCCTTTAGGTTGCATGATATCTACTCCAATTCCAATAGCCGCTGCCATCGGTTCGTGGATCAAGTACACTTCTTTCCCATTTACGCGTTCAGCAGATTCTTTTACTGCGCGCATTTCAACTTCCGTAATCCCTGAAGGAATACAGATCACCATTCTTAGAGAGGGTGCGAATAATTTATTTTTCAGTGCAGGAATACTTTTAATAAATAAACTTATCATTTGTTCAGACGCATCAAAATCTGCAATAACACCATCTTTCAATGGGCGAATTGTTTTGATATTTTCATGCGTTTTTCCTTGCATTAAATTGGCTTCTTTACCTACAGCAATAATTTTCCCTGAGACTCGATCCCTAGCAACAATAGAGGGGCTGTCAATCACAACTTTGTCGTTGTGAATGATTAAGGTGTTGGCAGTGCCTAAATCGATGGCAATCTCCTCTGTTAAGAAGTCAAAAAATCCCATATGTTATAAAAAATTTATCAAAGTATTAAAATAATATGCAGTTTTGTAAATGTACTAAAATAAAATTTAGTTTGGAAATGCCTTTTGATTAAATAAATTAGTGTTTAAAATGACGTGTTTTTGTAAACACCATCGCCACATTATTGGCGTTACAATAATCAATACTTAATTGGTCTTTTATAGATCCACCGGGTTGAATGACTGCTGTAATTCCGGCATCTTTAGCGATTTCGACACAGTCAGGAAATGGAAAAAATGCATCACTAGCCATCACGGCGCCATTAAGTTTGAAATTAAAAGAATTTGCTTTATGAATCGCCTGATTTAAGGCATCGACACGACTTGTTTGCCCAGTTCCACTAGCAAATAATTGCTTGTTTTTGGCTAAAACAATTGTATTTGATTTTGTGTGTTTACATATTTTGGAGGCAAACAATAAATCTTCAATTTCAGTGTCAATAGGCGTCGAATTTGTTGCGTTTTCTAAAATTTTACGTTCATCGGTAATCATATTTTTATCTTGAACCAGTACGCCATTCAAGCAACTCCTTACAATGGTTTCGGGTAATTCAATAGTATTTTGAATCAGTAAAATTCTATTTTTCTTTCCTTTTAAAAGCGCTTCTGCCTCGTTGCTAAAGGATGGCGCAATAACAACTTCACAAAACAAGGTGTGAATTTCTTGAGCTGTTGCTAAGTCAATTTCAGTATTTGAAATTAAGACACCACCAAACGCTGAGACAGGATCTCCTGCCAAGGCATCTACATAAGCTTGGTGTAATGTCTCTCTTTGGGCTACACCACAAGCATTATTGTGTTTTAAAATAGCAAATGTAGGTGCTTCTCCATTAAATTCATTCATAAGATTTACAGCAGCATCTACATCTAAAAGATTGTTATAGCTCAATTCTTTACCATGAAGTTTTGTGAACATCGCTTCAAAATCGCCAAAGAAATAGCCTTTTTGGTGTGGGTTTTCTCCATAGCGAAGCACCTTGCCTTGAGTTTCACTAATTTTCAAAACAACCTCTTCATTTTCGCTATTGAAATAGTTAAAAATAGCACTGTCATAATGTGATGACACATTAAATGATTTGGTTGCAAAACGTTTGCGATCTTCAAGAGATATACTGCCTTCATCGCTAGAAATGAGAGCTAAAAATTCTGCATAGTCATCAACAGATGATACGCAAATAACATCTTTGTAATTTTTAGCAGCGGCTCTAATCAAAGAAATTCCACCGATATCAATTTTTTCTATAATATCGTCATTGCTTGCTCCTGAAGCCACTGTTTTTTCAAATGGATAAAGATCCACGATAACAGCATCAATTTGTGGGATTGAAAATGCATCCATTTCTTCCACATCTTGTGCGTGGTCTTGACGATTTAAAATACCACCAAATATTTTTGGGTGCAATGTTTTTACACGTCCTCCAAGAATAGATGGATAGTCTGTAATCTCTTCTGCTGGAACAACGTTTATTCCTAAATCGTTGATAAATTTTTGCGTTCCACCTGTAGAATAGATCACTACACCTTGTTCGTCTAGTTTTTTTACGATAGGCTCTAAACCGTCTTTACTAAACACAGATATTAAAGCAGATTTGATTGTTTTATTTTGGCTCATTTTGAAGTCTAAGAATTAGATATCAAAAATAGGAAATTATCTCAGAAAAATAGATTCAAATTTACTCAAAAAAAAAGGTTTTTTCAACCAATTATTTGAGTTATTAACAACTATAGAAGCGTAGCAATTGATTGACATACAAATTCTAGAAAGCGTTCGTCTGCTTCAGAAAATGGATCGGTTGTATTCGAGTCAATATCAATTTGCCCAATATTTTCACCATCTACAAATAGGGGAATTACAATTTCAGATTTCACGTTAATACTGCATGAAATATAATTATCCTGAGCATTAACATCGGGCACCACAAAGTTTTGATTACTAACAGCGACTTGACCACAAATACCTTTCCCAAATGGAATAGTGGTATGGTCAGTTGGAGCTCCAGCGTATGGCCCAAGCTTCAATGTTTCTGTATTGCCGTCTCTGAAATAAAATCCCACCCAGTCATAATAACTCACCGTTTCTTTCAATAATTCACAAATTGACAGTAGTGTGTCATTTATAACACTAGAATTTGAAATTAAGGTTGTTACTTTAGGTTTTAACGCATCAAAATTCATGTAAAATAATTTTTGTAAAAATACTATTTATCCCATGTAAGCTATTCAAAAAATACATTATTTTATGTTAATTTTTTGGTAACCAGTAGTGTGTATAAACAAATTTTAATAAATTTGGGGCATGAATAAAAACTTAATATATAAAGTTTTTTCAATGGCATTAGCATTTTTGGTGCTACTGTCAACATTTTCATTTAAAGTAGAGACTCATTCTTGTGGCTCCAATATTGTAGATGTTGCTGTTTTTTCAAAAGCAAAATCCTGTTGCGATTTAGCTGTAAAAACAGATTTAGAATTACAGTTTACTAAAAAAAGCTGTTGTACAAATAAGGTTGTTTCTGTTGATGGTTTAAAACAATTCAAAGTTATTTCATTAACGAAAGATTTGCCCATTCAAGACAGTTTTGAATTGCCTTCTAAATTCAGCTTAGAATTGCTTGTTTTCGAAGAATTAGCCGCTAATTATTACCCCAATTATTCGCCTCCCGATTTAATAATGGATCATCAAATTGATTATCAAGTTTTCTTAATTTGATTTAGTACTGTAGACAAGTTCATAAGTTTGTATGACTCTTGTTCTATTCCCCTTTTTCAGTATTAATTTAAATTAAATCACAATGAAATCTACATTATATCTTATACTAGTATTTCCATTTTTTCTTTTTTCTCAACCTCAATTAAAAGGAATGGTTGTGGAATTGAACACTCAAAACCAATCTATCCCTTTGCCTGGTGCCAATGTGTTTTGGCTTAACACTTCTGTAGGCACTATTACGTCTGATGACGGATCATTTAAGCTGCCGTATAAACCTGTTTACAAAAAACTAGTCATTAGTTATGTTGGGTTCAAAACGGATACGCTCACTATAGATACGCCAAAAACGATTCGTCACCTACTAGAAGCTACAGATGATTTAGGAGAAGTAGCTGTGTCTGCACGTAAAAAATCTACTGCAGTGTCCTACCTATCTTCTCAAAATATATCTACTATTAGTAGCAAAGAATTGTTGAAAGCGGCCTGCTGTAATTTATCCGAGAGCTTTGAAACGAATCCCTCTATTGACGTCAATTTCACCGATGCTGTTACAGGGGCAAAACAAATTAAAATGCTTGGCTTGACCAGTCCATACATATTAATAGCAACAGAAAACATACCATCAATTCGTGGTGCCTCTCAAGCCTATGGTTTGAGTTTTATCCCAGGAACTTGGGTGGAGAGTATTCAGATCACTAAAGGCGCTGGAAGTGTTGTTAATGGTTTTGAAAGTATTGCAGGACAAATCAATGCAGAATTGGTAAAACCGACAACGGATAGTAAGGTTTTTGTCAATGCGTATGCCTCTTTGAATGGACGTGCAGAA
>Ga0102816_1000018_pt1 | contig 73175 bp, 57 predicted proteins | sample ColrivemetaGS545_FD_84509 | JGI IMG/M metagenome (GOLD analysis project Ga0102816, IMG submission 84509) | Estuarine microbial communities from the Columbia River estuary - Flood tide non-ETM metaG S.545 | ecosystem: Environmental > Aquatic > Marine > Intertidal zone > Estuary | place: USA...
AACAACTGTTGGTGTGGTGTCGTAGTTGTCGGTCGCTGTAGCGCCTTGCTCCGTATACGTTGCTCCTACTTCTATCGTAACTGTTGCCTCCCCTTTTAAAGTAATTACTGGAACTGTCGTGTCCACAACACTGACGGTTCTTGTAATTTGTTCTGCCGTATTGCCATTAGAATCTGATACATTATAAGTGACGGTGTAAATGCCTACAATAGCTGTATTTACTGCATCCCCTCCTACAACAACTGTGAGTGCGGGGTCATAGTTGTCGGTCGCTGTAGCGCCTTGCTCAGTATATGTTGCTCCCACTTCAATCGTCTCAATGTCGTTTCCTACCAAAGTGATTTCTGGGGCTGTTGTATCTATAACCAACGCTTTATTTGCGCCAAGGGAATTTGTGGTTCCAGGACTCACTAAAGTTAAAGTAGCATTATTTGTAGCTGCATCTTTAATAGTACCTAAGTTTAATGCAAGTGAGCTCGTATCTACATAATCTAAATCACTAGAGTTGTGACCAGCTGCTACTGTATAATTAAAAATTAAGATATTACTCCCTGTTCCAGAGCTGTAGTTTACCACCGCATCACTGCTTCCGGTCTCTAAAGTTAATGTTGGAGTTTCTATTACGTTGACTACTTCACTAAAAGTAACGGCTACTGGAATGACCTCATCAATTGTGTAAGCCCCATCTGTCTTGGTAGAGCTTACATTGGTTATCGTGGGAGCTACACTATCAAACGTCCAGTTAAATTGACTCGCAGCAATATTATTGTTGTTATTAGAACTGTCGCTAAAAGTGCCTGCGGCAACATTTATAGTACAAACGCCCTGTTCAGTTGGTGTGAATATAACTGTGTAAGTTGTTCCACTTCCAGCAAAGGAGCTTAAAGTGCCATTAGTCACAGTAATATCACTTTCCTCAAAATTAGAAGTTGATAACGCCGCAGTAAAGGTCAAAGTTATAGTAGCATCGTTTGTGGAAAATCCATCAGCGACTCCACTAATATTACTTGCTATTTCAATAGTGGGCACTTGACCAAGATCCGTAATATTCCAGTTTTTTGTTTCTGTGAGATACGTTTTTGAGGTAGCATCAATGTATCTACTAGAAACAGTAATCGTAATATCTGAATTAATAGCACTGTTGTTGGCTTGACTATAAAGGAAAACATCATAATTTTCTGTAGATAATCCCGCATTGGAAAACATATCTATCATATTAGTCACATTCGCTAGATTCCAAGAATTCCCATTGTGGGCAAGCGGTTGATTAAAAGCAGAAGCAGCATGAAACATGCCTCGCATATTAGCCACTACAGCGGTGTTCCATGAACCTATATTTTGATTAAAAGCAGTTGCACCTTCAAACATAGCAGCCATATTAGTTACTGCAGCGGTATTCCAAGAAGAACCACTAGTATTAATTGCTTGATTAAAAACAGTGTTTTTGAACATGTTTCTCATAGTAGTCACATTACTTGTATTCCAAGAAGATATGTCTCCATTAAAAAGAGAAGCATCATGAAACGTAGCATCTAAAGAAGTCACTACAGATGTGTTCCAATCGTTTAAAGTTAAGCCCACTAAATTTGCACATTCATTAAAAGCATGAGACATTGAAGTTACTAAAGAAAGATCTGGCGCATCAGTAGCTGGAATAGTTAAATAAGTAGCGCCCTTAAAAGCATAATGAAAAGACTCCCATTTTCCCTCTCCCCAGTTTTCAACAGTTCTAATCAGTGTTGCAGAAGCATGTCCATTTAGATACATTTCTCCAATATCTTTTGTTAAAGGATCATTTACCGTAATTGTTATGGTTTTAGTACCTGCGGCTGAGTAGGTATGTGTTGGGAAATTACCATCAGTGTGTGAAGAAGTAGATCCGCTATCTCCCCAATCAATAGTAATACTGGTATAATTTTTTAAGGGAAGTTGAAAAAGATAAGAGTCTGAAGGAATAGCCCATGTCGAAACAAAGTTGGTAGAGTTTTGAACAGACGAAGCAAGGGTGTTTGAGCCAATGTCAAAAGTAGTTTTTTCGGAGTCAATAACTTGTTTGGAAATACCTGAACTGAATGCCGATAGACTGATCAGCAAAAAAGCTAAAATAAAATAGCGAATATGTTAAATTGGTTAATTACACAAATATAGTGAACTGTTCAGATATTAGGAATCTCAAACATAAAAAATGGAGAACCGACTCAAATGAATTAATTCTCCGATGTAGTGTTGTTGACCTCTAATATTTATTGAGCATAGACCCTATGGAAAGTGTTTGAACAAAGCTCAACAAAAAACCACACAAAAAAATAAATAAAAGGTTTTTTATGGAAAATGGAGCAGTTTAAGAATTAATTTTTTGTGAATTTTATTTCTGTTTAACATCCTATTTACCAGTTTATAAAACTTCTACAAATTCTGGCAATGTGTAGCCACTGCAAGGGTTTTCGACAGGGTCATCAGATGAGCATGTGAAAATTAATGTGGTAACAGATAATGTGAAAATTACTGCTATGGTGAATTTTATTTTTTTCATATATATATAAATTAATTCTCTAGTTCAATAGTGATTGTTTTTTTGAAACTATTGTTGATTTTTAAAACATAGGTTCCCATTTCAAGGTTTTCAAATTGAGCCGTCCCTACGGATGTTTTAGTGCGGAATGTTTGGTTATCCTTCTCAAGAGTTAGAGGCACATTGTTCTGTTCAAATAATACAGTGATGGCACCCTTAGATATGTCACATAAAACGACATTTTTCTTAAAGTATCTTGGAGATGGCTTCGAAAAACAAAAATCTGATGAAATACCACCGTAATGTTTGTTAATTTCAAATGGCAATGTTTGATCCGCCTCTGTAACCGTGTCAGTGATGGAGTTATAAATTTTAAAATTTACAGTCTCTGAGGATGAATTCGAAAACACTGTTAAGTATGCAAAATAGTTATCCGTAGATTCTGCATAAATCAGGTTTGCAACTCCCCGACACTCACCGCCTACAAAGGCGGCTAACATGTCGTTTGAGTTAGACAAAGTGGTTGCATTTACATTTAAGTATGCAACCATTGTCATTGTGTATTCAAATTCATTTTCATTGACTTGCCACGAGGGTGCCTGCGCACTTAGGCCTAATGAAATAAGGCAGGTTAATATAAGTGCTGCGAATTTGTTTTTATTTTTCATTTAGAATTATTTTATTGTTATGAACCTCGTTATCAATAGTTGTGTTTAAGAAATACGTACCATTTTGGAAATTAACAGGTATTTTTAAACGGTTGTGGCCTTTTTCAATTACAACCGACTTATCAAGTAACAACTGGTTTAACATATTGTGAATACGCACTTGCGCCTTTTGATTGTTTTGAGCATAAAACTCTAGATACACAAATCCGTCCATGCTAGGGTTTGGATATAACATAAATTGAGATGTACTCAAATCAATAGCATCCTCGTCAATAATATAGGGGGTTCTCGTGGTTCCCAAAATTGAGTCTGCCTCAAAATTAATTGTTTTTGAAGTCTGCTTCGTTGTATCTCCATCACCGATATGAAATACCAATCTTTGGTCTTGACTTGTATCTCCAACTATGGTCATAAAAGACAACTCGTTTCCATTCACCATTTGAGTTACGGAATGTCCGTGTAATTCTCCTGCGGTATTATAAGCATATACATTTGTATAGCCTTCTGGCAATTGAATGACTGCATTCATGTTTTGTGAAAACATATTAAAGGCGTTTTGAGTGTCTGAAATGACAGCCGTTGAAGATCCTTGTGCCATTCTACCACTAGATAAATAATTAGGGTATTTAAATTCCTGTTCCGTGGAAGATCTTAGCATATACCCTTTTCCTGTTTCTAAATAAGATAAGGTTCCTGACCATCCATTTAAGGCATCAAAAATTGCAAACTCATTTTGGGATTTGATCACATCGTCCACTGAAGGAATAAAATCAGACAGGGCTTCTCCTATTCTTACATTCTCTCCAACGACGTAAGGAAGCCAGTTCCAGTTTTCACTGATTGGGAATGTCCAGGTAGATAAATCTACGGGAGTTCCTAACACATCTAAGGTTTGTGCATTCTCTAATCGTACCTTATACATTTTGGTTGTGCTAAAGCCTCCATTTTCACTTATGCTTCCAGACCAACTGCTATTGTCAGTGTCTTGAGGGTCGTTAAAGTACGTCTCTAAAAGTGAGGGGGAATGACTTAGCATTAAATCATTTGTTTCAAGATCTAAATTTGAAGTGATGGCATTCACATCCGATAATCTAGAATTTTCAACAGGAAATGAGACCCAAGTATAGCCTTGATTAAACCCGATACTTTGACTTACTTTAGTTGTGTTTTCAAAAAGAGCTGGATTCGTATTAGAACCTAAAACACGATTCAAAATAAATTCAGTCGTTTCCTCTCCATCTAAAGTTGCAACGAGGATTTTATCCTCTGAAGCATCCCAAATATTGAAATTTAAAATTTCTCCTGACGCTGTGTTTGAATAGATCGTGAGGTACACAAAATATTCTTGGTAGTTAGGGTCAAAAGTTAATTGTCCCACACCTCTTAGTTCGTTATTGTAAAATACACCTAGTTTATCTTTTGTGTCTTGATCAAAAACACCATCAATCATAATTTTCCCAATTACATTCATACTGTATTGAAAATCGTTTGGATCTAAAGTCCAATCAATATCAGAGAAGATATTTAATTTTAATTGAATTTTTTGATCGAACCCAAATTCGGTACGTAAAAACATATCTTGTTCGTAATACCCAGCAGCCAAATCACTGTCGACCATCGCCGATATTTCGATACTACTATTTGGTGACAGCAATCCACTAGATTGACTTACCGTTAACCAATTGGGTACATTCAACAGGCTGAAATCTTGAAAGGTTCCTCCTGAGTTGACCACAAGAATTGTGTATGTTTTTTCATCTCCAAAAATCAGTTCCGTTTCTGAAACTGTTTGCTTTTCATCAATATACCAATCAACTTGGTCTTTACTGACATAAGCGGTCCAAGTGATAGGCGATGCTTGCATGTTATTAAACTCATCAAACATTCTATGGACTGTAATGTCTAATACCTGACCTTCTATGGCGGCTGGGCTAGATACTACTGGCTCCATAATCATTTGATCGCCATTGATCACATGACTGATTTGAAAACTAATTGTGTTTCTGGCCGGTTTAATTGGTGGCACATCTACGGTATAGTTTACAGTACCCGAATTCATGACTGCCAAACTCGTGGAGTAAAGCGGTCCAGGAACTATGTGATAGTAGCGTGGACCATTTCCTGTTGGAGTGTCTGGCGCATTCATTTTGGAATAAACCAACAATCCTGCACTGTCTGTATCAACTTCAAAGTAACGGTCTCTTTCAATTTGTTCAAAAGACCTGAGCGTGTTCCATAATCTGAATTCATCAATTGATCCACTAAATGCACGATCTACTGTTTCAGTACCTGCTAAATCTATATGACCTCTAGCACCGAGCCACATTTTATTTCCATAAAAACTCGAAATATCTACTGTTGGATTGGTACTTACCAAGGCTGCATCTACATAGGTTTTCAAATTCCCGAATCTATTGATCAGAATCGAAACATGGTGCCATTGATTATCCGTGATACTCGTTGTTGTAAGGTTATAAGAGTTGTTTTCATTTTCAAAGGATAAATTACCATCCCCATTTAAGTTGACTGCCCATTTGTTTCGTGTGCCGTCTTGCGCTGCAATATCGGTGTCGTCTCCTCTACCGTTAGAGAAAATAGTCGCGTCTTGAGTTTGATCTGTTTTTACCCAGAAAGAAAGTGTTGCGTTCATTTCATTTGTGAGCTGAACGGCTGCAACATTATCTAAGGTGAGGTATTGACCACCTGCAAACTCATAAGCTTCTCCCTTGGGCTTGATGTCCCATGCGGCGTTTACTTGTGCATGTTTAAAACGTGCTATGTCATGTGCTAAATTTCCGTGCCCCTCATTCATTGGCCAATAGCCCACTAAATCGAGCTCATTACCTACATATTTGGTATAAATATTTGCATAGGCATCTGTGAAATTGAGGGCTTTGGACCAGAGTCTTACATCGTGAAGGTTTCCTATAAAGGTGTTTCCTCCAAATACCATATTGGCATCAAAATTATATTGCAAATTTTGGGGTGCAGAATCCGTTTGAACAACTCTATCATCTTCAAATATGCTGATGACTCCTGCCGCACTATCATATGTAAATGTATAATGGTGGAAGAGGTTATCGCTTGAGATTCCTCCAGAGACTGTAGAGTCCCCAAATTGGAAACTAATCGTTGACCCTTGTAAATCAATATTAATTCCTCTCTCCTGATCTACTATAGAAGCTGTACCAGCTTCAGTTTGATTGTTCATCCAAAATTCAAAGCTAAAATCGCCTGTCTGAATATATGGCCTTTCAATAGTCGCCGTATTTGTTGAACCGTTAAAGTAAAGAGAGACATTGTTGTTAATTGGCAATTGGTTGGTTTCTCCTTTAATTTCGATTAAACTTACCGATGAGTTATAAAAAATAGCTTCGTTGAAACGTACAGATATATCTTCACCATAACCCAAAATACCATCTATTGGAGTTGGGGTTCCAAAAGCGCGGGGTGCAAACAAATCTACTTTTCCTGTGATCACTTCAGAAATATAGGACGTATCGTTGGTACACGTACTAATAGCACGGATTTCATAAGTGCCGTTCTGAATATTTTGCCCTACAATATCCCAAGGATAATTAATTGTAGTCTCCGTAATCACTGAAATTTCTGTTTCATTATTTATAACAGCTTCATCATAAAAATCTTGAGTTCCATAATACGTATGTAAACGCGTCCATGTTGATGAAGTTGCTGATCTGTATTGTAAGTCTAATTTTTGAAAACTAGAAAACCCAGTCGTATATTCACTTAGTTCTACAGCAAGTGGATTGCTCGTGCCATCAAGGTTATAAGCTTCTGAGACATTATACACCCAGTTGTCTAAAGGAGCAGATACCACCACATTAGAACAGGAAGGTACAAAATGAGCTGAAAGGGTTACTGAATCGCTTGCGTCACCGCCACATAAACTTTCAAAAACAATTTCAATATCATCGTAGTCGTACACATCTGAAAGCGATTTTCCGATGGTCACAACAAACTCCCTTGGAACTCCATATTGAAAGGATGGAAATAATATTCCATCAGATGGAATATTAATGATTGCACTGTTAGGGTTTGAAGATGGGTTGACTCTTAAAATATAGTCGGATTCCAGTCTTGTAGTACTAATGTTTTCTAATTGCACTCTAAATTCAGCACTCACATCTTCAGGAACATTGCTCACATCTACAACCTCAGCCGTAATTTGTGGGACTTCAATTTGTTGTGTCGCGGCACTTAATTTTTGGCGATCACCTTCCGCGAGTTCTATAATATTTGGATCATTTGCTACATAGGTAGCCGGGTTATAATATATAGATTTTTGAACACCTTCGTACGGGCAGGACGTTCTACCACCTCTGGTGATAAAAATAGGACCATTCCCATCAAAAGAGTTGACAACATCGATACTTAAAACATTTCCAGGATCACTCTCAACTAATGTGTAAGAGATAGAGGTTGTCGCTGTTTCTTCAGTTGAAAACGACGTATTGATATCTTGATTTACAAAACCTCCGGTCGTGTTTAATAAGCCAACTCCATTTATATTAAATCCTAAATCAAGAGCAAAGCTTTCATCGGCATTTAAGTTCACTAAACTTGAGCTTGTGCTAACAACTGCCGTTTCAACAGTTCTCGTAAATTGTCCAACCCCATTATCGATAGACACATTATCCTCAAAATTGGTGTTTAATAAATCTCTTATCAGAGTCGATGATTCTAGATTATTCGTTAGCTCAATTTCGGAAAGTGGATCATTGCCTTGATCAAGCGCATCCGTTAATTCTGCTATAAAATTATCTAAGGTTGTTTCTAGACCTGCTCTGTAATTTGCGCGATCGTATAGAGCCAAATACTTAAGACGCTCGTTTTCTCTAATAACCGATTTCCATAAATTAATTTGCGTTTGGAATTGTTCAGTGGTTAACACGTTATCATCGTCTGGTTCAATGGTTCCATCGACAAAACCTTGTAGTTGTGGAATGAGGTCATTAACAATATAAAATTGAGAAAAAACGAAAAAAGTATCTGAGGGCTCTTCAGCAAAATAAACTGCTTTTTGTTTGCCTATAGAAACAGTTTCTCCATCGGAATTTGTAAGCGTAAAATTCTCTGCACTAGCAGAGGCTCTTACATCGATATCATCATACGAGCCGTAAAAGTAATTTTTGGACTGCCCAATGTATAAATCGCCATCTGCTCCAACAAAACTTGGATCGCTGCTTGTAGAAATTGATTGAGAAAAGGAATATGTTTTAGTTAATTTTTCTGCATTCGTACTAGAGGCTGTTACAGCAATACCTAAAGAAGGACTGTTTGTGCCTTGAGACTCAATTACGGGCCCTGCTAAACCACCACCAGCTGCAAATTTTACGCCCAATAAGACCTTAAATTCTGTTGATATTCCACTAGAATTTGTAAAATCCGTTTCGGTTGTAAATGAAACGGTTTCCCCGCTACTAATGGTCGCCTGACTGTTAGAGCCAGGGGGATCTCTCAAAATCATATCTGGTTTATCTGGAGCACTTGTTACAAAAGTTTGACTGCCATCAGATTGGCCTCCTAATAAAATTCCCTCGGTTTCATAATTTTGTGCAGCACTATCAACACCATTTAAGCGGTAATTAATGCTTAACGTTTTTGTGAATGGCGCATTTATTGACGGTACTCCACCTCTAAATGTATAGGTTGAAATACTTGGATCTGTTTCACTTGTAACTTCAGATTCAGAATCTGCCAATGCTAAATTGTTGTTTATAATTAATTCCCCATCCAATACTGGAACTTGAAATGTGAGAACAGCGTCAGGGTCATCAGAATTAGAATAAGGTTCAAAACGATTCATTTCAATAGAATACATTTGAAATTGTTTATATACTAAATATTCAAATCCTTCTGTACTGATTGTAGTCCCATCCGCACGTTCCAAATCACTTTCAGACGTTTGTTCTGTGACACTTAAAACAGGTGTTGACCTGTGGGTGAAACTTTTTTCGTAAGCATAAGGAAGCCCTGTTTCGGTGGTTCCGTCAGAATACTCAAAAGACGGAATTGTTGAATCTTGTATTCTTGAAACATTGATCGTTTCGACGGCATCTAGTATGTTTAATGTAGAATTACTTGCAATACTCACACCATTCGTTTGATTTATAGAATACCCTAATGGCAACAAATCGAGACGGTATTCTCCAGTATCCGTATTTGTGGTTGCATTTGCTTTTGTATAGGCTGTAATTCCACCTTCTGCTGGCGTATAGTCAAAAGTAATTGAAGCGGTTCCTATATTATTAACAGAAGTGACTACGGTTGTTTGTGGAAATCCATTTGAGTCGGTAATATCTCTTGACACCGTCCCTTCATGTCCGAAACCTATTGGTTTTGCGCTTTCAACAGCCCCACCAACAACTCTCCCCACAAGGGTTACTTTTGTTTGATCGATAAAGGTAACTTGCTCTTCTCTATCTTCAAAAAATTCATCTAAATCAGTGGGGTCTGCAGGAAACCTTCCTGAATATCCAAATTCGTGTCCGTCTCTTTTAACAGTGATGTAATGCTCTCCTATTGGAACATTAATTTCAAATTCTCCACTGCTATCGGAAACGATGGGTGTATTGTTAGAATCTAAGACAATTTCATTATCTATGTAGATACTAACCCCTTCTGAAGGGATTCGCGCATAGCGTTCTAGATAGTCATCCGAAGTATCCTCTGCTGTTCCAGCATCGTTTAGCCAGTAATCTCCTTTTGAAAATTTATCAACCCCTTTTTCATAATAATTATAGCCTTCATCTATAAGACCAGGACCACTAACATATTGATCTCCATTAGTTAAATTTATAAAACTAGGTACATCTGGATCTGGACTATTTACTTCTACATACGATTTAAAGACCCCTCTACTGTCATAAAAAATCTTCCCTTTAAATACAAATGAGGATGTATCTGTGAAGTTTACGCTGTTAATAACTGTATTTGTTTCCCCTATATAAACCAATTGTTGTGAAGGATCAAACTCATGAATGCCTAAAATTGGCGTAATGGTATAGGTTTCTCCAGCACCACTGTAAGGGATTGCACTGATGATGTAATTTCCATTAATATCTGTGACCCCCAAAATACCCAGTTGATCTGAGTTTGGCGTATTCTCCCCAAAAACCCAATTTGGAGTTGTTGGTATTGTAGCGTCTGCAGCAAAAACGGCGGCATTGTTGTTGTTGTAGTTAAAACCCGCATGTGACATATCGTATGCCACGTCGCCTGCGGCTTCGTCCATTCTTAAATAAGAAATTAAATTGACATCATTTCCATCAATAATTCGTTTGTAGTCGGTATATACAGCACTTTCGGTTAGCACGCGATTCCAAACTCTAATTTCATCTATGAGCATGGCTTTTTGTGAACCAAATGTGATGCGCTCCCAAGGGGTTACTACACCACTGTACATTCCATCTAAATTTATAGGAGATGTAGGAGATACGACGGAAAAATGAGGTGCTGTATAATTAGCATCTAAATCTACTAATGCAGCATGAGCCGTTTCCGCATAGGCTTCGTTCATTTGTCGCCCATTTATATACAAAACAGGAATTTGACCATCTTCTAGAACGACGGAAAAATGAATAAACTCACTATTAAACGCTGTAATTGGATTTAGTATATCGTCTCCTCTTGCATTGAGCTGCCCAGAAGGGTAATAGTTGTTGATTGTATAAATACCGCCATCAATATCCACCTCTAGATAATTTACGGCCCCCGTAAACAATTTTACATTCACATTTTTCTCCAGAGTTCCATCAAAATTTGCTAATGAAAAAACGGTTAATGCATCTCCTGTATTTGTAAATTCAGCTACTGGTCGAACCCATGCCTGAAACGTGATACGGTCGTCGATAGCATCTGGAAATTGGTTAATTTTTAAGCTGCTATTTTCAGGAATACTGATTGCTGAGGACCTAAACGGAGTCCCTGTAGCAGACGTTGCCAAAACGGCCACATCCCTTACGGGGTTACCACCCTCAAAGCTAATTCTACCTGTCACAATGCCAGAAGGACTTCTAAATCCGATCCCTTCCATATAGGTTTTGTATTTTTCTTCTACACCACTGACCCCTATAGCTTCTACCTTATATTCATAGAGTTGACCACCTTCGATATATTCGTCCTCATATTCCGTTGAAAAAGAACCTAAACTAGCGATTCGCACGTACTCTTCAGCACCAATTTCTTTTCTATAAATATAAAACCCTGAAATTAGATCTTGATTCGCTCTAACATTCCAGCTAATCTTCACTTTATCTGTAAAATACCCTTTTGAAACTGTAAACGTTTCTTCGGCAAACGTATCATATAAATACAGAATGTGCCATGGAAAACGAACATCCACTGGGGTTGTGGTATGTACTGAACCTGTTGTAATTCCTAAATAAGGAAGGCCAACTTGTACATAAAATTGACTACTGTTGCTTGCTTGCGAAACCGTCACAACCCTTGCACCCTCTTGGTCCTGTGAATGGACTGAATAGCACAGTCCTAGAAGAAAAGCAAAAATTGCTAATCTCTTTTTAATTAATACATTTAATTTCATAGCTAGGAGAGTTATAGTTTAATAATATAATTAACTCCATAGTTTACGGGCCTGCTTTCAGTTCCTTGATTAGCTGTTGAGCCTGTAATGGAATGACTATGAGCTGGCTCTGTATCAGTGGGCAAATTAGATGAATAATCACCCCCTTCTGAATATGGTATTGGCGTACCACTATCTCCATCAAATGACCTCCAGTGCTTTCTTATAAATAAATTATGACTGTGAGCACCAGCATTAGATGTAGCCAAAGAACCTTTAGCATGACTATGTGATTTATTAGCATCTTGTTGTGTTGTTTTTAATGCGGGACCGTCCTGAGAGTTCACAGGACTTGTGCCTGTCCCTCTTAAAAACATTCCTTGTAAGTTGGGGGCATTGGCACTTCCTAATAAGGTTCTTAAAGTTAATGTGTTAGAATCAATAGGTATCGCGCCACCATCACATAATACCCAGCCTGCTGGAGCTGCTGTTCCTATAAATGGCATAATAGATCCCGTAGGAACGCCGTTACTAGCAGCATATGCTAAAGGCACACGTTTAAAAACTTCATTAGAAATTTCAGTAGCTCCTTCTTTGATTTTTAAATACAACTCATGATTGCTAAATTGAGTTTCTGTGGTGTTTGGTAAATTAATAACATGAGAAAAGACTCCAAATGCATCTGTTTGAAGTGTTGATGTACTTGAGTAAATATCTACAGGATTATTACTGGAGTTTAAATAATAAATTTCAAATGTCAATGGTACGCTGGCATTTGTTCTTGCAGTATTGTTCGCATCTCTAGCAAGACCTTGAACGGCGATGCCTTGTGAAAAACTAATTAAGGTAAAAAATAAGGCACTAAAAGTTAAAGCAATTTTTTTCATGATGTGTAATATTGGTTAATTGTCTGATTTTTATAAACTAATTTTCAAAATTACAAAGTCAGACAAGCCTGTGCATTGATCTGGGTTAAGAAATAGAAAATATTTATAATAAAATTTATTTTTATAATTCGACTTAAGCCTTCAGAAATAATTCCTAAATAGGAAGCAACCATATATTGGGGTATTTTTGTCAAAAATTTGGGTTTATTCATCAAAAGAAAAGACGGATAATTAGGAATAAGTTCATTGGGGTAAAAAAACCTCTTATGTATTCAACGCCTTTAGTTCGGTAGAAGATGTTAAAAAACCTTTATTTACAAATCCAACATAGTTACAAATGTCTCCTTATTATATAAAGAAATTCCCTTTTGTATAGTGTTTTGTGACAAGAGATGCTAAAAAAAATATTGTTTTTCTGTTAAATTAACAAAATCAGTTAAAACAGCTTTAATATTATCGTTCATCCCTTTGGTTGGTCAATTGGTCTTTAGCAAAAATAAGTCAAACAAACGAGTTCAAAATCCAAAAGTGAGCGCTCTTTTTGGCTCAATTCCGATTTTATGGAAGGAAATTTCAAACATAAAAAATGGAGAACCGACTCAAATGAATCAATTCTCCGATGTAGTGACCTCGGCAGGATTATTTTATGATCCTGTAAAGCTCCGCTTTGAAAATCAAAATATTCAATGCTTTTGAGGATTAGCTGCGCTGATCCTGTAAAGCTCCGCTTTGAAAATCAAAATATTCAATGCTTTTGAGGATTAGCTGCGCTGATCCTGTAAAGCTCCGCTTTGAAAATAGTACCAACAAAAAAACGCTCAAGCAAGCTTGGCGTTTTTTCTTATAATACTATTTATTCGTGACCTCGGCAGGATTCAAACCTGCAACCTCTTGAGCCGTAATCAAGTGCACTATTCAGTTATGCTACGAGGCCATTTTGAGGGTGCAAATATAAGGTAATAATCTTTTTATCAAAAGAATATTGCAGCTATTTCAAAAAACTTACATTTGTAAACGTACTGTAATTTAATATGACATGAAAATAGAACAAATCTATACCAGTTGTTTGGCACAAGGTGCCTACTATATCGAATCTAATGGCGAGGTTGCCATCATCGATCCACTTCGAGAAACTCAACAGTATGTCGATAAAGCGGCTGCCAATAATGCGACAATCAAATTTATTTTTGAAACCCATATTCATGCCGATTTTGTATCTGGACATGTAGACTTAGCAAAAAAAACAGGGGCAACGATTGTCTTTGGACCAAATGCGAATACGACTTTTAATTGCTATAATGCCTCTGATAATGAAGAATTTAAAGTTGGAAATATTACCATAAAAGTACTTCACACACCTGGTCATACCCTAGAATCTGTCACCTATTTACTCATTGACGAAAACGGTCGACACCATGCCGTATTTACAGGAGACACACTGTTTCTTGGAGATGTTGGACGTCCAGACTTGGCGATAAAATCGGACCTCACTGAAAAAGATTTAGCAGAACTATTATATCAATCATTGCGAACAAAAATCATGACTTTGGACGATTCTGTAATTGTCTATCCTGCTCATGGTGCTGGGTCGGCTTGTGGAAAAAACTTGAGTAAAGAAACTGTTGGTTCTATTGGAGATCAAAAAAATACCAATTATGCTTTGCGTTCCGATATGACTAAAGACGAATTTGTAACCGAAGTTTTGGAAGGCATCACTCCACCTCCACAGTATTTTGCGAAAAATGCAAAACTGAATCAAAGCGGGTATTCCGATTTAGATCAGGTATTATCAACTGGAAATCACCCACTTTCAGTAGAGGCGTTTGAAGAACTTGCAAACACAAAAGAAGCACTTATTTTAGATGTGCGAACCCAGCAAGACTTTGTGAGAAACCATATTCCAGGGGCTATTTTTATTGGTCTTAATGGAGGCTTTGCGCCTTGGGTTGGAGCGCTCATTTCCGATATCAATCAACCCATACTATTGGTCGTCCCAGAAGGGATGTCCGAGGAAGCGGTAACCCGATTGGCGCGGGTTGGCTATGACAACACACTTGGTTATTTAGAAGGTGGCATGAATGCTTGGACAGCTTCAGGAAAAACCACCGATCAAATACGCTCTATTTCAGCAGATGCGTTTTCAGAAAAATCTAATGACAACCAGCTTCATGTTTTGGATGTTCGAAAAGACGGCGAATATGCTTCGATGCACTTGAATATGGATGCTGTTCAGCATTTTGCTTTAGATTATATCAATCGTCAAATGGATCAAATTGACTCTCAAAAAACCTATCATATCCATTGTGCAGGTGGCTACCGTTCTGTCATTGCAGCGTCAATTTTAAAAGCACGAGGATTTCACAACATCATTGATATCGCTGGTGGGTTTGCAGCCCTCAAAAAAACCAATTTATCGATGTCTGAATTTGTATGTCCATCCACACTTTAAATATTAAAATTATGATCACAACTCTTGAAATTCAGAATCTAAAATGTGGCGGCTGCGCACATACCATTATATCACAACTTAATGCCCTGGAAGGAATTCAAAATGTAGGTGTGGTTACAGAAACCAATACTGTTACATTTGAAAACAGCTCAGTTGGCGCAGTAGAAATAGCGACTAAACGCCTCTCTGAACTCGGATATCCAGTAAATGGAGATGCCAATTCAATTGGAAAAAAAGCAAAATCATTTGTAAGTTGTGCTGTCGGACGTATGGCGAAATCTTAAACGATTTCGGCACTTAAACCCGCTTTTAGAAGTTGGCTACATTGCGGCTCTAACTCCTCGTAAACTCCTGTTTTTACTGTACACTTTCCTTTATAATGTACTAATAACGAACATTGTTCGGCTTGCTCATAAGAGTGATTACAAACATGAACTAAGGTTTCAATAACATGGTCGAAAGTATTGACCTCATCATTGAACAGTACAATTTCGTTCAAGTGACCTTCCTCTACTGAGGTCTCAAACTGTTCTTTAATTTTTTCTTTTGTACTCATAATGACTTAACGAATTTTAGGGCAACCCAATTGTTTCGTTTTAATTTAGTTTCGAGTTTGAGGTTTAGTGCTTCACAAGTGGATTCAATCAACTCGCAATCACTATCATAAAAACCACTTAAAAATAAGAAACCTCCTTCATTTAAACAAGTACTATATGTACTTAAGTCATGGAGTAAAATATTGCGGTTAATATTTGCTATGATGATATCATATTGCTTGTCTACAAGCAAGGCGGCATCTCCTTCTAAAACGTTGATATGGCGGCACTCATTTCTAGATACGTTCTCTAAACTATTCAAATAACACCAATTATCAATATCGATAGCATCTAAGGATGTTGCGCCTTTTTTTTCTGCCAAAATAGCTAGCACGCCGGTTCCACAACCCATATCCAAAACCGATTTATTCGTGAAATCTGTAGCTAAAATATGTTCAATCATCATATGTGTGGTCTCATGATGACCCGTTCCAAAACTCATTTTTGGTTCAATTACAATGTCATATTTAACATTGAAAGGGGCATGAAAAGGGGCGCGAATGGCGCAGTGATCATCCACCACAATAGGGTTAAAGTTTTTCTCCCATTCTGCATTCCAATTGGTCTGCGCAATGGTTTCAAAATCATAAGTAATTATAAACTCCTGAGAATTTAAAATCTGAATAGCCTCTAAAATTGTATCAAAATGATCGGATTCTTGAATATAGGCAATAACGCCATCAGGGGTTTCCACAAAACTTTCGAAACCAGAAAAGCCAAGTTCCGCAATTAGAATTTCGGTACCTGGCTGAACGGGTTCAACTTTAAATGTATAGCCTATATAAATAGAATCTGCCAAATTTAAAATGCGTTTATGATGGCTGTAAATTGCTCAACATCCAATGCTGCGCCACCAATTAGGCCGCCGTCAACATCTGCTTTTGAGAAAATCTCTTTAGCATTTGCGGGTTTTACACTTCCACCATACAAAATGGAAACCTCAGCAGCTAAATCTGCTGAATATTGATTTGCAATCGTTTGACGTATAAAAGCATGCATGTCTTGCGCTTGTTGTGGCGATGCGGTTTCTCCTGTTCCAATGGCCCAGACTGGCTCATAAGCCAGAACGATGTGTTTCCATGCAGAAGCTGGCAAATGAAATAAAGCATTTTTAATTTGTGCTTCTACAATGGCTTCTTCATTTCCAGATTTACGATCTTCCAATTCTTCTCCAAAACAAAAAATTGCGCGCATATCATGTGCTAATGCAGTATCGACTTTTTTAGCCAATAATTCATCGGATTCATTAAAATAAGCACGACGCTCACTGTGACCTAAAATAACCGTTTTCACGCCAACACTCTTGAGCATTCCCGCGCTAATTTCCCCTGTATAAGCACCATTTTCTGCAAAATGCATATTTTGAGCCGCTACAATAACTTGACTTGCTTTTACTGAATTTGAAGAGGTCAAAAGACTAGTGAAAGGTGGTGCAATAATAACTTCCGTTGTGGTATGTTTCAATTCCTTTAGCAATTTAGAAACGAATAATTCTGAATCAACATAGTCGTTATTCATTTTCCAATTTCCTGCTACAATTTGTTTTCTCATTTTAAATTATTTAATAGTGTTTTATCTGATGTTTTGATGGCTTTAAAAACTTTAATCTGTCCCTGTTTATCTATAATCATATACCGCGGGATCCAATCTAAATCTAAAAATGTACCCAGGGCACCTTTCCAGCCCGATTGCATAAAATAATGATCGCCTTTAATTTGTAATCTTTCAACCCCTTTTTTCCAAGCGTCTTGTGTTTTGTCTAAGGATAAATAGACAAAATCAACTTCGGGATACTCTGCTTGAAGTGCCTTGACACTCGGCAAACCCTTTAAACAATCTTTACACCAAGAGGCCCATATATCTATAAATATAGTCTTGCCTTGATGGTTCTCTAAGATCGTTTTAAACAAAACTGAATCCCCGCTTAATGTCACAAATTGATCGTTTAAGGCGTCTTCAGAAAATTGAGTTTCCACACGTGTTTGACAGCTTAAAATCGTGCTAATGAAGAAGGCTACTAAAAGAAGTTTTTTCATTTTAATACTTGATTTAAGTGTTTAGTTTAATTTTTGGATCCAAATAGGTGTACATAATATCTACAAAAATATTGATCAGCACAAAAGTAAGGGCAATTATTAAAACAGCCCCCATAATTACGGGTAAATCTAAAGTGTTTAATGCATTTACGATTTCTTTACCCAAACCATTCCATGCAAAAATGTATTCTACAAAAACTGCGCCTGCTAATAAGGAGGCAAACCACCCCGATATTGCGGTGACTACAGGGTTCAGTGCATTTTTCATTGCGTGCTTGAATATAATCTGAAATTCACTTAACCCTTTGGCACGTGCCGTTCGAATATAGTCCTGATTAAACACTTCTAATAATGAATTTCGCATCAGTTGCGTTACCACTGCCAACGGGCGAATCCCCAGAACAAAGGCTGGCAGTATTAAGTTTTTTAGTTTTAATTGATAAACCTCTCCAAAATCATCTAATTCATAAAGGCTCCCTGTCATTTCTAGCCCTGTGTAGTGGTGTAATAAAAATCCAAATATCCAAGCGGCTAGAATAGCACTAAAAAAAGAAGGCAGGCTCATCCCAAATGTACTGACCACCAAAATAGTTTTATCAACCCAATGGTCTTTATATAGTGCTGAAATCACGCCTAAAAACAGTCCTAACAACAGTGCAATGCAAATAGATGCTACCGCCAAAATAATAGTGTTTGGAAGGGTTTCTTTTAATATTTCACTGACTTTTTTACCTTGCTTCGTAAAGGAAGTTCGCAGGTAAGGATATTTTAAAACAACCGATGTGTTTTTTGTTTTAAAAAGGGGTTGAAAACTATAGGGATGAGATTCTAAAAAAGTGTAATCTTCAGTGCTATTTGAATGAAATGAAAGCGGCGATAAATCATTCAGGTAGTAGAAGTATTGAGTTATTATTGGCTGATCGAATCCGTATTTTTGTTTGACAATCGCTAATTGGGCTTGGTCTTCATTTTGTCCCAACATCATTTGAGCCGGATCGCCAGGCAAGACATTAAAAAGAAAAAATATAGTCGTTACGACGCCTAAAAGTGTCCAAAACGACTGCTGTATTTTTTTTAATATATACCTCCCCAAAAGCGCTTAAAGTTCTAGTTTTTCAATATCATTCCAATGTACTTTTTGTTGAACCGTGCCGCTATTTAATTGCAAAACACCGGGATTCGAACGTACCACTGTTTTGAGCGCTTTTTCATCACATAGATAAAACTCAAAATCGAGGCCATAAGTCGCATTAATTTTGGCAATTGTATTTTCCCCTGAAGCACTCAACCCAATAACGGTATAGCCTTCAGCTTGTGCTTTTTCTGATAATGTTTTAAGTTTCTGTAATCCCTGTGTTTCAGCAGTATCCAAATTATAAGATACAATCATAATGAGTTTGTCATCAGCCAGAAATTGAGGGGTTAAATCTTCTTCTTCTGATTCAATTGAAAAGTCTAAAATTAAAGGCGTAAAACCTTCGTCAATAACTTTTGTTTCTACACGCAGATACTCCCCTTCAATTAAAGGGTAGGACCCGTTAGTGACAATTTTTTTCTCTTTACCATTCACCTTAAAAACCCATGTAAATTCTTGAATTGCTTTAGGCGCATCAATAGGTGTGCTCATATTTTCCATGAGGTTATCTCCTATTTTGTAAGCCCTAAAATCAATACTCGGTAAATGCATCAACACATGATACCCAAAACCTAGACTAGCAATAAAACTAAACAACGCAAGTATCGTTGTTGGCAAGGGTTTAAATATGGGCATTATATAAGATTTTCCATAAAATAAAATCAATACAAATACCAATAAAACGACATCTTTAGTAAAGCTTTCCCAAGAGGTTAATTTAAGGGCATCCCCAAAACACCCACAATCCTTTACTTTATCAAAATAGGCAGAATAAAAGGTTAGGAATGTAAAAAACACAATCATGAGCAACAAACTCCACACGGTAAATTTAGGCTTATATCCGATCAGCAAAAATACGCCAAGGACAACTTCAAAAACTACTACAAAAACAGAAAGTACTAAGGCATAAGGTTCCAAAAAAGGAAGATTTAAAACATCGGCGCTAAAATATTCTTGAAGCTTATAAGAGAACCCTAAAGGATCATTCAGTTTTATAAAACCAGAAATTATAAATAAGATACCTACAAAAATTCGAGAAATAGGAACTAATATTTTCATTTTAAGAGTCGTTTAAGTGAATTAGAGCAAAAATGGCATAGTTAATCATGTCTTGATAGTTGGCGTCAATTCCTTCGCTAACAAGCGTATGCCCCGCATTGTCTTCGATTTGTTTGACGCGCAATAATTTCTGTAAAATCAAATCCGTTAAAGAGCTCACTCGCATATCGCGCCATGCTTCTCCATAATCGTGATTCTTATCCATCATCAACTGTTTGGTCACCGCAATTTTATCTGAATATAACGCTACAGCATCTTCAAAAGACAGGTCAGGATGTTCCACAACGCCCTTATCTATCTGAATAAGTGCCATCACACAATAATTAATAATCCCTACAAACTCACTGGCGGCGCCTTCATCTACTTTTTGAACCGCATTTTGCTGAAGCCCTCTAATCCGCTGTGCCTTAATGAAAATTTGATCTGTTAAAGATGGTAGTCTAAGAATCCGCCACGCGCATCCATAGTCTTTCATTTTTTTACTAAACAAGTCTTGACAGACTTTCACAACGGCATCGTATTCTTTTGAAGTATTTTGCATGAAATAAATCGAATTTTCCGTAAATTTCGCTTAAAATATTCAAAACATCAAAATTTATGGTTTAAAGTTTTAAATCTTGATGAAAACCAGCAACGCTAACGTTTTATGACTCTTAATTGTAACGGCCAACTCATTGACCTCAACACCCCAAAAGTAATGGGGATTTTAAATGTGACCCCCGACTCTTTTTATGATGGTGGACGATTTAAGGACGAAAAAAGCATGCTGATACAGGTTGAAAAACTATTAAAAGAAGGCGCTACGTTTATTGATATTGGCGCTTACAGTTCGCGCCCTGGAGCTGATTTTGTTTCTGAAGACGAAGAATTGAAACGGCTTATCCCGATTGTAACTTTAGTTCACAACACTTTTCCGCAGTGCCCTATTTCGATTGATAGTTTTAGAAGCCGCGTAATTAAAGCAGCTGTTGAGGCAGGCGCAGCGATGACTAATGATATTTCTGGCGGACAATTAGACCCTTTAATGTTTGAAACCGTTGGGATACTAGGGATTCCATATATTATGATGCACATGCGTGGTACCCCTCAAAATATGCAGAAAATGACAGACTACTCAGATGTAACTAAAGATGTATTCACTTACTTTTCAGAGCGGATTCAATTGGCAAAAAAACACCATATAAAAGATATTATTATAGACTTAGGATTTGGATTCTCTAAAACTAAAGCCCAAAATTTTGAGCTTTTAACAATGTTAGACTATTACACCCATTTACACCTTCCTATTTTAGCAGGCGTTTCCAGAAAATCCATGATTTATAAAACCTTAAACACCACAGCCGACAAAGCACTTAATGGCACTACAGCACTGCATATGGTAGCACTCCAAAAGGGCGCTAAACTCCTTAGAGTTCACGATGTGAAAGAAGCCATGGAATGTATTCAACTTCACGAGGCGCTTCAAAAATAGCGTTCATTTTATATTTATTATATTTATTAAAATTTTTCAGACCAAGTGGACATCTTTAGAGACTTATTAAACTTCAACATACTAGATATTTTAGACATCATTTTAGTCGCTTTCTTGCTGTACTATGTTTATAAATTGATCAAAGGCACCGTCGCCATTAACATCTTTTTTGGTATTGTTATTTTTTACTTGTTTTATTTATTGGTTGATGTATTGCAAATGCGCATGCTGAGCAATATTTTAGGGGGCTTTATGAGTGTAGGGATTATCGCTTTGATTGTCGTATTTCAACCTGAAATTCGGAAATTTCTCTTGATGATTGGTTCCACTAACCTGAGTAAAAGCGGATCTTTTATGAAACGATTTAGCTTTGTTAAAACAGAGAATGCAAATACATCTGATGCTGAAATAATTGTTAAGGCCTGTACCAAAATGGGCAGCAGTAAAACGGGAGCACTTATCGTGATTGAACGTAATAATAATTTAGATTTTTTGGTAGAAACTGGTGACGATATGGAAATCTCTGTAACACAACCTATATTAGAAAGTATCTTTTTTAAAAATAGCCCGCTTCATGATGGAGCTATTATAATTTCGAACAATGTGATTAAAGCAACTCGTGTAATTCTCCCAGTCAATAACGAAAAAAATATTCCGTCACGCTTTGGATTAAGACACCGGGCTGCGGTTGGAATTACAGAAAAAACTGATGCGCTTGCTCTTGTCGTTAGTGAAGAAACTGGACAAGTTTCCTATGTCAATAATGGAGCGTTTGTGATGTATTCTGATACACAAGATTTGATTGAAAAAATCAAATCTGACCTCTCTTAGTATTAACTGTTTTTAGTCATAAACTGAGCATCATATAAATTCCTATAAGGCCCATTTTTATTTTTTAATAAGTCGTTATGAGTGCCTTTTTCTACAATTTCACCGGCTTCTAATACAATAATCATATCTGCTTTTTGGATGGTTGCCAAACGGTGTGCAATAACAATTGACGTTCTTCCTTGAGTGATTTTTTGAGTCGCCTCTTGAATGAGTTGTTCGGCATAAGAATCTATTGACGCGGTAGCCTCATCCAAAATAAGAATTTTTGGATTGATAACATAAGCTCTTAAAAACGAAATTAATTGACGTTGACCTGACGACAACATGACCCCTCTTTCTTTAACATTATAATGGTAGCCGTTTGGTAAACTCATTATAAAATCATGAATACCAATATCTTTAGCAGCGGCTTCAACTTGAGCCTCTGTTATTGATGGATTTTTGAGGGTAATATTATTAAAGATTGTATCTGCAAACAAAAACACGTCTTGAAGAACAACGGCGATATTTTGCCTTAAATTTTTAACCGTAATTGATTTTATGTCTTTAGAATCAATTGTAATTTTTCCAGAATTGATATCATACAAGCGATTCAATAGATTGATAATCGTAGACTTCCCTGCACCTGTAGAGCCTACAATTGCGATTGTATCCCCAGCATTCACCTTAAAAGACACGCCTTTTAAAACGGGTTCGTTATCTACATAAGAGAATTTCACGTTTTTAAACTCTAAGTTGCCTTTAATATTTTCAAGAATGCCATCGCCATGATCTTGAATATTAGACGTTGTGTCCAACACTTTAAATACACGATCTGCAGCAACCATTCCCATTTGAAGTGTATTAAATTTATTAGCAATCTGATTCAAAGGTCTAAACATCATCGGTACCATCATTATGAAAGCCGTTAAATCTCCAATTGAAGCGGTCTGATCTAGGATTGTATTCAAACCTCCCAACCAAATGACAGCGCCTAAAGTAACGGAAGACAACAAATCAGCAATGGGGAAAAACACAGAGTTATACCATACGGTTTTAATCCATCCTTTTTTGTGACGATCGTTTATTGCTCTAAAGTTTTCGGACTCTATCGATTCTCTAGCAAATATTTGAACGATTTTCATACCTGTGATGCGTTCCTGAACAAAAGAATTTAGATTAGACACTTCGGTACGCACATCTTCAAATGCTTTTTTCATGTATTTTTGAAATATTTTAGTCGCAATCAAAACAATTGGAAGTGTGAAAAAGACAATCACACTCAATCGCCAATTCATATAAAACATCACTGCGCCCACTACACTCATTTTTAGAATATCACTAAAAATCATAAAAAGGCCTTCTCCAAAAATATCGGCAATACGTTCCATATCCGTCACCGTTCTGGTAATCAATACGCCTACAGAGGAGTTGTCAAAATATTTCATTTTAAACGCGAGTATATGATTAAAAAGTTTAATCCTAATATCTCTTACTACCGACTGACCTAACCAGCTTGCATAATATATAAACAACAAATTACAAGTGACTTCTAAAATTAAAAGTACTAGCATTGCCAGAATGTAGTTTAAAAAGCCTGGTTCAAACTTTTTTTCGATGTTTTGATCTATGGCTAACTGTAAAACTTTTGGGCGGAGTGCGCCAAAAATTGCCAACCCAATAACTGTCGTTAATGCGAGTACAAAAAACCCTCTGTAAGGTTTGATATACTTAAGCAACCTTTTAAACAGCTGCGCATCAAAAACTTTGCTTTTAGGCTTCTTAGTGGACATAAATTGATTTTGGATATTCTATATTAATTAGGTACAGTCCTTGGGCTGGTGCTGATGTGCCTGCATTGGATCTGTTTTTTGAAGCAATAATTTCATGAAATTCTTCAAGCGTTCTTTTTTTAGCGCCCACTTCAATCATAGTTCCTACAATGGCACGCACCATATTTCTTAAAAAACGATCTGCTTTAATTTTAAAAATAAGCGTGTTTTTATCTAATTCCCACTGTGCAACCATAATAGTACAGTTATAGGTTTTTACATCGGTTTTAACCTTAGAAAAACATTGGAAATCGGTGTGTTTAAATAACATTTGAGCGGCTTGATTCATCAAATCAATATCCAACGGAAGGGTATATGTGTGTGCGTTTAGATAATTAAATGCATCCTTGGTTCTGGATATTCTATAGATATACGTTCGACTCAGGGCATCAAAACGGGCATGAATTTCAGGGAGTACTTCCTTTATGGTGTTTATGTGAATGTCTTTTGGAAGCAATACGTTAAGCTTATAGACGATATCTTTGACGTCTATTTTTGTGTCGATATCAAAATGTGCAACCATTTGTTTGGCATGAACTCCTGTATCGGTACGTCCTGCACCCATACAATCCAATGGGGTTCTTAACAGCGTACTTAGGGCGTGATTGAGCTCCGCTTGTACCGTGGTAACGTCGGGTTGAATTTGCCAGCCATGATAGGCACGACCATTATAAGATAAATCAATAAAATATCTCAAGCTTATTTGATACTTTTGTAGTTAGAACCACAAAGATAAATAGACTTTAGCATTAATAGCTTTCACATTAACATTTTCTAATGACAAAAATTTTATTACTCTCAGACACGCACAGTTATATGGGAGAAGAGATTCTTAAACACGTAAAACAGGCTGACGAAGTTTGGCATGCAGGAGATATTGGAGATCTAAAAGTTACAGATGCCATTAAAAGGTTAAAACCTTTACGCGCTGTTTATGGTAATATTGACAATGCGGAAGCACGTTTAGAATTCCCTGAGCATTTAAAATTTAGGTGTGAAGGTGTAAAGGTATGGATTACACATATTGGGGGCTACCCAGGACGGTATGCGCCGGCGGTAAGAGACATGATAAAAATACACACGCCAAATTTATTTATTTGTGGACATTCACACATATTAAAAGTGATGAATGACAAAAAACTCAACTTGCTCCACATGAACCCTGGAGCAGCAGGAACATATGGAATCCAAAAAGTTAGAACCTTGTTACGGTTTGAGATTTCGGGTGAAAAGATTCAAAATCTTGAAGTCATAGAATTTAAAAAAAAGTCATAAAAAACCCCGAGAAATCTCAGGGTTTTTTGCGCACTAATAATACTAAAATCGTAAGTTTATCTCAACCGATCTACTGATTTTACAAGCGCTTCATCCTTTTTTATGGCCTTATTGGCTAACACCAATAATACGATAGACAAAATAGGAAGCAGCAACCCAATACCTTTCTCAGAATTCGCAGTTTCTCCAGATACAGTTAGCAATCGATATACAAATAATCCTAGTAAAATTAAGTTTAATATGATATTTAAACGCCCCAGAACAAATTGAGTCTGTCGTGTTTTAAATAAAAAAATAGAGATCAACGATAACGCCGCTGATGCTAAAAATAAGATCATATATTCCGTAGATTCAAACGCAAACTCAAGAGTGTCACCTGTGCCACGCAAGGACAGGTATTGCGGCAAAACGCTTGCGCTTACCGCAGCAAACAATAAGTATAATGTTTGAATTCTTTGAAGCATTCTCGTTATAATGAGGAGCAAAAATAATAGTTTCTTTTTTATTACATCTATAAAAAGTTTAAAAATAAAGTTGTATAATTGCATATATAATAGCGATAAATACTTAATTCGCTTTATCCAATTTGTAATAGAAATTACTTCTTCATAAAATCATTCCAAAACTTAGACCTTTAATTTTTTAAGGGATTTGAAAAATAACTATCATAGATAATGTTTGAAATTTCACAACTAAAAGAAAAAAAACTTCCTGAATTACAAGAAATTGCCAAAAAACTCAATGTTCCAAAATTCAAAAGTTTAAAAAAAATTGATCTTGTATACCAAATACTAGATTTACAGGCTGCTAATCCAACGATGGTTACGCCTAACGTAACCCCTCCAGCAGCAGCAAAAACACCAAGACCTAGAAGAGAACGCATCTCTAAACCTAAAGAAGCGAATCCTAAGCCTTTGGCTCAAAATGCTAACAGCTCAGTAACTACAGAAGCGAAACCCGTTGCAAAAGTAGAGTCAAAAAAAGAAACGAGTTCTGATCATAACTCAGCAACACCTAGTGCTGAAATCAAAACTGAAACGAAGACGGAGACTAAGGCAGAATCGAAGCCAGAGTCTAAAAATAAACCAAAGCCTCAAAAACAGAAAAATCAAAACCCGAATTCGAAACAGAATCCAAATCAAAATCCGAATTCTAAACAGAATCCGAACCAAAATCCAAATTATAAACATCCGAATCAAAAACAAGGTAATAACGGTAACAAAGACACTCGAAACCGTTATAAAGAACCTGACTTTGAATTTGACGCTATCATTGAAAGTGAAGGTGTATTGGACGTGATGCAAGATGGTTATGGTTTTTTAAGATCTTCGGATTACAATTACCTTTCATCTCCAGATGATATTTATGTATCGCAGTCTCAAATTCGTTTATTTGGATTGAAAAATGGAGATACAGTTCTTGGACATGTTCGCCCTCCAAAAGAAGGTGAAAAATATTTCCCGCTTATTAGAGTAAGTAAAATCAACGGATTGGACCCTAAAGCGGTTAGAGATCGTGTAGCGTTTGAACATTTAACGCCTCTTTTTCCAAAAGAAAAATTCAATATTGCTGAAAAACAAAGTACAATTTCTACTCGAATTATGGACTTGTTTTCCCCGATTGGAAAAGGCCAACGTGGTATGATTGTTTCACAACCAAAAACAGGTAAAACAATGCTTCTTAAGGATGTTGCTAACGGAATTGCAGCTAACCACCCAGAAGTATATCAAATGATTTTACTGATTGATGAACGTCCTGAAGAAGTTACAGACATGCAACGTAATGTTCGTGGCGAAGTGATTGCTTCTACGTTTGACAAAGAAGCACATGAGCACGTAAAAATTGCTAATATCGTTTTAGAAAAAGCAAAACGCCTTGTAGAATGTGGCTATGATGTAGTGATTCTTTTAGATTCAATTACTCGTTTAGCTCGTGCCTATAATACCGTTCAGCCAGCATCTGGAAAGATTTTAAGTGGTGGTGTAGATGCCAATGCACTTCACAAACCAAAACGTTTTTTTGGTGCAGCTCGAAATATAGAAAATGGAGGCTCTCTTACAATTATTGCGACGGCATTGACTGAAACAGGATCTAAAATGGACGAAGTGATCTTTGAAGAATTTAAAGGTACTGGAAACATGGAACTTCAATTGGATCGTAAAATATCGAACCGTCGTATCTTCCCTGCTATTGATCTTACCTCTTCTAGTACGCGTAGAGACGATTTATTATTAGATGAGAAAACCATTAAAAGAATGTGGGTAATGCGAAAATATCTTGCAGACATGAACCCTGTAGAAGCGATGGAGTTTATCAACGATCGTTTTAGACAAACCCGTAATAACGAGGAGTTTTTAATCTCGATGAATGGATAATTAGATATTCATTTTTAATGCATACAAAAAGCCTCTCTAAATCGAGAGGCTTTTTTTTTGAGGGGGTTTTAAATTAGAATTAAAATCCGTTTCAGAAAGCCCTTAATAGTAAAACGCAAAATGTGTATTTACGGCACCCGTTGTGACATTATACCCAAATCCAATGTTTGGATTAGTGAAATTTTGCTGATAATAATTGGCAGCTGTTTTCCCCAATTCAACGTCTTTAGAAGCATCAATGGTAATTGTTGTACTCGATGTGCGTGTTATAGAATTACTAAAGTCTGCACCTGCTTCAAAAACTTCGCCGATACTTAAATTTGCAGAAACTTTGGTTGTATTAGTAATGCTTATCGAATTCGTTTGGGATACGTCTACAGTAATATCATCATGTTCATAGATTGCCATGCTAATTGCACTACCATATACATTTCCGTCCCAAGTACCGTTAGGCGTTAAAGGCAAGTATCTCGCTTGAGAATAAATCCCTTCTTCTGAAAAATCTATTGGAATGTCGTAGTAAATAGGAAACGCTTTTAAATAATACCCATTTCCAATAAAATAGACATCAGTTAATTCTGATTGTACAGGGTATCCGTTATGAACTTGTATTTCAAAAAAGTCAAAAAATCGACCAAAGAAAACAAATTTCCAGTCTGAAGGAGGGCATATTTCATTTTGCATTAAATTACCACACATAGAGGCAACAGAGAATTGATAATGAAGCGACATCACATCTTCTCCACCTGGTTGATTATTTAATCCTATAAACGTTGATATGTTTGCTAGTTTTAAACCTTCAATTACATTTTTTTCGTCTCTGCAATCTCTTTCATATACAATATCACAATTGTTAGTATTAGAAGTATCCAGAAGTTGAATAGCACATAATCGAGCTTTAACCAAATCTTCATTAAGGCTAATTTTATCTACAAAATCGTAACTTTCATTTGAGTGAATCGTATACGCTTGTCTATTGAAATCTGGACACAAAATTAAAAAAGGGAAATTATCTTCATAAAAATCATTGCCCCAAAATGTAGTACTCATATTCTTTTCAACAGGGATTAAACGCTCACTTTCTTCTATTTGTATAGGTAAATAATCAGAAATCGAATTTGAGTCACTAATTAACCTACTTGCTACGTTTTGTGCCCCGCTCTTAAAGTAAACCACTTTTTCTTTATACTTAGATAAACAAGGATACACCGCAAACTCTAATTCTAAATTATTAATTTCTAAAACCGCTTCTGTCCATTGCGGTATTTTAATTACTAGATTAGGCAATATCGTATTAATATTTGCGATAAGATTTTTCTTATCCTCGTTTTCTGAATAAAATTCTAACAACAAGCCTTCCAAAGATTGTCCATCTGAAATCACAATGTCTTTTTCCTTAATATAAAGCAACTCTGTAGTTTTTTGATCTTGATTAATTAATTTTGAGAACAATTTATCGTTGAATTCAGGGGTGTTCATTAAAAAATTACTAATTGCTTCTCCAACAATAACTTTAATCTTATCCGGATCGGAAAGGGCATCATAATTAAAAACTAAATAATCGTCAGTCACTTCAAAGGCAGTCTCTGGTGCTTCTCTAAAACCATCATTATCGCAAGAATAAATTAAACAAGATATACTTATTAAATAAATAATTTTAAATACATTTTTCATAATATTAAATTTAATGTTCCCTTAAGGTCTAGAACAGTTAGGAGTCAACCTTTTAGATTCATTTCTCGCTTTCTATATTGGTAAATTTCTGTTTTATAATTCCGTAAGCCGGATGGTCATAAAGTTACACTGTAGAGTCCGTTTGGATGAATCCCCGATATTCTACATCTGAACTTAAATTCTGACCACCAAAAATATATATGGAGGCTTAAAAAAGTTCCTATGTTACTTACAGTAAATAATATCTTAAGCATGGTTAAATTGCTTAATGAAGAATTAGATTTGAGATCCAATTTTTGTAAACTTAATACATAAAAAATATAATAGCGTAATTCTTGCCTTACAATAAGTAAGGCTTAGCCTTACTTATTGAGTTTATCTTCTTAGCTCAAGAGTCGCTATTAGACTAAAATAGGTTTTATTGTGTTTTTAATTATATAAGAGGTGCATTAAGTTGTAGTTCCAGTACTTGGTCATAAAACGCATTCCTCAACTATTTTTAAACACAAAAAATCCTGTAAAGTAAACTTTACAGGATTTTTAATTATATGCTATAGCTGAGGTTAACCTATATAGGATAACAAAGAATAGTTTTTATAGTGCTGCAACAAATTTAGACAAACCAGATTTAAGGTTCGCCGCTTTGTTGTTATGAATGATATTGTTTTTGGCTAACTTATCAATCATTGAAGACACTGCAGAAAACGATTTTTGAGCTTCTTTCTTATCAGTTGTTTCACGCAAACTTTTGATTGCATTACGTGTCGTTTTGTGCTGATACTTGTTAAGCACACGTTTTGACTCGTTACTTCTAATTCTTTTTAAAGCTGACTTATGATTTGCCATAATTCTTAATTTTATTATTATTAAATAATTGTAGCCCGTAGGGGAATCGAACCCCTCTTACATGGATGAAAACCATGCGTCCTAGCCGATAGACGAACGGGCCATTTTATATACTAAGAAACATAATATTAATATTTCTGATTTTATTTCAAATAGCATGCATTATTTCTAATGCGGTTGCAAAAATACAACTATTTTTAAATGTTACAACTTCTCATTAACTTTTTTTGAAAAAAGTTAAATTTAATAGGCTTTAGCAAACAACACGCGTTGCTTGGAAGGCTTCCCAGAAAACACACATACACCATCTTCTAACTTGGAATCAATTGGAATACAGCGAATTGTCGCTTTTGTAAGGTCTTTAATTTTGTCTTCGGTTTCAATACTACCGTCCCAATGTGCAGAAATAAAACCTGTTTTTTCTTCTAAAACCGCTTTAAATTCATCAAACGTTTCCACTTTTGTGATATGATCAGCTCTAAAATCTAATGCTTTTTGAAAGAGGCTGTTTTGAATTTCTGTAATTAAGGTCTTAACAGTGTCTGTTAAACTTTCTAGAGCCACCACTTGTTTGGTTAATGTATCGCGACGGGCCAATTCTACAGTTCCACTTTCCAAATCTTTTGGTCCAATCGCAATTCTCAATGGCACGCCTTGCAATTCGTGCTGTGCAAATTTTGCTCCAGGACGCTGAGTTGTTCTGTGGTCATATTTTACAGAAATATTTTCAGCTCTAAGAGATTTCATAAGTGTCTCGGCTTGAGCTGTAATTTCAGCAAGTTGTTCATCATTTCTATGTATTGGAACAATCACCACTTGATATGGCGCTAAGTTTGGAGGTAATACCAGCCCTTTGTCGTCACTATGTGTCATGATTAATGCGCCCATAAGTCGTGTAGAAACGCCCCATGACGTAGCCCAAACATAGTCTTGTTTGCCTTCGCTATTCGCAAATTTAACATCAAATGCTTTGGCAAAATTTTGACCTAAAAAGTGAGATGTTCCTGCTTGCAACGCTTTTCCATCTTGCATCAAAGCTTCAATACAATAGGTTTCTTCAGCTCCCGCAAAGCGTTCGCTCTCTGTTTTTACCCCTTGAATAACAGGGATAGCCATGAAGTTTTCTGCAAAATTCGCATATACACTATTCATCAGTTTAGCTTCTGTAACAGCTTCAGCTTTTGTGGCATGAGCGGTGTGTCCTTCTTGCCATAAAAATTCTGCTGTTCTTAAAAACAATCGGGTACGCATTTCCCATCGCACCACATTGGCCCATTGGTTAATTAAAAGCGGCAAATCTCTATAAGACTGTACCCAGCCTTTAAACGTATTCCAAATAATAGCTTCACTCGTTGGCCTTACCACTAACTCTTCTTCAAGTTTGGCCTTTGGGTCTACACGCAGTTTTCCTGGATTATCCGGGTCGTTTTGTAAACGATAATGCGTTACTACAGCACATTCTTTTGCAAAACCTTCCGCATTTTTCTCTTCAGCTTCAAAAAGACTTTTCGGAACAAACAATGGAAAATATGCGTTTTGATGGCCTGTTTCTTTAAACATGCGATCTAATTCTGCCTGCATTTTTTCCCAAATTGCATAGCCATATGGTTTTATAACCATACAACCTCTAACCGCTGAATTTTCAGCCAAATCGGCTTTAACTACAAGTTCATTGTACCATTTTGAATAATCGTCAGATCTTGATGTAAGGTTTTTACTCATATTTTCGTAATTTGGCACAACTATTGTAAGTAATGCTTATAGATGATTAGTTTGACAAAACTAAGTATTTTTGAGACGTTCAACAATTTAATTTAAACACTTATGAAATTTATTACTTTCTTAAAGAAACAATTGACACTAGTTTTTATAGTTGGTATGCTATTATGTCTTGCTTCATGTGGGTCTTTCCAATATTCCGGTATCTATGATGATGGCATTTATGGTGATTCTAATGTTGTACAACAACCAACCGAACAAACCCAAGGAACGGTTAAAAATACGTCTGACTCAAACACTTCATCTAATACCTCAAATTATTACACAACTTATTTTAAGGAAAAATCACTTCAAATCGCTGACGATAACACTGTTTTTACAGATGTTGATTCCTATCAAGGGTCTTATGAAGACGGCTCTGCAAACGCAAATAATTATGCAGGTTGGGGCGAAAATAACAGCAACAATGTCGTCATAAATGTTTATGATAACGGTCCTTATTATGGAAATATATGGGGCCTAGGGTATCGTAATAACTGGGGCTGGAATCTAGGGTGGAATAATTGGGGATATAACTCTTGGTTCCCTTATCAATATGACCCATGGTACAGCCCGTTTTGCAACTATGGCTATAACAACTTTGGATACAATAACTTCGGCTATAACTACGGCTACAGCAATTATAGATATAATAACTCTCGAGGACGTTCAGTTTCTTACATCAACGGACAAAGAGGTATAACTCCGAGAAACTCAAGTCTTAGTAGTAGAAGTCTTTTAAGTACAACAAACCGAAATGCGTCCACATCCCGTGCCATAACCCGTTCTGCAATAAGAAACAATGACGGATCGCGTTCAAACACAAGAACGACCAGAAGCAGATCGACGGTTTCAAATCCTAACACTAGATCAACTTACAGAAATAACTACACCACACGGCCAACAACACGAAAAACAACAACAGAGACCTCTAATAGAGCACCCCGACCAAATACGACGACTAGATCAACACGGTCATCGACCCGTTCTAGCTCACCCACAAGAACACGATCAAGATCAACCACAAGTAGCTCCAGAAGCAGTAGCCGCAGTAGTAGTTCTAGAAGAAGAAATTAAAAACGGCGTCATACAAACACTTGAGCATTAGAAAATGAACTCGACCGTTAAAAACCAATAAACACAATTACATGAAAAAATTAATTTTAACTCTAATAGGGGTTGCCTCTGTGCTAAATTCTTACAGCCAAGACCTAACAGATGCTCTACGCTATTCTACAGGTGAAACACAAGGAACTGCGCGTTTTAAATCTATGAGTGGTGCCTTTGGCGCTCTTGGAGGAGACATATCGGCTGTGAGCATTAATCCTGCAGGGTCGGCTATTTTTAACTCAAGTCATGGGGCTTTGAGCATTTCCAGTCTTAGCACTTCAAATGCTGCATCCTATGGATCCACTACCCAAAATTCAAAAATCAACGCTTTTGATTTGAATCAAATTGGAGCATCTTTCGTTTTTAAGAATAAAGACCCAGAGGCGAGCTGGAACAAGTTTGTCATAAGTGTTTTTTATGAACAACTTGACAATTATAGTAACAAAATTTTTACAGCAGGGAGCACTCAAAACACTATTGGAAGTTATTTTACGGATATTGCTAACGGCTTAAGACTCGATGAAATTTCAGCACTTCCTGGAGAAAGTATTTCCCAGGCTTATAACGCAATAGGGGCTTCTTATGGTTATGATTTTCAACAAGCTTATTTAGGCTATGAAAGTTTTATTTTACAACCTGTTCAAGATAGTAACGACAACACCGCCTATACCTCCAACATTGCAGCGGGCGATTTTTATCAAGAATACAGTTATGCGTCTACAGGGTATAATGGTAAATTTTCCGTGAACCTTGGGCTTCAATACAATCAAAACATCTCTTTTGGTATTAATCTAAACTCTCATTTTATAAATTATGAAAGAAGCACCTACCTCTATGAAGAAAATACTAATGTGGGGTCTACGATAAATCAAGTGGATTTTGAAAATACGTTACTGACAATGGGAGAAGGATTTTCTTTACAGCTAGGAAGTATTGTTAAAGTGAATGATTTTATACGACTTGGTATCACCTATGATAGTCCAACTTGGTTGACTTTAAGAGAAGAAACGACACAATACATCTATACACTTGAGGACGCTACAGGGCTTGAAGCAGAAGTTGATCCAGGCGTTATAAATGTATTTCCTCAATACAGACTCCAAACTCCTGCTAAGATTATGGGAAGCGCTGCCTTTATAATTGGAAAAAAAGGACTTTTAAGTGTTGATTTTTCTAGAAAAGATTATGGCAGTACTAAATTTAAATCAAGTAAGAACGTGGATTATTCACAACAAAATTCTTTTATAAGCAACACATTGAAAGCTGCCAATACACTACGAATCGGCGGAGAATTGAGACATAAGGAATTTAGTTACCGTGGCGGCTATAAAATGGAACAAAGTCCATATGAAGATTCATCGATTTATGGAGACCTTAAAGGGATTTCACTTGGTGTAGGTTATAACTTCGGAAACGCTCGATTGGATTTGGCTTATGAGAATTCTAAACGTGATTTCAATCATAGGTTATACAATGCAAGTAATCTAGACGCTGCGAAACTAAATACTACAAATTCTAATGTTTCTCTAACCTTTAGTGTGAGTTTATAAGAAACGTATAGAACCCCCTACAAAAAAGCCTGTAATTGATTTACAGGCTTTTTTGTTAATACGCTTTGCTTAAAAATAAATTATTAACCAAAAAATAAAAGTATCAAAGAGTGAATTTAAGTATCTTTGTACTCATAAAACATTGAAAACTTTATTCCGAATATTAGAATGGGACTGAAAAATAATAATGAAAAATTTGACACTATTGGAGACAATCATATAGGAACTTCTTCTGAAACTCCTATGCGATTAGATGCCTTTAAGTTAAATGCCGATGAAAAAATAGAGGTCATCAAAGATGATGTTAGACATATCATGGAGACCTTGGGATTAGATTTAAGTGACGACAGTTTAAAAGGGACTCCAAATCGAGTCGCTAAAATGTTTGTTAATGAAATTTTTGGTGGATTAGACCCTGAAAAAAAACCAAAAGCATCTACTTTTGAAAATAAGTATCAGTACGGCGAAATGCTGGTTGAAAAAAACATCACGGTCTACTCTACTTGTGAGCATCACTTCCTTCCAATTGTAGGAAGAGCACATGTAGCATATATCTCTAATGGAACAGTTGTAGGGCTTTCAAAGATGAATCGTATTGTTGATTATTTCTCCAAACGACCTCAAGTACAAGAACGACTTACCATTCAAATTGTTAAAGAACTTCAAAACGTTTTAAATACAAAAGATGTTGCTTGTGTTATTGATGCCAAACATTTATGTGTTAATTCACGTGGTATAAGAGACATCGAAAGCAGCACCGTTACAAGTGAATTTGGTGGTAAATTTAAAGATAAAGAAACTAAAAGAGAATTTTTGGACTACATTAAACTAGAGACCAAATTCTAATCCTCTAAGCATGGGCAAACACACTACAAACACACTATATATCTACAATTCTCTTTCTGGGAAAAAAGAAGTTTTCAATCCTATTAATGAAGGAACCATTGGAATGTATGTTTGCGGCCCAACTGTATACAGTAATGTCCACCTAGGAAATGTCCGAACATTCATGTCGTTTGATATGATTTTTAGATACTTCAAACATTTGGAGTATAAAGTACGTTATGTTCGTAATATCACTGATGCTGGTCATCTAGAAAATGATGCCGATCAAGGAGAAGATCGCATTGCCAAAAAAGCACGAATAGAACAAATTGAACCCATGGAAGTCGTACAGCGTTATACTGTAGATTTTCATACAATTCTTAATACATTTAATTTTTTACCTCCAAGCATTGAGCCTACAGCAACAGGGCATATTGTAGAACAAATAGAAATCATCAAATCAATTTTAGAAAACGGCCTAGCGTATGAAGCAAACGGATCTATTTATTTTGATGTTTTAAAATATAATGAATCTCATAATTATGGAATTTTGAGTGGTCGAAAACTAGAAGACCTTATCCATAATACTAGAGTTTTAGACGGTCAAACCGATAAAAAAAACCCGCAAGATTTTGCACTTTGGAAAAAAGCAGAACCGGAACACATCATGCGATGGCCTTCGCCATGGAGTGATGGTTTTCCAGGATGGCACTTAGAATGTACAGCAATGAGCACTAAATATTTAGGAGAGCATTTTGACATACACGGTGGTGGAATGGATTTAAAATTTCCTCATCATGAGTGTGAAATTGCACAAGCTAAAGCTTGGCACAGTCACACACCTGTTAATTATTGGATGCACGCCAATATGCTAACATTGAACGGACAGAAAATGGCCAAATCAACGGGTAATAATATTTTACCTGCAGAAATTTTAAGTGGAGATACGCCTAAATTAACAAAAGGATTCTCAGCATCAGTCGTTCGATTTTTTATGATGCAAGCACATTACCGAAGCATATTAGACTTTAGTAACGATGCTTTATTAGCTTCTGAAAAAGGGTTTACAAAACTTATGGAAGCGGTGACTACATTAGATAAAATTGACGCGACTTCAGAGACTAATGGATTTGATGTTTTGGCATGGAAATCCACTTGTTATGCCGCCATGAATGATGATTTCAACACACCTATTCTGATTGCAGAATTGTTTAGTGCCGTAAAATACATTAACCAAATCAAGGATGGAAAAGCGTATATTAATGCTACTGACTTTGCCATTTTATCTGAAGTGATGCAGGCGTTTGTATTTGATATTTTAGGATTAAAAAATGACAGCGCAAACAACCAAGATCAAAAACTAGGAGATACAGTTGAACTGCTAATCCGCATGCGAAACGAGGCGCGGTTAGAAAAAGACTTTGCACTTTCTGACAAAATACGAGACGAACTACTGGCGATCGGAATTCAACTGAAAGACGGCAAAGATGGCACTACATTTTTATTAGATTAAGCGGTATGAAATCTATTTTGATTGCACCTTTTTTGTTTTTAATCAAGCTGTATCAAAACTTTATTTCCCCACTTACTCCGTCATCATGTCGGTTTCAACCGACGTGTTCTCATTACACTAAAGAGGCTCTACTTTCACATGGATTATTTAAAGGCAGCTACCTCAGCATTAAACGTATTTTACGCTGTCATCCTTGGGGAGGTTCTGGACATGATCCCGTTCCAAAGAATTAATGTTATTATTTATTAAAAATTGGTATCCTTTAATTTACTTCCAATTTTATATATTTACAATCTAAATAAATGACTATGTATTTGCTACAAATCGTATGGGATCCTGCTTCTGATGGCATTACCCTTTTTGGGAATTTTAAAATTCACTATTATAGCTTAATGTGGATGGCCGCTTTCATCACTGGCTGGTATCTTATGAAAAAGATATATAAAAACGAAGGCCAATCTGAAGAGAAGCTAGACGGACTTTTTATGTATTCTGTTTTAGGAATTATGATTGGAGCGCGGTTGGGTCATGTTATTTTTTATCAACCTGAACTATTTAAAGATGACTTTTTTAGCATCTTCCTACCCTTCCGTTTTAGTGGTGGATTTGAATTCACTGGATTTCGAGGCTTGGCGAGTCATGGCGCCGCTATTGGAATGATATTTTCAATGTGGCTATACAATAAAAAAGTATTAAAAAAATCAGTGCTTTGGATTCTGGATCGCGTGGTTGTTGCCTCTGCATTAGGGGCTGTTTTTATTCGAATTGGTAATTTCTTTAACTCTGAAATGATTGGTAAAGCTGCTGAAGCAGATTTTCCGTTTGCTATTATATTTAAACAACTGGACACTGTTCCTAGACATCCGGGGCAATTATATGAAGCGTTTGGCTATGTCTTTGTGTTTTTGATTTTATTCTTTTTGTACTGGAAAACTAAAAAAAGTACCCAAACAGGGTTTCTTTTTGGGTTGTTTTTAGTTCTTCTAATGTCGGTAAGAGTTGTTGTAGAACAATTCAAAATTGCTCAGATTGACAGTCGTGAGGATTGGATTTTAGGCTTAAATACCGGACAAGTATTGAGCATTCCTTTTGTGTTATGTGGCCTTTATTTTATGTTTATGTATAAGCCAAAAAGTGCTTAGCTTAAGATTATTAATTGTAGCTTATTAAATCCGTGCAAGGTTGAAAACTACTCTTTTTTGAGCTATCCAATCGTATTTAATTAAAGATTAATACATTCAAAATAAACCAAAAAAAAGCCGCTCAATGAGCGGCTTTTTGTATATCTAGTGGAGACTATTAGGCTCCTTTTTCATCTAAACGTTTTAGTGTATCATGCATAATTGGTGTGGCGATAAACAATGAAGAGTAGGTTCCTACAAGTACCCCTACAATAAGTGCAAACAACAATCCTCTTAGAGAATCTGCCCCAAATGTAAACATCGCTAACAACACTACTAAAGTGGTTAAGGAGGTGTTTAAAGTACGACTCAACGTGCTACTTAGTGCACTATTGATGACTTTATCAAATTTCCAGCTTGTATGCTCACTTAAGTATTCTCTAATTCTATCAAATACGACCACGGTATCATTTAATGAATATCCAATGACCGTCAAAATTGCCGCAATAAATGCTTGATCAATTTCCATACTGAACGGTAAGAATCTCCAAGCAATAGAGAAGATTCCAAGCACGATTAGGACATCATGAAATACAGCTGCTACAGCCCCTAATGAAAATTGCCATTTTTTAAATCGTATTAAGATATAAAGGAACACAACAATCAATGATCCTAAAATTGCCCATACAGAAGATTTTTTAATATCATCCGCAATGGTTGGACTTACTTTACCTGCATACATTTTACCGACATTGTTTTCAGCATCAATAAATTGTTTGTAAGACGTAGCGTCTGGTAAAAATGGTACTAAGGCTTCATATAATTTTTGCTGAACTTCTTGATCTACTTCTGCAGAATTTTCGTCCACTTTATATTTAGTAGAAATTTTCAATTGGTTTGCACTACCAATGGTTTTAACCTCAGCACTATTAAACACATCGTTTAATGCCGTTTTAACGTCTTCAGTATTCATGTCTTGAGCAAAACGAACAGTATAGGTTCGTCCACCAACAAAATCAATACCTTGATCCAGTCCTGTTGTAAATAAAGACCCTAGTCCTGCAATAATAATTGTTCCAGAAATTAAATAGGCGATTTTACGCTTTTTGAGGAATTCAATATTAATTGACCGAAACAAGCCTTTAGTCATCCCTGTTGAGAAGTCTAATTTCCCTCCACGGTTTAAGTGCCAGTCGATCAATAACCTTGAGATAAAAATCGCTGTAAATAAAGATGTTAAAATACCTATTAAAAGCGTCGTTGCAAATCCTTTGATAGGCCCTGATCCAAATACATATAGTATTAACGCTGTTAACCCTGTAGTAATATTGGCATCTAAAATAGAAGACAATGCATTACTAAATCCATCTTTAACAGATTCTTTTTGACCTTTACCTTTGAACAGTTCTTCTCGAATACGCTCATAGATAAGAACGTTTGCATCCACCGCAATACCAATAGTTAATACAATACCTGCAATTCCAGGTAAGGTTAATACAGCACCTAATCCAGAAAGTATTCCAAAGATTAAGAGGATATTTAATAACAATGCGATATTAGAGTAAATCCCTGCTTTTCCGTAATAAAACAACATCCATAAAAGCACTAATGTTAAGGCAATTAAGAATGATTTCATTCCACTATCAATTGCTTCTTGACCTAATGAAGGTCCAACTTCTTCAGCTTGTACAATATCTGCAGAAGCAGGAAGTTTACCTGCACGTAGTACGTTTGCTAAATCTACTGCTTCATTCAAAGTAAATGATCCAGAAATTTCAGAATTTCCTCCAGAGATTGCCCCTGTAGTTACTCCTGGTGCTGAATACACAATTTCATCTAAAACAATAGCAATTTGACCAGCAGTATTAAACGCGTTACCGGTCATATCTTCCCATATTTTAGCGCCTTTAAGGTTCATTTGCATGGACACACTTGGGTTTCCGTTTTGTTGGTACGCTTGACGTGCATCTGTAATTACGGCCCCACTAAGTGGTGGTTCGTTATCTCTATTGCCTTTCAAGGCATACAATTCAACCAACTCAATGTTCTGAGCATTTTCGCCCATCGTCGTTTGAACTTGAGGAATTCCCCATACAAATTTCGCATAACGTTGCTCTGATGATAAGAGCGCACGAACTTGAGGATTGTTTAAATACTCTATAACTTGTTGTTTGTCTTTTTGTTCAAAAGAAGCGATTACAGGTCCACCATTATAGCCTGGCGCACGAATTAAATCGATTAAAGGATTTACTTCAGCAACATCACCGGTTTCGGCATCTGTATCTCCAATGATATCAGAAATAGCATCATCAGTTGATTCTGGAGTATCGGTTTCAGTTGCAGTCGTTTCAACTAGTTCTTTTAAAACTTCGTTGGCTTGAAATATAAACGTTCCAAACTCTTCTCCTTTAAAAGCATCCCAAAACTCTAACTGAGCTGTACTTTGTAACAATCCTTTTACACGTTCAATGTCTTTGGCTCCTGGCAATTCTACAAGAATACGACCAGAGTTTCCAATTCGTTGAATGTTTGGTTGTGTGACTCCAAATTTATCAATACGTTTTCTAAGGACTTCAAAAGCAGATACTATAGATTCATCAATTTTAACAGACAGTACAGGCTTAACCTCGTTATCAGTCATATTAAATGTAATTTCTTCACTTAATGTTCGATTAGCAAAAATATCTGGAGACGCCAATTTGGTATCGCCTTTAATGGCATCAAATGCTACAAAAAAGTCTTCTAAATAGGTGTTTTGACTGTCTTTTTGAAGTTCTTCAGCATCACTCAATGCTTTTCTAAACACTGGGTCTTTACTTTCATTTGCTAATCCAACAAGGATGTCTTTTACAGAAATTTGAAGAATTACACTGATACCGCCTTTAAGATCCAGACCAAGATTCATGGCTTTTTCCTTAACTTCATCAAAATTGTACTGTGCAACCCCAATGTTATAAACGTCTTCGTTTTTCAACGAATCTAAATATGTGCTTTGTTCAAGCACGCGTTTAGCGTCATAATCGGTTTCAGTATCGGCTATTTTTTCAATAGCAAACTGCTTAGCATTATCTTCTATTTGATTGGCTTTAAAACTAAATGATAATTGGTAAATACTTACCATTACAAATTTGAAAGCAAATAATTTTACGAGTCCTTTATTTTGCATTGTGAATGAATTTAATCTGCATTAATTTTTTATAAACGAGCAAATATATGATTTACGATGTGATTTGACAATAGATTCTTTTGTTTTCAATAAAAAGAGCATTTTAAAGGCGCTTTTATGGCGAGAAACACAAATCACAACTTCAAAATATTTACACGTCTAGTAATGAATTTGTCTTTTTTACGCCTTCGGCACTGGTGTGCAAATGTGCTTTTTCGCTGTCACTCAATTCGATTTCAACGATTTTTTCAACCCCATTAGCACCTAAAACTACTGGAACTCCGATACACAAATCAGATAACCCATACTCACCGTCTAATAAAATAGAACATGGAAATATTTTTTTCTGATCACAAGCAATCGCTTGAACTAATCCACTAACGGCTGCTCCTGGAGCATACCAAGCAGACGTTCCTAAAAGTTTTGTTAGCGTTGCACCACCAACTTTGGTGTCTTCTTTAACTTGCTCTAAACGCTCGTTTGAAATAAACTCTGAAACTTTAATACTATTTCGAGTTGCATGGGAGATTAAAGGCACCATTCCTACATCGCTATGACCACCAATTACCATACCATCAACGTCACTTATCGGTGCACCTAAGGCTTCTGCTAATCTGTATTTAAAACGTGCTGAATCTAAAGCGCCACCCATTCCTATAATTCTGTGCTTTGGAAGTCCCGTCACTTTATGTGCTAGATACGTCATTGTATCCATTGGGTTACTTACAATAATAAGAACTGTATTTGGCGAGTGTTCTACCAGGCTTGTAGATACGGTTTTTACAATTCCTGCATTGATTCCAATAAGCTCTTCACGAGTCATTCCTGGTTTTCTTGGAATCCCTGAAGTAATAACACAAATATCGCTGTTAGCGGTTTTACTGTAATCGTTTGTAGATCCTGTGATTTTGGTGTCAAAACCATTTAGAGATGCACACTGCATCAAATCCATAGCTTTCCCTTCGGCATAGCCTTCTTTAATATCTAATAAAACGACTTCGGAAGCAAAGTTTTTAATGGCGATGTATTCTGCGCAACTTGCTCCTACTGCGCCGGCACCTACTACTGTTATTTTCATTTTAATTTATTTTTAAAGTATTCTAATTATTATCTAAAACTAAATGCAAACCCTAAGGTTGCAGTATTATATTCTTGTAATGTGAAGTCTGCGAAAATCTTGAAAAATGTAAGATTTAGTCGCGCTCCAACGGTTGCTCGTGTTCCCGTAGACTTAAATTTTAAACGGATAGGATCCGAGATCGACTCTGTCATCGTTCCCATATTTTGATTTTCGGAAGACATGACCTGATAGGTTAGGTCATAATTTCCTTTAATATCAAAATTAGAAACTCCTCCATTTAAACCAAAACCGCCATAAAACGTCATAATCTTAAAATCCAAAGATCCTAACGCTTGTAAAGTCCAAGTGTTTAATTTATACGCCGCAAGTCCGTTTCTTACAGTGACAAGGCTTGTAACACTTGTGTTTCCAATCGCATAATCAATAGTTGTTTTGGTATAAGCACCAAACAGCGATACCGAAAATGGAAGCTTACCAATAAGTCCGAGGTATTGTGTTAAATCATGCTGAAGTCCAACCCCAATTAGATTGGCATTCACTTTAGATCCAAATTCTGTTTTGGGCACATATCGTAACTTAATGGTGGTTTTAAAAGGCAATCCTAATCCCACTTGCACAAAAGGAGTTGGAGTTGCATTGATTGGTAAATCTTTCGCTATGCCGCCGGGCAGTTCGAACGAACCCACTTTAAAATTACCGTTTTGATACGGCAAAGACACATCAAAGGTTGTACTGTTGCCGTCTTTACCTAACACTGTTGGAATACTTGTTTTTCCATCTGCAGTTGAAATAAAACTGTACTGATCCGCAATAAATTCAAACATTTGTTCACTTTTGGGTGTGAACGCTGTGTTCAGTCCAAATGTAATATCAAATCCTAGTTTTTTATGGGATTTAGCTGTGGAATACCACCCACTATTGGCGCTACTCATGAGCCCCTTAGTGAGAGGACTAAAATAGTTTTCAAGCAATGGATTAGCATCTTCAGCCGCAAGCAAAACACCGCCTAAGCTCTGCGCAGTAGACATATTAATACCCAGAAGGAGTGCACAATAAATAATTATTTTATTCATATAAATAGGATTTGGGTTAACTATTTAAGCGTCAATGTTTGCATAAATTGCATTTTTTTCGATAAATTCTCGACGTGGCGGTACATCATCACCCATCAACATTGAGAAGATACGATCAGATTCTGTTCCATTTTCAATATGTATTTGTCGTAGAGTTCTAAACTCTGGATTCATTGTCGTGTCCCAAAGTTGAATCGCATTCATTTCTCCAAGACCTTTATAGCGTTGAATTTTTGCACCATCTCCATATTGTTCCATTAACGCCAAACGCTCTTCATCGTTCCAAGCATATTCTTTTTTAGCGCCTTTTTTAACTAAAAATAAAGGCGGTGTCGCAATATAAATATGACCGTTTTCAATTAACTCTTTCATATATCTGAAAAAGAACGTCAAAATAAGGGTTTCAATGTGGCTACCATCAATATCGGCATCACACATAATCACAATTTTATGGTATCTTAATTTTGAAAGGTTTAATGCTCTCGGATCTTCTTCAGTTCCAATAGTTACTCCTAAAGCTGTAAATATATTTTTGATTTCTTCATTTTCAAAAACCTTGTGAGTCATTGCTTTTTCTACGTTCAAAATTTTACCTCTTAAAGGCAAAATTGCTTGAAAAGCTCTATCACGTCCCATTTTTGCAGTTCCTCCTGCCGAATCTCCCTCAACAAGGTAAATCTCACATTTTTCAGGATCTTGCTCAGAACAATCACTCAGTTTTCCAGGCAACCCTCCAATACTCATCACGGTTTTTCGCTGCACCATATCACGTGCCTTTTGAGCCGCATGACGGGCTTGCGCCGCAAGAATCACTTTTTGAACAATTACTTTAGCATCATCTGGATTTTCTTCCAAATAATTGGTTAACATTTCAGAGACAGCTTGACTTACCGATGCTGATACTTCTCTGTTTCCTAACTTCGTTTTCGTTTGTCCTTCAAATTGTGGCTCTTGAACTTTTACTGAAATAATCGCGGTTAAGCCTTCACGGAAATCATCACCAGCAATGTCAAACTTAAGCTTGTCTAACATTCCTGATTCATCAGCATATTTTTTTAAGGTATGCGTCAATCCACGACGAAATCCAGATAAATGGGTTCCACCTTCATGGGTATTAATATTGTTGACATAGGAATGTAAATTCTCTGAATACGACGTATTATAAATCATCGCAACTTCTACAGGAACGCCATTCTTTTCACCCTCAAAAGCAATTACTTTTTTCATGATAGGATCACGATTGCTGTCTAAGTAATTGATAAACTCCGAAAGTCCTTCTGTAGAATGAAACGTTTCGCCTATAAATTCTCCTTTGTCGTCTTTTTCACGTTGATCGACTAGAGCTATGGTAATGCCTTTGTTCAAAAATGCGAGCTCACGTAATCGACTCGCTAGAGTTTCATAGACATAAATTAACGTCTGTGTAAATATTTGTGGATCCGGTCTAAAAGTCACTGTGGTTCCTCTTTTGTCCGTTTCCCCTATTTGTTTTACAGGATACATCGCTTTTCCACGTTCGTATTCTTGCTCATAAACTTTTCCGTCACGGAATACTGTGGCTTTTAAATGCTCTGAAAGTGCATTGACACAACTGACACCAACTCCGTGTAGTCCTCCAGAAACTTTATAAGAATCTTTATCAAACTTACCACCAGCACCAATTTTAGTCATTACGACTTCTAATGCAGAAACCCCTTCTTTTTTATGAAGATCTACAGGTATACCACGACCATTATCTTCCGTTGTTATGGAATTATCTTCGTTAATGATTACCGTGATTTTATCACAATGTCCTGCTAAAGCTTCATCGATTGAGTTATCAATAACTTCATACACCAAATGGTGCAGTCCTCTCAAGCCAACATCTCCAATATACATTGATGGACGCATGCGCACGTGCTCCATGCCCTCTAATGCCTGAATACTATCTGCTGAGTAACTACTTTTGTTAATTTCTTCGCTCATTATATTGATTGTATTATTTAGTTTAATTTTAAACACAGTCCAAACTGCGCATAACCAAACAAAGATAATTAATCTCTAAAGGAATATAATGCGTTTTTAGGGAATTTAAGTGAAATTATTAACAATTGACTCTTAAGTCAAAACAGGCTTAAATCTACTAAAAACGCCCTTAAATTGAATTTAAGGGCGCTGTAGTATTAGAGCAAATCAAAAACCTTTACAACGTGCTTCAGACGGCTTTATTTGAGCATTTAAAAATTTAGTCATAAGCCTTATCATGCACTTGAGCAATCGCTCTTCCTGAAGGTTCGTTCATGTTTTTAAAGGCTTCATCCCATTCTAGCGCAATCGCAGTACTACAAGCCACACTTGCTTCCTGAGGTACACTCAATGCTGCTGCATCACTTGGGAAGTGGCCTTCAAAAATAGAACGGTAATAAAACTCTTCTTTGTTTTGTGGCGTTTGAATTGGGAATCTAAATTTAGCATTTGCCAATTGTTCATCAGAAACCTCTTTATCAACAACGTCTTTAAGTGTGTCAATCCAACTGTATCCAACGCCATCAGAAAATTGTTCTTTTTGACGCCAAGCCACACTTTCTGGTAACATGTCTTCAAATGCTTTTCGAATGACCCATTTTTCCATACGTTCGCCGTTAATCATTTTATCTTGAGGGTTGATACGCATCGCCACATCTATAAACTCTTTGTCTAAAAATGGCACTCGCCCTTCGATTCCCCAAGCCATCAAGCTTTTATTCGCTCTCAGACAATCGTACATATGTAATTTATCTAATTTACGCACTGTTTCATCGTGAAACTCTTCTGCATTTGGCGCTTTATGAAAGTATAAATACCCGCCAAAAATCTCATCTGCTCCCTCTCCAGAAAGGACCATTTTAATTCCCATAGATTTAATAACGCGCGCCATCAAGTACATTGGTGTAGATGAGCGAATGGTGGTAATGTCATAGGTCTCTATATTGTATATCACATCCTTTATAGCATCCAATCCTTCTTGAATTGTAAATTTTATTTCATGGTGTATGGTTCCAATATAATCCGCAACTTTTTGTGCAGCAGCCAAATCTGGTGAGCCGTCTAATCCCACTGAAAACGAATGCAATTGTGGATACCAAGCTTCAGAAGTGTCATCGGATTCTACGCGTTTCTGTGCATATTTTTTGGCGATAGCAGAGGTTACTGAAGAATCTAACCCTCCAGAAAGCAAAACACCGTAAGGCACATCACTCATTAATTGTCTGTGAACTGCATCTTCTAATGCTTTTTTAACTTCAGCAATACTTGTTTCATTTTCTTTTACAGCATCGTATTCGGTCCACTCTCTTTTGTACCATTTTACAAACTTACCATCTGTGCTAGACATATAATGTCCTGGAGGAAATAATTCAATTTTGGTACAAACTCCTTCAAGAGCTTTTAGTTCCGAAGCCACATAAAAAGTACCATTTTGATCCCATCCAATATATAAAGGAATAATTCCCATATGATCTCTAGCGATAAAATAGGTGTCTTTTTCTACGTCATACAGTGCAAAACCAAAGATTCCATTAAGGTCGTCGATAAAATCAACGCCTTTTTCTTTATATAACGCTAGAATGATTTCACAATCGGATGCTGTTTGAAAATTATAGGTGCCCTTAAATTGTTTACGCAATTCTCTGTGGTTATAAATTTCGCCGTTAGCAGCCAATATTAGTTTTTTATCTTCGCTAAACAACGGTTGTTGTCCCGATGCTGGATCTACAATCGCTAAACGCTCATGTGCCATCACGGTTTTTTCATCGCTATATATTCCGCTCCAGTCCGGACCACGGTGTCTTATTTTTTTTGACATCTCAAGAACTTGAGGTCTTAAAATTTCTGATTTTTGTTTTAAATCAAATGCACATACAATTCCACACATAATAATCTTTATAAGTATTAGGCTGCAAATATGCAGCTATAGTTACATATTGTAAATATGAATAGTTATAATGATTATAATTTACAACTAAATTATAGTTATTAATATTTAAATGTAACTAAAAATGATCTAAGCAGGTGAAAAAGTGCGACACCTAAAGTTATTGGGTTAAAAATTGTGCTTTCTGTTTTTAGGGCTTAGCACAACAGCTCCTCTAAGAAGGTGAAAAAATTAAAAGTAAGGCTTAGCCTTGAAAAATCAAGGTGTTTTTTTGTTTAAGGAATATTCAGATACTTATGCGTTTGAAGTGATACTTTCCATTTGGGATGTTTCATAACATAATCGACAATAGACGGCGTGACTTTTTCGCGTTTACTCCACTCAGGTTGGAGATACAAAATACAGTTGGGATTTACTTTGGCGGCTTGTTCTTCCGCATATTTTAAATCATCTAAATTGTATACAATCACTTTGAGTTCGTGTGCTTTCTGATACACTTCATCTAAAGGGCCTTTTAATTTTTTAGGTGATAAACAAATCCAATCCCAATCGCCAGTTAGCTTGTATGCTCCAGACGTTTCGATATGGGTTTGCATTCCTTTTGATTTTAAAGCCTTTGTCAAGGGGTTCATATCCCACATCAACGGCTCACCACCCGTAACCACAATGGTTTGACTGTCTTTAGCCGCAGTGTCTGCTATACTGTCTATAGACGTTGGCGGATGCAAATCGGCATTCCAGCTTTCTTTAACATCACACCAATGACAGCCCACATCACAGCCTCCTATTCTAACAAAATAGGCCGCCGTACCTTTATGGAACCCTTCCCCTTGAATGGTATAGAAGGCCTCCATTAGTGGTAGCATTTTACCCGAATTAACGAGTGCTTTAATTTCGGTTTTTAACATAATGCGCAAAAATAGTTTACAGTTTTTTGTTTAAGTCATAAAACTTCATTTATTTTTACTCGAAATTAAACTATTAGCACTGCATAACACAAAATCAACCATGAGAAATTATTTATTTATTGGATTACTTTTAGGGCTTTTAGTCGCCTGTGAAACAAAAACAGACTCTTTTGCGATTACCAAAAACAGCATTGGCCTATTAACAGACTCCACAAAAGTGAACGCCTTAAAGGGGGTGTTTATCAACGACTCTATCAGTAAATACATTGGTGGCGATGAATTTACAGGCAGCACCAATACGATCAGTATTTTCGAAAAAGGTACAGGGAAACTACTTCTAGAATTAGACCCTAATTATGCTTTAGACTCGGTGTCAACCATCCGAACGGTGCGTATTATGGACGAACGTTTCAAAAATAAAGATGGCTTGAACAGGCTAAGTACTTTTGGAGATCTTAATTCCAAATACACGATTTCTAGTATTCAGAACACACTGAGAAGCTTGATTATTTCAGTTGATGAAATCAATGCGTATTTTACGCTTAATAAGACCGAGCTTCCTGAAGAAATGCGCTATAATATGAATCAAAAAATAGAGGCCATTTCAATTCCTGAAACGGCTAAAATAAAGGACTTTTACATTCAATGGTACTAAGATATGGCAGGGTATAAGATTCAAAAAACGCCGTTTGTAGTTCCAACAACGGATGGCAAACGTATTGAGGAACATTTTGGAAAAGCAACCGATGGAAATGCCGCTATAAGTATTGCCCATATGGTAGCCCCTCCAGGATGGAGTGAGCCTTTTCAAACTCCAAAATTTGATGAATTCACCTATATTATTAAAGGAAAAAAACAATTCAGTATTGAGGGCGATACTATTGTTCTAGAACAAGGACAGTCCATCAAAATTCAAAAAAACACACGAGTACAATACTCAAACCCCTTTGATGTCCCTTGCGAATATCTAGCGATTTGCACGCCTGCATTTTCAATGGAAAACGTAAACAGAGAAGAATAGACACAAACACATGAAGTCACTTATCCCAAAACTTGTGGGCGCCCTTATAAATTTCATTGGGGTTTTTAGCTCAGCCTACGCCTCAAAACTTGCCTTACAACTGTTTTCAAAACCGCGGGGTGGACAGCTTACACCAAAAGGGAAATTATTTTTAGATACGGCTACTAAAACAACCTTGTATTATAACGACTTACCGATTCAAACCTACCAATGGAACGGCTCTAAAGAGACTGTTTTATTGGCACACGGTTGGGAAAGCAACAGTAACCGATGGCGGTACGAGATTGAAAAACTCCAATCAGAAGGCTACAACATCATTGCCTTAGACGGGCCTGCACATGGCGGCTCTGGAAGCAATACGTTTAATGCAATTCTGTATTCGGAATTTATTAATGTGGTGAGTCAAAAATTCAAACCGACGTTGTTTCTAGGACATTCGGTCGGGGCGATGGCGGTTATCATTTTTCTTCAAAAACAAACCTATAAGGATGCTAAGAAAATTGTGCTTTTGGGCGCACCATCAGCATTTACAGGAATTATGGAACGCTACAGCTCCTTGATGGGATATAGTAAAACCATCGACAACGGCATCGATAGGCATGTTAAACAAAAATTTGGACACCCTTGTAGCTACTTTTCAACAGCGAACTTTGTGAGCACTATCGATTCCGAAGGCTTGATCATTCACGATAAAAAAGACCCTATCATCCCCTATCAAGATGCACTCGATATTGATGCACAATTCAAAAACGCCCAACTTATTTCAACAGAAAGTTTCGGTCATTCTCTAAAGGGAGAGTTTGTTACGGGTGAGATCATAAAGTTTTTGAACCACTAAACTTTTGTAAATTCGCCACATGGAACCAATTTCAACAAGACTAAACAAATATTTAAGTGAAGCCGGGTATTGCTCGCGTCGGGCTGCCGATAAACTCATTGACGAAGGTCGGGTTACTATTAATGGTGTTGTGCCAGAAATGGGGACTAAAGTTTTAGCGGGTGACGAGGTTAAAGTGGATGGAAAAACCATTCGTAATGAAGCTAAAAAAAGAACGTATATCGCATTCAATAAGCCTGTAGGAATCGTTTGTACGACCGATACTGGTGTTGAAAAAGATAATATTATAGATTACATCAATTACCCCAGTCGGATTTTTCCAATAGGACGTTTGGACAAAGACAGTGAAGGCTTAATTTTATTGACCGATGATGGCGATATTGTGAACAAAATTCTTCGGGCGAGCAACAACCACGAAAAAGAATACATCGTTAGTGTGGATAAACCCATTTCTCAAACATTCATCCAACGTATGTCGGGTGGTGTTCCCATTTTGGATACCGTAACAAAACAGTGTGAGGTTCAAAAATTAAGCACATATGAATTTAAAATCATCCTTACTCAAGGGCTTAATCGTCAAATTCGTCGCATGTGTGAATATCTTAACTATGAAGTTCAATCCTTGAAACGCACACGGATCATGAATATCCATTTGAAATGTGAAGTCGGTAGTTACCGCGATTTAACAGAGGATGAATTGAACACATTAAACGAAACACTAAAACATTCTAAAAAAGCTCTTTAATGTCTGTAGCACCTTTTCACTTAGCCATCCCCGTTTGGAACCTAGCCACCTGTCGTATTTTTTATCGCGATATTTTGGGTTGTGAAGAAGGCCGCCATAGCGATCATTGGGTCGATTTTAATTTTTTTGGTCATCAGTTGGTGATTCACTTCAAACCAAAAGAAGAAAACACTGATGTGCATGCCAATCAAGTTGATGGAAAACAGGTGCCTGTTCCTCATTTCGGAGTGATTCTTCCGTGGGACGATTTTGAAACATTTTCGGAACAATTAAAACAGAAAAAAATAGATTTCATCATTGAACCTTACATTCGGTTCGAAGGTCAGGTTGGCGAACAAGCCACGATGTTTTTCTATGATCCTGCGGGTAATGCTTTAGAGTTTAAAGCTTTTAAAGATACGTCTCAGATTTTTGCTAAATAGAGGAATTTGCCTCGTGACGTTCGCAAGCGAGCAGCGTATTTTTGAGTAACATCGCGATAGTCATTGGCCCTACACCGCCTGGTACAGGCGTGATATAACCTGCTTTTTCGACTACACTTTCAAAATGCACGTCACCTGCGATGCGATAGCCTCTTTTCTTAGTCTCGTCAGGAACTCTAGTGATGCCTACATCAATAATAACAGCGCCTGGCTTTACCATTTCAGCAGTTAGAAATTCTGGAATTCCTAAGGCAGCAACGACAATATCAGCCTCTAAAGTCAGTTCTGCTAAATTAGTCGTGCGGCTATGTGCTATGGTTACCGTCGCATCTCCAGCTGGCCGTTTCTGACTCATTAAAATACTCATTGGACGCCCAACAATATGACTTCTTCCAATGACTACAACGTGTTTTCCAGAGGTTTGGACTTTATAACGTTCTAAAAGCTCCATAATCCCATAAGGTGTAGCGGGTAAAAACGTTGGTAAATCCAAGGTCATACGCCCCACATTCGTAGGATGAAAGCCGTCCACATCTTTGTCGGGATGCACCGCCATCAATACTTTTTGTTCGTCGATATGTTTTGGTAACGGCAATTGTACTATAAATCCATCAATTTCAGGATTGTTATTTAAAGCATGAATCTCAGTTAACAACTGATTTTCAGTGGTTTCAACGGGTAAATCAATCAGTGTAGAATTAAATCCTACAAGCTCACAGGCTTTGACTTTAGCCCCAACATAAGTCATGCTCGCGCCATTTGTACCCACAAGAACGGCAGCCAAATGCGGCATACGCTTTCCTTGAGCTTTGAGTTTTGAAACTGCAGCAGCAATCTCAACTTTAATTTCTGCACTGGTTTGTTTTCCGTCTAGTAATATCATTGTAAAGTGGTCGTTAATTTTAGCTATCGTGGCATGTTTTTCATCATCTGCATCATTTTTTTACCGCCACCGCCTTGCATCATTTTCATCATTTTACTCATTTGATCGAATTGCTTCATCAATTGATTTACTTGTTGAATGGACGTTCCAGATCCTGCGCCAATTCGTTTTTTACGACTGGCGTTCAAGAGTGTTGGTTTAGAGCGTTCTTCCGGAGTCATCGAATGGATTATGGCTTCGATATGTTTAAATGCATCATCGTCAACATCGACATCTTTCATCATTTTTCCAACCCCAGGAATCATCCCCATAAGGTCTTTCATATTACCCATTTTCTTAACCTGTTGAATTTGTGATAAAAAGTCATCAAATCCAAATTGGTTTTTGGCAATTTTCTTTTGGATTTTTCGGGCTTCTTGTTCATCAAACTGCTCTTGAGCGCGTTCAACTAAGGAAACGACATCTCCCATCCCTAAAATTCGCTCGGCCATACGTGCAGGATAGAATACATCAATGGCTTCCATTTTTTCGCCTGTACCAATAAATTTAATTGGTTTATTGACGACTGATTTTATGGAAATGGCAGCTCCACCACGAGTATCACCATCTAGTTTGGTAAGAATAACCCCATCAAAATTTAGAATATCATTGAAAGCTTTGGCGGTGTTTACAGCATCTTGACCTGTCATTGCATCGACAACAAATAGTGTTTCTTGTGGTTGTACTGCTTTATGAATGTTAGCAATTTCGCTCATCATCGCTTCATCAACTGCCAAACGTCCGGCAGTATCAATAATCACAATATTACAGCCTTTGGCTTTGGCCTCGGCAATACCTGCTTTGGCAATAGCTACAGGGTCGTTATTTCCGCGATCGCTATAAACCTCAGCACCAATTTGTTCTCCAACAATATGCAACTGATCGATGGCCGCAGGGCGGTACACATCACAAGCTACTAATAGTGGATTTTTGGATTTTTTTGTTTTTAAATAATTGGCAAGTTTTCCAGAAAAAGTCGTTTTACCAGAACCTTGTAACCCAGACATTAAAATTATACTTGGCGTTGCAGACACGTTAATCCCTTCAACATCACCACCCATTAGGGTTGTTAATTCATCTTTTACAATTTTGACCATCAATTGGCCTGGCTGAAGTGTGGTTAAAACGTTTTGTCCTAATGCTTTTTCCTTTACACGATTGGTAAACTCTTTCGCAATTTTATAGTTGACATCGGCATCCAACAAGGCGCGGCGCACTTCTTTGAGTGTTTCGGCAACGTTGATTTCTGAAATACGCCCGTGTCCTTTGAGGACGTGGAGGGCTTTATCTAATTTTTCACTTAAAGAATTGAACATAAAATGCGATTTTTATCGAGGTACAAAAGTAAAGAAATATTTTAGTTTAAAACCGTTAACGAGCTGTTAAACCCATCAATTTAAAAAAATAATTTCATTCGATTTAGGGAGTAGAGCTAGAGATTTGCAACAATTTACCGTTATAGAATTGCTGACTATTTTTAGCAAATTCAAAAATATAAGCTGCCATTTGTGCCGCAGTTGTTGGGGCTTCATAGCCTGGAAAGGCTTCGGCTAGCATTTCGGTTTGCACAGCTCCCAGTGCCAACACATTAAAGGAGGGCCCTGTTTCTTTATATTCTTCTGCAAGCAATTCAGTGAGTGTAATCACAGCGCCTTTACTTGAGCTATAGGCCGAAAGTCCTGGGAATTTTACAGAGCCTTGTACGCCACCCATGGAGCTTATGGTGACCACATGGCCTTTTGCAGGCATGAACGGAATTAAGCGTCGAGTGAGCTCGGCTACCCCAAAAACATTGGTGCTATAAACGTGTTGAAAGTCTTCAAAAGTAGTATCGGAGAAAGGCTTATTTAAAAGTGTTCCTGCATTGTTAATCAAAATATCAACATGGGCCCATTCTTTTTTTACAAAGGCTTCTACACGATCATAATCTTCGGATTTACTCAAATCAAAAGATAAGGCTGTGATGTTTTCAAAGTTTAAGTTAGAAACAGGTTTTGCATTTCTGGACAGTGCCAAAACATGATAGCCTGCATTGGCAAAAAGATGGACGAGTTCAAATCCAATACCACGGCTTGTTCCTGTAATTATAACTGTTTTAGTTGGTTGCATACATTTGTATTTCTTTGGAACCGGTATTGCAAATTTGCACGAATCCAGGAATTAATTTATTAATTGTTGTCGCCATAAAAACGAAATCTAATTGGTCAATTTCATCATCTACATGATGATAAAAATCAAAATTAGTCAAATCGCAAGAAGAAATGGTATGACTAGGCACTTTAAATTCTTTATAAAACGAATAATTATCAGAACGCTTAAAAAGGTTGTACTTTTTAGCAACATCTGAAATACCAACTATGGTAGAATTGGTATAGGTGTTTAATTTATCCCCTAAATTAGATAATTCATATCCTGTTAGAAAAATTTCATAATCACGATCTATAAACGGAACGCCAATCATTTCAAAATTGAGCATGGTATATAGATTAAGGTTTTGTGTTTTTAATTTTTTGGACAACGCTTTAGAGCCTAATAATCCTTTTTCTTCGCCTGAAAATAAGGCTACTATAATGGAGCGTTTGTTGGTTCCTAATCGTGCTAAACAATCGGCAATAGCTAATACACTGGCAGTGCCAGAAGCATTATCATTAGCACCATTGGCTATGGAATCATTTTGAACTATGCCCGCAATTCCTATATGATCATAATGTGCGCCTAGCAACACGACTTCATTTTTTAATTCAGGATCTATACCTTCAATAAACCCAACGACATTAATTCCCTTAAACCGCGTAGATTCGAAGGTGTCAAAATAGGTGTCAAAATAGGGTTTAATACCAGCTTCAATAAATTTTGATCGAATAAATTGCGCCGCCACAAGTTCGCCTTGAGTTGCGGTTTCACGGCCTTTAAGAACGTCAGAACTTAAAAAATCAACACTGGATCGGAGGTCTTGTGGCTTTACTTTTTCAAAGTCTTGTGCGAACACTATTTGAATAAAGAGGCCCACTAAAAGTAGGGTTTTGAGTTTCATAGGATGAGGTATATATTAGTTTTAGTAGCTAAGATAGTAAAGTCCGTTCATAACACTATTTAGTAGTTTCTTTTTGTGTTAAATTTTAATGTAGAAAGCCCATAAAAAATAGACATTAAAATAATGATAAATACTTCGAACCACAACAAATAATAGGGCCAATTTCCGATGATTAAAGGATTATTAGCTTGTGGCGGGGCTGCTAAATACATATAATTTGAGCCTAAATAAAAGTTTAAAGGCATGATGATGATTAACAATATATTCAGAATACCAAAAGATCTAAGAACTGAATATTTAGAAGGTCTGATATTTAAATTTTGAAGCATGTATAAGGGCATCAAAAAGATGAGTACATGTCTTACATAGTATTCTAGGTACGAAAAATCACTGCCATCAAATCCATTCATTTGTGGGGTGAGTACGGACATGATTCCTCCGATAATTCCCGTGTAAAACACAAAATCAAACAGCCCTTGTTTACGTTTCAAAAAAGGTAGAAAAGAACAAATCAGACCGGATATTCCACATAAATGAAACGGCAAATCTGTGACTATATTCCAGTGCCCATTTAGGGCCGTACGCAAGGGTGTGACCACAGAAGTAAAAAACAAAATTACACCCATAAAATAAGTGACTCTAACATTTTGTTGTCGCGACAAAAAACGACCCAGTATTAACACAAAAATAATGACCACTAAAACAGCACAATTATTAACGATCCATTCATCGGACATAAACTTAATTATGTAATTGGGAAATGTTTGGTTGGTTAAAAACATCAAGATTCTAAATTTTGGTTAATTATAAATAAAAAATAAAGATACATAATAAAAAGATATTAGTATTTTTACAGTCTATCAAAGGGTCATTAACTCAGTTGGTTCAGAGTGTTACCTTGACAGGGTAGAAGTCACTGGTTCGAATCCAGTATGACCCACAAAAAAAACCACTCGATATGAGTGGTTTTTTTTGTCGAAATATCTATTTATAACAAACTAGAATATGAACTTAATTTATCAGTACTTAGTCATATACATAAGAAATTTCTAAATAATTCCCATCACTATTTTTACTATACACAATGCAATTATCACCAATTTCAGTGGTCGAAATAACTAACGTATTAGTCCCTCCATTAGCCACCCAATCTGTTGGATTTACAGGGATGTCAATATTTATATTTATTGTTTTGCATTCAGAAGATTCACTAGGATATAGTTGAACAGCTTCATTTTCGTTTAAACTTATATTAAATGAAGTATCAACCCATACAAATGTCATTTTAAGATTAATAGCTGCTGGAATATTACTTATGTTATTTGAAGGGAAATTAATGACTGCATCAGTTGCACAACTGTAAAACTCTTCAACGGATTCTGGACAACCTGGACCAATCATAAACGAAAAGCCATTTACAAAAACACTAGGATCCATTGTGGAAACAAAAAAGTTCAAAGCCGTTTCTAAAAAAATAATCCTTGAGGTTAAATCAGCAATCTTTGAGTTTAAATCAGCAATTAATATGTCAATATAATTTTTGGTTGCCGCATCTTGTGTTTCTGTAGGTTCTGCTACATTTTTGATTTGGTTGTTTTCAGCACTTACTGTACCATTGAGTAGAATACTCGCAGATTCTTCAGATTTGGGAGTGGAAGGGCTTAGATTTATAGTAGTATTTTGATTAATAATCGAAATTTCGTCATTTTGAGTTATAGAAAAATAATTGATTGCCATTAAAACTCTGTATGCTCCCTCAGAGCTATAAATATTTAAGCCATTTGTATATTGACCACCACTTCTCCAAAATTGTGTTGGAGATGTGCCATCCCAAATAAATCCAATTGGCACTTGCGTACCCCCATTCCATTGACCTGTGGCATAAGATCCTTCAGTTGGAATATCGGTATTAGTTTTATCTAACGTAAAATCAGAAATGGTGTATGACGCTGCTGGTGCAGTACCGTCTAGGTTTAGTGATCCATCTGTTATAAATGTACCTGCTTCTTCTCCTGTAGCATCCGACCATGCCCAGTGTATTTGGGCCAATGAAAACATTGGAGTTAATAATAAAATAGCTATTAATTTTTTCATTTGTTTTTTGATTTTAAAAGTTGAAAATTGGTTGATTTATTCAAATATACAATTACCTTTCAACTTGAAAGTAAGCTTATTACTTTTTTTTTAAAACTGAAAATAATTTTCTTCCTAGTTGTCCTAAAGCTTTTTCTAAAAAAAACACAATAGTCAAGCCCGACTAAAAGCAACAAAAAGAGGATATCTGAATAACAAAAAATCAGTTGTCATTAATCTATTTCACAATCTTAATGGACTGGAGATTAAATCAACTCCAACACCCGCTCCAAAGCCATCCCTCGAGATCCTTTTATTAAGATGCTGGTATTTGAAATGGTTGATTGTTCTAAGTGCAGTTGAAGATCATCAAAAGTTTTAAAAAACTGAAGCTTTGGATGGTCTGTTTTGTGTTCAAAAAAATGAGAGCCAACAAAGTAAAATATGCACCCTTTGGTTAACATTGCTTGATTTACGACCTCCAAATGTTCTTTAACGCTAGTGGTCCCCAACTCAAACATATCCCCTAGAACAGCAAGTTTATGCGAGTTTTGAATGCTTTTAAAATTATCCAAAGCAACTTCCATGCTGCTCGGATTGGCATTGTAGGCGTCTAGTAATATTTCATTGGTGTTTTGCTTAATTATTTGCGAGCGGTTATTTGCTGGAACGTAGGCTTCAATTCCTTCTTTGAGCTGTAAGGGGGTAAGCTTATAATGAGTTCCAATTGCTAAAGCCGCTGCACAATTATAAACGTTATAGTTACCAACAAGGTTGGTGTTAATCGTAATATTTTGGAGTGCTAAACTTAAAAAAGGTTGCGTTGCAGTTAGCTTCACATTTACGGCTGTTTCTAGAGCTTCAGAAAATGTATATATACGATCATAAGCCCCCACTTGTGCGACTTGTTTAGGGTCATCAGAATTTAAAATAATTATACCTGAGTTGGCTTTAAGATAGTCATACAACTCACTTTTAGCTTTCACAACGCCTTGCTCTGACCCAAAGCCTTCTAAATGGGCTTTCCCAAAGTTGGTGATATAACCAATGTTTGGTTGGGCTATTTCGCAAAGCATGGCAATTTCTTTTGCATGATTCGCCCCCATTTCTACGATACCAATTTCGGTAGCTACTGTCATACTGAGAAGCGTTAGAGGCACGCCAATATGATTATTCAAATTGCCGACGGTTGCTACGGTTTTGAAATGTGGTTTTAGTACGGCATGGATCAACTCTTTAGTCGTTGTTTTTCCGTTACTGCCTGTCAAAGCAATTATGGGTAAGCCAAGATGTTTTCTATGAAAATTAGCTAACGCTTGTAAGGTTTCTAAGACGTTATCAACCAAAATAAAGCGTTCATTTGCGGGGCTCACAACCTCATCAATGACAACATATTTTGCGCCGCTTTCAAGAGCTTGATGTGCAAATGTGTTCCCATTAAAGTTAACACCTTTTAGAGCAAAAAATAAGGCGTTTTGCTTGATGTTTCGCGTGTCGGTAGATACTCCTGAGGATTCTAAAAACAGTTGATGTAATTGCTCTAATTTCATATCCTAAAAATAACAAAAAAGTCCTAGCAATTAAAATTGTTAGGACTTAATAGTATGTAATCTAAAAATTAATTAATTTTTTCGTTTCTTTTTTGAAAGAGATTTAGACCCTACTCTAGACATTGCACATCTAAACCCAATATAGTCTGTTGCCATATCCTCTGGGTAATAACGTCTTTGTGCTGGATCCAACCAATACTCTCTATCTTTCCAAGAGCCCCCTTTATAAACTCTTACTTCATCATTAATTAGAGATGTTTTAGTATTTGATTTATCATAACTTTTAGAGTCTGCTGAAGCTTTGTGAAGCGGAGAGTTATACATCTTACGAGTTACATCTTCATTTTCAGAATCTCCATCCTCAAAATCATCAAAGAATCGAGAAGATCTTTCATCACCATCTCGGAAGTTAATATTGTTAGATTCACTAAAGTTAGTACGTAAATAGGTTTCGTTTTCGTCTACGGGCACTTGACTAATTTGACCAGGAAGCCCTTTTGCAATGACTTTTCCATTTGAAAGTGTCTCAAATTCAATATCATCAACGCCAATAACTTTAACTGACCCATCATCTCCAATTGCGTTTTTGGTGTATACATTTCCTCTGTAGTACCCAAAATCACTAAATTCATCATCAACTACAGGTCTGTAGACATCTGCAACCCATTCAGCAACATTTCCTGCCATATCGTAGATACCAAAATTATTTGGCTCATAAGACATCACTTCGTTTGTGATGTCTGCGCCATCATCAGACCATCCTGAAATTCCGCCATAGTCCCCTTTACCTTGTTTAAAGTTCGCTAATTGATCTCCTCTAACTTTACGGTCCCCAGATCGAGAATATTGACCATCCCAAGGGTATTTTTTTCGTCCTCTATAAACGTTATAGCTTCTTAGCTCCGTTAATCCTAATGCTGCATACTCCCATTCAGCTTCTGTTGGTAAACGGTATTTTAAGGCTATTGCTCCTGTTTCTCGCGTAGCGTATATGTGAGTTGAATCTTTCTCAATTTTGGACCTTCTTTTGTTAGGAATCGTGATAGAATCATTGCCTGCAAATACCTTTGTTGGTGCATTTACGTAAGTATCAATATTAAAATTACTGTCTTCAATAGTGTGTGTAATATGGGAATCTTTTTCAAGATAGCCTTCATTTTGTAAACCCATTTCTGCAACACGATCCGATCTCCAGTTTGCAAATTCAACAGCTTGCATCCAACTGACACCTACCACTGGATAGTCTTTAAAAGCAGGGTGGCGAAGGTAATTTTCAACCATCATTTCACTTAACCCTAAGCGGTTTCTCCATACAAGTGTGTCGGGAACTGCGCCGTTATAAATAGCTTTAAAACCAGGTTTTTCTGGTGGATAAACGCGTTTGATCCAGTCTAAATATTCCAGATACATAATATTGGTAACTTCTGTTTCATCCATATAAAAGGATTGAACATGCTGTTGGTTTGGAGAGTTGTTCCAGTCGTGCATGACATCGTCTTGCACTTTTCCCATGGTGAAAGTCCCTCCCTCAACAAAGACTAAACCTGGCGCTGTTTCTTGTTCTTTGAAGTTTGTATTATACTGGAAACCGCCATCTTTGTTGTTGATTTGCCACCCTGTAGCTCTTGAGGAGTTTCCAGAATTTGATGATTTGTTACACCCTACTAAAGATGTAAACAATGCCACTAGCAATAGCGACCTTAGTATTATGATATTTTTCATATTCAACATATAATTGATAAAATGCAATTGAATTCAGTCTCGCAATATAGTAATTATAGATTATAATGCAATGAAAAATCAACGCGATTTAACGTATTTTTTTTGATCGATTTTATTTGATTACTTTGTATAAAAACGTTAAAATTTGTGATTTATTATTGTAATTTTGAAATTAGATTTATTTATCAATAATAATGATCAAAACATTGCGTTTCTCTAGTATGAAAAGTTGGTTACCATGGATTTTATTGGCTTGTTTTTATATTGGTAAATCTCAAACAAAACGTTTTGACATTAATTGGGCAGACTCCATACGTATGAGCACCACCAGTGGTGCGATTGAACTCCCTTCTTTCAACCCCGAAAATTACAGCTTTTCGGACACTAAGGGTCTTACTTTTTCAGCAGAATGGAATGTAAACGGTCTTATTGATGAAACGTCTGCTGAACTGAAATCTATTGAAAGTATTGAGGTTTCAAATGCAGATCTAAAACAACTCCCGACAGGAACAATCCCAAACACACCACGTCTAAACGTTTCGAATGCCGTTTACAGAAACCGTTCCAAAGGCTATGTAGAAATTAGCCCAATCTTTTATGATAACGGAGTTCTAAAAAAGATTACACGCTTTTCGATTTCATTCCGTCTAAAAGCGCAAAACAGACGTGTTTTTGAGACTGCTTCTCTATCCAATTCTAAATTAAAATCAGGCGATTGGTATCGATTTGCTGTCGACACAACAGGTGTCCACATTCTAAATAAAAGTTTCTTAAACAGTTTGGGGATTAATACTGGAAATTTAAACCCCAGAGCTATTAAAATTTATGGCCATGGTGGCGCTTCGCTTCCGCTAAGAAATTCGAATACGATTTCTAATGACCTAATTGAAAATACTATTCAAGTGATTGGCGAAGAAGATGGCGTTTTTAATGATAATGACTACATTTTAATGTATGCGATTGGACCTAAAAAATTTAATTCCGAAAACAACTCTCACATCAACCCTTATAGCGATCAAAGTTATTATTACGTAAATATTAGCACTGGTAATGGCGCTAGAATGTCATCTGCTTCAGAACCTTCTGGAGATGCAAATGTTACATTTGATAGCTTTCACAACTATAAATTTATAGAATCTGACACTTACAATATAGCCAAAATGGGACGGCGCTGGTTTGGCCATCGCTTTTATGTCGAAAATGTAAAAATGTTTAGTTTCGATTTCCCTAATTTAATAAGCAGTAGCCCGGTAGCCTTAAAGGTATACACAGCTGCAATATCTGAATCAAATACAAGTATGCAACTGAAAATAAACAATACACTTGTTAATGATTTTTCGTTTTCAGCTATTGGCTCTAATGTTTTAGCTACAAACGGGGTTTTTAACGAATTTGTCTCTGTTTCCTCGCAGACGCTAAACGTGGAACTCACTTATAACAATAATGGAAACCCGTCGGCGATGGCGTATTTAGATTATATATCTATCGAAGCTGAATGTGCCTTGACTAGTTTAGGAACTCAGTTTGAATTTAAGCATCGTGAAATGGCAACACAGACTGGTATTGGTCAATTTGTAATTTCGAACGCAACCTCAATAGCGCAAGTATGGGATATCAGCAATCCTTATCAAATTCAGGTTTACAACAATGAAAATGCCGATGCACAATTTAGTTTCAAAACTAACTTAGGCAGCTTAAAGACCTACCAAGCTGTCGAGCCCGACTTTTATATTCCAAGAAAAACAGCGACAACACTTATACCAAATCAAGACATTAAAGGCTCCGTTTTTTTAGATGACCAAGGAAACTTTAAAGATCTTGACTACTTAATTATAACCCCTGATTTTTTACGCGCCCAAGCAGAGCGGCTTGCTCAAATTAATCGCACACAAAACAATTTGAACGTCAAAGTCTATAGTTTAGAGGCGCTTTACCAAGAATTTAGTTCTGGAATGCAAGACATTTCAGGCATTCGAAATTTTGTGAAATATGTGTATGATAATGCCAGCACACCTTCAAAAAGACTAAAATATTTGTGCCTATTTGGAGATGGATCTTTTGACTATAAAGACCGTGTACGAAACAACACCAATATTGTGCCGCCATGGTATACTGTAAACAGTTTTAGCTTAGTGAGTTCGTTTGTGTCCGATGACTTTTTCGGCATGATGGACGCCAATGAAGGCACCATGGCCAATTCTGATAAATTAGATATTGCGGTGGGACGAATTTTGGTGGAAAACACCCAACGCGCCAAAGAAATGGTGGACAAAGTAGAGTCCTACTACCAGCCCGAATCCTATGGAAGTTGGCGAAATAATTTCATGTTCGTTTCGGATGACATCGATAAATTAAGTGACCGTATTATTCAAGAAACAACGGAAGAAATTGCTGAAGATGTAAAAGCAGAAAAACCTTTTTTGAATGTTTCAAAAATCCATTCAGATTCATTTGTTCAAGAAACCACATCAGGTGGAAATCGCTATAGCTTAGTAAATAAAGCTATTTTTGACGCCCTTGAAGTCGGCGCCATTGTAGTCAATTACTTTGGACATGGAGGCGAAAACGGAATCGCATCAGAACGTATTTTTGACATCATTAATGCACAAGAGCTAAACAACCCTACAAAACTAAACTGTTTTGTGACCGTAACTTGTGAGTACACAAAATTTGACAATCCACTACGTGAAACAGCCGGTGAATTTTTGTTTTGGAATAAAAGAGGAGGCGCTATTAGTTTAATTACAACCACACGACGAATTTATGTCAATGTTGGTATTAATTTTAATAAAACCTTAAGCAAATATTTATTATCCTATGGAAGTGATGAATCCATTAGCATAGCCGAAGCACTTAGGCGCACCAAAAATGACCCCATGATTTCCAATGAGCCGCAGCGGCGATTGGTTTTTAATATTGGAGATCCCGCACTTAAACTCCCCATAGCAGATCCTGATATCAGAGTTACAAAAATTAATAACGAAGCTATTACAGCAAATACACAAGTCCTTAAAGCCCTAAGTCCTGCTAAAATTGAAGGTCATGTCGCAAATGCTCAAGGCGCAATTTTAGACACTTACAATGGCATCCTAACGGCTACCATTTATGACAAAGATATCCAACGGTCTACACTAGGAAATGATGGCACCAAAGATTCAGATGACGAATTAATTCTGATGGATTTTGATGTATTAGGAGAAGTAATTTTCAGAGGGCAAGCGAGTGTGACCAATGGCGAATTTGCATTTGAATTTATTGTCCCTAGAGACATAACCGTTGCTGAAGGCAATGGGAAAATAAGTTTATACTCTAAAGCCAATACTACCCTATCGGACAATAGAGGGTATAATTATGATATTAAAATTGGAGGCGTCAACCTCAATGCTCCAGAAGACAATAGTGGGCCTGGTATTAATTTATTTATGAACGATGAAAACTTTGTTTCTGGCGGCATTACGAACGAAAATCCGACACTTCTAGCAAACCTATATGACGAAAACGGCATTAATACGGCTAGTGGAATAGGCCATGATATTATTGCTATTTTAGACGGCGACGAAACAAATGTTTTCAAACTAAACGACTACTACTCGGCGGCAGTGGATGACTACCAACGGGGTTCTTTAAGCTATCCTTTTAGAGATCTAAGCCCAGGACTACACACCTTAACTCTGAAAGCATGGGATGTTTACAACAATTCGTCTACTCAAGACATTCAGTTTATAGTATTTGATAAAGACGACAGTCTAAAACTCACAAATGTGCTTAATTACCCCAATCCGTTTATAAATTATACAGAATTTTGGTTCAGCCACAATAGCTCGGATGTATTAGACGTTTCTATTCAAATATTTACCATTTCTGGCAAATTGATAAAAACAATTAATGGACAAACCAATACAAATTCTAATACAACGAGTTCGATTTCTCGAGATTTAACTTGGGATGGTACTGATGATTTTGGCAGTAAAATTGGTAAAGGCGTTTATGTCTATAACTTAAAAGTACGTTCAAACAGCACAGGAATGCAAGCAGAAAAAATCGAAAAACTTGTTATCCTATAATATTAATCTATATTTGTTAATTCATAACACCAAGATCAAAATGAATCCATTTAAAAAAATTAACTCACAATTTTCTATAAGCGTTGTATGTATTGCAGCTTTATTTTTAACCAAAGTAGCTGCTCAAACGACTACTGTTATTCCAAAATCTGGCGACACACGAGTAATCACCACTGGAGCACCATTTTTATTAATTGCTACTGATGCACGTGCAGCTGGAATGGGCGATATTGGTGTTGCTACATCTGTTGATACCTATTCACAACAATGGAACCCCTCTAAGTATGCCTTTTCTGAATCAAAATCAGGCTTTGGAATTAGCTACACTCCTTATTTAAGTAAATTAGTGAATGATATTTTTTTAGGAAATGTCACCTATTTTAATAGGCTTAACGAACGAAGTGCGTTTGCAGCTAGCCTTAAATATTTCTCATTAGGAGAAATTGAATTACGTGAAGATGAATTTGCAGAACCTGTTATTGTCAAACCAAACGAATTGACTTTAGATGCCTCTTACTCATTACGACTCTCAGATCAGTTTTCGATGGCGGTGGCTTTACGATATATTAGATCTGATTTAAAAATTCAAAGCTTTGACCCTGATGCGAAAGCAGCAAGTTCCTTTGGTGTGGACATTGCCGGGTATTATCAAAGTGAAGAAGAAGCCTACAATGACTTTAATGGGCGCTGGAGAGGCGGTTTTGCCATTCAAAATTTAGGGCCAAAAATTAAATATGACGATGGTGGAAGAGAAAATTTCTTACCAACAAACCTAAGATTAGGTGGTGGATTTGATTTTATTTTTGATCAATATAACAGAATTAATGTCACCGCTGAAGTCACTAAATTATTAGTGCCAACACCTCCAATTCTTGGAGATGAGTATAATTACACAGACACCAATGACAATGGCGTTTATGACGAGGACGTTGACACTCTTGGTGCACTTGTAGCTAGCAATGTAATCATCGAGGGAAAAGATTCAAATGTTGGGTTTTTACCAGGCGTTTTTCAATCCTTTGGCGATTCGCCAGGTGGGTTTAGCGAAGAACTCGATGAATTTACATGGGCCTTGGGCGCAGAATACTTATACCAAGATTCATTTGCACTAAGACTCGGCTATTTTAATGAAAATGAATTCAAAGGTGCGCGGAAATTTTTCGCTATGGGAGCAGGTTTTAAATACAGCACAGTCAACATTGATTTATCTTATTTATTTTCAGCGTCCAAAGTACAGAGCCCTTTAGAAAACACACTTCGTTTCTCTTTATCATTCAATTTGGGTGATGGTGAATACAGCGAATACTAAGCGATAACTGTAATTAAAAAAATAAAAACTATTGCATAAAGCAATAGTTTTTTTGGCTATACCAATTATGAAAAAAATAAAAATTGAAACGAGTTTTGAGTTGTATGACAGTGTTGATGAATTAGCAACACCTATTCAAAATTTGATACAAAAAGCGGCAGAGGCACGAAAAAAAGCCTATGCTCCGTATTCTGAATTTTTAGTTGGTGCGGCCTTGGAATTAGAAAACGGACAAGTAATCGCTGGAAACAACCAAGAAAACGCCTCCTATCCATCAGGATTATGCGCAGAACGTACTGCTATATATTACGCAGGAGCAGAATTTCCAAATCAAAAAATAATTCGCATGGCAATCGTTGCGGGATCTACACTCAATCCAACAACCAAGCCCATTCCGCCATGTGGCGCCTGTAGACAAGCATTATCAGAGTATGAAGTGAAACAAAACACCTCAATGGAATTGTATTTCATGGGGACTTCTGGTCAAATTGCATACTCGAACTCGGTTGCAAACATCCTGCCTTGGATCTTTGACAAAACCGTACTATAACGTTTTTTTAAAAAATTAACTCTTACTCTTTTTAGGTTATCATTCAAAGTATTACTTTTGTCTTTACATTAAAAACAATTACTGTAAACGCATGCAGAAAATAACTAAAGAAGTCTACCTCGATTGGTACGAAAATATGATGCTCTGGCGAAAGTTTGAAGACAAACTTGCAGCTGTGTATATCCAACAAAAAGTAAGAGGATTTCTCCACTTATATAATGGTCAAGAAGCTGTCCTTGCAGGCGCTTTACATGCCATGGATTTATCCAAGGATAAAATGATTACAGCCTACCGAAATCACGTACAACCCATTGGAATGGGCGTTGATCCACGTAGAGTAATGGCGGAGCTTTTTGGAAAAGCAACAGGAACATCTCAAGGATTGGGAGGTTCAATGCATATTTTCTCTAAAGAAAAAGGCTTTTATGGCGGTCATGGAATCGTTGGAGGTCAAATTCCTTTAGGAGCTGGAATGGCATTTGGAGACAAATACAATGAAACTGGAGCAGTAACGCTTTGTTATTTTGGCGATGGTGCTGCCCGCCAAGGGTCGTTACACGAAACCTTTAACATGGCGATGAACTGGAAACTTCCAGTTGTTTTTGTTTGTGAAAACAATGGTTACGCGATGGGAACTTCTGTAGACAGAACCGCTAACCATTCTGATATCTGGAAATTAGGTTTAGGCTATGAAATGCCTTGTGGCCCTGTGGACGGGATGAATCCGATCAAAGTTGCTGAAGCATTTGACGAAGCTATTCAACGTGCTCGACGCGGCGATGGTCCGACATTCTTAGAAATGAAAACCTACCGATACAGAGGACATTCTATGAGTGATGCACAACACTACAGAACAAAAGACGAAGTCAAAGAATACAAGAAAATTGATCCAATTACACAAGTTATGGATGTTATTCTAAGAGAAGAATATGCAACAGAAGATGATATTAAAGTCATCGACAAGCGTGTGAAAGACCTTGTTGCTGAATGTGAAAAATTCGCTGATGAATCACCATATCCAGAAAAAAGTGTCATGTATGACGTCGTTTACGAACAAGAAGATTATCCATTTTTACAACATAAATTATAAGTTATGGCAATCATAGTTAATATGCCTCGACTAAGCGACACCATGGAGGAAGGAACCGTGGCGAGCTGGTTGAAAAAAGTAGGAGATAAAGTTGAAGAAGGTGACATCCTTGCGGAAATCGAAACCGATAAAGCAACCATGGAATTTGAATCCTTCAATGAAGGGACTTTACTTCATATTGGCGTTCAAGAAGGTGAAACTACAATGGTTGATGCACTTCTTGCTATTATAGGAGATGAAGGCGAAGATATTTCAGCGCTATTAGCAAATCCAACTGCAACCGAAGAACCAACTACAGCTGAAGACTCAACTGAAGACGTTGTGGAAATCGAACCCGTAGCAGAATCAAGCTCAGCAGTTATTCCAGAAGGCGTAATTGTCGTAACCATGCCACGCTTAAGCGATACCATGGAAGAAGGGACAGTCGCAAGCTGGTTGAAAAATGTAGGGGATGCTGTCGAAGAAGGCGATATTTTAGCTGAGATCGAAACGGACAAAGCAACCATGGAATTTGAATCCTTTAACGAAGGTACCTTATTATACATTGGGTTACAAGAAGGTGAATCGGCAAACGTCGATGATCTTTTAGCGATTATTGGCCCTGCGGGAACAGATGTTTCAGCGGTTGCTGCTAACTTTTCTGCAGCTGCATCGGCCGCTGTTGAAGTACCACAAGAAGCAACAAAACCTGCCACTCCAGTAGTCAAAGAAACACCAAAAGCAGACGCTGCCCCTGTAGCGACACCGGTGGCTGTAGCGCCAGTATCTAATACAACAGGACGCTTACATATTTCGCCTTTAGCGCGAAAAATGGCGGACGACAAAGGCATTGCTTTAAACCAATTGATGGGTAGTGGCGAAAACGGACGCATCATCAAACGCGATGTTGAAAACTTTACACCCGCAGCTGTTAGTTCTGCTGCAAGCACAGCGAAGTTTGTACCGACAGGTCAAGAAGATTTTGAGGAAATCAAGAATTCGCAAATGCGTAAAACCATTGCGAAACGATTGGGCGAATCTAAATTTTCTGCACCTCATTATTACTTGAATGTAGAGTTTGACATGGATAATGCCATGGCATTTAGAGCGCAATACAATACAGTTCCAGATACAAAAATATCATTCAATGACATCATTGTCAAAGCTTGTGCGTTGGCATTACGCCAGCATCCACAAGTAAATTCTCAATGGTTTGCAGACCGCATGAAACTCAATAATCACGTACACGTTGGTGTGGCGGTGGCTGTTGAAGATGGTTTGGTCGTTCCTGTAGTGCGTTTTGCCAATGAGCAAAGCTTGCCACAAATTGGCGCGGCGGTTAGAGATTTTGCTGGACGTGCACGAAATAAAAAATTAACCCCTCAAGAAATGGACGGCAGTACGTTTACCGTGTCTAACTTAGGGATGTTTGGAATAGAGAGCTTCACCTCTATTATCAACCAACCCAACTCAGCGATTTTATCGGTAGGTGCAATTGTTCAAAAACCAGTAGTTAAAAATGGACAGGTTGTTGTTGGAAATACCATCAAACTCACGCTTGCTTGCGATCACCGAACGGTGGATGGCGCAACGGGAGCACAGTTCTTACAAACCTTAAAAGGCTATGTGGAAAACCCTGTGACCATGTTAGTATAAAAAAGTTTTAAAATACTGTATTGAAATAGGCTGCCTGAAAAGGCAGTCTTTTTTTTGTGAAGGTAATCGTATTTCTACTTCGAAAATAAATTAAGTTTTTGTTCATGGAGATTCTGAAATGAGTTCGAGATGACAGCTTTATTTACTTATAAACCGTCCTCTAGTATTTGAAAACAATAGAATCAACACCATTTTAAACAAAAAAAACCACTCAAGTGAGTGGTTTTTTTTTGTTTCTGTGGGCGCGAAGGGATTCGAACCCCTGACCCCCTGGGTGTAAACCAGGTGCTCTGAACCAACTGAGCTACGCGCCCTATTTCTAGGACTGCAAATATAGTCTAGTTTTTCAATTCACAAAAGATTTTTTATAAAAAGTTAAATTATTTCGGCAACCACAAAAGTACTGCCGCCAATATAAATCAAATCGTCATGGGAGGCGCTTTGTTTAGCGGCTTTTAAAGCGTCTTTTACAGAGGGATGAATACTACCTTCGAAACCATGTTCAGTAAAAATCTGCGCGAGTTGAGACGCCTCTAGCCCCCTAGGGACATTGGGTTTACAAAAGTAATACTGCGCCTGCTTTGGAAATAGCTCTAAAAGCGAAAGAACATCTTTATCATTCACCATGCCCAACACCAGATGCAAGCATTGAAATTTCTCGGACTGTAGTTGTTTAAACACATAACTCAGCCCTTCCCTATTGTGTGCGGTATCACAAATGAGTGTTGGAAAACTACCCAAAACCTCCCAACGGCCACGAAGTCCGGTATTTTCGGTTACTTTTAAAAGGCCTTGTTGCACTGCTTTTGCAGAGATTGTAAACACCCCGGTATTTAGTATGGCAACAGTTTGAAGCACCGTCCGAACATTATGAATTTGATAGACGCCTTTTAAACTTGTGGGAGGAGTAGTTTCTATCCGTTGGTCGGCAAAATAAATCGGTGCCTGTTCTTTAGTGGCTTTGGTTCTAAAAACGAGTTCGGTTTCTAACTGTGTTTCACCAATTACGATGGGCGTGTTTGGTTTTATAATCCCTGCCTTCTCCCCTGCAATGACTTCTAGGGTCGTACCTAAAAACTGGGTATGGTCCAAACCAATATTGGTAATCACCGATACTTCGGGATTTAGGATATTAGTAGAATCCAAACGCCCGCCAAGCCCGACCTCAACCACGGCAATATCAACCTGTTCTTGTGCAAAATAATCAAATGCCATCCCCACCGACATTTCAAAAAACGACAAGGCATTGGCTTCAAAAAAGGATTTATTGGCAGCTACAAAATTCACCACAAAATCTTCGCTGATCATTTCTCCATTAATACGGATACGTTCGCGGTAGTCTTTTAAATGGGGCGATGTATATAGACCCACTTTATAACCTGCCTCTTGCATTACCGATGCGAGCATGTGGGCCGTAGAGCCTTTACCATTGGTGCCGCCAACATGAATGGATTTGAATTGATGTTCTGGATGATTGAGTTCTTTGGCGAGCTTAAGGGTTTGACTTAAATCGGCTTTATAAGCTGATTTCCCCACATTCTGATAGAGAGGTAGTTGAGAAAATAGCCATTGCATGGTTTCTGAATACTTCATTTATTGGCGGACGCTAAAATCGACAATTACAAAACCAATTTGTTTTGCAGGGGCTTTGGAATCTGCAGGCCATTTGTGGGTAAGTGCTGTTTTTTTTGCCGCCTCATACAAACAGATATCGCCAGTCGTACCCCGTTTTCCAGGGATGGCTTTGACTACATTCCCGTTTTGATTCACATGAATTTCAACGACTACTGTGCCCTCTTCGTCACAGTCGGGAATGACTTTCGATTTGGACGGACGCCCACGGCCATTCAATCCATAGGCTACGCCCCCATTTCCACTGCCCGGAGATCCAAAATAACTCGATGCATAGGGGTCGCCATTCAGTTGACCTTTATCGCCTGGGGTATCATCATCGCCTTCCGATCCTTTGTCGGTACCGTCGTCTGTTCCGATGCCGCTCATCAGGGCATCTAAATCTTGTTTCTTTTTCGCTTTTAGTTCGGCCTCTTTTTTGAGACGCTCTTCCTCTGCTTTTGCTTCGGCATCCGCTTTGGCTTTTGCCTTTGCTTGCGCTTTTGCTATAGCCTCGGCATCTGCCTTCTTTTTGGCAGCCGCATCTGCTTTTTTTATAGCAATAGTTTCTAAATCTTCACTAGTCAGCACCTCTTCTGATGCAACTGGTTCTGTAGACTGCACTGGTGGTGCTGCTTTTTCGGGCTCTACTACAGGTTCTGAAACGGGTGTGGATTCAGAAGCTAACGGTTTTTTTGGTTGCTCCGCTCCACTCCCCGTATCTGAAGTGCCAAAATTAACTGCAACGCCATATTCTAAGGGCGGATCCATATAACCAGGACCGACCACAAATAGCAACAAAAGCAACAATAGCATGATGACGGTAGTCAATCGTGCCGACTGTTTTTGATGTTTGGTTTCAAAGTAGCCCATCTTAGTTCGGATTTACAGCGAGTATGATTTTAAATTTATTGCGGTTGGCAATATCCATGACTTTAACGACATAGTCTACAGGAACGGATTTTTCAGCTCTCAATACAAGGGTTGGTGCGGTTTCTTTTTGAAGTCGTTGGAGTAATTCCGTTTCTAAATCTTGAACCTCAACTTTGCTTTGATCGATATAAAATGATAAATCTTTTTTAATACTAACAGCAACGGATTTTTTATTTTCTGTTTTTCCACTGGCTGTTGGGAGTAAAATATCAATCGCATTGGTAGTGACCAATGTGGATGCTATCATGAAGAAAATCAATAACAGGAATACAATATCCGTCATGGACGACATATTAAATTCTGGAGTGATTTTATTTCGACCTCTAATATTCATATTAAATAGGTTCGTTGAGAAGATCTAAAAATTCTACCGAATTGGCTTCCATTTGATAGACGACTTTGTTGGTGCGTCCAACTAAATGGTTAAAGGCTATATAGGCGACAATCCCTACGACCAGACCAGCAACGGTGGTGGTCATGGCGGTATACAACCCATCGGCTAATAGTTTAATATCGATTTGACCGCCCGAATTGGCAATTTCAAAAATGGATAAAATCATTCCAATGACAGTTCCTAAAAACCCAATCATGGGTGCTGCACCAGAAATAGTAGCGAGTATACTGACGTTTTTTTCCAAGCTATATACTTCTAGTTTTCCTGCGTTTTCAATGGCTGAATTGATATCTGCCAATGGACGTCCAATTCGAGAAATGCCTTTATCAATCAATCGAGATACAGGCGAATTGACTTGCGCACAAACGGCTTTCGCCGCCTCAATTTTTCCGTTGACGACATGATCTTTTATTTGGTTCATGAAATTCGGATCGACTTTAGAAGCGGCTTTTATAGTGAATAGGCGTTCGAAATAAATATACAACGCGACAATAAGTAAGACTGACAATAAAGCGATAATAAGCTGACCTGCTAAGCCTCCACTTTTAATCAATTCTACAATAGATAGTGTTTTTTCGACAGATTCTGCATCCAATTGGACGGCGATTTCATCTTGAATACTAGTAGTGCTCATAAGTGTTTAAGTATAGCTTTGTTTTTATAAACGCAAAAAAATGTAATAACGTATTTTTAAAAAAGTGTTCTTGTAAATAAAAATGTAACTGCTCCTGCTAAAAACCCAACCAGGGCTAACCAGGAGATTTTTTTTAAGTACCAGAAAAAATTAATTTTCTCCATTCCCATGGCCACAACTCCTGCAGCAGATCCAATAATTAGCATGCTTCCCCCTGTTCCTGCAGAATAGGCTATAAAGTGCCAAAGCTGATGATCCATAGGTTCAGAAACTCTCTCTATAGTGGCAGCTTCTAATGGTACATTATCAACTACTGCAGATCCTCCTCCCAACTACGACACCACTAAATCGGATATTTGTGTACTGGGAACTTCCGTTCCTAAGGCAGGAGTTGACACTTTCAACCACTCTGCAAAACCAAATAAAACCCCTAAAGATTCCAAAGCTGCTACGGCCAT
>Ga0102816_1000032_pt1 | contig 61250 bp, 59 predicted proteins | sample ColrivemetaGS545_FD_84509 | JGI IMG/M metagenome (GOLD analysis project Ga0102816, IMG submission 84509) | Estuarine microbial communities from the Columbia River estuary - Flood tide non-ETM metaG S.545 | ecosystem: Environmental > Aquatic > Marine > Intertidal zone > Estuary | place: USA...
ACTCGTGGGGCGACAAGAAGCACGCATTGAAAAAATGAAAAGAAAACTCGACAAAGAAGCCAATATAAAAGCCAACGCCGAATGGCAAAAAGAACAACCTGCCAAACCAAAACAACGCATTACTATCATCGCAGCAGCGGCGACTAACAATGCATTGGGAAAGGACAACCAATTGATTTGGCATCTCTCCAAAGACTTACAGCATTTTAAAGCAATGACCAATGGTCATGCGGTAATTATGGGGCGAAAAACTTTTGAATCGATGCCACGGGCTCTCCCCAATCGCACCAACATTATCATCACAAGACAAACCGACTATCAGGCCGAAAATATTTTGATTGCTTCATCATTATCTCAGGCTTTAGAGCTTGCCAAAAACGACCCTCGTCCATTCATCATTGGCGGCGGTGAAATCTATCGCCAAGCAATGGATATTTCAGATGAAATTGAACTAACACGTGTGCACGACGATTTTGATGCCGATACGTTTTTCCCAGAAATTAACACCCATCAATGGGAAGAAGTTTGGCGAGAAGAACATGCTGCAGACGAAAAACACGCACACGCTTTTACTTTTTTACGTTACCAAAAAAAATAAAATGAACGCAATCATATTTCCGGGACAAGGATCCCAATTCAAAGGAATGGGCAAGGATCTTGCCGACCAACACCCTGAAGCCGCTAATCTTTTCAAAGAAGCAAACGAGATTTTGGGGTTTTCACTCACCGACATTATGTTTGATGGAAGTGTGGAAGACTTGCGAGAAACACGAGTAACGCAACCCGCTATTTTTGTGCACTCAATGGCCATTCGTGCGGTGATAGGTAGCGACTTCGCACCTTTAATGGTGGCGGGGCATTCTCTGGGCGAGTTTTCTGCCTTGACAGCGACGGGCGCCCTTTCTTTTGCCGACGGATTGCGTCTTGTTACCCGACGTGCTCAAGCCATGCAAAATGCATGCAACGATAGTCATGGTACAATGGCTGCCGTTCTCGCCCTTGATGATGAAGTTGTCGAAAATATTTGTGCCCAAACAAACGGCATTGTCGTGGCAGCGAACTACAACTGCCCTGGTCAATTGGTGATTTCGGGTGCCGTTTCCGCGGTAGAAGTCGCCTGTGAAGCCCTTAAAGAAAAAGGCGCCAAACGCGCACTTATACTACCTGTTGGTGGTGCTTTTCACTCTCCGTTAATGGAGCCAGCCAGAGAACAACTTGCCAATGCTATTCAAGAAACGAAATTCAGCAAACCGAGTTGTCCCATTTATCAAAATATCACCGCTGCTCCAACACAAGATGTCGACACAATTAAGAAAAACCTCATTGCGCAACTGACCGGCCCTGTGAAATGGACACAGACCATTCAGAAAATGCGCAACGATGGCGCTACACAGTTTATTGAGTGTGGCCCTGGAAAAGTTTTACAAGGATTGATGCGAAAAATTGACAGAGAGGCCCTCACTAAAGGCGCTCTGGACTAATTCATAAATGCCAGAACGTGCTCACAAATCGTTTTGATTTGTTCCTCCTCCAATTCACTGTGCATGGGAAGTGAAATCACTTCTTTGATAAGCCGATTGGTCACCGCAAAATCCTCCTCCTTATACTGATCGCTTGTGTATGCCTTTTGCAAATGCAACGGAATTGGATAATAGACTCCACATGGAATCCCCTGATCTTGTAGATACTTGACCAATGCGTCGCGGTCGGTGTCTATCACCCGTAAGGTATATTGATGAAAAACATGCGAGTCGCAATCCCCAACAACTGTTGGCGTGATGATTTTCGCGTGAGAAGAAAACGCTTGGGTGTAACGCAGCGCTGCCCATTTGCGGCGCTCGTTGTAGAAGTCGAGAAGCTTTAATTTTTCATTTAACACCACGGCTTGCAAGCTGTCCAATCTTGAGTTCACACCCACCACGTCATGGTGATAGCGCTCATACATCCCATGATTGACTACACCACGAAGCGTATGTGCAAGCTCATCATCGTTGGTGAAAATGGCACCTCCGTCTCCGTAGCAGCCCAAATTTTTTGATGGGAAAAAAGAAGTGGAAGCCACATGGCCAATTGCTCCAGATTTTATTTTTTCACCTGTTGCTGTCGTGTGTGTTGCGCCAATTCCTTGTGCGTTATCCTCGATCACATAGAGGTTGTTTTCCTTAGCAATCGCCATAATGCGATCCATAGCGGCAACCTGACCAAACAAATGCACGGGCACAATCGCTTTGGTGTTCGAAGTGATGGCCTTTTCGATGGCATCGGGATCAATGTTAAAAGACGTTGGGTCAACGTCCACCAAAATGGGTGTCAATCCTAAAAGGGCGATGACCTCCACAGTAGCCGCAAAAGTAAAGTCTGCCGTGATCACTTCGTCACCCGGTTTCAACCCCAAGCCCATCATGGCCACTTGTAAAGCATCGGTGCCATTGGCGCAAGGAATCACATGCTTTACCCCTAGATAGTTTTCCAAATTGGCCTGAAAAGATTTGACGGCAGGTCCGTTAATAAACTGCGCACTGGACAGCACTTCCTTCATGCCTGCCTCTACTTGAGGACGGATAAAGGCGTACTGCGATTGCAGGTCGACCATTTGTATTTTTCGCATAGAAGCTTTTTTATTGGTGCAAATCTACAAAAACAATCACCTCTAGGGAAAGATGTATCTTTGACCCATGCGATTTCTCTATTCGATAGCTGTTTTTTTTATTCGCGGACTCCTCACTATGATACCCCTTTCAGGAAAGGTCAAGCAGTTCGTGCAAGGCCGAAAACAGATTTGGGACACTATTGCCAATGTTCCAAAAAACAAAAAAGTCATTTGGATGCACTGTGCCTCCCTAGGTGAATACGAACAAGGGCTCCCCATTCTGCAAGAGCTCAAAAAAGTCAAATCCGACCACTTTTTTGTGGTTACCTTTTTCTCTTCTTCTGGGTATCGTGTGCCAAAAACACATCTTATTGCAGACTTGACCACCTATCTGCCATGGGACTCCAAAGCAGATGTCAAACGGTTTATCCAAAAGCTAAAACCCTCCATGGTGCTTTTTATTAGATATGAGTTTTGGCCCAACCTCCTTACCATGCTGCATAAAAAAAATATCCCGACTTATCTCATTGCTGGCCTTTTTCAATCCCAACAACTCTTTTTTAAGCCTTGGGGGCGAAGCTTTCGAAAGCTTCTCAACGGATTTGAACATATTTTTGTACAAAATGAATCTTCACAACATCTTCTGCACAGTATTGGGGTACATCAAACCTCCGTGTCAGGTGACACTCGTTTTGATCGTGTCCAACTGCCTAGCAATTCGATGCCGTTCATGGAACGATTTTGTCATAACAGACATTGTGTAGTGGCCGGTAGCACCTGGACAGCCGATGAAGAAGTACTTATCGATGTTATCCACAACAGCCCTGACGAATGGTGCTGGCTGATTGCACCCCACGAAATAAACGAAAACAAAATCGTGTCGCTCATGGAAAAACTCCCCAAAAACTCCCAACGATACAGTACGCATAACGAAAATACCTTTTCCAATACCAGCGTCCTTGTTCTTGACACAGTTGGACTTCTAGCAGCCACCTATCGTTACAGTGATATTGCTTATGTGGGTGGAGGAATGGGCACTGCTGGGCTTCATAATATACTCGAACCCGCTGCCGCTGGTGTCCCTATCATCATTGGTAAAAACTACGATAGATTTCCTGAGGCTATCGAACTCATTCAAGCTGGGGGCGTGAAGCCAATTACAGACTCCAAAATGGCAAATATGATTTTTCAAAAACTCTTTTATAGTCAAAACGAAAGAGAACAAAAAGGAGCCATCAACAAGATGTATGTCCAACGCAAACAAGGCGCAACAAAAAGGATCCTTCAATTACTCACAAACACCCACCCTAACAACATAGCCGTTTCAAAAAATGTAAAAGGATAATCCCTGTAAAACATAACTCTCAAATCATATTCTTTTACTGAACCAAAACAAATACTCGTTGTAAATTATCAAGGCGCTACAAAACGATTTTCCGAACATCAAGTCCTGACTCCTAGCCCATTTGCTTTCGTTTAATCGATAAACAATTGAAACGCTTGATGTTCTTTGAAGTAATAATGACAACTGATAAAAAATGTCCAAATTGAAAAATTCAGAGCATTTCATGGACAAAGACTTTTCTGTGTTTTAAAAGGCCTCATCCAACGTCAGATTCGTGTCTAGCTATCGTCTTTGATTTAGTCGAAAGATAAGGTATATAAGTGTTGCTAGCGATCCAATAGCCGCCACCACATAGGTTCGGGCAGCCCATTTTAGGGCATCTTTGGCTGCAGCAAACTCTTGTTGACCGACCATATTTTTACGTCTCAACCAAGCCAAAGCTCGGTTACTTGCATCATATTCGACAGGCAGGGTAATAAAGCTAAAGAGAGTTCCCAGGCCGAACATGGCTACGCCGATACTGGCAATGGTGTAGCTTTGGGTTCCCCCAAACAAGCCCAGACCAGCAATGATGACCCACATCGATAGATTGGAGGCGACACTAACCATAGGCACCAAAACAGATCGCATTTTGAGCCATTCATACCCTTGGGCATGCTGCACTGCGTGCCCGCATTCGTGTGCGGCAACGGCAGCGGCGGCAGCGTTGCGTTCGCTATATACGCTCTCACTGAGGTTAACCGTTTTCTTCATTGGATTGTAGTGATCGGTGAGCATTCCTTTTACAGAAACGACTTTGACATCTCGTATGCCGTGATCGGCAAGCATTTTTTCAGCAATCTCGGCACCCGAAAGACCGTTGCGCAATTGAATTTTTGAATAGGTTTTAAATTTTGATTTAAGTCGTTGACTCACGATCATGCTGATCGCAGCAAAAACAATGGCGATGAGATAAAATTCTCCACCAATACCGTAATAATAGCCCATGTACTTTTTTTGTGAATATACTACAAAAATGTTGCCAAGTAAAGCAGACTGTCAAGACGGCATAAAAACAACGGAATGATAAAATTTTACACTGATTCTAAGCAACAGAGAATTTGGTGGCCTGTAGTCACTGCTACATTTAATTACTTCAAGCACTCCCAAAATTGCTTTTTTATTTGGTGCGCTTTCCTTGAATAATAAACACCAAAATAGCACCAACTAAGATTGCAGTTACCACATTGGCCAACATAATTGATAAGCTATCGATACGAATACCGTAAACCAACCACAGGAGTATGCCGATAAACATGATGGAATACATCCGCAATGACAAGTCCTTGGTCTGTTTGGTTTTCCAAACTTTGATAACCTGAGGGATAAAGGCAAAAGTCGTGCAGACAGCTGCAATCAATCCGATGATTTCATTTTGGTCGATCATCCACAAACGATATTTACGATTTTACTGGGGATGACAATCACTTTTCGAATGGTCTTTCCTTCGAGATATTGAGCTGTACGCTCGTCGGCTAGGGCTGCTTGTTCAATCTCGTCTTTGGTGGCCTCGGCATCAAGATCAAGGGTGAAGCGCATTTTACCATTAAAGCTAATCGGGTAAGTAATTTGTGTCTCTTTGAGATGCATGGGGTCAGCAATGGGATAAGGTTCGTTTGAAAGCGATGGGGTGTGGCCTAATTTTTCCCATAATTCTTCGCAAATATGAGGTGCAAAGGGTGCTAATAAGACCGTTAAAGGTTTCAAAATAGCTCGATGATTACACTTGGCAGCTGTGAGCTCATTCACACAAATCATAAAGGCACTCACTGCGGTATTGAGTGAAAATTGGTCAATATCATGTGTGACTTTTTCAATGGTCGTATGCAGTGATTTAAGCATTCCGGACGATGGTGGTTCGTCTGAAATTGAAAACTGTTCGTTTTCGTGAAATAGTCTCCAAAACTTATTCAGAAATCCATACACTCCAGAAATACCAGCAGTGTTCCAAGGTTTTGCCTGTTCGATAGGTCCCAAAAAGAGTTCATACATTCGAAGTGTGTCCGCGCCATACTGATCGCAAATATCATCGGGGTTAACAACATTGTATTTGGACTTGGACATTTTTTCGACTTCTCGCTTGGCGATGAGCTTACCGTCTTCTAGATCAAACTTTGCGTCGGCAAATTCAGGTCGCCAGTTTTTGAGCTCATGATGTGCCACAACATTGTTAGCGTCCACATAGGTTACATCCACATGAATGGGTTCGACGTCAATGCCGTTGATCAAGCCAGCCGACACATAGGTTTGTGTACCAGACTTGCGGAAGATAAAAGCACTTTCTCCCAAAATCATTCCTTGGTTGACAAGTTTTTGAGCAAACTCATTGACAGGCACATGACCCAAATCAAAGAGCACTTTTTGCCAAAAACGTGAATAGAGTAAGTGGCCCGTAGCATGTTCACTTCCGCCTACATACAAATCAACCTTACCCCAATATTCGAGCTTGTCACGATCTGCAAAAGCCTTATTGTTTTTTGCGTCCACATAGCGGTTAAAATACCAAGAGCTACCCGCCCAACCTGGCATAGTATTTAACTCGATGGGGAATATTGTTTTTTCGTTGATTTTATCGATGGTAACCACCGTTTCATTTGTTTCGTCCCACGCCCAATCTATGGCATTCCCAAGAGGAGGCGATCCCGTTTCGGTGGGCAAGTATTTTTCTACCGCAGGCAGCTGAAGAGGCAAACAGTGTTCGGAGATCAAATGCGGGATTCCATTTTTGAAATAAACAGGAATAGGCTCGCCCCAATATCGCTGTCGGCTAAAAACGGCATCGCGCAAACGATACTGTATTTTGGCCGTTCCACGATCTATTTTTTCAAGATGCTCAATAGCAGCTTGAGTGGCTTCCGCTACGGTCAGACCATTGAGAAAATCAGAGTTGGCAATGCGTGTTTCTCCTTTTTCAACATGGGCAGCGTTTTCAATTTCGACATCTGCAAAAATGTTTGTGATGGGAATCGAAAAGTGGGTTGCAAATTCATAATCTCGTTGGTCACCACAGGGAACGGCCATGACAGCACCCGTGCCGTAGCCCGCCAACACGTAGTCTCCAATCCAAATGGGAACTTTCGCTCCGCTCAATGGGTGAATTGCATAGCTCCCAGTAAAGACGCCTGTGATGTTTTTAACATCAGCCATGCGGTCTCTTTCGGTACGTTTTGCGCTTTGTGAAACATAGTCTTGCACAGCAACACGTTGGTCGTCAGTGGTGATGTTCTGGACAAGTGGATGTTCAGGTGCCAAGGTCATGAAAGTAACCCCGTAAAGCGTGTCGGGACGAGTGGTAAAAACTTCGATTTCAGCGTCATGTTGAAAAACCGAAAATCGAACTGTCGCTCCAACCGATCGTCCAATCCAGTTGCGTTGCATTTCTTTGAGTGGTTCAGGCCAATCGATAGTGTTAAGACCATCGAGTAATCGCTCAGCATAGCAGGATATTCGCATGATCCATTGCGTCATTTTTTTGCGTTCGACAGCAAATCCACCTCGTTCTGAAACACCATTGACAACCTCATCGTTGGCTAATACGGTGCCCAATTGCGGACACCAGTTCACTTCAGACTCTGCCAAATAGGTCATACGATAGTGCAACAAATAGGTTTGTTGTTCGTCGCTTGTCAAGGCCTTCCACTCGGTTGCTGTGAGAAGGGGGGTGTCCTCGTCGCAATGTGCATCGAGCTGATCGGTCCCCCACTTATCGAGGTGATCTATGAGTGTCGAAATGGGCTTAGCTCTATCGCTAGTATTGTCATACCATGCCGCAAAGAGCTGACTAAAAATCCATTGTGTCCAGCGGTAATAATCTGGCTCGGAAGTGCGGAACTCACGATCCCAATCAAAAGAAAACCCCAATTGATCCAACTGTTCACGATAGCGTTTGATGTTGGTGTCTGTTGTTTGGGCAGGATGTTGACCCGTTTGAATGGCATACTGCTCGGCTGGAAGACCAAAAGAATCGTATCCCTGCGGATGCAATACATTAAAACCCTTATGTCTTTTATAGCGCGAGACAACATCACTGGCGATGTAGCCAAGTGGATGACCAACGTGCAAGCCGGCACCCGAAGGATAAGGAAACATATCCAAGACGTAGTATTTGGGTTTATTAGATGGAAATGCTGCGGAAAAGGTGTGGTTTTTTGCCCAAAAGGACTGCCACTTTTTTTCAATAGATCGAAATGGATATGCCATTGTTTGTACTTGTGTCGCAAAAATACCATTATTTGTAGAATGAAAAGTGGAAAATCAACAATAGGACTGTGAGAAGGTTTTTTTGTATTTTTACCCTTTATGCCAAAACCGAGTCATGTTTATCAACGCAGACGGGTGCTTCGCTCCTATATTGGGATTGTGTTTAGCATGAGTTTAATTTTGTTTGTGGTTGGCGTTTTAGGACTACTAGTACTCAATACACAACAGCTTGCGCAACATGTAAAAGAACAAGTTGTTCTCACCGTTTTTCTGCAAGAAGATGCCAAAGACGTCGAGGTAAATCAGTTGGAAACCATGCTCAAGTTGGCGCCATTTACCCGCTCGGTTTCCTATATTTCCAAAGAGCAAGCCGCACAAGAACACAGTGCCGAAATTGGAGAAGATTTTATGGATTTTCTAGGTTACAATCCCTTACAAGATGCTATTGACTTACGTCTGAAAGGTGACTATGTGACTACCCTTCGTGTGGACAGCGTCAGCGCGATACTCACCGAAAAACCCTTTGTGAGCGAATTGGTTTTTGACCGTCCACTCATCAATTTGTTAAATGAAAATATTGAACGTGCGAGCGTGTTGCTGCTGGGCTGTTGCGCATTTTTCTTATTGCTTTCTATTGTCCTCATCAATAATTCTATTAGGTTATCGATCTACGCAAAACGAATGATTATCAAAACCATGCAATTAGTTGGTGCACGCAAGCGTTTTATACGTGGTCCTTTTATACGCACATATTTGTATTTGGGGATCATTAGTGCAGTTCTCGCCTGTTCAGGTGTTTGGGGTTTACTGCAAACAGGAAAGACATATCTTCCCGACCTCAATCAACTCATGGATACACAGACCGTGTTTATGAGTTTTGGTGGCATATTGTTTTTGTCCGTTCTCATCACATCGCTCAGTGCACGACTGGCAACCCAACGCTATTTGAACCTTAAAACCGACTATCTTTATTAAATATGAAAACAAATAAACCAAAAAAAGAATTGATTTTTTCAGCAGTGAATTATAAACTGATGCTCATTGGTTTGATCGTCATCATACTCGGATTTATCTTCATGGCAGGAGGCGGTAGCGAAGACCCCGACGTATTTAATCCCGCTATTTTTAATTTTCAACGCATTCGCCTTGCGCCTGCCCTTGTCCTTGCCGGCTTTGGCATTCAGATCGCTGCCATTTTGCGTTCCGCAAAACACAAAACAAAGCCCTGATGTCAGTCGTAGAAGCTTTACTACTGGGTATTATTCAAGGGTTAACCGAATTTCTTCCTGTCTCTTCGAGTGGTCATTTGGAACTGGCTCAAGCCCTTTTTGGGAATCAAAACCTATCGGAGACCAATCTGCTCTTTACCATCGTTGTTCACGGTGCTACGGCACTGGCGACCATTGTGGTCTTTCGTGCAGATATCTGGTCAATTCTTCGTGGACTATTTGTTTTTAAAAATAATGCATCCTCCCAATTTGCCTTACGTATTTTACTCTCGATGATCCCTGCCACCTTGGTTGGTTTTTTCCTGGAAGACACGATTAGCAGTTCGTTTTTTGGTAATACGCTTTTAGTGGGCTTTATGCTATGGCTCACCGCCGGCTTGCTCTATATCGCTGACCGTCCTATACAAAACACCAAAAAAGTTTCACTCGCAAACGCTTGGTGGATAGGAATCGCACAAGCACTTGCCATCCTTCCCGGCATATCACGCAGCGGCGCAACCATCGCATGCAGTTTATTGTTGGGTGTTGATCGCGAAAAAGCAGCTCGCTTTTCGTTTTTGATGGTCGTTCCTTTGATTTTTGGGAGTATGGCCAAAAAAATCCTCGACGGTGGACTCGATCAAAATGGAATGATGATCGAACGCACTCCCTTTGTTATCGGTTTTTTGGCCGCATTTGTCAGCGGTTATTTCGCCTGTCGTTGGATGATCGCTCTAGTGAAACGGTCCAAGCTCCGCTACTTTGCCTACTATTGCGCTTTGGTGGGTACAATTGCCTTGCTCACTAACATCCTATGACCTATTCTCTTGATGCTTTTCAGAACGGACAAGTCGTTCTTGTCGACAAACCCATTGGATGGACATCTTTTCAGGTGGTCAACAAAATTCGCTGGCTACTTTGTCGCCAATACGGTATCAAAAAAATCAAAGTTGGTCACGCTGGCACTCTTGATCCTTTAGCAACTGGGCTGCTGCTTGTTTGCACAGGAAAAATGACAAAACAAATTCAAGATTTTGTTGGTGCAGACAAAGCCTATACGGGAACAATTTGTTTGGGCGCCACCACCCCGTCATATGATTTGGAAACCACCATTGAACCTCAAAGCAATCCCTCACATCTTCGCAAAGAAGATTTGATAGCAGCCACAGCTACATTTAGGGGACATATCAAACAAAAACCGCCTCTGTTTTCAGCAATTAAACAAAAAGGCAAACGCCTCTATGAACATGCTCGTGCCGGAGAACATGTCGACGTTCCAGATCGTGATATCATCATTCATCAGTTTGAGATTACATCTATCGAACTTCCAGATGTGGGGTTCGAAATTCAATGTGGTAAAGGGACTTATATTCGCTCCATCGCACATGACTATGGTCAAGTACTCGGTGTTGGTGGTTACCTCAAAAAATTATGTCGCACCGCTATCGGTACGCACACCCTTGCACAAGCAATATCTATAGAAACTTTTGAAAAAAATATACAATCATAAAAACCCCAAAACATGTCCCAACAAAGATGCCCATAGTGTGAAGCTCACTCCGATTACAAACACTATCACGATACCGAATGGGGAGTTCCCATTCGCGACGACGAATCCCTTTTTGCTACTCTCTTATTAGAGACCTTTCAAGCAGGGCTGAGCTGGCTAGCCATCTTACGAAAGCGTGAAAATTTTCGTCGTGCTTTTGATGACTTTGATGTTCACAAAGTCGCTGCCTATGGTCCTGAAAAGATCGAAGCCCTTTGCATGGACAAAGGCATCATTCGGAATCGAATGAAAATCGAAGCCGCTGTTAATAACGCCAAAGCGTTTCAGAATGTGCAAAAAACCTATGGTTCTTTTAGTGATTACATCTGGGCCTTTGTCAATAACAAACCCGTTCAAAATGCATTTACACATTTAGGGCAAATTCCAACAAAGACAATCCTTTCAGAGCGTGTGTGTCTATCCCTGAAAAAAAACGGATTTAAATTTATCGGAAGTGTTATCGTCTATTCGCACATGCAAGCCAATGGCATGATCAATGATCATTTGGTGAGTTGTTTTCGGCATGAAGAGGTGAAAAAACTAGCGTAAAAACGTCAAAAACTCGGTGCGTGGTATGGGTGCAGCACCCATACTTGCCAAGTGTTGTGTGGGCACCTGACAGTCAATGAGTTTGTAGTTGTTTTTTTTGAGCTCTTTCGTGAGAGAAATCAAAGCGACTTTACTAGCGTTGCTCGCCTTGGAGAACATGCTTTCTCCACAAAATACGGTACCAAGGTCAATGCCATAGAGCCCACCCACAAGGGTGCCTTCTTCCCAAACCTCGACAGAATGGGCATATCCTTGTTGATGTAGGGTGGAATAGGTTTTCATTAACCCAGGGGTAATCCAAGTGCCGTTTTGACCAAACCGCTTTACCTTGGCACAGGCCTCTACAACCTCATCAAAAGCTTTATTGAAAGTGACTTCAAATATTTTTTTGCGCAAAACACTGCGCATACTCTTTGATATTTTAAGTTTTTCAGGAAACAAAACCATTCGTGGGTCTGGACTCCACCACAGTAAAAAATCGTCGTTTTCAAACCAGGGGAAAATGCCTTTTTGATAGGCAAGCATGACACGCTCAGGCTGAAGATCGCCACCAACTGCAACGATTCCTTCGGGAGAGGCCTGCTCAGGAGAAGGAAACAACAAGGTGTCGGTCAAACGAAACATCATTTATGTCATAAACTAGAAGGGCAAATCGTCTGGCGCTTCTGTGTTAACGTCCTCAGCAGGATCAAATGGTGGTGGTGGTGGTTCAGAGGTCCCAGCCTGGTCTAAGGATTCGATACGCCACCCTTGAATGGAATTGAAAAACTTGGTTTCTCCTTGTGGATTTTGCCACTCCCGACCTCGTAAATTAATGGCAACCTTTACGCGATCGTTTTCTTTAAATGTATTTAATAAGTCACATTTTTCCTGTACAAACTCCAGTAACAAGTGTTGTGGGTATTGTTCTTCTGTTGTTACAACGAGTTCGCGTTTTTTAAAGCCGTTACTTCCGTATTCTTTTGTTTCGTAGATGTGCTTTATGCGTCCTAAAACTTCCATATTTGTATGATTATGCTCTTTACAAATTTAGGTATTTTGTGATTCAAAACATTGCCTAAAATCAATTATATTCGTTAGGAAATGCAAACATCACCAATCGATTGGAGTTCGCGAGGACGTTGGGCCATTCTGACTCTGCTGTCAGCGACGATCCTATTTATTCTTTGGAGTATTTTTCGACTGGTCAAACAAACCGAAGTTGATGAAAGGCAACGCATGGAAGTTTGGGCACTTGCCCAACAACAGTTCATTAAAAATATCGATCTCAACTCTGATGTCGACCCTCTGATTTTTGAAGTCTTAACAAGTGAAAAAAACATTCCAATGATTATTGTGAATGAAAACGATCAAATTGTTTCGTTTAACAATATAGACCCTGTTCGGGCTCTAGCCTCTGACTCCCTTTTTTTAAAAAACACATTAAAAAACATCAAAAAAGAAAACCCGCCGATTGAAATTATATTCGAAAATTCGGTCAACCAACGTATGTACTATGGGAATTCGTCGCTACTGGGCAAGCTGCGATTCTACCCATTGGCTTTACTCCTTCTTCTTTTTAGCTTAGGCGGACTCATTTTTTTCTATTTGCGCACCACACAAGTCGCCATCCAAAACAAACTTTGGACAGGAATGGCAAAAGAAACAGCTCACCAACTTGGCACCCCGTTATCGTCCTTGATGGGTTGGGTTTCACTTCTGAAAGAAAAACATGTGGACAATAGTATCATCTCACCTATGGAAGGTGACATTCAACGACTGGAAACCATTGCTAATCGATTTTCAAAAATTGGGTCGCTTCCCAAAAAGTCGAATACCAATATCGTGAGTGCAACACGGGAAGTTTTTGAGTACCTATCCACCAAAGCCAGCCAAGGCGTAGCTATGAGTTTTTCCTCCGACGCAGAGCTAATCGAACTTCCATTAAATCGCGAGTTATACTGCTGGGTTATTGAAAACCTTATTAATAATGCCATTGACGCAGTAGTCGATAAGGGCAGGGTAGAACTGCAAATCCGTCAGACCGAAAATACAGTATTTGTCAATGTAATAGACAACGGAAAAGGAATTTCCAAAAGGCTGATGAAGATCATTTTTCGTCCTGGTGTGACAACCAAATTTAGAGGATGGGGACTTGGACTGTCTCTTTGCAGACGCATCATTGAAGATTACCACCAAGGGAGTATCCGCTTGGTTTCGTCAGAAAAAGACAAGCAAACTCATTTCCAAATTACGCTGCAAAAAGATCTATAGTTCCGCTGTGATTTTCTCCGCTAGTGCAGTAAACTCATTTTCTGACAACTTCACTTTTGTTTGAAAGGTCATCTGATGCATTTCGCTGATCGGAATCAAATGAACGTGTGCATGTGGTACTTCAAGACCAATAACAGCCATACCCACGCGTTCGCAAGAGACTGCTTGTCGCAATGCCTTGGCAATACGTTTTGAAAAACGCATCAAATGCTCATAGAGATCATCGTCCAAGTCAAACAATTTATCAACTTCTTGCTTGGGCACACAAAGTACGTGTCCATGCGCATTGGGGTTGATGTCCAAAAAAGCATAACAATGCTCGTCTTCATCAATTTTATAAGAAGGTAACTCACCTTTAATAATTCGAGTGAAAATAGAAGGCATTACTAACGTGTTATGGAGAGGATTTTGAACTTTAAGTTGCCGTTGGGAACACTCACCTCGCTCAGCTCGCCGACTGATTTCCCTAAAAGACCTTTTCCAATAGGCGAACTCACAGAGATTTTACCTGTTTTGAGGTCAGCTTCGCTCTCTGCTACAAGAGTGTATGTCATTTCCATTTTGTTCGCTACGTTTTGAATCTTCACCGTAGATAGTACATGTACTTTCGAGGGGTCCAGTTGTGATTCATCAATTACTCTGGCACTCGCCAAAACCTCTTCCATTTTTGATATTTTAAGCTCTAGCAAGCCTTGTGCTTCTTTGGCAGCATCGTACTCTGCATTTTCGCTCAAATCTCCTTTGTCACGCGCTTCAGCAATCGCTTGGGATGCCTTTGGTCGCTCGACATCTTTTAATTGGTTGAGCTCATCACGTAATTTTTTTAACCCTTCGGGCGTGTAATAAGAAACCGCAGTCATAATATTGAATTTTTTAAGAAAGAAAATCCCTTAACAAGGGATTGTAAGCAAATATACAAAAATCTAATTTTTAACGTACTTTGCTGTCAAAAATGAAGCCACTTTGTCTTGTTGTTCTTTTGTCTCTCTTTTTGAGTTGCGCAAACGATGATGTCCAACAAAACCCATACCTCAATCAACTTCCTCCTTTCGAGTTTGAACTCAATCTCAACCTGCCTCAATACGATAATCTCCGCTTTACAGGGGGAACCCTGACTTTATCTCAGTTAGGTTTGCGAGGTGTGCATTTCTACAATCTTAATGGCACACAGCTATTGGCTTGGGAAGCGAGCTGCCCCAACCACAGGCCAAATACGTGTTCGTCTACAGAAATTCAAGGGATTGAAACAAAGTGCAATTGTGAGGACTACCTGTACAGTTTGGTCACAGGTCAACCACTAAGCGAAGATGCCCAGTACGGCATGGTCAACTATGGTGTACGCCGCACAGGGAATCTCGTGTTGATCTATAACTAAAAACGGAGTGTCATTCCTGCGAGAAAGTGAAATCCTGCTTGTGGATAATAGCCAACTCCTTCGACAGTCGTGATAGCATTTGGATCGCTCCATGTATCATCAAAAGTGTAGAAATACCCATTTGACGTGTAATCGACATCCAAAATATTATTGAGCAACAATTGTAAATGCAATGCATCACACCATGTCGGTGATAGCGTATGTTGAATATGAATATCTTGTGTAGAGTACGCATCCAATTTCGATAACAAAGCGTCAATGTTTCCTAAATATTGCTTCCCAACGTGCTTGCTTAACAAACTCAATGACCAGTCCGCTGCGGGCGTGAAGTATAATTGACTGGCAGCAACAATTGTTGGAGAATAGGACAGATTTGTGTCGCCAAGAGCTTGCAACTCGCCATTGCGTTCGAAATAAAAATTGCTGTTTTTATTGGTGCTCAATGACATGTTGGATTGCCACTTCCATTGGGTGTTGAGCACCCAGTTGAGATCGAATTCCATGCCTGTTCGATAACTACTTCCACTGTTTGTTCGGATAGGTGCACCCACCTCATCAATGGCTCCCGTGAGTACCAATTGGTTGGTGTAGTCCATAAAGTATGCGTTAGCACTAAACTGAAACATGGGTTGCGTCACACGCCACCCCAATTCAAAGTCTATAAGTTCTTCGGCTGATGGATTGCCGTTTTCAAAATCAGTGCGGTTGGGCTCTTTGTTGGCTTTTGCTACAGAAAAATATGCCTGTTGGTTCGTGTTGATGCTGTAGGTCAGTCCGCCTTTAGGGTTGAAAAAGCCGTAATGCCGATCCACATTTATAGGGATTTGACCTGCTTGCATTCCCGAAACAGCATAATCGACCCAGCGGTATTGCATATCAGCAAATAATTTCCATCTGGTGCCAATGGCATGAGTGAGTTTGGCAAATACGTTGGCGTCTGTTTTCTTCCCTTGATTCTCATAAAAACGATGGTCAGGAAGAGCCCCACCCGCATTTTGTGCCCAAATCAATGTCCCAAAGTGGTCTCCGACATAGCTACTGAAGGACAAGCCTAAGTGCAGCGTTTGCTTTCTCTTTTGAAATCGAGTCATCAGATTGGCAACATAAAAATCGTTGTCTAGCCACTTTTGGGTGACATTCTCAGTTTCAGTCGCACTCTTGTCTGGCAACATTAAATATGCCGCAGAGGTTTTCCCCGAAAGACTCACATTTTGGTCATGCCACAAGTCGTTGAGCTCTTGATAATAACCTCTCCCGTAGGTGTAGTTGAGCCCGAGTGCGAACGACCAATAAGCATTGATGCCTTGCTCCCAGTGTATCTGATAATGATCTTGGTTGTAATTGTCAACTTGATCTTTATAGTAGCCTTTTACATTTCCCGCGTCGTCATAATTGATTCCTGCAGGGTTGTAGGTTCGATTCGTTTCTAGTGTTGCACCATCTATACCAAACCACGATTGATAAGTGCGTTCGAACCCACCAAAAGCAAGTGCTTTGACTTTTGTTTTACGCTCCTGGAACACAGCTTGTAAAAAATATGATTTTAGGCCAGAACTTGCTCGGTCAATAAAACCGTCCGAGTCAATCTTGGACAAACGCCCCGCTAGCTCAAAACGATCTCTTATTTGACCAGTAGAAAATTTGACAGTGTGTTTTTGCGTGTTAAAACTTCCCATACTATTGGCGAGTATGGCATAACTCTTTTCCGAATTTCTATCTGTTGTAAGATTGATGCTTGCCCCGAAAGCACCTGCGCCATTGGTCGAAGTCCCTACACCACGTTGTAACTGCGCAAAGTCAACTGATGAGCTAAAGTCAGGCAGATTAACCCAAAATGTTCCATGTGATTCGGCATCGTTATAGGGTATTCCATTGATTGTCACATTGATTCTTGTGGCGTCACTTCCACGTACACGGATACCTGTATAACCAACCCCAGCACCCGCGTCACTAGTTGTGACCACACCAGGAAGAAAATTCATAAGTATTGGCATATCAACACCTAAATTGCGTTCTTCCAACTCCTCTTTTGTAAGGTTGGTAAAGGCTATGGGTGTGTCACTCGTCGCTTGTAATGCGGCTACTGTCACCTCTTTCAAGTCAATTGTTGTTTGTAAGGTATCTTGAGCTTGTTGGGACATCGCCCAAGAAAAGCAAGTTAAAAAAAATAGGTAATATTTCATTCGTATAAATTATTTACGAATAAAAGGGGGAATTATTCTATTGTTATGTTGTTGTAATAAACTTCCCTTGGCAGCATTACCTGCCCAGGTTCATTGGGTATGATCTCAGCCCGATTATTTTGGGCACCCCTTTGAGATGGGTCAAATATAAAATATTAATGGGTATTTTGATGAGTTGTTCCTAAAAATCATTCATCCCTATTACCAGTGCAAAACTCAAGGATGAGACAGCAACAAATAAAGTGTTCGATTGTGCTTCAACAACAAATATGTCCCTGGTTTTGAGTTGTGAATATGTGTTGGTGAAACCTAAACATATGGAAGGTGCTGTTCAATAGCTTGTAGGGCAGAACGAAAGCGTTCTTCGCCTTGACCTTGCACAACAGCATAGGGTCGTTGTAATTTATTGAGAGTAGATGTGAAACGATTTAACATCTGGACTCTTTCGTTGGGTTTATCACGCAAATCATCGGCAACCCATGGGATATCAATATTGGTGAGCAAGTATAGATCATAGGTGTTTTTCAATGCAAAAGCACGAAGTTGAGGATCGCAATATCCATCAAAATAAACTTCTGAATATGTCGTTGTAACAAGAAGGTCTGTATCGCAAAATAAAATGGCATTTGCTTGAGCGGCTTTTTCGTTTTCGAGCTTCATTTGACCAGCAGCAATCAAAGGCAAATCATCTTTGGTGCAAATTTCCTGCTTTTCATCCCATTTTTTCTGTAGATATGCACGTGCAAACTCAGGCACCCATTTGCTATTGAAATGAGCAGCTAGTTTTTTTGCCAATGTTGTTTTTCCTGTCGATTCAGGACCAAACAACACTACTTTAGCACAGTGAGCTGGTGACTGTCCAAGGTCTTTTTCCATGCGAGATATCCAAATATGGCTATAAATGTAAAAATTAGATATTGAAAACTGGTAAAGCTAAACCCTTTGACCAAGTATAAAGGTACGGAAATCACATCGCCAACAATCCAAAAAATCCAATTTTCAATTTTTCGTCTTGCCATGAGCCACATCCCTGAAAAAAAGATAGCAGTCGTAAAGGTGTCAATTACAGCAGTTGACGAGTTCCACAACCCAAACCATTGATATACGCTATAAACAAAAAAAAGGCTTCCCAAAAACAAAGCAGCAATATTGCGCCATTCGGTAGTTGACATGGACGAAATGTGGGTTTGTTCTTTTTGATCATTGACTCTCGTCCAAATATACCAGCCATATATAGACACGGCGAAATAATAGGCATTGATCATCATATCCCCAATAAGTCCCCATTGGAAAAGGAGATAAACATATACAAAGGTTGAAATCATTCCCGTGGGAAAAACTCCGATGTGATTTTTTTTAGCGAGCCAAACACTCAATAAACCAAAAACAACCCCTATAATTTCGAGTCCTATGTCAATGGGGTCATAGGTAGCGTATTGCGCAAATAAAAAATCAAAAACTTGGGACATAATCACTTCGATTAGCGTTAAATAATTTTAGATGCATAACTGCTTTTTCTTCTTTGCTTAAGGCCGTTTTAATCTGTGTCGTTAAAAAAGACATCAGCTCATCATAAGAGCCATATAGTTGGGTGCTCAATGGGGTTTCTGAAATCGTAAAGCCACCTGTACGCAAGTTGGTAATGAAATCTTGAATATGAGCTTTGTATTTGTCGTGTAGCGGAGTAAAGGTGATCTCAACAGAAATATTCATACTTTTTCTTTAATGGTTAAAGCGCAACTATAATCACTCCATGAATCATGGAAAAAGTGATAGGATTGATCTTTGTAAGTCGCCATCCCTTTTTGATATTCTTTAAAATCCACAGAAATATCTTTATTCAAGCGAATGCCGGGAACGGAAATCATTTTGTACATGGCTTCTTTGACACACCACAAATCAGTCAATGCGGCAACGGTATCGGTGCGTGCTTTATCTATGGGGTTGACAAATTTTTTAGCAATCCGAACTATTTTGTCTCTTTGCTGTTCCACATCGACTCCAACGGGGACGTTGCCAATAGCGATGGCAGCAAAATGCTTTGAGTGACTAAACGACAAAAAAGGACCTTGCTTCATATATGGTTTCCCATCCGTTGAATAGTGAATTTTATGGATGGGTATATTTGCCGATCGAAGCAAACAACGCACCGCCAAAAACCCTTTTCTGTGCGACGAGTGACGCATGTTTTTTAGGCGATTAATACAATTTTGGGTAAGTGTTAGTTGCCGTGATAAATTCGCTTCTTCTTCGGTAATATGCCACACCCACAGAGATGTATTAGAATTCATGTCCTGCTTTTTGTAAATGGGCATATCTATTTGTAATTTTGAACAAAAATTGTAGAAGAACAAATATACAACTATGGCAACAAAAACACTCCCCTATAAAGTTAAGGACATCTCACTTGCAGATTGGGGTCGCAAAGAAATCAAACTTGCCGAGGCAGAGATGCCCGGACTGATGGCCTTGCGCAAACAATTTAAAAGTGAAAAACCTCTCGCTGGAGCACGCATCGCTGGATGCCTCCATATGACCATCCAAACAGCAGTACTCATCGAAACATTAGTTGATTTGGGTGCAGATGTGACGTGGAGTTCTTGTAATATTTTTTCCACACAAGACCATGCCGCCGCTGCCATTGCAGCAGCCGGTATTCCAGTTTATGCTTGGAAAGGGATGAACGAGGAAGAATTTGACTGGTGTATTGAACAAACCCTTTTCTTTGGTGATGATCAAAAACCATTGAACATGATTTTGGATGATGGTGGTGACTTGACCAATCTAGTCTTGGACAAATACCCCGAATTCGTCTCAGAAATCAAAGGTCTTTCAGAGGAAACAACGACTGGTGTTCATCGTTTGTATGAGCGTATGAAAAACGGAACACTTCCTTTACCAGCGATCAATGTTAATGATTCTGTTACCAAATCAAAATTTGATAACAAATACGGTTGTAAAGAAAGTGCTGTTGATGCTGTCCGTCGTGCTACTGATATCATGCTCGCAGGAAAACGCGTGGTCGTTGCAGGATATGGCGATGTTGGGAAAGGAACTGTAGCATCATTCCAAGGAGCAGGAGCGATTGTGACTGTCACTGAAATCGATCCGATCTGTGCGCTTCAAGCTGCTATGGACGGTTTTGAAGTCAAAAAATTAGAAACGGTTATTGGCAACGCAGACATTGTTGTCACTGCAACCGGCAACAAAGACATTGTGACCGAGCGTCAGTTTCGTGCCATGAAGGACAAAACCATCGTTTGTAATATTGGGCACTTTGACAATGAAATCGATATGGCGTGGCTAAACGATAACTATGGTCACACCAAAGACGAAATCAAAGCGCAAGTTGATCTATACAACGTAGATGGTAATGATATTATCGTCTTGGCTGAAGGTCGTCTGGTCAACCTAGGTTGTGCAACAGGTCACCCAAGTTTTGTGATGAGTAACTCCTTTACCAATCAAACACTCGCTCAAATCGAATTGTGGAAACACAGCGATCGTTATGAGAACAAGGTGTATATGTTACCAAAGCACTTGGACGAGCAAGTCGCTCGTTTACATCTCGAAAAATTAGGTGTTGAACTCGAGGAACTTGACCAAGAGCAAGCAAGCTATATTGGCGTAGACGTACAAGGTCCTTATAAACCAGAGTACTACCGCTACTAAGAAAAGAGAGAATACTTAAAAGCCGAGATCTTTTTTTAGGTCTCGGTTTTTTTTTGCACTTTGGAAATTGATCACAAAAAAAAACCCTTTGCCATGGCAAAGGGTTTTTTATATTCTACTAGCTATTGTTTTTTATGCATTCGGTTCAATCGAAACATAAGAACGATTATTTCTCTTTTTGGTGAACACCACAGTACCATCTACTCTCGCGTGAAGAGTGTGATCTTTCCCTAGATACACGTTGTCTCCAGGATGGTGTTGCGTACCGCGTTGACGAACAATAATGTTCCCAGCGATGGCGGGCTGACCACCAAAAATCTTAACGCCTAAACGTTTCGATTCCGATTCTCTTCCGTTTTTAGAGCTACCTACTCCTTTTTTGTGTGCCATGGTATCTTTATTTAGCGGATAGTGCCGCGATTAATTCTGCTTTTTTCAAACTGGTATATCCTGAAACTCCGGATTCTTTAGCCATTGCTTTGAGTTCAGCAACGGTTTTACTGCTCAAATCAGCACTTGGCTTGGCAGCTGTCTTTTTTGTAGCAGCTTTAGCAGCTTCTTTCTTTGCGGCAGGCTTAGCCTTCACATTAGTTTTTTCAACTTTTTCAGCTGGCGCTGCTTTTTTCTTTGCTGAAGTGCCTATAGACTCTATGAGAATTTCAGTGAGTGACTGGCGATGACCGTTTTTAACACGGTATCCTTTACGTCGTTTTTTCTTAAATACGATGACTTTATCATCCTTAAGGTGCTTGACCACTTTTGCTTCTACAGAAGCATTGGCGATAGCGGGGGCGCCAACAGTGACTTTATCGCCGTCGCCTAATAATAAGACTTGATCAAAAGAAATTTTTGATCCCGTCTTGGCGTCTAAACGATGTACGTACACTTTTTGGTCTTTTGCAACTTTAAATTGCTGCCCAGCTATTTCTACGATTGCATACATTGTTTTCAATTTTTGCTTTAAAGCGGCTGCAAATATAGAATATTATCCACGTTTGAACAAAACATCACCTCCAATTCGGATATAATTTTATTACATTAGCTAAAAAATATTTTATTATGTTAAAAAACAATCCCATTTTCTTAATGTTTTTACTTGTGCTTGTAAGCCAATTACATGCGCAAAACGACTCGTTGATCATCCCTATTTCTCCAGATCTAGAAATTGGAAAATTAGATAACGGACTCACCTATTACTTGCAACAAAATCAAAAACCGGCAGACATCGTTGAGCTGCGCATGGTTGTCAATACAGGGTCTGTGATGGAAGATGACGACCAACTTGGATTGGCGCACTTCCTTGAACACATGGCGTTCAATGGCACAAAAAGTTTTGAAAAAAATGATATCGTCTCTTATCTACAATCTATTGGCGTTGAATTTGGTGCAGACCTTAACGCATATACCAGTTTTGACGAAACTGTTTACATTCTTCCCATCCCATCTGCTGAATTTGAAAATCTCGACAAAGGCTTTCAAATCCTCAAAGAGATGATGTTTGACATGACATTGCATGGAGATGACATCGATGCAGAGCGTGGCGTTGTCCTAGAAGAATATCGAACCCGCTTGGGCGCAGAAACACGGATGCTTGAAAAAACACTTCCCGCTATGATGTACGGCTCAAAATATGTCGATCGCTTACCAATTGGAACCAAGGAAAATCTTGAGACTTTTGAGCATGAAAGCTTGCGCAGATTTTACAAAGACTGGTATCGACCTGATTTGATGGGGCTCATCATTGTTGGTGATGTAGAGGTAGAGGTGATGAAAGACTTGATGAACAAACACTTTGGCGATGTGCCGAAGTCGGAAGTTTTTCGTGAAAGAGAAGTTTTTCCACTACCTAATCATGAGGATACCAAAATTGCCGTTGCTAGTGACCCCGAGGCTTTTGTCAACAGGATTCAAGTCATCTATAAAGATCGTGCTGATCGAAAAGAAATGAAAACCGTTACTGATTATAAGTCATTACTCGTCGATCAACTTTTCTCTATTATGATCAATGCTCGATTGAATGAGTTGGCAAACAGTAGCAACCCGCCCTTTCTCAGTGCATCATCTTCATATGGAGGTTCGTATGCTCGTTCAAAAAATGCTTATACAAGTTATGGCATAAGCCCTGACATTGAAAAAATGCCGGAGACACTCAAAGCCATGCTAACGGAAAACAAACGTGTGCTTTCCCATGGTTTCCTGTATGCTGAACTCGATCGAGCAAAAAGAAGTTTACTCACTCGTCTTGAAAATCAAGCAAAAGAAAAAAATAAAGTAAACAGCGAACGTATTGTTAGCGAATACATTCGCCACTTCCTCGAAAATGAAGCAATTCCTGGGATCGAATGGGAGTTCGAAACAGCAACCGAGCTCGTTCCAAACATTGAGCTTGTTGAAGTAAGTACCCGAATCAGCGATTTTATTCACCCTGACAATATGGTTGTTATTGCGAGCAGAAAAGAAGATGGTGAAGAATCACTTCTTGATGAAGACACTATCAAAGCGATCATCGCAGAGGTAGATGCAACAAAAGTTGCTGCTTATGAAGAAGCTGATTTGCGTTCAGAAATCGTTGAATCAGTACCGGAAAGTGGCACCATCATAGACCGATCATATGATGAAAAATTAGACCTAACAAGGTTGACATTAAGCAATGGCGTTCGTGTTGCTTACAAGCAAACAAATTTTAAAAATGACCAAGTTCTGGTACAAGCTTACAGTAATGGTGGAACAAGCTTGATTGATGAAGATAACTTGCAAAAAACACTCCTTGCGCTACAGCTAAACGCGAATGCACAAGCAGGTTATGGCGGGTTAGCAGTCTCCGAAATGGAGAAAGTAATGAGCGGAAACTCCGCTTCATTGTCTTCGTCTATTGGAGCTTTTTCAGAAAATATCAGTGGAAACAGTGCGCCAAAAGACTTGAAATCATTATTAGAGTTGATCTACCTCCACCACACAAGTCTCAACAAAGACAAGGGCTATTTCAACGCTTACATCAATAACATCAAAGGGTTTTATGCTGGTATTTTATCAAACCCTGAGTACTACTTTCAAATTACAGTTAGCGAAGAAAAAAATCGTGGTAACAAACGGTATCTTTCCTTCCCTTCGGAAGAGGATTTTGATGCCATTGACTATGACGAAACTTATCAGTTTCATGTCGATCGATTCGCTGACGCCAATGATTTTTCGTACTATTTTATAGGAAATTTTGAAGCAAAAGAGCTCGAAAGTTTAGTAGAAACCTACTTGGCGTCCTTGCCAACGAAAGAGCAACAAGACGAAATTATTGTTCCTGAATTCCGAACAAAAGATGAGTATAGAGAATTTATCGTTGAAAAAGGGACCGATCCAAAGAGCTTTGTCAACATCCAATGGACAGAAAACTTACCCTATGACGCTGCAACCAGAAAAGCTGCAGATGCATTATCCAATGTGCTCACCAACAAGCTCATTGAAAAACTTAGAGAAGACGAAAGTGGTGTTTATGGCGTTGGAGCTCGTTCGAATTTTCAAGAAATTCCATACTCGCAACTCTCATTCAACATCCTATTCCCATGTGGGCCAGAGAACGCAAGAGATCTTATTGATTTCTCCTTGGAGCTTGTCGAACAAATCAAAAAGGAAGGCGTATCGGAAAGTGATTTAAATAAAGTGAAAGAATCCTATCGCGTCGATCACAAAGAAAATTTAGAATCGAATGGCTATTGGATTGACTACATCAGCACTACCGATCGCTACAAGAAAAATCCTCACCGTATTTTTAAGTATGAAGAAAGGATTGATGCACTAAAAGCAGAAGATCTTCAGCGAGTCGCAATAGATTTTTTAGATGAAAACTATTTTTTAGCTCTCTTGATGCCTGAAGAGATTATCGAAAAAGTAGTTGAAGATGTTGATGAGTCGGTTGAACCAAAAGATGTGCTTGCCAATTATATAAAAGCGATTGGCGGAACTGACAAGCTCAATGACATAAAATCTTTACAAGTGACTTACGTTGGGGATTTTATGGGCAATGAAATCAAAGCGGATGTTTTATCAACCAAAGACGAAATGGTACAAACCGTTTCTATGGGTGGAAATGTAATGGCTACGATTACTGTCAATGCTTCTGGAGCACAGGTTGCGCAAATGGGCAATACCATGGATTTACCTCCAGATATGGCAGCAGATATGCAGGCTAATTTAGGAATTATACCAGAGTTTCGCATGATGGAAAATGAATCCCTTGAAGTGACTGGTATCGAAAATTTTGAAGGCATCAAAGCATATGCTATCCTGACAAAAGGGAATACGACAACAACAACATCATACTATGCCGTGGAGTCTGGCTTGAAAATCAAGCAAAACGTTTTGATTGAAATGATGGGGCAAGTTCAGTCACAAGACACAAGCTATGGGAATTACATTAGTTTTAATGGATTATTACTCCCATCCACCACTAGTGTTCCGCTAGGCCCACAATCTGTGGAAGCGACTATTGGAGATGTAAAAATCAATGGAGAAGTTGTCGTTGCAGAATAATTTACACCACATTAAGAAATTTGACAAAAAGCGGCTTAGGCCGCTTTTTTTTGGTGTGATAAATAAACCCCGAATAGGATAATGACTGTGGAAAATAGCTGGAAGGCTGTAATTGTTTCTCCATCTGAAATTCCCCAGAAAAGAGCTACAATAGGAAGGGTGTAGGTTACAGAAGAAGCAAAAATAGCAGAGGTGATTTTGACAAACTTGTTGAACAAGTATTTTGCAAAAGCACTTCCAGCCAAAGCCAATACGGTGATATAGCCAATGGAAGTGTAGATTTCTGGGTGTTCAAAGGTTTTGGCAGAGAAAAAATCTGAGCTTAAAAGTATGATTAACGCAACAGGTGCCATAAAAATGAAGTTCCCGAGTGTGATAGCCATCACGCCAACCTGTACTAGATGAATTTTTAAAAAATGAATGTTGATGGCATAACAACAAGTAGCCATTACAATCAACAAAAGGTATACTGGGTTTAGGTTTCCGCTAGTGCTTAAACCACCCCATACTAACCCCATTGACCCCATGAGGCCAATTGCAACGCCAAGATATTGTTTTCTCAACACCTTAATCTTAAAAAATAATACCCCAAAAATGAGTGTAAGCAAAGGGGTTAAGGCATTGAGTATGGCTGCAACAGCAGATTCGATATGTTGTTGGGCAAAAGCAAAAAGAAAAGCGGGTAAAAAGGTGCCGACATATCCAGTAATGGCAAGCCATTTCCAATGATAACGAGTAAGCCCCCGAAGGGATGGGTATCCGACAAGAAGCAAAGCGATGGTAGTGATCAGCAAGCGTAGACTCCCTAATTGGAGGGGAGTGAGCGCCACCAACCCCCATTTGATCAAGATGTATGAGCTCCCCCAAACGATAGATAAAACCGTCAAATACAACCACTTTATGTGCGGTAAGCGCATCGCTATTTTTTAACAAAGGTGCATAATTGTTCAAGATTAATTGGTAGTTTTACCCGACAATTTCGTCCTATGAAAACATTCGCACTCCCCCTACTAAGTATTCTTTTTGTCACTGCTTGCGTTCAACAGCCAAATCCTGAAGTGAAAGAGGTTGGTATCCCATCATTGACCACAGAACTGCCAGTAAGCGAAAACATCACTGAAGCCTCTTTTTCTATTTCTGGAATGATGTGTAAGATGGGATGTGCTGCAACCATCGAAAAAAATCTGAGTAAGTTGGAAGGAGTTCAAAAAGCATCTGTTGACTTTAAAACTGCGCGAGCTACCGTATTTTTTGATCCCACAATATTGCAAACCGAATCTTTGGTCGAAGCGGTCAAAAAAACTGGTGACGACTACAAGGTCTCAGGAATGAAAACTCAAGCTACCGCTGAAAAGTCATGTTGTGAAAAAGAGGGTTGTAAAGCTGAAAAATGCAAAAATAAAAAGGGCTAGCGCCACTGCAAATTTTCTGTTAAATAACGCAAATCCGTTTTAATATATTGGATCGCAGGGTACAGCGAGTCGTAATTTGGTGTTGTATTAAAAAACAACACACCTGTCATAAAATGATATTTTTGGTCTGTAACTAAATAATGAAGGTTTGAAGGTGCATCGCCTGCCACTTCAAAAAAACGACCATACACATTCTTAGGCGGGTTTTCATAACTGCTTTCTAAAACACGCACTTGTTGTTGGCTGTGTTCCATCAAACGGAGGTTGAAGTCTCTGTAAAGATCATCTATACTGTGCTTTTCCAAATCAAAATAACTCATGTAGAGCTGTGCTCCAATTTCAGGATACGACAACGAAAAAAAACAATTGGATTGTGATTCGATTTGTGAAAGAGAGTTGTAATCAAACTTATAAGGACAGTTTTCGGAAACCCATTTTATGTAGTTTGCATCGGAGTAATCTAGGGCCAACATGCCGTTTGGTTTAGGGATAGGCGTTTGGCATGCGGTAAAAAGAAATATAATGAGCAACTTTTTCACATCTATTATTTTGAATGTTTTGTCACTTTAATCTGTTTAATCCTTTTTCGATCAGTAGCTTCAACCACGAACGTATAGCCATGAAACGAAAAAGAAGTTTTTGTTTTTGGAAAATAACCTAAATGCTCGAGCACAAAACCTGCAATTGTCTCCGACTCTCCTTTTTTGTCTTCAAAAGGTTTAGGGTCTTTCATGGACATAATTCTATAGAAATCTTTGAGGTAGGTCTTCCCCTCCATAACAAAAGTATGATCATCGATTTTGGAAAACATTAGATCATCTTCGTCAAATTCGTCACTGATCTCACCAACAATCTCCTCGATGACGTCTTCCAACGATACCACCCCTGAGGTACCACCATATTCATCGACTACGATTGCCAAATGAATTCGCTTGGACTGAAACTCATTAAGCAAATCGTCCAATTTTTTGTTTTCGGGAACAAAGTAGGGGTCACGCAACAAGCTTACCCAGTTGAATTTTATTTTTTGAATGTGTGGCAACAAATCCTTGACATATAAAATCCCTGTGATTGTGTCGATGTGTTCGTCATAAACAGGGATGCGAGAATAGCCTTTTTCTACAACTTTTTCTAGCACCTCATCAAAAGACTCGTTTTGATTTAATGCAAACACGTCAATGCGCGGACGCATAACTTGTTTGACATCAAAAGTGCCAAAATTGACAATCCCCTCAAGTAGTTTTTGTTCTTCAACTGATGTTGCAGAGTCGTCGGTTAGTTCTAGGGCTTTTGAAAGCTGATCAACAGAGAATTCAGACTTTTGTTTTTGTAGTTTGTTTTGGAAGAAAAATGTGAATTTACTCAACGGAACCGCAAAGAAAAAAAGTAAATACCTGTCTATAACGAAAAGAGGCAACGTCATTAATAACGCAAAAGACTCTGCGTTTCGATTGGCATATACTTTTGGAATGATGTCTCCAAATATGAGTATAAATGCAGCCACAAAACCAACCTCTACGACAAGAGTTAGCCATTGATAAGGAATGTTCGAAAACAGCGCATGGTTCATGCTTGCAAAAAGCATGACAATAGAAATATTAATGAGGTTGTTTAGGATCAAAATGGTAGCGAGCAAACGTTGTGGGTTGCTCCGTAGCTTGGCCATCAGTCGGTTTTTTCGATTGTGGTGGTTCGTCGCTGATTTAAGCGTTGCTGGTGAAAGTGCAAAAAATGCCACTTCTGATCCCGAAGTCATACCCGAACTAATCAACAACAGGAATAACAGTGAAAATCGAAGAATAAGGTTTACATCTATTCCGTCGGTAAAAAAGACAAGTAGTGTTGTCAATAGATTTTATTTCAATTAAAAAGGAAGGTCATCTCCATCATTTGCAGGGGGTGTTTGAGTTTGAGGACTCATGTCCTTTGGCTTGTTACTCAAAAAGGTAAACTCATCGACATGGATTTCCGTGCTATACCTTGGATTTCCATCTTCCCCTTGCCACTTTCGTGTTTTGATACGTCCTTCAACAAAGAGCTTATCTCCCTTTTTAAGGTATTTTTCACAAGTTTCAGCAGCTTTGTTGCGCACCAAAACATTGTGCCATTCCGTGTTTGTGACCTGTTCACCACTCTGCTTATTTGTGTAACTTTCGTTTGTAGCCAAAGGAAAACGACCAATGCAACCTCCATTATCGAAGTATCGCAACTTCACTTCGTCTCCAAGGTGACCAATCAACATGACTTTATTTAATGTACCGCTCATCGTTGTGTTTAGACCAAAAATACATTAATCGAAAAACTTGTGCAAGAATCGATCGATTAGTCTAGATACGGGATATGTGTTTAGCGTTGTAATTGATACGGTTTGTATGGGGTCGGGCGTTGTAACAGGCGCAATCCAAAAAGATGTATAGATGTGTTGATGTGTTAGTTGGTGCACCCAAGGTTCCTCGTTATAAAGATAAAGTGAGTCTGCCTCAACCCAGGATGGCAATTGGGTGTTACTCCCCATCGTTTGAATGTTCATTGGCGTTTTAGACTCTAAAAGCGGAAATTCATAAAGCTGTTGCCAAATGTCTTTATGCAAACGCTGAGTGATTACTGTTTGTTGATTAGGAAATAAAGGTACGATGTAGTTAAAGTAACGTTTCTTTGGTGGGTTACTCTTTTTTTTGACTGGCAGCTCGCTTACTTTATTTTTCATTAGAGCGACACAGGTGTTTTGGAACACACACTGCTGACAAAGGGGTTTTTTTGGTTTGCACTGCAAAGCACCAAATTCCATAATGGCTTGGTTATAATTCCCCGGGTCGTGAGAATCTAAAAGTTTTTGAGCGAGTTTGGCAAACTGTTTTTGAGCAGGTCCCGTGTTGATGGGGTTGTCGATTCCGAAATACCTTGCTAAAACACGATAAACATTTCCATCGACAACCGCATGAGGCTTGTTAAAACAAATGGAAGCAATGGCAGAAGCAGTATACACACCGATACCTGGTAATTTTTGTAGCTCATAATAACTGTCGGGAAAGGCGCCGTCATATTTTTCCACAATGATCTTGGCAGCCTTATGGAGGTTTCGCGCTCGACTATAATAACCAAGTCCTTGCCACAGCTTTAAAACTTGTTCTTCGGAAGCATCGGCGAGATTATGTATAGTAGGAAATTGTTTTACAAAACGATTATAATATTCTATACCATAGGCGACACGAGTTTGTTGAAGAATGATTTCAGAGAGCCAAACATGGTAAGGCTTGCTGTGGGAACGCCAAGGTAAATCACGCTTGTTAACCTCGTACCAACGCAGCATCCTAGCACCAAACCCTTTTTTTAAAGACATCGGGCACAAGATATTTAATTTATACGCTGATATACAAGGGATTTAGTCAATTATAATTTATATATTTGCTCACCAAAAAAAATAAATAATCAAATTAAATAAGCATGACAAAAGCAGATATTGTCACCAAAATTTCAGACCGCTTGGGCGTTGAAAGAGTTGAGACACAAGCTGTCGTTGAACAATTTATGGATGAAGTAAAAAATGCTTTAGAAACAGGTGAGAACGTTTACCTGCGAGGCTTTGGAAGCTTTATTATAAAAACACGTGCTGAAAAGAAAGGTAGAGATATTTCAAAAAACATCACCATTAATATTCCGGCTCAAAACATTCCAGCGTTTAAACCCGCTAAAGTTTTTGTGGAGAGTGTAAAGGAAAAGGTGAAAGTATCCTAATCGTTGTAATTAATATATTTAAATAGACACTATGCCAAGTGGTAAGAAGAGAAAAAGACACAAGGTAGCAACGCATAAGCGTAAGAAGAGAAGCCGCGCCAATCGTCATAAGAAGAAAGCGTAGGTTTTTAGAAAGGTATAGCCCAACACGATCTTTGACATGAGATGATTTTCGGCCTTTGCTTGCCAAAAATTATTTCCCCGATGCACATAAATCCTGTGCATATTTTTGTTTAATCCCTCCCTCGAAAATAATTCGAAGGAACTAAATCACCATTATGAGTAAAGAACTAATCATTCGTTCAAAATCCTCATCTGTAGATTTTGCCTTGCTTAAGGACGGGAAATTGATCGAATATCAAAAGGAAGTTGGCACGAATAAATTCAACGTAGGTGATGTTTTTCTTGCGAAAATTAAAAAAACACTTCCTGGACTGAACGCTGCATTTGTCAATGTAGGTTATGAGAAAGATGCCTTTTTGCATTATCACGACCTAGGACCAAGAGTTCGCAGCTTTCTAAAATTCATCAAAGGTGTAAGCACAGGTAAAGTGAAAGATTTTTCCTTAAAAAAGTTTCCATTAGAACCTGAAATTCACAAAGACGGAGCAATTGCAGATGCAATTCAATCAAATCAATCCGTTTTAGTTCAGATCATCAAAGAACCAATCTCAACCAAAGGACCCAGAATTAGTTCTGAATTGTCCTTAGCAGGTCGTTATCTGGTTTTGGTTCCTTTTTCGGATCGTGTTTCCATCTCTCAGAAAATACCAACGAGAGAAGAAAAGACACGATTAAAGAAGTTGGTTTTAAGTATCAAACCAAAAGGGTTTGGCGTCATCGTTCGCACAGTCGCACAAGACAAAAAAGTGGCTGAACTGGATCGTGACATGCAACAACTTCACAAACGTTGGTTGGACCTTTGCCAATCTATTCGCAAAGCCGACTATCCCTCACGCGTATTGAATGAACTCAATCGAGCATCAAGTATTTTACGTGATATTTTCGACGATTCCTTTACAGGGATTCACGTTGACGATAAAAACTTGCTCGGCGAGGTCAAAGACTATTTGGATCAAATTGCGCCAGATAAGAAGTCTATTGTCAAATTATTCGATTCCGAAACACCCATTTTTGAGCGTTTTGGTGTTGAGCGACAAATCAAAACTTCTTTTGGGCGAACAGTATCCATGAGTCGAGGTGCCTACTTAATTGTTGAGCACACCGAAGCATTACACGTGATTGATGTAAACAGTGGAAATCGATCAAATAAAGCCAAAAATCAAGAAGATACTGCCCTTGAGGTGAACCTCATCGCAGCCACCGAAATTGCTCGTCAACTTCGGTTACGCGACATGGGCGGCATTATCGTCATTGACTTTATAGATATGATTAAGTCTGAAAACAGAAGGAAACTTTTTGATCATTTTAGAAGTGAAATGGACACTGACAGAGCGAAACACAAAATTCTTCCACCGAGTAAAATCGGGTTGATTCAGATGACGCGACAACGCGTTCGACCTGAAATGGAGATCAAAACCATGGAGGCCAATCCAAATAAGAATGGCGAAGTGGAAGCTCCCATTGTATTGCTCGACCGAATTCAAGCTGATGTGGAACGCATTGTCAATCATCCTAAGCACAATAAAAAGAAAATTTGCATTCATGCACATCCTTTTGTTGCTGCTTATTTGACACAAGGCATGAAATCTGTTCGCTTCCAGTGGTACCTAAAACATAAAAAATGGATCAAAGTGGTTCCACGCGACGCTTACACCTATCTACATTACCGCTTTTTCGACAGAAATAGCAAAGTAATTCATTTATAATACAAAAGCGACTCAATATATTGGGTCGCTTTTTTTATTTTAGGGCAATGCGAAAAGCACATTCATTTGAAGAGCTCAAAAGCAAACTAGAACACTATTGTGCCTATCAGGAACGTTGTCATCAAGAGGTAAAAGAAAAACTAAGACAACTCGGTGCTTTTCAAGTGGCCTCAGATGCCGTTATTGCTCACCTAATCCAACACAACTACCTCAACGAAACACGATTTGCTTTGCTCTATGTCAAAAGCAAGTTCAATATCAAAAAATGGGGTAAAATACGCATTGAACTTGAACTCAAAAGACGGAAGATCAGCGCGCATAATATCAAGAAAGGACTGACACAAATTGAAGAGGAACAATACAACACTCTATTTGATGAGCTAGCCAAAAAACGATGGAATCAACTCAAAGAAAAAAAAGAACCCCTAGCACAACGAAAGAAAAAATGGATCAGCTATCTACAATACCGCGGTTGGGAAAATGACTTGATCTTTGATGCCCTAAACAAGCTCACTTGAAGCTAGTAAAGTTGATAGTGAAGAGAAAGTAAAGCATGTCCTTTCGGCATAGGCACCAAATTCTGCTCAGTGTAAGCAGCGTTCAAAATATTATGAGCAGAAAGTGAGAGTTTGACACGACCTTTGGCATAAGACATATTCGCATCTACCACATTATAATTATAGCCTGAATCCTGCTCGGCATAACGATAAGATACTGATGATGTGATAAATGAATTCCACCTCAATGTCCAGCGGGAAGAAACATGATGCTTGCGAGAATTGATGGCGTAACGAGACAATACAGAACTGATCCGTTCTACATCGTCTTTGAGATAGGCATAGCCCATAGCGAACTTATGACGGTTGATGTTTACAACAACATCAAGCTCTCCACCATGGGATAAAATTTGATCGATATTGGTGGCTTGCCATCGCTCATCCCCTGCCGACTTTACATAGTCGATATAATTCTTTGCATCCCGTTGAAAAAGGGCTAAGGATAGTTTCCAATTGTTTTGACGGAGTCGAAATCCGAGTTCTGTTGACAAAGCTTTTTCAGGGCGTAAAAATTCATTTCCTAGTGTAGATGAATCACTGTAATACAAATCGGTGTTGGTTGGAATGCGGTAGGTATATCCTGAATTAAAATACAATCTGGAGTTTCCAGTGATTTGAAAACCAACATCAATGCCAGGGTAGAAAAAAGTGTCTTGATCAGAGTAATGGCTCACAGAGAACCCTGGTGTAATGTCCCAGCGATTGCTAGCAAAACGATGCTCTAGATATCCATGAACTAAAGTACGAGCATGTTCTCCTAAATTATTGCTTTGAATACTAACACTTGCAAGCTCAAATCCGACACCAGTAGTACCCATTTTATGCTCCCAAGTACCGTTCACTTCGGCTCCTAGTTTATTTGTAATGTGTAGATTTCTATAAATACTTGGGTTGTTTCGTATAAATATATATTCATCCTGTCCACGTTTCCAGTACACTTTAGGTTGGATCAGTAAATTGGAGTTCGGTTGAAATGAAGTTGAAATACCGAGTAAGCTACTTTGTGTAACTTCATATTGGTCTGTGTTTTCTGGCTTAGCATAAAATCCATTTGCCCCAAAATGACGGTTATTAAAGCTTGCGATCAGCTCTATGGGGTGTCCGCTTGTTTCCCAATTGGACTTCCAAAGGTAATTTTGGTTATAATAGTCTGTATTGTATCGGTAACCGTCAGACGAAATGCTTTCTAGATAAAGTGTATGATTTGAAGAATCTCTGACATCAGAAACAAGTAAAGCAGCCTTTTGATAGTCGTAAGACCCTCCACTAATGACGGCTTTCATGCCCTCTTTTGTAGATTTTTTGGTTACAATATTAATAGCCCCCGTAAATGCGTTTTGCCCATAAACACGTCCTGCAGCCCCTTTTAGAATTTCGACCCTTTCGATCATATCAAGGGGTATAATGGCGTTGAGAGTGTGGTGTCCCGTTTGTGGATCATCGACCTTGATCCCATCGATAAGCAATAGGGTTTGATCAAAGCCACCTCCTCTGACATAAATATCTGATTGAACGTCTTGCGTTCCACGGCTTCGAATGTCAATCCCAGCAACTTGACGAAGGACATCGACCAATGTAGCCGATCCGCTTTGCTCGATATCTTGTGCAGAGATCACAGTAACGGTACGAGACTGCTCGTCAAAAGCCAACGCTATTCTGGGCGATGAGACAATCACTTCATCGAGTGCTGTTTCTTGGGCAGTAAGTGGTATTGCAAAAAAGAAGGCGAGTGAAAAACCAGTATACGCAACAAAGTTTTTACGAAAGAATGTGCGAATTGATTGAGTGATTAAAGTCATAGTCATCTAGATACATCAAATTGATTTGGATGATGACCAACAATTAAGCTTGTTAGTTAATCTGCCAACAATATGATTTTGTTATGTTGCATTTCTACCGTCCCTCCGTTGGGAAGTTCCAAAAATGTGTCATCTCCTTGTTGGGTAAAATGATGAGCAGTGTCTTTAGGTAAACTGAGCTTACCTCCGATTTTCACCTTGCCCGGACCAAGAAGAGAAACAATAGGTGCGTGATTGTCAAGCATTTGAAAAGCACCATTGGTTCCTGGCACAGCAACCGAATTGACTTCTCCGCTAAACAATGTTGCATCTGGACTAACGACTTCTAATAGCATGATTGTTATTCTTTAGCTTCAGCAAGCATTTTTTCTCCAGCCTCAATCGCTTCTTCGATAGTTCCTTTCAGGTTAAAAGCTGCTTCTGGCAGGTGATCAAGCTCACCATCCATAATCATATTAAACCCTTTGATGGTGTCTTTGATATCGACCAGTACGCCCGGAATTCCCGTAAACTGCTCGGCAACATGGAAAGGCTGAGAAAGGAATCGTTGTACGCGACGTGCGCGTGCAACTGCGAGTTTATCTTCCTCGGACAATTCTTCCATCCCTAGGATGGCAATAATATCTTGAAGTTCTTTATAACGTTGTAACAACTCTTTTACGCGTTGCGCGCAATTGTAATGTTCATCACCCAAAATCTCAGCTGTAAGGATCCGTGATGTTGAATCAAGAGGATCTACTGCTGGGTAGATACCTAGCTCTGCAATCTTACGCGATAATACGGTTGTGGCATCCAAGTGAGCAAAGGTTGTCGCTGGCGCAGGGTCCGTCAAGTCATCTGCCGGTACGTAAACCGCTTGAACAGAAGTAATCGATCCCTTTTTTGTTGATGTGATACGTTCTTGCATTGCACCCATTTCGGAGGCTAGGGTTGGTTGGTATCCTACTGCAGAAGGCATTCGACCTAAAAGTGCTGACACCTCTGAACCTGCTTGGGTGAACCGGAAGATGTTGTCGACAAAGAACAAAACGTCTTTTCCTTGTCCATCTCCTGCTCCGTCACGGAAATACTCAGCAACAGTAAGGCCTGAAAGAGCAACACGAGCACGTGCTCCTGGTGGTTCATTCATTTGTCCAAACACAAAAGTAGCTTTGGATTCTTTGAGTGCCTCTTTATCGATTTTGCTCAAATCCCATCCCCCTTTTTCCATGGACTCCATGAATTCGTCTCCGTACTTTATAATACCAGATTCAAGCATTTCACGTAGGAGGTCGTTTCCTTCACGAGTACGTTCACCAACACCAGCAAATACAGATAGTCCACCATGGCCTTTGGCAATGTTGTTAATAAGTTCTTGGATCAATACCGTTTTTCCTACACCAGCACCTCCAAAAAGACCAATTTTTCCACCTTTTGCATAAGGCTCGATGAGGTCAATTACTTTGATTCCCGTAAAAAGGACTTCTGTAGAAGTTGAAAGCTGATCAAAATCAGGTGCTTGACGGTGAATGGGTAAGCCGTCTTCTTTTGTTTTGGGCAAGTTTCCAATTCCGTCAATAGCGTCTCCAATGACATTAAAGAGTCTTCCATTTACTGCCTCACCAATCGGCATTTGAATGGGGTTTCCCGTCGCGACAACGTCAGCTCCTCTTTGCAACCCATCTGTTGAGTCCATCGAGATGGTACGCACTTGATCTTCCCCGATGTGAGATTGTACTTCAAGTACCAATTGACTTCCGTCTTCTTTAATGATTTCAAGAGAATCATAAATGTCGGGAAGTGATGCTACAGAAGCGTCAAATGAAACATCGACTACTGGTCCGATTACTTGAGCGACTTTTCCTGTTAATTTAGCCATAGAATTTGAAAATAATTTTTGCCTAATTCGTGTTTTTATACGGCTGCAAATATAAGGTAAAAACTGAAAATCACTGGTGGATTTATTAACAAAAAAAAGGGCACCATCGGTGCCCTTTTAAAATTGGAAAGCTAAATGTTGTTATGGGTTGAAAGTAAGTGACACATAGGTCATCTGTCCGATCATTCCAGATCCAACTAAACTTACGTAATCATCACCGCCAATGTTTGTTCCACCAACCTTAATAACAGAATTGATAGAGTCCTTCAAGTTAAACGAAATTTGAGCATCGATTACCGTGTTTGCTTTAATTGTCTCATCGATAAAGCTCGCTTGGTAGTCATATTCGCTGTTAGATCGTAAGCCAACATTAAATCCTATAAAATCTTTAATGTTTTTACCTACAACAGATACTTTTAATCTATGCTCTGGCGTATTAAACGCTGGCTCAAAGGTTGAAATATCAGAACTTGGTGTGTAATCTAGTGAGTTATACTCATAAGACATGTTCATCCCTAGTTTTCGAGATAACGCTTGGTTCACGCCAATGCTTACTCCGTAAGAGCTCACTTCCTCATCAATATTACCATCAATAGAGAAAGGGAATAAATCTTGGTTACCAAGAGCTTCAGCTACCGTCTGACCTCCGTACTGAAGGGGAACCAATACGTCTTGCGTCGCGATAAAGTTTTCATACTGGCTTAGATAAGCTGCAACATCAATAGATGTTGTTGGTGTATTGAAACGGTATCCAATGTCAAAAGAACGGATATATTCTGGCTCAACATTTTTCACATCAACAGGGACAACCTGACCTGTAGTCAATAATGTTGTGCTAAGCGCATTGTTAAATACAAAGTCACCTGTAACTTCTGCTACGTCGTTCGTTGTTGCAGGGTCTCTGTCTTTGTCAAAATATACTTTAAAACGATCAACGCTATCAGGAGAAGATCCCATCAAAACCGTACGAGAACCAACGAGTCCAATATACTGATCTTGGTTGGTTGGGTTTCTAAATCCAGTTTGGTAAGACACACGGACGTTTTGTGTGTCAGAAAGGTTGACTAACATTCCCAAACGTGGTGTGAATACTCCGTCAAAAAACTCACTCTTATCATAGCGAACAGAACCTGTTAAGGTCACTGACCCTAGTTCCTTTTTGGCTTGAGAATAAAAACCATACTGATGGTATGAGATTGGACCGTCATAATCTGTAAGTACAGATCCTTCTGTGTCTAATCGTGTGTCACGGTAAGACCCCCCAACGAGGATATCTGCAAACGAAATACGATCAGTTAAATCGTAGTTTGCCTCATAAGAGTATGTCTTTGTGAAATCCGTGAGCTTCGCAGCTGATCCTGTTACAGCATCTAAGGCGTCATTGAAGTCTGTCGTTCCTGGCTGTAACATATTTTGATTTGCAAGTGTGCGTCCAGTGTAATGGTGAGGCGTTAAGGAAGTGATTCCGTAATCAGCATACGATGTGCTTGACATATCGCCTCCTAATGCAGTTCCACCATAAACTTCTCCTGCAATTTGCTGAAGCAATCCTAAAGCGGCTGAAGGGTCTTCAAGCCCTCCCAAAGCACTCATGTGAAAGCCAGTAAAGTACTCTCCATACCATCCTTCTACACCACCTGCTTGTTGTGTAAACATTAATAGTCCAGCAGCGTTGGTGTCATAACTATTACCCGCATCCTCTTCTGTTGAATACGCCTTCAAATTGAGTTTACCCCAATTTACTTCAAGCTTGTTTTGAGTCATCTTAAAATCTTCAATCGTATAGCGACTCAATCCTTGAAGAATAATTTTACCACCACCTTCACGTCTATTTAAAATAAACTCTAAGTTGTCAGATGGAAGGTAACGAGCCTCTACATTGTATTTGTAGTTTGACGTTGTTCCGTCTGTAAGAGCTTGCTCGTCATATCCTGTAAAGTTGATTTGTTGAGAATCTGATCCCCAAAATCCTGGCGCTAAATCACCGAAAACGTACTGGTAATAATCTAGTGCACTGCCAAATGGCACTCCAGTAGATAGGTTAACCAATGGTTGACCGGTCGTTGGGTTAAGCGCAGGCAAATCAGCAAGCGTAAGCCCCTCTACTCCTCCCGTTACCGTTGAAGGTAATGGAACATTTGGCAAAACGTTTTCGCTAAAGTTTTCAGAAAGATTGAAGCTTAGCCCCAATTCATCTCCATAAACATTGATACCGTTATAAGTCGGGTCTAAGTTAGAAACACCATCCAAAGGGCGTCCATTGGCATCTTGAGAGCGTGTGTCGGCTGCTTCCCAATCCGTTCCTTTGATCGAGCTATAGGTTGCTTTGATAGCAAACTTGTCACTAAAGGCATGCGCGATACGAATACCTACGTCTGTGAATTCATTTTGACCGGAAACGTCTTGACTTGTAATCCCTGACTTCACATAAGCACTAACGCCTGTATCGTCAAATGGAGATTTACTGTTCATGAACATAATTCCTTTGTAAGCATCAGCTCCATACAATGCAGAAGCGGCTCCAGGAAGCACTTCAATACTCTGCACATCGAGCTCGTTTAGACCAATCAAGTTCCCAATGGCAAAGCCAAAAATAGGTGCTTGGTTGTCCATTCCGTCTACAAGTGTCACGAAACCTTCATTATATAGAGTTCCAAAGCCACGAGTATTTACTTGGCTAAAAACAAGACCTCCCTTGTTTACTTGGATTCCTCGAATTTCTTCTAAGCCACTAAAATAATCAGCAGCGGGAGTCGCCGCAATTTGCTGAACATTAAATTTTTCTACCGTTACCGGAGATTCAAAAATTCGCTGTGCAAATCGTGATGCAGAGACAACAATCTCATCGAGTTGTGTGCTCCCTTCCGAAAGCTGAATGGCAAGAGATCCGCTTGCAGAAGTAAACTCTACCGACGTGGATTCAAAACCAACGCTTGAGACTGTGATTGTAAAAGGAGGTTGCTGATCTGTTGAAAGAGTGAAATTTCCATCAAAGTCAGATACTGCTCCAGTACTTCCATCCAGTACGATGTTAGCACCTGGTAATGGTTGCCCATCCGCATCAGATACTGTACCAGAAACTTGTGTCTGTGACCACATTGTTAGTGATGCGAACACAGCTAGTAGTGTGAATAGTTTTTTCATTATTAGTTGTTTTTGTTAAAATTCTTTAGCACGTAAAGATACTATTTAATTTTTTTTGATAAAATCAGTGATTTTTTCTTGCGTTTTTTTAAAAAATGTAAAAAATCAAGCCCAATTTTGCATATTTTATTGTGCTAAATGGTTTATTCTGAAACGGTTCGATTGTCTCAAAAAGAGTGTCGATCGGAAAGGAGTAAGTTAAGTTCCAAGTATTGTTCCCAACATTTAATCGAAAGGCCAATCGGAATTTATCCAGTGACAAAGCTGTTTTAGAATCAGAAAGTCCGTTGCGTGAATGTTGAGTTGCATTAAGTGTATAATACCCTACTATGCCTGCATGTACACGCCAAAAGTGATAGTTTGTTGGTGAAGAATCTCGCCAACGAAATTCAATGGGGATTTCAATTTCAGAACTATTCCACTGATTGACTATGTCATTAGGTACAATCAAGAAGCTATTTTCAATGGAATCGTATTGGTAGTTCGTGTAGATCACATTGTATGCAACGCCTAGTCCAACACCCAACGCAAGATTGCGATTTGCAGTAAAGGGCATGTCACGTATAAAACCGAATGAAAATGTATGTGACAATTTGTTTTGTGTGACACCCTCTGGCGCGTCTAGAAGCAACGGGTAACCAATTGTTGCATAAAGTTGGTCTTCCCTGTATTTTGAGTCAGTCGTCGTCTGTGCACTAGCCCAAAAAGAAAAGAATAAGAGTCCAAAGATGGCGTTTCGCATAATTCAAAAATAAAAAAAGCGCCAAGAATGGCGCTTATAATTTTTTAAATGGTTAGCATTACTTTACGTTTTGCTTATAATCTCCTATTCGTGTAGTATAGTTGATTTTCAATGCATTGACCTTACGCAGTTCTTGTTTGATGTCAGAAATGAGACCCATTTTTGTGTCTCCATCAACTTTGAGCGCAGTTGTTAACACGTTTTGAAGCTCTTGACGCTTGGATGCTTTTTCTGCCAAAACAAAGGCAGCGACATCTTGTACTGTAGCAAACTTATCATTGAGTTGAATACGTGCTTGCGTACCAAATTTATCTTGATATCGCATACTTGGCTTACCAGCGTAGATATACATAACACGATCTTTTTTATCAAGTTTTTGTACTTGATCGGCAGCAGGAAGCGTATTGGACACCATTAAGGTACTATCACGCATAACGGTTGCTACCATAAAAAAGAACAGCAACATAAACACAATGTCGGGCAAAGAAGCTGTTGATATCGCGGGAAGTTCTCCGCCTTTTTTCTTTTTAAACTTCGACATAATTAATTTGTTTTACTCGGTTCTGCTTCTGAGAGTTTTTGCGGAAAGAGCGTCTTCACTTCACTCAATAATGGTTTGAGTCGTTCTTTTTCCGAGACACTCGTTCGTGGATCGTTATAGATCTTATCTGCTTGTACGAAATCTAATCCAAGATTAGGATTTAGACGTTTAAACTCACGATTACGAAGAACGTTATAAGCAGCTACCAATTCATTTTGAACAGCGATATACACCTTATAGTCGGTTTCCCTATCGTTTTTCAGAGAGATCACAGCCTTTTCAGGATTATCTGATGAATCGGAATTGCGTTTTCCTAAACAATAGGAGCATGCTTCTTCTCCTTTGCCGCCTCCGTTGTCTAGAAACTTAACCGCTTCTTCACGCAGTTGTGCAAGCTCAAGTGGTTTTTCCTCCACTAAAAGCTGATTAAACTTATTCACAACAACGGAAAAGATGTTACGCTCCTTGATAATTGGAGGGTCTACAACGTCTTCCATCGGAGGTAACTTCCTGTTGAGACCCGAATCGGTCTCGATGGTTGTTGTTACTAGGAAGAAGATAAGCAGTAAAAAGGCAATATCTGCCATTGATCCTGCGTTAACTTCTGGTGCTTTTCTTCTAGCCATGATAGTTTACTTTTTCAAACGAGCAATACTCGGGTATAGCATCGAACCTACCGCAATGAATACTAGGAAGTAAAACGTGCGGAGCCCTGTCTCAATCCAACGCGAACCAGAAGCGGAAAGCATGTCGCCGTCTTTGAGCGACGTTTCCGTTCCGGAAGAAAACAAAAAGGCAATTAAAACAATGGCGATAAAAGCGCCAACTGATATCATTGCTTTTCTGAGTTTACTTTTATCGGCTGCTAGATTACTAAACGAAAACACCAACGTTAGAGCGACGGTGATAATCAGAATGACAATCGCAAGAAAAACCATAGTTGAAACTATCCCATAGTCTCCCGCTAAAGCATTCATTTTGATGGAATCATCTCCTTGACTTAAAATTACAGCTTGTAAAATCAAACCGATCACACCAAAGGCCAAAGCGAGATATGTAAATATTTTTTGAGTATTCATAAGATACGTTTTTGTGATTTGGTGTTACTTACTATTCGCAACCAACATATCCATTAATGTAATAGAAGCGTCTTCCATATCATTAACAATACTATCAATTTTAGCAACAATATAGTTGTAGAAAATCTGTAGAATAATCGCAACAATCAAACCGAATACGGTTGTCAAAAGTGCAACTTTAATACCACCCGCTACTAAAGAAGGTTGCATATCTCCTGCTGCTTCAATTTTGTCAAAGGCCTGGATCATACCAATTACAGTTCCCATAAACCCAAGCATCGGCGCAAGAGCAATAAACAACGAAATCCAAGATACGTTCTTTTCGAGTTGTCCCATTTGAACACCTCCGTAGGCAACGACTGCTTTTTCAGCGTTTTCGATCCCTTCAGACGAGCGATCTAAACCTTGATAAAAGATAGACGCAACAGGTCCTTTTGTGTTTCGGCAAACTTCTTTTGCTGCCTCTACACCACCACTCTTTAGGGCGTCTTCAACATCTTGCGTGAGCTTGATAGTGTTGGTTGTAGAAAGATTCAAGAAGATAATACGTTCAATTGCAATCGCTAGTCCTAAGATAAGACATAGCAAAACAATACCCATAAATCCAGGTCCACCTTCAATAAAACGTTTTTTGAGTTCTTGAGTAAAACTAGGGGCAGGTGCTTCCTCGACCTCCACTTCTGGCATTGCTTCCATAACAACTTCTTCAACAACGGCTAAGGAATCGACAACCAGAGAGTCTGCTTCAACAAGGTTAACTTCTTCAGATACTTCTTCAGTAGGTTCTTGTGAAAAATTTGTGTTTGCCCATGTCGCAGGTTGTGCAGAAAAGGCAATCAATAATAGAAATAGTTTAAATCGTTTCATAATAAAGTATGTATGTGTAAGTTTTTTCGATCGTTAAAGATATAAAAATTAGTTAAACAAACTAGCAGAGAGGAAGGGATTCGAACCCTCGATACGCTTTTGGCGTATACACACTTTCCAGGCGTGCGCCTTCGACCACTCGGCCACCTCTCTAAAGTTCGGCATCAAATATGCTATTTATTTCTCAAAATAAAAACTTAACAAAGCCCAAATAAATTTTTTGCGTTTTTCGAGGTTATATGTGCCATTTCCTCGGGTGATACAGCAAAAACCTCTGCCATTTTGTGAGCAACAAGCGGCAAATATGCGCTTTCATTTCGTTTTCCACGATATGGTGTGGGCGCTAAATAAGGGGCATCCGTTTCAAGTACCATTTTTTCAAGGGGAAGGTTGGCTAAAAAAGAGTCAATCTTTCCATTTTTAAAGGTGACGACCCCACCAATTCCCAAATAAAACCCAAGGTCGAGCGCGCGTTGTGCGTCGTTTTTTGTGCCGGTGAAACAATGAAAAACGCCCCGTAAACGAGCATCCTTATTCCCCTCCAACACATCAAAAATAGGCGCAAATGCATCACGACAGTGAATCGCAATTGGCAAATCAAGGTCAATCGCCCATTCGATTTGGCGAGCAAACGCCTCTTGCTGTTGCTTTTGAAAGGTTTTGTCCCAATACAAGTCCATACCGATTTCGCCAACCGCTACAAAAGGGTGTGTGTCCAATTGCTCCCGTACATGTGCCAACTCTTCTTCCACATTATGGCCAACATGGGTTGGATGCAACCCCATCATTAAATGAACATTGTTGGGATAGGCACTTTTGACCTCATGCATGATTGTCGTGGTTTCGGAGTCAATCGCAGGTAGGATTAGCTGAGAAACTCCTGCGGAAAAGGCACGAGCAATGGCTTCGTCACGATCCTCATCAAAGGCGTCTGCGTAAATATGGGTATGGGTGTCAATCAACATCTGCGCAAAAGTAATAGATTTGATGCGCTAAAAATAGGACAATGCAAACGCTTTATCAATTTTTAAAACCCAAAGGATACGTAAGGGCTAGACTGCAAACCTTAGAAACCAATCATTATGTAGTAAACGTAACGCTCAACGGCACTACAGGACGGTTTATCTTGGACACAGGTGCTTCGATGACATGTGTATCGATTGATTTGGTCGATCATTTTCGCCTAAACGCCAAGCCAAGTGAGGAAAAGGCTTCGAGTGCGAGTTCAAATGAACTCGATACCGAAGTTGCCCATCACAATGCATTGATCATTGGTTCATGGAGATCCAAACGCCGATCAGTGGTGTTGTTTGATTTACAAGCGGTGAACATCGCTCTTCAAAAGCAAGATATTGAAGCGGTGGATGGGATTATCGGTGCCGACATCCTTAAAACCTCAAAAGCGGTGATTGATTATACAAATGACTGGTTATACCTAAAATAAGAAGCAATCCTCAAACAACCTTTCTAGAATCAAAGAAAAAATCATGACCGAAAAGAGCTTGCTAACAACAGACGTCTTTCCCTTTCCAGGTGTAAAATGCTTTCACTTTATTGGTCCTTAGGGGAACGATTTTGCGATGTGGATGGAGAAATTAAAGTTGAGTTGACAGACTAAATTTTGATTTAAGCTAGCTCCAACGCCTTTTTTACATCTCCATCCATCAACAAATTGACAGGATCTTCAAGAGCTTCCTTGACCGCTACCAAAAATCCAACCGACTCTTTGCCGTCTATAATGCGGTGGTCATAAGAAAGGGCGATATACATCATCGGACGGATTTCGACCTTGCCATCCACGGCAACAGGGCGTTGCAAAATGTTATGCATACCTAAAATACCAGACTGTGGTGGGTTGATAATCGGCGTGGATAGCATTGATCCAAAAACACCTCCATTGGAAATGGTAAACGTACCGCCCGTCATCTCATCAACAGTAATTTTTCCATCTCGTGCACGAACAGCCAATCGTTTGATTTCGTTTTCGACATCACTAAAGCGCATCCCTTCCGCATTGCGAACAACAGGAACCATCAAGCCCTTGGGTCCTGAAACGGCCACACTGATATCGCAATAATCATATAGAATTTGTTCATTGCCATCGATCATAGAGTTTACATCCGGAAACTCTTGGAGGGCACGTACAACAGCTTTTGTGAAAAAGCTCATAAAGCCTAAGCTCACTCCATGTTTCTCTTGAAATTTTTCTTTGTATTCTTTCCGTAAATCAAAAATAGCAGACATATCGGCCTCATTAAAGGTCGTCAACATCGCTGTTTCGTTTTTAGCAGCCACTAACCGCTCGGCAACTTTACGGCGTAGCAAGGACATTTTTTTACGAGTCACCGGTCGATCTCCAGTAGGCGTTCCCATTGATGGAACAGCTTGGATTGCATCTTCCTTAGTAATACGGCCATTTCGACCAGACCCTGTTATCGTAGCTTTGTCAATCCCTTTTTCATCAATGATTTTCTTTGCTGCTGGAGAGGGAGAGCCCGAAGCATAGTTTTCAACGCTTTCTGTTGGCGTCGATTGTACTACTTTGGTTTCTTTAGCAACTTGCGCAGCATCAACTGCTGGTTTTTCTGCTTTGGTATCAATCAAACACACCACAGATCCCACTGCGATCGCATCGCCAACTTCAGCTTGTAGGGTAATCGTCCCATTGGCTTCCGCAGGCAACTCCAATGTTGCTTTATCAGAATCTACCTCCGCAATGGCTTGATCTTTTTCGACATAGTCACCATCTTGGACAAGCCATTCTGCAATTTCAACTTCGGTTATCGACTCCCCTGGAGAAGGAACTTTCATTTCAAGAATCATATCGTTTGTTTGAGCATTTAAAGTTAGCGCATATTATTTTTGGATTTGTCAAACACATAATCCAGAATTTCTTGATGTCTCCGTTTAGACCTTGTTGTGCTTCCCGCAGCAGGTGCGCCATAGAAACGTCGTGATGCCACACGAAAACGTTGTGCAGCTGGCAAATGCAATAGCAAATGACTCCATGCGCCCATATTGCGAGGTTCTTCTTGAGCCCATACAACATCTGAAACATGAGTGTATTCGGCTAAAATATCTCCAACTTCTGTCTTTGGCAATGGAAACAACTGCTCTAGGCGAATGATGGCAACATCATCCCGATTTATTTTTTCGCGCTCATCAATCAGATCATAATAAAATTTACCAGTACAAAATACTAAAGTTTTGGTTTTAGCAACTGTAATTTCATTGTCTCTAATTACGGGTTGAAAAGCCCCTTTTGTGAATTCTTCAATAGGAGAAACAACCTTTGGATGGCGTAGTAAACTTTTTGGTGTAAATACAACCAAGGGTTTTCTAAAGCTCGGCTTGACTTGCCTACGCAAGGCGTGGAATAAGTTTGCTGGTGTGGTTACATCAACAACGTACATATTGTCTTCCGCACATAACTGCAGGTATCTTTCCATACGAGCAGACGAGTGTTCAGCTCCCTGTCCTTCATAGCCATGGGGTAGAAGAAGCACTAAGCCATTTTGCAATTTCCACTTGTCTTCAGCAGATGACAAATACTGATCAATCATGATTTGGGCGCCATTGCTAAAGTCACCAAACTGAGCCTCCCAAATTGTGAGGGCATTAGGTCGTGCAAGGGCATAGCCATAATCAAATCCCATTACACCGTACTCCGACAAAAGGGAATTGTGGATTGAAAAATGTCCTTGACCTTTCGTAATTGAGTTTAAAAGAATCACCTTTTCTTCCGAATCCTCAGCCTTGATTACAGCATGTCGATGGGAGAAAGTTCCTCGCTCCACATCTTGACCAGAAACTCTTACGTCATGTCCCTCGGCCAATATCGAACCATATGCGAGCATCTCCCCCATAGCCCAATCAAGAGTTTTGGTCTCAAAAAACATTTTATGGCGATCCCCAATCAAGCGTTTAACTTTTCGAATAAAGGATTTGTGTTCAGGTAGTTTTGTTATAGCGATCCCAACTTTTTCCAAAATATTGGCGTCACAGGCTGTATCAACAGGCATTAACATACCATCAACTTTAGCGCGCTGAAACCCCTCCCACTCGTCTTGCATAAAGGGAGTAATAATGGTATTTTGTTCTTTTCGAGAAACCTCGAGATTTTCTTCCATTCTAGCCTTATACTCTTCCTCCATTTGATCGAGTTCGTGGTGGGTAATCACACGTTCAGAAATCAACTTTTCGGCATAAATGTCTCTTGGGTTTTTATGATTGGCTATTGCCTTGTAAAGTTTTGGCTGTGTGAATCGAGGCTCATCGCCTTCGTTGTGTCCATATTTCCGATAACCCAACAAGTCAATAAAAATATCTCTCCCGAAACGATTTCGATATTGAACTGCAAAATGCATTGCATGAACAACGGCTTCGACTTTGTCTGCATTGACATGCATAACTGGAGAAAGTGTCGCTTTACCAACATCTGTACAATAGGTACTCGAACGTCCATCAAGGTAATCGGTTGTAAACCCTATTTGGTTATTAACAACTATGTGTATCGTTCCTCCTGTTTTGTAGCCGTCAAGTTGTGCCATTTGGACCACCTCATAAACCACACCTTGCGCTGCGATTGCAGCATCTCCGTGAATAAGGATTGGCATGACTTTTTTGGATTCAGACGCAAAGTTTCGATCTTGTTTTGCTCTAGCGATTCCCTCCACCACAGCACCTACTGCTTCCAGGTGTGATGGGTTGGGCGCAATATTGAGGTTTACCCTAATTCCAGAGTCGGTCATCCGATTTGATGTCCAGCCCAAGTGGTACTTCACATCACCATCAAAAACTTCTTCTTCGTAATCTTTTCCATCGAACTCGCTAAATATATCGGTAGCTGACTTGCCAAATATGTTTGTTAAGGTATTGAGTCGCCCACGATGCGCCATGCCAACTACAAACTGCTCCACACCCTCTAAAGCGGCTGTTTCTATCAATGCATCTAAAGCTGGGATAAGGGACTCCCCTCCCTCTAATGAAAAGCGTTTTTGTCCTACATATTTCGTGTGAAGAAATTGCTCAAAGGTGACCGCTTCATTGAGTTTTTTGAGAATTTGTTTTTTTTGATTGTTGTCAAAATTTGGCTGATTCCCGTTTTTATTAATCCATTTCTGAATCCAGTTAACACGCTCAGGGTGACGAATATACATATACTCTATTCCAATAGAGTCACAATAGATGCGTTCGAGGTGAATGATAATATCTGCCAAGGTCGCTGCTCCGATACCAATGATGTCGCCAGCGCTAAAAACGGTTGTTAAATCGTCTTCGCTCAGTCCAAAATTTTTGATATCTAAGGTTGGGCGATACTGACGTCGTTTGCGAACAGGGTTCGTCTTGGTAAACAAGTGACCACTTCCTCGATAAGCATCGATGAGTTTGACAACACGAAATTCTTTGAGAACATCCTCGGGGACTTCGACATCGGATTGTTGTTCCATACCGAAGTCAAATCCTTGAAAAAATGCCCGCCAACTGGGCTCAACGCTATCTGGATTAATCAAATACTGATCATACAATTCAGCAAAGTGTGCTGTATGCGCGGCATTCAAAAACGAGTACTTGTCCATCTGGCAAGAAATTGCTTGTCTTTATTACAAAATTACACTATTTCAAGTACATAGCACAACCATTTGTTAAGAAAAAAAGAGACGAAATATTAGTCAAAAAGTGTATTTTTGAATGTGTTTGGACTCGTCGACTGTAACAACTTTTATGCTTCTTGTGAACGCATTTTTCAGCCATCGCTAGAAGGCAAGCCAATTGCCATTCTTTCCAATAATGATGGGTGTGTGATTGCGCGTAGCAACGAAGCAAAATCCTTGGGGCTCCCCATGGGCGCGCCTGCACATCAATATCGTTCTTTTTTTAACCAACACAACGTTAAGGTGTTTTCTTCAAATTATCCACTATACGGGGATATGAGTCGACGAGTCATGGAAGTTCTTAAACAGTTTACTCCTCTTGTTGAAATCTACAGTATTGATGAGGCCTTTTTACAGTTTGAAGGTTTTGAGCACTACGACATGGAGGGTTATGCACAACAAATACGAAGGCGCGTACGTAAATGGACAGGGATGCCCGTGAGCATTGGGTTAGGTCCGAGTAAGGCACTGGCAAAAGTTGCTAATCGGGTGGCAAAGAAATTTGCTGACCGAACGGGCGGTGTCTATATCATTGATTCTGAAGAAAAACGCATCAAAGCATTGAAGTGGTTGGCGATTGGCGATGTGTGGGGCATTGGGCGTCGACACAACAAACGGCTGGTGTTGCGTGGTATACGCACTGCATATGACTTCACACAGCTCTCCGACGCTTGGGTGCGTAAGGAAATGAGTGTCGTGGGGCTGCGTTTAAAAAATGACTTGGAGGGAAAAGCTTCGATTCCTCTGGAAATGACAGCAGCGCCCAAAAAGGCAATTGCCACCACACGAAGCTTTGAATCCTTGATTGATGACTACCAAGAGCTCCGTGAACGCATATCCACTTTCGCTACGCTTTGCGCTGAAAAACTGCGCCATCAAAACAGCAGATGTCATGCCATTTATGTGTTTGTGCGAAGCAATCCCTTTATGCCCAACTTTCCACAGTACCGAAATGGCACGATGATTAGTTTACCCTTTGCCACCAACTCTAGTTTGACGCTTAGCAAAAGTGCCTTGCACGGCTTGGACATGATATATAAATCTGGTATTTCCTATAAAAAAGCAGGAGTCATCGTTATGGGAATTGTGCCGGAAGACACCCACCAACTCACCCTATTTGAATACGAAAATCCAAAGCATCAAGCATTGATGCAACGCATTGACTACCTACACAAACGCTTTGGTCCACATAAAATAAAAATCGCAAATCAAGATTTGAGCAGAACCTACAAGATGAGGCAAGCACATTTGTCACCACGCTACACGACCGATGTACGTGATGTGATTCGTGTGCGATAAATATAAAAGAGAAAAGGTTTGGCAAAAGAAGGAGCGCTACACTTCTTCACACCTGATACATCAGGGGAGGGCGTGTGGCTAGCAGCAGAGGGCGTGTCGGCGGGGTTTCCGTCACCAGCCGATGATTTTAAAGAAACCCGTATTAGCTTGGACAAAGTAGCTGTCAAAAACGAGGCTGCCACGTTTTATGCGCGAGTCGCTGGACAGTCAATGATTGGCGCAGGGCTCGATGACGGTGACCTATTGGTGGTCGATCGGAGTCTAGAACCCGAGGACGGTAAAATTGCCGTTTGTCTGGTCGATGGTGAGTTTACCGTTAAGCGGCTTAAAGTTGAGAAAAACTGCGTGTGGCTTATGGCCGAAAATAAACGCTATAAACCCATTCAAGTCACCGAAGACAATGAACTCATGATATGGGGCATAGTGACCCATGTGCTTAAGGCGTTGTAACGCTACAGGTGATCTAGCGGACTTGCGATTTTATTTTTTGAGATTTTAACACCGTGGGTGTACCGCTCGGTGGTTTTGATGGAGTTGTGTCCTAATAACTCTTGCACATAGCTGAACTTTATCATAAGTTTACAAAAATGATCCTTAAAAGTGCATTGGTTACGCCATAGCAAAGGGGCTTACCAATTAGATTTATAAAACAAGAATAACACGCTCATTCCTAGTGTATATAATTCTTTTTTAACAGTTGAAAAAAAATAACTATATTAATATCATCATGAAAGAGCAAGGCGCAAGAATAACTAGATTTTTTTGGCTCAACAAAAATTAAACAACCAATGACAAACAATCCAAGCAACAAGGTAGCCATTGCAATTATCGCAGGGCTCTTTTTTATTTTTGGCTTTATCACTTGGGTCAACGGAGCATTGATCCCCTTTATGAAAACGATTAACGAGCTAACAGAAGCACAATCCTATCTTGTGGCTTCGGCCTCCTATATTTCTTTTGTTGTGATGGCACTTCCTGCTTCCTATCTCCTTCAAAAAATTGGATATCGCATGGGAATGTCAGTCGGGTTGTTCATCATGGCGCTAGGCGCATTGGTGTTTATTCCAGCGGCAGAGGCACGAACCTACTGGATGTTCTTAGCAGGTATCTTTATCCAAGGTACTGGGATGACCATTCTACAAACGGCAGCAAATCCATATATCACCATACTTGGTCCCATAGAAAGTGGTGCGCAACGCATTGCCATCATGGGGATTGCAAATAAAGTAGCGGGGGCATTGGGGTCGCTCATCTTTGGCGCGCTATTACTCAAAGGAATTGATGAGGTCAATGCGCAACTAGACAGTGTGTCTTCGGACGAAAAAGCGGCTCTTTTGAGCCAAATGGCTGATAGCGTATTTACGCCCTACCTCGTCATGGCGATTGTGCTCTTTGCATTGGGATTCTTGATGCGCAAGGCTCCGCTACCTCCTGTCGAAGCTGTTATTGAAGAGCATACCAAAGACCAAAGCGAAAACAATAAAACGATTTTTCAATACCCCCATCTGTGGCTCGGCATGCTCACCTTATTTGTTTATGTTGGCGCGGAAGTAATTGCTGGAGATACCATTATCTCTTACGGAATTGCTCTTGGAATTTCAGCCTCTACATCCAAGTTTTTTACCACACTTACCCTCATGGCTATGGTCGTCACCTACGTCCTAGGAGTGATCTTGATTCCGAAATATATCAGTCAGCAAAAAGCATTGCAAATCAGCGCTCTATTGGGAATACTCTTTAGTGCCCTCATTCTTTTAACAGACGGCTTCACATCTGTTCTCTTTGTCGCTGCCTTAGGAGTTGCCAACGCACTGGTATGGCCAGCCGTATGGCCATTGACCTTGGAAGGGTTGGGAAAACACACCAAAACAGCCTCTGCTTTGCTCATCATGGCAATTGCAGGCGGGGCCATAATTCCGCCACTATACGGACAGCTGGTTGACAAGGGCAAAGAGACACTCCTTGAAACAGGACTTGATCCATCAACTGCTCTAGCGACATCGGCTCAGGAAAGCTACTATATCCTAATCCCTTGCTATATCATCATTTTTGGCTTCGCCCTTTTTGCGAAAAAACGAAACAGTTCATTCAATACACAATTATGAAAAATAATATTTATTGGAAAAAAAATATCCGATACATCACCATACTTCTTTCGCTGTGGTTTATCATTTCTTTTGGCTGTGGCATTCTCTTTGTCGAAGAACTTAACACCATAACAATCGGAGGGTTTAAACTCGGATTTTGGTTTGCTCAACAAGGATCCATTTTTGGATTTGTCGGGATTATATTTACATACATCTTTTTGATGAATAAGCTTGACAAAAACTTTAAGAAATAAACAAATGGAACTTCAATATTGGATTTGGATTGCAGTTGGGTTAAGTTTTTCATTATACATCGGAATTGCAATTTGGTCGCGCGCTGCCTCCACAAAAGAATTTTATGTTGCCGGTGGTGGTGTCCACCCCATCGCCAACGGAATGGCTACAGCCGCAGACTGGATGTCTGCCGCTTCCTTTATATCCATGGCTGGGATTATCTCCTTTGGTGGGTATGATGGCTCCGTCTATCTCATGGGCTGGACTGGTGGATATGTATTATTGGCACTCCTTCTCGCACCCTATCTGCGTAAGTTTGGGAAATTTACTGTGCCCGATTTTATTGGGGATCGTTACTACTCCAACACCGCACGGTCTGTCGCTGTGTTTTGCACTCTGATTATCTCTTTTACCTATATCGCTGGGCAAATGCGTGGTGTTGGTGTGGTGTTCTCTAGATACCTCGAAGTAGATATTGTCACTGGCGTACTCATTGGGATGGGAATCGTTTTATTTTATGCGGTTCTTGGCGGTATGAAAGGCATCACCTATACCCAAGTGGCGCAGTACTGTGTGTTGATTTTCGCTTTTATGGTGCCTGCTATATATATATCATTTTTAGTCACTGGCAATGTGGTTCCTCAGCTTGGCTTTGGATCAAGCGGAGCAGACGGTGTCTATCTCCTAGACAAGTTGGATGGTTTGCATAAAGAACTTGGCTTCCATGAATACACCTCGGGAAGCAAGTCTCTATTTGATGTTTTCTGCATCACCATGGCACTTATGGTTGGAACAGCTGGACTCCCTCACGTTATTGTTCGCTTTTTCACGGTTAAAAAAGTAAGTGACGCTCGCAAGTCCGCTGGATGGGCGCTACTGTTCATTGCTATTCTATACACTACCGCACCCGCGATTGCCGTCTTTTCACGCACCAACCTCATTGAAACGGTCAGCAATCAACCTTACGATGAGATGCCTGAATGGTTTAGTAAGTGGGAAACCACTGGGCTTCTTGGCTTTACAGACAAAAATGAAGATGGACTCATTCAGTACAACGCCGATACAACAGTCAACGAACTCACCGTTGATGCCGATATCATGGTACTCGCCAATCCTGAGATTGCGCAACTGCCCAACTGGGTTATCGCACTGCTCGCAGCAGGCGCCCTAGCTGCAGCTCTTTCCACAGCCGCAGGACTCTTGCTCGTCATTTCCTCTGCCGTATCTCATGACTTGCTCAAAAAGATGGTAATGCCTGAAATTTCAGAGCGAGGTGAACTCATTGCAGCTCGCGTTGCTGCTACTGGAGCAGTATGTTTGGCTGGATGGTTTGGAATCAACCCCCCAGGATTTGTAGCAGCTACCGTTGCACTCGCCTTTGGACTCGCAGCATCTTCATTCTTCCCTGCAATATTATTGGGCATCTTTTCGAAAAGAATCAATAAAGAAGGTGCCATTAGCGGTATGCTTGTTGGCATATCTCTTATGCTATTCTATATGTTGAAATTTAAGTTTGGATGGTTTGGTGGTGGCACAAAAGCTGATTGGTGGTTTGGGATATCCCCCGAGGGGTTTGGAACTGTTGCTATGATCGCCAACTTTTTGGTCACGCTAGTCGTTAGCCGTCAAACACCTGCTCCGAGTAATGAAATACAAAAACTGGTCGAAAACATTCGGAATCCCTAAACAAAGTGTGTGAAAAGCTACCGCTTTTTGTTCCCTTGTTTTATTGAAAATCTCTTCCCTTTTGAACCGCCTTTAAAAGGATGATTTCCATCGGAAGGTTTCTTAAACTTCCCTTTGGGTTTTGCTCCTGGTTTTTTTCCAAACTTTTTACCGGGTTTCCCGTCTGGTTTGTTCGCTGATTTTGCATCTGGCTTTCTACCGTACTTGTTTCCTGATTTTTTGCCTGGCTTTTTGCCATGCTTTTTTGGAGATCGATCTGCCGTACCTTGATCGTGAAATGGGTGATCTGACTCAACAGGTATCTTCTGGCTAATCAACCGTTCGATGTCGCGAACATATCCCTTTTCTCCACCTGAGCAAAACGAAATAGCCTCACCAATTTCTTGCGCACGGCCTGTTCGTCCTATGCGGTGTACGTAGGTTTCTGGTACGTTAGGTAGGTCATAATTGACAACCAATGACAACTTACTTACATCAATCCCGCGTGCCGCAATATCCGTAGCAACCAACACAGAAAACTTTCCTTTCTTAAAGCGATCTAAGGTTTTCTGACGAGCATTTTGTGACTTGTTTCCATGAATTGCTTCGGACCTAATATTTGATTTGTGAAGTGACTTCACAATTTTATCGGCACCGTGTTTGGTACGTGAAAAAACCAAAATAGAAGCGTCAGGGTTCTCTTCAGCAACGTGTGAAAGCAAATCATTCTTGTTGGCCTTGCTTACATAATAAATCGACTGTGATACTTTTTCAGCAGTGGTTTGCTCAGGAGCGATTGTAACCCGCTTCGGGTTGTTTAAAATTTGGTCAGAAAGCGCAATAATTGATTCTGGCATCGTGGCAGAGAAAAACAGAGACTGTCTCTTTTCAGGAAGCTTTCCAATGATTTTTTTAATGTCGTGAATAAAGCCCATATCAAGCATCTGATCCGCTTCATCCAATACAAAATATTCGATTTGATTTAGACGAATATAACCCTGCCCAATAAGATCGAGAAGACGACCAGGTGTCGCAACCAAGATGTCTGCTCCATTTCGCAATGCGCTTGTTTGTTTGTGCTGACGAACACCCCCAAAGATCACAACGGTTTTAGCGCCGGTAAACTTCGAATAGCTTGCAATGTTATCAGAAATTTGCAACGCAAGTTCTCGTGTGGGCGAAATAATAAGTGCCTTGAGTTGGCGTCTCCCCTTTTTCTTTTGCTTGTGGTTACTTGTAGATATCCTTTGTAAAATTGGAATCGTAAACGCTGCTGTTTTACCAGTTCCCGTTTGAGCACTTCCCAACAAATCATGTCCATCAAGAAGAATAGGGATCGCTTGTTCTTGAATGGGTGTTGGCTCGGAATATCCTAGCTTTTCAATTGCTTTAAGTATCGGAGAGATAATCCCCAGGTCAGAAAATTTCATGGCTGCGAAGGTAGACTTATTGTTTAAATAACTCTCCTTAATCCGTTATTTATTCACTTCAAGGGTTTTAAGCGCTAAATATATGTTCTAAAACCCCGCTTTCTTCTGTTGGATTCCCTTACTTTTGCCGCTTAAATTTTGACAAATTGAAAGCATTTCATTTAAATAATAATAGTAAGGATTGGAGCATCAAAGATGATCTACTTTCAGGAATCACCGTTGCGCTGGCTCTTGTACCCGAAGCAGTGGCATTTGCCTTTGTCGCCGGAATATCACCAATCGTTGGGCTTTATGGTGCCTTTTTAATGGGGCTTGTAACTTCTATTTTTGGTGGTCGTCCTGGCATGATTTCTGGAGCGACTGGCGCTATGGCCGTAGTGATGGTTCACCTTATTCGTGAGGGAAACACCATTGGCGGCAGTGAGTTTGCTGGTCTTCAATTTTTATTTGTCACACTTATATTCACTGGAATCATTCAAGTGGCTGCAGGTGCATTTCGTCTTGGGAAATTTGTGCGCATGATCCCACACTCCGTGATGATGGGATTTGTCAACGGCTTAGCAATTGTCATTTTTCTTTCTCAACTCGGTATGTTTAAAAGTCAAGGCGAATGGCTTGATGGTGCTCCCTTATTGACAATGCTCGGGTTGGTTGCTATTACAATGGGTATTATGATTGGTGTTCCCTATATAACCAAAAAGGTTCCTGCTGCACTAACCGCTATTGTTGTCGTGTCGTGTGTTGTGATTTTTGGTGGACTCGAAACAGAGACTGTCAAATCATTTATCGTAGCTAACGGTGGCGAGGGAATTCAGGCGGGCTTCCCAACAGCTGCCATTCCTGTCATCGATTTCACCATTGACAATCTACTCTTTATCCTTCCTTACGCCTTTATACTCGCATCCATTGGCTTGATTGAGTCGCTGATGACGCTCAACCTTATCGATGAACTCACAGACTCACACGGAAGTGGAAACCGCGAATGTGCAGCCCAAGGTTTGGGGAACATCGTTAATGGTTTTTTTGGGGGCATGGGTGGTTGCGCCATGATTGGGCAAAGCATCATCAATATCAAATCGGGAGGTCGTGGACGACTTTCGGGGATCACAGCAGCCCTAGCCTTGCTGTTTTTTATCCTTTTTGGAGCAACATACATAGAACAAATCCCCATAGCTGCCCTTGTTGGCGTTATGTTTATGGTGGTCATCGGTACCTTTGCTTGGAGCACCTTTAAGGTGTGGAACAAAGTTCCCCGCGCTGATATTATTGTCATCTTACTCGTCACAGGATTGACAGTTGCTTTTGATCTCGCCATTGCTGTATTTGCAGGGGTTATTGTCTCTTCCTTAGTCTTTGCTTGGGAAAATGCAAAACGTATTAGAGCTCGCAAGCGTGTTGATGAACACGGGGTAAAGCACTATGAGATTTACGGACCACTATTCTTTGGATCTATCGAATTATTCAACAGTAAGTTTGATGTGATCAACGATCCAGACGAGGTGATTATTGATTTTAAAGAGTCGCGGATCACGGATCAGTCTGCCATTGAATGTGTCAATAAGCTCACCGAACGATATTTGAAAAACAATAAGAATGTTCACCTCCGTCATTTGTCGTCCGACTGTGTGAAGCTTATCAAAAAAGCAGAGAAAATTTGTGATGTCAATATTTTAGAGGACCCAGACTATTTTGTCGCCATTGACAATTTTAGAAAAGCAAAAAAGGAGATGGCCTAGCAACGAGCATTCTTTTTTTAGTTGCGCCGATTTATGTATTTTGGAGGCTGATGAAAGAAGCACAAAAGTTAGACAATCCCGTATGGCATTCGCTACGAGAAACGCATAAGGCATTTTCAATCAACATCGATAATGTTTTGTTTTACGACCCCATTTATTGCCCTTTTGGTGGGCGCGAAGAACAAGTTCTGACTGTGGAAGCCATTGACCGTTACGCCCAACAGACAAGCCCTTTATATGTGGTTGGCAAAAAACCTGAATATTCAAATACGATGATTATGGAGGATAATATCCTCTGCAATCAAATGGTCTTAGATCAACCCATAAACATGGCTTGCGCAAGCCAAATTAAAACGCTTATCACACAACAGCACAAAAAAGAACTTCTCGAATTGGTCAATGTGGTTCAGCCTGGCTTTATCAAGAAAAAAACTCCTGATTTAGGTGCCTATTATGGAATCTACAATAATCATCAGCTCGTGGCCTTGGCAGGCGAACGCATGAAAATGAATGGCTATACCGAACTAAGTGCCGTTGTCACCCACCCTGATCATACAGGTAAAGGATTTGCCAGTCAGTTAATTAAACATGCCACGGACAAGATTTTTGATAATAATCAGATCCCCTATCTACACGTCTCCGAACGAAACACTAGGGCAATAAAAGTCTATGAAAAGCTTGGATTTACCACTCGTCGCAAAATTTCTTTTTGGCGATTGGCACGCACTACATAATAATGATTTGTTTTGCTAGAAATTAATTTGTGAAATGCGAAAACTACAACCTAGACTGTGAATGTAAGATGGCACAGCCCATTGCACCGTCCTCTATAATAACCCTCCGTTTCTTAGCCTCTCCAACTGATTATCCTGTTTTCTAAAACCAAAAAAATCCCCAAAAAAAAATTATTCTTGAGGATAATTGTACACCCCATTGAGCTATTTTCGAAACAAATACTGAAACTTTTATATGACTTTTTAGAAATTACCTAAAAAATCAATTATAAGATAGTATTAAATTTTAACTTAGGAAAACCATGAATGATTTCCAAATTCGTTTCTTGGAACGGGCTTTTTATGAGTCAAATAATATTGAAGGCCTCTGAGAACTGATTTTAAATATGATTTGAGTTTTGGCCTGATGACTGCGAAATGAAAAATTGGATATAATAATTTTGGTATTTTATTGCTTGTATAGGGCTTAATTGTGATTTTCACATATGAAATTACACCCTTGTCAATTATTTGCCATTTAACATCTGATTCTTTTCCATTTTTACTACCAATTTTAATACTATATCCAATCATTGGTTTCCAGTCGGTAAAGATTCTATAATAAGTTAGACCATTTAAATAATTTAATTGATCTTTTAAAATAACATCATTTTTAGATTCTAATACTTTATTTTGTTCACAAAAAGGATGAAATTGATTCAAGTGGCCCGGAGAAGAAATCAGGGCCCACACCATATCGGCACTTTTTTCAATTTTTATCTTATTAGAAATTTGAAACATTATTATCGAGTGTTGTCTAAAAAGTATGTTAAATAAAGATAAAAAATTATCCCCAAAAACATTAAATTATTCTTGAGGATAAATTGTACCCCTTACAATCCCGTTCTCGAACTCTTTCTACCAAAACCTAACGGATATCTGCGCTTTAAAGGAACTCCTTTATAACGAGGGTATCACTGATTATAATGGTTTACCCCTTGTTATTACTGATACTAACAATACTTTACTATTACCTAATGGATATTAAACTAATAAATAGGCAAGAGAATTTAAAACAATCTGTATATAAACAAACCTATAATAGTATTAAATAGTATGGCAAATACAACAGGCATTAAATATGGAGGAAGGCAGAAGGGTACACCAAATAAATTAACAAAAGAGTTGAGGTCTGTTCTTAAAGATATATTGTATCAGGAATTAGAACAAATACAAGAGCGTTTAGACGCTTTAAAACCGAGAGAAAGGGTTGAGTTGCTTATTAAATTAATGCCTTATGTATTACCCAAAGTAACAAGCATATCGCATACAACTAATGAGCCATTGGATTGGGGTTAAACTCACTGTATCCTATTTCTTGAACTTATATTATATTTGAAAATAGAAATAATATTATGAGAAAACTTCCTTTTATACTCGTATTCATTTCAATATTTGGATATTCTCAAACACGAATTACAGATTCTAATTTTGGAACTGCCATTAATATTTGTTTATCTACCAATCCAGTAGATGGTATGTGTTCAGATAGTGAATATGGTGCTATGCCAGATTGGGATGTGAGTAATGTGACGGATATGAGTAATGCATTCAGAGATAAGAGTAATTTCAATGGAGATATCAGTTCTTGGGATGTTAGTAATGTGACGAATATGGCAAAAATGTTTCTTGTTGCAGAATCTTTCAATCAAGATATTGGTTCTTGGGATGTGAGTAGTGTGACTGATATGAGTAGTATGTTTTATATTGCATCCTCTTTCAATGGCGATATCAGTGCTTGGGATGTTAGTAGTGTGATTTCTATGTCTGATATGTTTTCTAGTGCATCGTCTTTCAATCAAGATATCAGTTCTTGGGATGTGAGTAATGTGGAAGAAATGAGTTATATGTTTTTTTTGTCTTCAAATTTTAATCAAGATTTAAGTTCTTGGAATGTGAGTAATGTTACTAATATGCGAGGTATGTTTTCGATTTCAAATTTTAATCAAGATATTAGTTCTTGGGATGTAAGTAATGTTACTAATATGAATAATATGTTTTTGTCTTCAAATTTCAATCAAGATATTGGTTCTTGGGATGTAAGTAGTGTTACTTCTATGTTTGGTATGTTTTATGACGCACGAAATTTCAATCAAGATATTAGTTCTTGGGATGTGAGTAACGTAACCAATATGGGCGAAATGTTTGCTGTTGATAGAATTGATGGTTTTACTGGCTATTCAGCTTTCAACCAAGATATAAGTTCTTGGGATGTGAGTAACGTAACTAATATGGGAGCAATGTTTTCTGAAACAGCTTTCAATGGCGATATCAGTGCTTGGGATGTGAGTAGTGTGAATGATATGACTTATATGTTTGGAGCTTCTTCTTTCAATAGCGATATCAGTGCTTGGGATGTGAGTAGTGTGACTGATATGAGTAGTATGTTTTCTAATGCATCGTCTTTCAATCAAGATATCAGTTCTTGGGATGTGAGTCAAGTGACTAGAATGCAAGGTATGTTTTCATATTCTGGATTATCAAGGGATAATTATGATAATTTATTAAATGGATGGTCACAACAAAATCTTCGACCATTTGTATCTTTTAGTGCTGTTGGAATAAACTACTGTGCTGGATCATCGGGAAGATATAAGCTTTTGGATGATTTCGGATGGACAATTACTGACGGAGGTTTAGATTGTTCTGCTCTTTCAGTAGAAGATGAAAATCTATTAGCTATTTCTATCTATCCTAATCCAACAAGCAATACGTTGTTTATATCGGGGAATGAAACTCCAATATCAATATCAATTTATAACGTGTTAGGTAAAGAAGTTGTCTCAAAAAAGAATACAAATAACATCAATGTACAGGCATTGCCAAGTGGACTTTATACGATTAGAATATCAGATGATATACGTCAAACAAATAGAAAGTTTATAAAGAACTAAATCATACTTAAAATAATTTTAAAAGCCCTTGCAGAAATGTGAGGGTTTTTTTGTTTCTGTTTAATTAAATAAAAATATGTATGTTTTAAAAACATTACATATATGTAACATTTATGAAAGAAGAAATAAAAAGAAATTATTTAGCAGATACAGATTGGTTTGATTACCAATTTATTTGTGGGTTTTGAAAACCATAGTGTTAAAGAGTTTTTAAATGAACCAAAATATACGATAGGAGATGAAACAATATCCTCTCGAGTATTGAAGCATTGGCTAATTGGTTTGATATTTCCCAAAAAATTTCAATTTGAAAATAAAAAAGTTCGAACCGCTGATATCAACCCCATTTTATACAAAATAGCCCGTTTTAACAGAGTAAATCGAAAAAATAAAAAAAGGGATAAATCTAAAAAAGAAGATTTATCCCG